>Ga0316207_10000443_pt1 | contig 69034 bp, 47 predicted proteins | sample 6weekpyrite_MG_FD_204943 | JGI IMG/M metagenome (GOLD analysis project Ga0316207, IMG submission 204943) | Microbial mat bacterial communities from mineral coupon in-situ incubated in ocean water Damariscotta River, Maine, United States -... | ecosystem: Environmental > Aquatic > Marine >... | reverse complement strand
CCAGACACCTTTAAAATGAATGTTTATCAAACTAGACGCAGTGCTTCATACCCTGCACATGTTTATAAAGCGGTAAAAGTAAATGCAACACGTGCAGAATTGGTAGAAGGCGGTAATGGTATTAAAAATGCTTCTGTGGGCATTCCTTTTCCAATGCCAACTAATGGCTTAGAAGCGATTTGGAATCACATTGTTCGCTATCGTGGTGATGCGCTTACTCGTCAAGGTGGCCAAGCAGCTCCTACCGCTTCTGGTGACTATACCTTTGTTGGTTTTGATGACCAATTGCTTTTACCTTATGATGTTGAAGGTACAACACCTGCTGAACTTGAGAAAACAAACATTTTATTTAAGTTTAAGCAAAAAGTAACTGAGCCAGCACGTTTAGCTGGTACAGCGCTTTTAGTTCATGAAACCATGGATCAAATCAAAACACCGCGTCAAGCGTGGACATATAATACAGGTCAACGTCGTGTTCGCCGTGCACCAAATGTTGCGTATGATGCACCAGGTAGTGCTTCAGATGGCTTAAGACTTACTGATGACTTTGATATGTATAATGGTGCGCCAAATCGTTATAACTGGACACTTAAAGGTAAGCAAGAGTTACTTATTCCTTATAATGATTACCGTTTACATAGTGATAAAGTTAAGTATGACGATATCATTCAACCGGGTCATATTAACCCCGATTTAGTGCGATATGAAAAGCACCGTGTTTGGGTTGTTGAAGCTAACTTAAAAGCAAATACTCGTCATACTTATAAAAAACGTGTTTTCTATATTGATGAAGATAGTTGGCAAGTTGCTGTCGCGGATATCTATGATAACCGTGATGAGTTATACCGTGTTGCTGTAGCTCATGGATTAAACTACTATGAAGTTCCAACACAATGGTCTACGCTTGAGGTATACCATGATTTTCAATCTCGTCGTTATATCGCAATGGGATTGGACAATGAAGCTAAAATGTATGACTTCTCTGCGAAGTTAAAACATAAAGACTTCACACCATCAGCATTGAGACGAGAAGGTAGAAGGTAAATACCTTTTTTATAAGAACGGCTGACTGATGTCAGCCGTTTTTGTTCTAGGCTTAGGCTATTTATTTTTGTGATTGTTAGTATTTTTTTTTGTAATAACGTAGAGAATTTTTATAATGAGTTTTGTTTCTTCCCTGTTAGCTATTCTTTTGTTTTTATGCTCATTTTTTCAGGCGAGTGCCGCTACAGAAACACCGTCAAATAATACAGGAACTCTCAGCAATCATGCTGCAATTAAAGCGCCATTAGCAAGTAAGTCGTTGTTATTAGATATCGCTAAAGTTGGCGATAATAAACTAATCGCTGTTGGCGAACATGGTCACATTATTTTATCATCGGATGCACTTACATGGCAGCAAGCCGATGTTCCTTTGCAAACAACACTAACTAGTGTGTTTTTTATCAATAATAAACAGGGATGGGCTGTAGGGCATGATGCAACAATTTTAGCAACTAAAGATGGTGGCGCATCATGGCAAATACAACAACATAAACCTGAACTTGAAAAACCTTTGCTAGATATTGTTTTTAAAAATCCTCTCGAAGGCATTGCTATTGGCGCATACGGGCTTTTATTTCGCACAGTAGATGGTGGTGATACTTGGACCAATGAATTTCATGATGAATTTTTATTACCTGACGACGTTGACTATTTAACAGATCTAAAGCAAGAAGACGAAGAAGCCTACCTTGATGAAGCATCTTCAATTTTGCCTCATTTTAATCGGTTGGTTATTGATGGCCGCACATTATATATGGTTGGAGAAATTGGCTTAATTGCTAAAAGTAATGATTTTGGTAAAAACTGGCTCCCATTCGATGAAATTTATCAAGGCTCATTTTTTGACATGGCTCGAACCACCCAAGGTAACTTGCTCGTGGTTGGCTTAAGGGGGCATGTCTATAGAAGTTTGAAAAATGGTACGCCGTGGCAACAACGTCAAACTGATACTACAGCGCTAATAAATGATATTGTGCTAACTGATGACAATCGAATTTTTTTATTAGCCAATAATGGCGTTTTACTTGAAAGTAAAGATGATGGAAAAACCTACCGTTTGAGAAACCAAAAAGATGGTAAAGCATTAATTGCCGGAGTTTGGTTTAATAATAAGTTAGTCGTAGTGTCAGACGTTGGCGCTAAAATAATCGCTTTGTAAGCAGCCTTCGATGTCAAAATTAAATTATAAGTATTGTTAACAGAATTTGGATTACAAAATACAATGAAAATTTCTCTCGCAAACCGTTTAGAAGTAGGTCTGTTCCGCCATAAGTTTTTTGTGTTGACATTATTTGTTCTTGCTAGTGTTTTTTTATTATTTCAAGCAACGCAAATAAAGCTCGGTGCATCATTTACTAAAAATATCCCATTGAACCATAGTTATATGAAAACCTATTTAAAACATAGGGAAAACTTTGGCGGTGCAAACAACATACTTATTTCAGTTTGTAATAGCGACGGTGATATTTTTAATGCTGAGTTTTTTGGCGCGTTAAAAGGTGTTCATGACAAATTATTTTTTATTCCCGGTGTTAATCGCATACAAGTTAAATCTATCTATTCCCCAAGTACTCGTTTTGTTGAAGTTGTAGAGGACGGCTTTGCCGGCGGGCCTGTTATCCCCGCTGATTTTCAGCCAGACGAGAGCGGTTTAGCCATTGTTAAAGGTAATATAGAAAAAGCTGGCATTGTTGGAAGTATTGTTGCAGATGATTACAGTTGTGCCATGGTAAAAGCTTCGTTATTAGACTTTAACCCAGATACAGGTGAAAAGCTCGATACCTTAGCAATGGCAGAGCAATTAGAGCAAGAAGTTCGTCAAGAATTTGAAAAAGACAATATAACAGTTCACATTATCGGCTTTGCTAAAATGGTTGGTGATGTTGCAGAAGGCGCAAAAGGTGTTATTGCCTTTTTTGCTATAGCCATAGCAATAACCGCGGTAATGGTGTTCTTTTTCTGTCATTCAATTAGCTTAACTTTATTACCAATTGTTTGTTCTTTAATTGCTGTGATTTGGCAAATGGGCATGCTTTCTACACTTGGCTTTGGCTTAGATCCTATGTCTATTTTAGTGCCATTCTTGGTGTTCGCTATTGGTGTTAGTCATGGTGTTCAGATGATTAATTCTGTGGTTAAGCAGGTGAGTTTAGGGCTTTCAAGTGAGGCTGCTGCACAAGCCAGTTTTAGAGCTTTACTGATCCCAGGTGGTATCGCTTTACTCTCTGATACTGTCGGCTTTATGACTTTACTTTCAATTGATATAGGTATAATTCGTGAGCTTGCTATTACAGCATCATTGGGTGTAGCAATGATTATACTAACGAATTTAATTTTATTGCCTTTATTAGTTTCCTACTTAACAATTACGCCAAAAGATAGAAATAATCATGCTGGCAACATAGATGAAGAAAGTGTGATTTGGCGATTTATGGCAAGCTTTGCTACTAAAGGTACGGCAGTAGTCATTTTAATATTGACAATCGTTCTATATGCGGCGGGTTTGTATAACTCTCAAAATTTAAAAATTGGTGAATTACATGCAGGCGCTCCGGCATTACATGAGTCATCTCGTTATAATCAAGATACCTTTTTAATAACTGACAGATACGCTATTAGTGTTGATTATATGTCAATTATTATCGAAACAACGCCTGATGCTTGTACATATTATGACACCATGAGTACTATTGACCGATTCCAATGGCGAATGGAAAACGTTCAAGGTGTACAATCAGCCGTAAGCTTAGCGTCAATATCAAAACTAGTTAATGCCGGTTATAATGAAGGTAACCCTAAATGGCGAGTTATCCCTAGGAACCAGCAAACCTTAGTGCAGTCTATAGCGCGAATTCCCTCTTCAAGTGGTTTATTAAATAGTAACTGTAGTGTTATGCCGGTGATTTTATTTTTAGAAGATCATAAAGCTGAAACTATTGACAGGGTTACTAAACAGATAAAATTAGTGTCAGCTGAGCTAGGAAGTAAGCAACTACAGTTTAAATTAGCTTCTGGGCCTGTTGGGGTTATGGCAGCAACCAATGAAGCGGTAGCACAAGCCCAATTACCTATGATGATTTATGTTTATGGCGCAGTGATTATTTTATGTTTGCTTAGCTTTAGAAGTGTCAGAGCAACAATTGTGGTGGTATTACCTTTATACGTAGTTTCAACACTAGCACAGTGGTTAATGACCGTATTAGATATAGGTTTAACGGTGTCAACATTGCCTGTTATAGCCTTAGGTGTAGGGATTGGTGTAGATTATGGTATTTATATTTTATCAACTATGAGTAGTGAGCTTAAAAACGGTGCTAATGTTCATGACGCTTACCTTGCCGCTTTAAAAGAGCGTGGTAGTGCGGTCTTGATTACTGGCATTACATTGGCTATTGGTGTGTCTACTTGGTTCTTCTCAGATCTGAAATTTCAAGTTGATATGGGCATATTATTAACCTTTATGTTTTTAGTTAATATGCTTGCAGCTGTTATTGTACTTCCTGCTTTAGCGGCATTTTTGTGGCCAAATAAAAAACTGAACCTTAACAAGTAATATTCATGTTGAATATGTTATTAAAAAGCTTTTAACTCACCGAGTTAAAAGCTTTTTTATTTGAATTCTTCTTTCGCCTGCTTAGTCATTATTTTTATATATAGTTTTGGAAAGAGGGCAAATAACCAATGAGCAATTTTTGCGACAGGCCCTAAATACAAACTGGGCTGCCTTTTTGCCGTTGCTGATAAAATTTCGATAGCTGCATCACTTGGTGATAATTGTTTTCCTGAGGTATTCTTTTTCATAGCACCGGGGGAAGATATGCCCGTGTTTACTTGTGCGGTTAGTTCAGGCCTAGATTTCACAAACGACGGGCTGACCACTAAAACGGATACACTATCATCAGCAAGTTCAGCGCTTAATGAGCGAAAGAAACCTTCCATGGCATGCTTACTGGCGCTATAGGCACTTCTGCCATAGAGTGGAGCAAAGCCTGCTACGCTTGAAATGGCGACAAGCTGACCTTTCGATTTGATTAAATAAGGTAGGCATAAGCGTGTAATATTGACACTAGCAGTAAAATTTACTGCCATAATAGTTTGAAATAAATCAGCAGATAAATCTTTAAAGCAACTCATATGAGTAATGCCGGCATTATTAATTAATACATCAACACCACTAAAGTATTGAGTAATCTGTTGTACTGCTTGTGCGAGTGCATCTTCGCTAGTGAGATCAACCGCGATAGGTAATAAACACTTGTTCGCACTTAAATTGTCCACATTAAGATCTAAAGCAGCAATTTTAGCTCCACACTGTAATAGTTGTTCAGTTAATGCCTGTCCTAAGCCACCTGCACCGCCAGTGATAATAATAACTTTTCCATTGAAAAAACTTCTGTATTTAATCATCTTGATACACCTAAGAAAAACTTACTAACTGCCTAACTTGATATAGAAAATAGCTGGCAATAAGTAAAGCTATTACTATTAATCCTGAAATACTCATCATTGCAATGATTGGTGAATAAGCTTGAGCTAATAAACCTGCCGCAACACCGCTGACGGCAGGAATTGCTTGACTAATAATAGTATAAAAACTCATTATTCTACCTCGGTGTTTATCATTTGAATAACGCTGTAAACCAGCAACAATAAAACTAATGGCGATCCCTCCACAAGCAGAAGATAAAACTAAAATCATCACTGATGCTGCTAAATTATCAATCAACGCAAGTAGTCCAATGCCAATACCGGCAAAAAAAATGCTTTGGAATAACTGCCAGCCTAGTCTGCCTTTATTTTTTAAAATCATCGCGAGTAGACCGCCAACAATTAAAGAAAAGGCAACTAAGCTGAGATAATAACCTTGAGCAACGTCACTTAGTGCTAAATTATCTTTTGCAATACTTGGTAATATAACCTGCATTGGCCCCATTAACAGGTATGCAATACTGGTGAGTAACAATAATTGTTTTAACAAAGGGGAGCCTTTGACAAACAAAAGGCTATTTTTAATTTCTGTATAGGCCTTGTCAGTGGTCTTACTTTTAAAATCAAAAGAAAGAGGTAGCAGTAAAGCCGTTGATATAGCGAACATACTTCCTGCAGTTAACAGTACCGCTTGCCAATCAAAGTAAAATTTAATTTGTTTCAATAACATGGGAGCCAAACCAAAGCCCATCATTACCATTAAATTTAAGGCGATGGTAGCAGAGGTTATTTTTGATTTGTTTTTTACATAATAAGGCAGTGTAGCAAAACGAGCAGGTGCAACAAAAGACCAACCAATACCTGAAAATAACGCCGCAACTAACAGTAATCCCAAACGAAAATCACTTGCTGGCTGGGTGTTGAAGGCGAACCAAATAAACGCTAAGGCAACAAAAAAGCTATTTTGAGCTACTAAGATAACTCTTCTTGGCGAATACCTATCGCAATAAACACCAGCAAACCAGCCTAAAATAAGAGGCGGACCAAAACACAATCCGTAACCTAAACCTACAATTGTATGTGAGTTAAACCATTGTAATGATAAAAAAATCACACTGTAATTAACCATATGCCCAGCTAAAAAAGCTAATAAACAAGAGCCAAGAAATAAAAATAATTGCATTATGGTTTTTGTTCTTGTGTGTTAGCAGCAGATATTGCGTTATTAAAATGGGATTGAAGACGAATTAACGTAGGTTGGCTGTCTTCTATGTGCCAACTAGGAAAACTAGCATTGGTGGTGAAAACATCACCATTAGGCGCTATTTCAACATCACGTGTAAAAGTAACGCGTTTCGGCATGGGGTAATGTGACCATTGCTTGCTATCAATATCATAGCTATACAAGGCATCGGAGGTATTGCCATTAACCCACACAATATCTCGTTTAACATCGACGTTTAAAGAGTAGGGGGTTTCACTACCAAAAGGTTTTACGGGTAATGGAAAATTAGTAAATGTTGCTGATTTAGGATCAAACTTGACGATCATTGATTCAGGGAATGCTGCAATCCATAAATTGCCTTTGGAGTCAGTGCGTAAACGGCGAGGACCTATAAAGGGAGTATCATACATTGTTATGGCAAGCGTTTTACCATCAATCTTGCCAATAGAATCAGCATGCAAGCGTGCAAACCAGATATCGCCATTAGGGGTAATATCTATTCCATAAGGCAGCGGAACGCCTGTTGATTTCTCATCAATAGGAAACCAGTTAGCTAAAGGTAGCCCCCAGTCCATTAATTTTAAAATAATCCCCATCGCAGACACGGTAAAGCTTTCTTTAATACTGCGATCAGGCAAATCGTACATAACAAATTTATTGTTTTGCCTGTTTAGCATGGCAATTTGGTTTGATAATGCCATGGTAAACCAAACTCTATCTTGTTGATCAACACGTACTGTATGCGGGTAGTAACCGTCATCCATTTTATGATTGATAAACTTTTTAGTAACAGGGTCGAATTCCACTAAGCGTTGTTGATACGAGGTGGTTATAAAAATATGACCATCTTTTGGTGATTCAGCAAAAGAGTGAATACCTGCAAAAGCCTCATGTTTTGGAAAACTGCTTAAACGTTTACCCATCAAGCCGCCATGTTTGTCTGATGATTCACGCTTGAGTTTGTAAATAACAAAGTCACCAGTTTTTGGGTTAATTTCATAAAGTCTATCTTGTAGATTATCACCCACATAAATCAAGCCATTAGAGTGATAAAGTAAGTCATGCATTTGTGAAAAAGCGTCACCAATAGGCCACTCGGTAATCTTGGCTTTTTGTAAATAACTTTGCCATGGAGTTCCCGCAGGAATTAATTTAGGGTTATTATATAAACGCCCATATTCTGCGCTTAATACTTTAGGTAATGCACTTTGAGCTTCATTGTGTAAGCGAGAGCCGTAACCGACCATGCGGTAAACTATATCTTGCCAAGCTTCTTCAGGGCGCGGGCGACGGAAAAAATGTGATCCTTGCTGATGGCAAAAACCACATTGCATGACATAGTGTTTCTTTAAATTTTCAACATCAGTTTTATCTTTAAAATTGAGTGCTGCTAACCAAGTATTGGCAGGGCGAGACTCTGCTAATGCTAAAGCATCGGCAATCGGTTTTAAAACAAAGTTTTTATCTTCATTGCCTGTAAACTCTAACGTAATATCATGGTGTTCAGGAAATCGTAAACGAACTCTAACTTGTTCATTTTGATAACTATCAAACTTAACCATACCGTCGTTATTGGTAAATAAGGTATAAACCATATTGGCTTTATTGATGATTTTTTCTGGCGGGTAGCCCATATCTGAGGTATCAAGGTTGTAGCCATTTACCGGTGTTTGCATAACCATAACATTTGCTAATGGTTGACCTGCTTCATTGGTAACCGTAATGGTATTGGCATTTATTGTACTATGCATTAGCATTGCAAAACTGCCAGTTAATAGCGTTAACGTTTTAAGTGTTTTCATTGAATATTCACCTGCCATTAATGTTGATTTAAAGACAAAAAAGCGTCAAGTGCTTGCTTGCTTGAATATCGAGGTTGATGCTTAAATGCTTTTTTGATTTTGTCATTAGCAAGTACAGGACGATATTTGATAAATTTGACTTGCTCAGGGCCGTATTGGCTTAAACCTAAGGGTTTTGCAATGGCTAAAGCTACTTGAATGAACCAAGGTGGCAAAGGGATGTATAGCTTATTTAAGCGCTTCGCTATATCACGCATTGATAAGGTGCCATCGCCAGCAATGTTATATTCGCCAGTAATTTCTGTAGTCAATGCCTCAAGTATGTAATCAACAATATCCTCAGACCAAATAAAATTAAAAGGACCTGGATAGCCCATTAAACCTACAATCACTTTTTGTTGAAATAAATTTACCACGGGGCCGTGAAAATCAGGCCCTAAAATAGCCCCTGGCCTAAAGGTTACTTGCTTTAGCTCTAGATAATCTTCTCTATAATGTTGCATTAGCGCTTCAACTTCGGCTTTATGTGCGGAATAAAAGTAATCACTGTTTCCCTTGGTAGGGCGATCTTCACTAATAATGTTTTTGTTTTCTGGATAATATCCGTAAGCTGCGCCGCTAGTGGTAACAATAAATTTTTTCACACCTAGTTTAACCGATTGCTCTAACAGTTTTTTAGTTGCAACAACATCTATTTCATAAGCCATTGCACGAGTCATTTGCTTTGATATTTGTAAAATAGAAGCAAGGTGAACAATTTTATCAGGCTTAATTTTATCTACCCAAGCAGAAAATTCGTTACTTCGTAAATCAAAACGCTGATAAGTTAACTGCTGAGTTTCACTAAACGGATTCTCTTTTATATCAGTAGCAAAAACTTTAAGCTCTTTATTGTTTGCAACTCTGTCGACAAGCGTATTGACAAGGCTACTTCCTAAGCAGCCAGCTGCACCTGTTATTAATATTTTCATAAAGAGCTTTCCTGATTTTCGATAGTTGAATTTCTACCAAAATGGCGAAAAGTGATGGCAATTAATAAACCAGATACAATATGCCAAGTTCCCCAAAAAGCGCTGATTAACGCCATGCCTGCTTCACCATTAAACTGAGTAAATACAATCGCAATAGCTAGAGATGAGTTTTGCATTCCCACTTCTATGGTGATTGCTTTTGTGTCGCGAACAGATAGTTTTGAAAATTTAGCAGCGCTAAAACCTAATAAGAAAGCCAATGCATTATGGATAAGTACAATAATAAAAATAAGCTCAAAATGGCTTATAAAGGCGCTTTGGTTTTTTACAATAGCAATACTGATAAAGGCAATAAGAGCGAGTAAACTCGTCGCTTTAAGTATTTTATGAAGCGTTTTAGCCAATACTGGCAGTTTATGCTTTATGGTTAAACCAAACAAAAGAGGAATAGCTAAAACAAAAAACAGGTTAAAAAATAAAGCCATCGCACTTACATCAATAGACTTCATCATATTAGCGGTTTCAGGGTTTACTGCAGACCAAAAAACAAAGTTTAGCGGTAGCATAAATATTGCTAAAGCACTGGCTACTGCGGTAATCGATATGGATAAAGCGGTGTTGCCGTGAGCTAGGTGGGTGACAAAGTTAGAAATTGCACCGCCGGGGCAGCACGCCACTAAAATCATGCCGAGCTCTATGCCAGCAGGTAAATCAAGCAGCATGGTTAACAAAGTAGTAATAGCGGGCAGGGCGATAAACTGTGCCGATAAACCGGAAGCAATTGCTTTGGGCATTTTTGCAACGGCTTTAAAGTCTCGCCAATTAATATCTAAGGCAACACCTAAAATCATGCTTGCTAAAACTAGGCTTAGTAGCCATTGGCTATCGGCATTGTAGTAGACTTGACCTGTTTCTATAACCATATAACTTACGCATTAATTACTTTGTACGTAAGTTTAATCTAGCTTATTTATAAAATAATGACACTAGGTGCCAGTGATTTGGCATCTAAAGTTATAAAACAGAAAAGGAGTTAAACTTATTTTTGTAGTCTAAATTGCTTTGGTGTTTGTCCTGTCCAGCGCTTGAAAGCGCGTTGAAAGGCACTTTGTTCAGAAAAGCCTAACATTTGACTAATATAGATAATTTTTGTGTTGGTATTACTTAAATAACTTTGTGCTGATTCTTTTCTTACATTGTCGATCATAGCAGTAAAATTAAGTTGTTCATCATTTAGCTTTCGTTGCAAAGTTCTAACACTTAAACCCAATTGTTTGGCTGCGTCATCTATTTCAGGCACACCTAAGGGTAGTTGGTTCATGATAAACTGCTGCACACTTTCAATAGGTGATAGCGCTACTATCTTGGCGAGAATATTGTCTGCTTGAGAGCATAATGCTTGGTTAATAGTGTTATCAACAGTGATTAATGGCACATCAAGCAAAGCTTGTTCAATTTGAATACCGTTATAGTCATGATCAAAATAGACAGGACAATTAAAGTAGCTTTCATAAATTTTGTCATTAGTGCCCACTTTTAAACTGTGCTGAAAATAAATAGCATTCGCTTTTACTTTATTTTGACTTAAATTGGATGCAAGTGTCGACCAACCGGTAATTATTTCTTCAACTACATGATGACTACAGTGATATGCGGGTATCCATTTTAAAAATAAATTATCATTGATGATTTCACTGACTGGCGTCCCTAAATTACCAGCTAGCGTTTGATATTTACGTTGTTTTACTAATGCAGTTTGTAGTGTTGGTGACGTAAAGGCAATATAACCGAGAATTCCCCATCGATCGGCTGTTATTGCTTTGCCAAATTCAAAACCAATGTTTTTTTGCTGTGTTTTTTGTTCGGCAAAAGTGAATAATGCTTCATACTTTTCACTTTCAACAACGTGGTTACTTTGGTTTAGCTGTAATTCGGTTACATTAATTTCGTCCAATAAATGTGATCTACTAATCGACTCAAACGGTAAAGTATCAAAACCATTTTCTTTACTTAAAAAATTGATTAGTGCACGAACAGTGGCAATACCTATTTTCGCCATAGTGGTTTATGAACTCCGTTAATTCGATTATTTTTACTATAAGTATGATTAAGGCTATTTTATTTTTATTTATTAAAAATGATAGTTAAAAATTTATGTTTTATTATTTACTTGATAATTGCATATTTAATCGAAAAATAGTCTTTATCATTGGTATTTATTTGCCATTTTTGAATAAAGTATAAGTGTTAAGCAATCCTCTACAAAAGTTTTCGTACTAAAGTGAAAATAATGCTCGCAATACCTTAAATTTATTCATAAAATCTGTACTATACTATAAAAGCTTTTACGTAGAGTTTTACCTAAGGCTTAATAGATATAAAAATAGATAACTTAAAGTTATGAGCTACACTCATAATTTGTAACACAAATAAAATAAAAAATTATATTAACTTAAATTATTACAAGCTTTCTTTTTAACTTCTGTATAAAAAATAGCAAAAGGAAAATAGCATGGCGTTAGTGAATGGTTCACCATCAGTGATACTAAAAAACGTAGCACAACTAATAAAGAAAAAAGTACCTAAAGATTCAGCAGAGTTAGTCGAACAATTTGCTAATTTATTATATAGCAATATTTCCTCACTTGACTTATCAAATAGAAATGACAGCGACATGTATGGCGCCACCTTAAGTTTGTGGAGTTCGCTTAATGAACACACAGATGACGAACCTGTTATTCATGTGTTTAACCCATCAGTAAGTAAAAATGGCTGGAAATCAAGCCATACCATTATTGAAGTTATCGTAAAAGATATGCCATTTTTGGTTGACTCAATCAGAATCGCTTTAAACCGTTTAGGTTTGTCACCACACCTTATGCTTAACTCGCCATTGAAAATGGTGAGAGACAAAAATAAAAACATCACTAAAATTTCATCTAGCGTTGATACCACAATAAAAGCAACCTCAGAAGAAACTATTTTCTTTATTGAAATTGATCGCCAAGCAGGTAAAAAAGAGCTTGATGCCATAAAAGCTGAATTACTTAGTGTTGTAGAAGATATCACCTTAACCGTGAATGATTGGCAGCCTATGCTAAAAAAATTCAATAGTGTTATTGCTGATGTTAAGAAGGGAAAATTACCGGGCACGAAAGCAGCCAAAGAAGATACGGTTGAATTTCTCTCGTGGTTGGCAAACAACAATTTCACCTTAATGGGCTATCGCTCATATGATGTAAAAGCAGTAAAAGGTGATATCAAACTTGAAGCAAATTTAGGATCTAGTTTAGGCCTAATGAGTAACTCAAGTGGCACTCAAGATCGTTTGATTTCAAGCTTGAATGAATCAGGGCGCGAAATAGCGTTAGGTAAAAACCACCTTATTTTAACCAAAACCAATTCACACTCAAGAGTACACAGGCCAGCACAGCTTGACTACATTGGCGTAAAACGCTTTGATGATAAAGGCAACGTTATAGGTGAAGAACGCTTTATCGGTTTATTTGGCTCTGCTTATTATACCAATAGCGCCTTAGATTTACCGTTAATAAAATCTAAAGTTCAACAAGTTTGCGCCTCTTCAGGTTTTGCTAAAGGTACGCACGCTTTTAAAACGCTAATTAATATTCTTGAAACCTATCCACGTGACGAAATACTGCAAAGTAGCATAAACGAATTACTACAAAACGTGATGGGCATTTTACAAATGCAAGAACGTGACTATTGTGGCTTGTTTGTTCGACGAGATGCTTTTGATCGCTTTTATTCATGTATGGTTTATGTACCGCGAGAGCGCTATAACACTAAATTGCGTATAGAAACTCAAAAATTATTGCAAGAAGCTTTTGGTAGTAATGAAGAAGTTGAGTTCACCACTTATTTTTCTGAATCAGTGCAAGCAAGAACGCATTATATTGTTAAAGTTAAATCAACAAAAGCAGATATTAACGTGAAAGAAATTGAAAAAAATCTAAATGAAGCCGCGCGTAACTGGGATGATAAATTAGTTAGTGCATTAGTAGCCAATAAAGGCGAAGTAGCAGCAAAAACATTAAGTAGTAAATATACTAACTTCCCACAAGCTTATAAAGATGAAGTATTACCGGGCTCTGCCATTGTTGATATTGAAAAACTAGAAAGAGTTAATTTTTCTGACAGTTTAGAAATGTTGTTTTATCAACCGCTCGAAGAAAAAGCAGGCAGCCGTTTTGTTAAATTAAAACTGTTTCATAAAGGTGAGCCACTACACCTTTCTGACGTATTACCTATGTTAGAAAACTTTGGTTTGCGTGTTATTGGTGAAAGCCCATACATGATAAAAACTGTTGATGGTGAAACATTCTGGATCTTAGATTTCTCTATGTTAATCACAGGCGATAGTGATTTTGACGTATATACTGTACGCTCTTTATTCCAAGATGCTTTTGCAAAAGTATGGCAAGGCGAGTTAGAAGATGATGGTTTTAACCGTCTTATTTTAGGGGCAGGGCTAGAAGGTCGACGTGTTTCTATTTTACGTGCGTATTCTAAATATGAACGTCAAATTGGCGGTCGCTTTAGCCAAAACTATATAGAAGATACTTTTGCTCGTTATCCAGATATTGCACAATTATTAATAGACTTATTTGTTCAACGTTTCGATCCTAATAATAAATCTACTGATAGCGCTAAAGCCAAAGCTGCGGCTAAATTATTAGAAACTATTGAATCATCACTCGATAATGTAGCTAATTTAGATGATGATCGTATCATTCGACGTTTTGTTGAAATGATCACGGCAACTATTCGCACTAACTACTTCCAAGTAGACAAGTTAATGGGTGATAAACCTTATATCTCCTTTAAAATTGTCCCAGAAAATATCAGTGAAATGCCACAGCCTGTGCCTAAATTTGAGATTTTTGTTTATTCTCCACAAGTTGAAGGTGTGCATTTACGTGGTGGTAAAGTTGCCCGTGGTGGTTTACGTTGGTCAGACAGACGAGAAGATTTCCGTACTGAAGTATTAGGTCTAGTAAAAGCGCAGCAAGTTAAAAACACCGTTATTGTACCAGTAGGTGCAAAAGGTGGTTTTGTGTGTAAACAATTACCTAGTGGCTCACGTCAAGAAATATTTGAAGCTGGTAAAGAGTGTTACCGCACCTTTATTCGCGCATTGTTAGATATTACCGATAATATTGTTAATGGTGAAATAGTGCCACCAGTTGATGTAGTTCGTCTTGATGAAGACGATGCTTATTTGGTTGTTGCTGCCGATAAAGGTACTGCTACTTTCTCAGATATCGCTAATGGCATTTCAGATGAATATAACTTCTGGTTAGGGGATGCTTTCGCATCAGGCGGTAGTGTTGGTTACGATCATAAGGCCATGGGGATTACTGCAAAAGGTGCATGGGAGTCGGTTAAACGTCATTTTAGAGAGATGGAAATAGATTGTCAAAGTACTGATTTTACCTGTATTGCCATTGGTGATATGGCCGGTGATGTATTTGGTAACGGAATGCTGTTATCAAAACATATATGTTTACAAGCCGCTTTCAACCACATGCACATCTTTATTGACCCAACACCAGATTCAGCAAAAACTTACCCTGAACGTGAACGGCTATTTAATTTACCTGGTTGTAGCTGGGAAGATTATAATAAAAAGCTAATTTCAGCCGGTGGTGGTATTTTTAGCCGTCATGTTAAGTCGATAAAGCTAACGCCACAAATTAAGAAAATGTTAGGTACGCAAAAACAAAGCATGTCACCTAATGATTTAATTCAAGCACTATTAACCATGGAAGTTGATTTATTATGGAATGGCGGTATTGGTACTTACGTTAAAGGTACGCAAGAAAGTCATTTAGAAGTGGGTGATAGAGCTAACGATGCGCTGCGCATTAACGGTTGTCAATTAAAAGCTAAAGTTGTTGGTGAAGGTGGTAACTTAGGCTTAACACAATTAGGTCGAATTGAATTTGCTGCTAATGGCGGCCGAATTAATACCGACGCCATCGACAATGCTGGCGGTGTAGATTGTAGTGATAACGAAGTAAATATTAAAATTCTCCTAAACAGTCTTGTTCAAAATGGTGATTTAACGGTTAAGCAACGTAATCAATTACTTTACGACATGACCGAAGAGGTGGGCGATTTAGTCATTGAAGATTGTTATCGTCAAACCCACTCCCTTTCAATCACGGCAATGCGTGGTGTTAATCAATTGAAAGAGCAAGTTCGTTTTATTCATGAACTAGAAAGAACGGGTAAACTTGATAGAGCGTTAGAGTTCATCCCAGATGATGAAGAAATAGCCGATAGATTAGCTAAAAACAAAGGTTTAACTCGTCCTGAACTCGCCGTTTTACTTGCCTACAGCAAAATGGTTTTAAAAGAAGACTTTGTTCATAAAGATATTACTGATAATCCTTATCATGACAAATTGTTAATCAGTGCATTTCCACAGCAGTTACAAAACAAGTACCAAGAGCAAATGCAACAGCATCCGCTTCGTGCTGAAATTATTGCTACTAAACTGGCAAATAAAATTGGTAACGACATGGGCTTTAACTTTGTTAATCGCATGCAGGAAGAAACAGGTGCAACAGTTGTTGAAATTGCTAACAGCTACTCTATGGCTTGTGCGGTTTTTGAACTTGAAGAGTTTTGGCAAAAAATTGAAATATTGAATAATAAGATTTCAACGGCTATTCAAACGGAAATGTTGTTTCAATATCGCAGAACAGTGCGCCGCGCAACGCGTTGGTTTTTACGTCATCGTAATAAGTCATTGTCCATTGAGCAGTCAATTTCCATGTTTAAACCTACTTTTGCAATAATGACCAAGAAACTAAATAGTTTCATTATTGACAGTGAATCAGCACAATTAAAACGTGTTGAAGCTGACTTAATTAGTGCTGATGTGCCAAAAAATATTGCTGCACGTATTTCACAATTAAGTACTATATTCTCAGTATTAGATATTGCAGAAATAGCGCAAGAGGATGGCCGCGATGTTGAAATAGTTGCTAGTCTTTACTTTAAACTTGGTGTACGCCTAGAGTTACATTGGTTCTTAGACCAAATAACACGACAACCCGTAGGAAACCACTGGCAAGCCCTAGCTAGAGCATCATTTAGAGAAGAGTTAGACTGGCAGCAACGTTCTTTAACATCGGTGGTTTTAGCTTGCGATTGCGGCTCAAAAGTACAAGACTTAGATGAAATGTTAGATGCTTGGGTTGAGGCTAATGCTCAACCACTAGAGCGCTGGAAGCACATCTTAGCTGACTTTAAAGTGGGACAAACCCATGAGTTTGCTAAATTCTCTGTGGCATTACGCGAGTTAATGTTACTGAGCTTAAATTGTCAAAGGTTAACAGCACAAAGTTAATCTTAAACAGCTAAAAGCAATTTATAAACATTGCATTAACTGATAAAATCCCCGCTTAGCTTTAAGTTAAGCGGGGATTTATTATTTCCGCCATTATGTAATCCGTGCCATATTAATTAAGAGGTTTTATGTTTTATCCTGCTATTCGCAAAGTATTGTTTCAATTTGATGCAGAAACTATTCATGAATTAACAATCAAAGGGTTAAAAAATACTGGTTCAACACCGCTTAATGCTTTTTATAAGCAACGCGTTGCTGAAAAACCTGTAACAGTAATGGGCATCAATTTTCCTAATCCATTAGGTTTAGCGGCGGGTTTAGATAAAAATGGCGAATGTATTGATGCTTTTGCAGCAATGGGCTTTGGTTTTGTTGAAATAGGCACGATAACACCTCGTCCTCAACCGGGTAATGACAAACCACGTATTTTTAGGTTGCCACAAGCTAATGCAGTAATTAATCGCATGGGTTTTAATAACAAAGGTGTTGATTACCTAGTTGACCAAGTGCGTAAAGCAAAATTTACTGGCGTATTGGGCATCAATATTGGTAAAAATAAAGATACACCTGATGAAAACGCCAAAGATGATTATCTTCATTGCATGCGCAAAGTCTATAACTTTGCCACTTATATCACGGTAAATATTTCTTCACCAAATACGCCAGGCTTACGTTCACTGCAATATGGTGAAGCGTTAAATGAATTATTAGCAGCGCTCAAAACTGAGCAAGCGCAACTTAACAAGCAACATGGTAAATATGTGCCCATCGCAGTGAAAATAGCACCTGATTTGAATGAAGAAGAAGTGCAATCTATCGCGCAAAGTTTAATTGATAATAATATCGATGGCGTGATTGCTACTAATACTACCTTATCTCGCGAAGGGGTTGAAGGTTTAGAACATGGCAGTGAACAGGGCGGTTTAAGCGGTCAACCCGTTAAAGAAAAAAGCACTACTGTTATCAAGCTACTCGCAAAAGCATTAGCAGGTAAATTACCTATTATCGGTGTTGGCGGCATTGCATCGAGTGGTGATGCTAAAGAAAAACTTAGCGCAGGCGCTAGTTTAGTACAGGTTTATACCGGTTTTATTTATCAAGGACCACCACTGGTAAAAGCTATAGTAAATAATTTATAGTTGTAAATTTACTAAGTGTTAGTTTACTAAATAATAAAGGGATGAAATTAGTGCAGGCAAATAAAATTTTAGTCATTGATGATCGCGCTGATGTTCGCTTAAGTTTAGTGATATTGTTTGAAGATGCATACCTTGATAATACAAGCGCAGCACTTGAACAGTTAACTAATACTCGTTTTGAAGTGATAGAAGCTGACAACCCACAATCAGCGCAAGTACAATTAAAACAACATAAAATAGATTTGATTTTGCTTGATATGAATTTTAGTTTAGACACAACGTCTGGCGAAGAAGGGTTGTTTTTTTTGCGCTGGTTACAACAGTCTAAAATTGATATTCCTGTGATAGCTTTAACGGCATGGTCTAATACTGATTTAGTTGTTAAAGCTATGCAGCTAGGTGCAAAAGATTTTGTTGAAAAACCATGGAAAAACAAGCAACTCCTTAATGCTGTTCAACAACAATTATCCTTTGAGCAGCTACAACAGCAAAATGCCAAGCTACAACAACTTTCACTGAATCAACAGCAACAATCACCAAAAAATAGCTATCAATGGCGCTCTCCTTGTATGGTGCAGCTATTTACGCAAATTGAAACAGTAGCTAAAACAGATGTGAATATTTTACTTACAGGCGACAATGGCACAGGTAAAAGTGAGCTAGCTCATTTTATTCATAAGCAGTCTTTACGACATGATAACGAATTAGTCAGTGTGAACATGGGCGCCATTTCAGAGTCGCTTTTTGAAAGCGAAATGTTTGGTCATAAAAAAGGCGCCTTTACTGACGCGAAATCAAACCGCATCGGACGTTTTGAACTTGCTGCTGGTGGCACACTATTTCTTGATGAAATAGCCAACATTCCCTTATCGCAACAAGCAAAGTTATTAAGAGTATTAGAAAGTGGTGAATTTGAAGTGTTAGGCTCAAGCCACACTCAAACTACGGATATAAGGTTGATCAGTGCAACCAATGGCGATTTTAGTCGTTTAATTAATGATGAAAAATTTCGCGAAGATCTTTATTATCGCCTCAATACTATTACCTTTCATGTTCCAGCACTCGCACAACGTCAAGAGGATATCATACCATTAACCCAATTCTATCTTGCTCATTTCGCCCATAAATATAATCTAGCAACTAAATCACTTTCGGATCAGGCTAAACAAGCGCTGCTTAGCTATCATTGGCCGGGAAATATTCGTGAATTAAGCCATATAGTCGAACGGGCAATATTGTTAACACAAGCTCAACAAATTAACCTTGATGATTTACGTTTATCGCCACCACAAAAAAACAATGCTGCCTTTTCTACTGCAGCAGAGTTGCCGTTGATGACTTTAGCACAAGCAGAACAGCAGTTAATCAATAAAGCCTTATTGCAAACCGATCATCATATTCCTAATGCAGCTAAAATTTTAGGGTTAAGCAAGTCTTCTATGTATAGGCGATTAGAAAAATATGACTTGGTTAAAAGTTAAATCATTAGAGCGCTACCTAAACAACAAACTTTACACTTTAGTATTGTTACCACTGTTATTATTTTGGATCGTGTTTATTAGTTTTATCTTATTGCCGTTAGAGGGGATTATTATCGGTTTTATCTTGATTGTACTGTTTAGCTTAGTGTTAATCTTTGGCATTAAAAACACTATTTTTAAAAGTTTTAATCGCGCGATACTGCACCTTGAAGCGATTAATCAAGAAGATTATAACCAATTTGGTAAAACGCCATTTTCATCAGGTATTGTCGCGCAGTTTCACCACCAACTTAACCTATTGAGCGAAAAATTACAGCAACAAAAATCACGTTATGATCAACATGCTTTTTTGGTGTATCAACTGATCAGTGAACTTGACACCCCTATCTTAGTTTTTAATGAAAAACAGCAACTGAGTTTTGCTAACGATGCCTTTTACCACCTTTATGGTCAACACTGGCAAATGCTAAGATACAGCTCGGCAGCCAAACTTCAACTTGAACTACTCGCCAATAAATGGCAGTTTTCTTCAGCAGAAAAAAAGCAGCAATGGCAAATTCGCCAAAGTGAATTTATCGATGCGGGTCAGCGCCACCAGTTATTAATATTTATTGATATTGCTGCCGCTTTAAGGGCAAATCAGCTTGATGCTTGGCAACAAATTATTCGTGTGTTGGGTCATGAAATAGGCAACTCGTTAGCACCAGTTTCTTCAATGGCTGAAAGTTTAAGTAGTAAAACCAACGATGAACGTGACAAAATGGTCTTGCGTGTCATCAACGAGCGCTGTCAACATTTACAACACTTTGTAGCCCGTTATGGTGAGTTAGCCAAACCTTTACAATTATCGCCGCATTGGTTTTCACTTAAATCATGGTTTACCGATATAACGCGATTATATGAACAAATAAACTTCTCTCTAATAACTGAGGTTAAGCAACTGTGGGCTGATGAAACACTACTTACGCAAGTTTTTATTAACTTGTGTAAAAATGCACAAGAAGCAAATGCCAGTCAAATATCCTTAACCGTAAAACAAACAAAACAGTATTATGAACTTATTTTACTCGATAATGGTCATGGCATTAGTAATTTAGATAATCTATTTGTACCGCTTTATTCCACTAAACCTAATGGTCAGGGCATAGGTTTACATTTTTGCCGAAATATTATTGAACATCATCAAGGAACAATGACACTGTTTAATAATGAGCAGCAAGGTGTAAGGGTGCAAATAAAGTTACCCTTAACCGATAAATGAGCATTATTTAGGCAATAGTTCGGTTTCGAAACTGAACTTATTTAGTCCGATATCGAACTGACTATCAAATATAGAAGAGCGCCAATACTTATTAGCTTGATATATAACGATTTTATATTTGGCATGATAATAGCTATTGAAATAGTCATTCGTTATTGACTATCAGTTGTACTATTTTGTGGATATAAAAAAAACGCCTAAAAAGCCTACCTTGCTCACTAATAAAAAAATGATTGTTGTAACGGCTATTATTGTGTTGTTTTTATTAATGATCAGCACAAAAAACTCTTTAGCAACAAGAAATTTAGCACGAAAAGACATTCTTATTAGTACGGTTAAACAAGGAAATATTGACATCAGCGTTGAAGGTTATGGCACCTTGAAGTCAAATAAACTACAACTATTAACCACTCTAAGTAAAGCAACCGTAAAAGATATTTTGCTAAAGCCGGGTGCACTTGTCTCTACGGGTAGTGTTATTGTGCAATTAGAAAACCCTGAATTAGAGCAGTTATTAGAAAGTGCTAGCCAAGTGCTTGTACAAGAGCAAGCCAACCTACGCCAACTAGCATTAAACCATCAGCGCGAGTTATTAACCGAAAATGCCAGTTTAGCTGAGTTAACTGCCAGTTTTCAAACCACTCAACTTAAACGAATTGCTCAACAGGCATTATTAGCTAAAGGCATAGTATCAGAGCTTAGTTTTAAAGAAACGCAATTAAACGAGCAGCAGTTTAAGCAACGAATTATCATAGCCAATAAACGCCTCGAACACTTGGGCTTAGTACACAAAGAAGCTATAAATATTCAGAAAGAGCGAATTAAACAGCAACAAGGACAATACAGAATTGCGCAAAAACGCCTTGATAGACTGAGCATTAAAGCGGGTTTTAATGGTGTTTTACAGCGTTTGTCGGTTGAACTTGGCCAAAGTGTGCAGGCAGGGCAAGAAGTAGCGCTTATTGGCAGTGTAAAAGATTTAATTGCGTTAATTAAGGTATCACAAAATCAAGCACAGCAAGTTGTTATTGACCAGAAAGTGATTATTAATACTCGCCAAGATGACATTATTGGCAAGGTTACTCGAATTGATCCTGTGGTTAAAGACAACACTGTAGAAATTGAAGTGTCATTACCAACACAGTTACCCGCAAGTGCAAGGCCACAGCAAAATGTTGATGCAGTTATCGTCTCCAAAACTTTAATCGATGCACTTTATATTGAAAGACCCATTAATATTCAAAAACAAAGTGAGCATGTGCTTTATCAATTAGATGAAAGTAACAATGTTGCACACAGAGAAAAATTATACTTTGGTGACAAAGCAGGGCGTTATATCACCATAAAGTCGGGCGCTGAATTAGGCAATAAATTCATAATTTCAGATCTATCAAACTATCAAGTTGAACAAATTGTTATCAACTAAAATTTAATAAACAGCAGAAAAAGTCTAAAAACAACCAATAATGTTTACCAAGGAAAATACCAATGACTAAAAAAATTAAAATTAGTATGAGCAATATTTCAAAGGTTTTTGAAACACAAGAGTTAGAAACTCATGCGTTAAAAAACATTAGTTTTACTATTTATGATGGTGACTATATTTCTATTTCAGGGCCATCAGGTTGTGGTAAATCGACCTTACTTTCGTTGATGGGGTTACTCGACGTTGCCACAACCGGCGAATACCTTATCGAAGGTGAAAATGTGACTGATTTAACCTTAGATCAAGCAGCGGAAGTTAGAAATAGTAAAATAGGTTTTATTTTTCAATCATTTAACTTGATTGATGAACTATCAGTGTTCGACAATGTTGCACTGCCGCTGCGTTATCACCACAGCAAGCCTAATCCACAAGCAATTAAAGCAAGAGTTAACGAATGTTTAACCTTGGTTGGCTTAAGTCATCGAACTAGCCATAAACCTAATCAACTTTCCGGTGGTCAGCAACAACGGGTCGCTATAGCTCGCGCTTTAGTGGCAAACCCTGCCATTTTGTTAGTGGATGAGCCAACCGGAAATTTAGATTCAAAAAGTGGCGATCAAGTGATGGATGTTTTAAGTGAGCTCAACAAAAACGGCACTACTATTTGTATGGTCACTCATGATCCTCGTTATGCCGATATGGCTAAAACAAACATTCACTTACTTGATGGCATGATATTACAAGTGCCGCAAGTGCAAGTGGCGGTGTAAGTCGTTCATTGATTGCAGTCACAAAATTGTCGTGTTGGATAAGTCATAACAAAAAATAAAACTAGGAAAATGAAATGAAGCACTTTTTAAACTCAGCTTTATACCAAATAAAACAAGCTTATTTAAGTCTTAAACAAAAGCCGGGCTTTGTCTTTAGTGTGGTTACCACTATGGGGGTAACGTTAGGTGCTTTGTTGTGTGTGTTAACACTGGCCTATGTGATGTTAATTAAACCTTTGCCTTATCCTGAACAAGGCAGGCTTTATGTGGTTGAAAGTAAAATTAATGGCAATGAACGTGCACCTAAAATGTCAATGTACCCGTACCCTGCTTTTATTGATCTTTATAAACAACAAACATTATTTTTAGCGTCAGGTATTGTTGTTTATGAAAGTGGAAATATAAGCTCTATTGCCAGTCAACCAAGAGTTAATACCGCCTTTGTTAGTCCTAATTTTTTAACCTTACTTGATATGCCAATTATAGTAGGGAGATCTTTTGAAGCCAGTGAGGCGTTAAATACGAACAATCCTGTTGCGATTATTAGCTTTGATACTTGGCAAAATTCATATAATAAGCAAGCTGATATACTCACAAAAAGTATAACGGTTGGGGGGATTAGCTATCGTATTGTTGGCGTAAGCGCTCAACATTTTGTAGAACCTACGCTTTATGAGGTTGGCCGTAAAACTCACGTATGGTTGCCGTGGGATTTTAATGGTGTTTCTGAACGAGGTCGTCAAAGTTGGGGAAACTTTGCGCCTAATATGCAATTATTAGTTAAACTAAACCCTTCGCATAATGTTAGGCAAACTGAACAGTTATTATCACCCTTACTTAACGATCGCTGGCAACAAGAGATTGTGGGTAACCCTCGTTTTAAAGGCATGAATCTATCCCTTAATATGAAGCCACTGGTAGAGGTTGTTGCAGGCGATAATGACTTAAATACTTTGTTGCTATTAGCTGGAGTTGTTGGCTTAGTTGTTATTGCTTTTACTAATACTAGTCATTTGTTTATTGCTCGCACAGCAGAGCAGCAACAGAAAATAGCGGTAAAAGTGGCTTTAGGCGTAAGTAAAAAACAGTTATTTATTGAAATTTTTACTCAGGTTTTCAGCTTAATGACATTGGCTTTATTTTTTGCCTTGCTCTTGGCTAATGCTGGCTTTACTTTAATGCGTCAATATTTGTCGGATTTGTTTAATCGTGTTGAAGAATTACAATTATTATTAATACCGTCAGTGATTGTTTTTGTTTTGTTACTGATCTTAAGTTTACTTATGGTAAGTTTTATTGTGCGCAGCATAAATTTTGAGCAGGTCAATATAAAGATAAACCGTAGTAATAAAGGTCAAGGTACTAGTATTTCAAAACTCTTTCAACATATTGTGGTTACCAGTCAGGTGTTAATTACTGTAGTGGTTATTTTTGCAAATATCTTGTTGTTTAAAGCCTCTTTAAGTGAATTAAATCAAAGCAGTGGTTTTCAAACTGCAAATATTCAACGACTAGTAGTAGCGTACAATGGTAGTGAGAGGCTTAACTCAACAGAACGACAAGCGATATTATTATCACTTAAACAAACATTATCACAATTACCTGAAGTTATTGACATTAGTCACGGAGCCTCACCTTTATCTCACTTTAGTGGTAGACCTTTTACCTTAGCGGCAAATGAAGCATCGCTGACGTTAAGGCAAAGTTACGTTGATAACCATTATTTTTCCTTAATTGAGCAACCACTTATTACGGGTAGGGACTTTACTGCGAGTGATATTCAGCAGCGCAGTAACTCTATTATTATCAACCAAAGCTTAGCTAAACAATGGAATGATGTTGATATTGTGATAGGGCAAAAAGTGATTGATGCGCGTAAGCAAATTTTTACCGTTATTGGTGTGGTTAAAGATATACGTTTACCAAACCAAGCCAGTAATATAGAGCGACTGTATAAACCTAGCCATGTAACACGAGACTTTGGTTTTATGATCAAATTGCATCAGGGCAGCGCAATAACCCGAACGCAAATAGCAGAGCTTATTCGTCAGCTTGATAGTCGTTTTTCTATTTTTACTTATGATAGCCTTGATAGTCAATATCAAACCTTGCTTTTCAATCATGTTATCATCTTACTAACCACCGGAATTTTAACTGTTATTGTTTTATTTTTAGCAGGGTTGGGGCTTTTTGGTGTCATAGATTTTAATACCCGTATACGACGTTTTGAAATAGGTACGCGCCTTGCCATTGGTGCAAAACGTATTGATATTTTAAAGCTGGTTATTGTTGATAATATCAGCGCTATTATTTGGGGAATACTTGCTAGCACAATGAGTTTATTTGCATTGAGCTTTGTCTTTAATGAGCAAGTCAAATCTTATATAAACTGGAAATTACTGCCAATATTTTTAGTTACTCTTGCTTTGATTAGCATCATCTCGTTTATCGCCTGTTACTTACCGCTACGCCAATACATCAACAAACCCGTTCAATATAGCTTGCGAGGGGTAGAATAATGTCATTTTATAATCAGCAACATCAAACGTTCTACCAAATAAAACAAGCTTATTTAAGTCTTAAACAAAAGCCGGGCTTTGTCTTTAGTGTGGTTACCACTATGGGTGTAACGTTAGGTGCACTTTTATGCGTGTTAACTTTAGCCTATGTTGTGTTAATAAAGCCTTTACCTTACCCAGAGCAAGACAAGCTGACTGTGGTTGAATATCAAAATTTAGACAAAAACGGTGATTTTCATCTAGCGGGTTTCGATTACCCTACTATTGTTGGTTTTTATCAGCAACAAACACAGTTTACTAAAAGTGCCATAAGCTATCACAGTGAAGAAGTGATCCGCTCGCATCCCAAACAATCGTTAGTTAAAACTGCTTTTGTCACGCCACAGTGGTTTTCGTTATTAGCAGTACCAATGAAGCTTGGCCGAGCATTTAATGCCACTGAAGATATAAATACCACGATGCCAGTTGCTGTTATCAGTTTTAAAACTTGGCAACAAGATTATGCTGGCGACCCTAATATTATTAACAGAAAAATTAATGTCAATGATGTTAGTTTTAAAATTATTGGGGTTATTGACAACGATTTTATTGACCCTCAATTAAATAAATCCGGCCTTGATAGCCAACTTTATTTACCCTGGGATTTTAATAGTATTAGTTATCAAAAAGACTGGTGGGGTAGTTATAGTAGTAAGTTAATATTTTTAGGGCAATTAAGCGATAGTTTATCGGTAAATCAAGGGATAGAACAAAGCAAAAATTTAATTTGCAATATTATTCAGCCACTTGTTGCTGAAGGGGATGTAGATGCCTGTGCTCGATTTGATCTTGCTTTCAAGTCAATAAAAACAACAATGGTAGGTGATACTGATTACATTATGTATTTACTACTGGCGGCTGTTATAGCTTTATTAATGTTAGCTGCAACCAATATAATCAATTTATTTATTGCGCATACCGCACAACAACAGCAAAATTTAGCCATAAACGCGGCATTAGGGGCTAAAAAACAGCGGCTTTTCATACAGCTTTTTGCTCAAGCTAGCTTATTAATGATTGCTGCTATGTTTGTCTCCGTATTTATTGCTAGCATAGGTTTTACGGTAGTAGCTACCTTTTTACAAGCTGTTTTTCCTTTAGTTAATCAACTAAGTTTGCATACTGAAATTATTATTTTGTTGTTTGTTTTCTCATGCATACTGGCTTTAGTGTTTGCAAAATTCAGCATAAACACCATCAATTATAAACAGTTAAACAGTAGTCTTGATAGTAGTGGCAAAGGAGCAGGCATTCAAGTTTCAGCAAAGCTACGCCATGTACTCATTGTCAGCCAAATAGCGGTTGTTGGTTTACTGGTGTTTTGTAGTATTAACCTAATGTTAAATGCGTTTAAAACCATTACTAAACCTTTAGGATATCAACATAATAACCTGAGTTATTTGTCGTTATCTATCAGTAGTGTAAATAATAAAAACACGAGTTTTGAAAAAGACTTTGCCTTAATTAATCAAGTAAAAGCAAGTTTGTTAAACCTAGCTGAAATTGAAGCGATTGCAACGGCAGAGTCACCAATTGGTAGTTTTATGAAACTGTCAGTGAAAGATACGAAAACTGAATTGAAATACTTGATTGATACCTCTTTTGGCGATGAAAAATATTTCGATATCATTGGTCAACAATTCATAGCAGGTGATAACTTTCCCATACAAAACAAACAATATCGCGACAACCTTTTAGTGGTTAATGATGTTTTTGCTAATAAACTGTCCCAAACCACTCCTTTGAATAGTGACGATGTTATTGGTAGAAAGTTTGATTTAAGTGATGACGGCAGCAACATTTTTACCGTTATTGGCATTGTTAAAGGAATTTTAGAGCCAGGACAAAGTACAATACCGCCTCGTATGTACGCACCTTCATCAACATTAGCGCCTAAATTTTTAATCCGTTTTAAATTAGGACAAACAATAACCCGCGAACAATTAATTGCCAAACTTAAAAGTGTCAGTAGTTTGCTCGCTATTTCTCAATATAAATCATTAGACGATACCTATAAATGGGTGGTACTGCCAAAGCGGATAACTCTTGTTAGTAGTATCGCTATGACCATTATTTCATTGTTTCTCGCCGCTATTGGCCTGTACGGTATTTTAAGTTATTCCACGCAAATGCGCCGCTTTGAAATTGGTACTCGTATGGCAATAGGGGCAACACGTAGTGCTGTTATCCGTATGATTATAAGTGATAATGCTAAAGCTATTTTGACAGGTATTAGTATCAGTGTTGTTATTTTGTGTGGTTTATTCATCCGTTTTAGTGATTTACTTGATGAATATTTAAGTTGGCAATTATTGTTGTTGTTTATAATAACTCTTGGTTTAATTAGCGCCATTTCATTTGCCGCTTGTTATTTACCCTTGCGCCAATATATAAATAAGTCTGTGATTAATAGTTTACGAGGAGCAGAGTAATCTTGTGATTACTCTGCTATTTGCTCGGTTAAAAATCATATTGCATGGTGGCATAAATAAGGCGTCCAACTTGCGGCGCTTTGTTAAATGCTAAAAAATTATTAGCAAAAGGTGCATTAAAGTACTTTTCATCAAGTAAGTTGCTAATGGTTACTTTAAAAGATAGTTGCTCGGTAACTTTTGCTTCACTGTGTAAATCGACAACAAAGTAACTATCAATTTTGGTGCGCTGAGTTTGACTGCCAACAATTAAATTATTACCAGTGGTTTCACTTATCCAACGAATAGTTGGACTAATAATGTACTTATTTTGGTAGCTAAAGGTTAAACCTGATTTAATCTTATAGTGAGCAATTAAAGGTAAGTCTGTATCAATACCTTGCTCGGTAAGTTCACCGTCAATATAAGATAATGCTAACCAATAATCGAGTGTTGAATTATCATAAACCGTATTGATATTAGCAGAGATATCAATACCGTAGGTTGTCGATTCACCAATATTTTTAAATGAACTGGTTTTATTTAAAAAAGCACCTTCGATGGCTTGTTTGGCCATTACATCTCCGGTCACTAAAATAACATCGTCAATAATATTGTAAAAAGGTGCGAATTTTATTTTGCTGCTGGGATTAAACCAGTGTTCATAATTTAGCTCTAAACTTTTAAGAGTTTCTGGCTTTAGATCGGCATTGGGTACTCGAAAGGGCGCAAAAGGGCTACTTAACCAGTCACCTTGCTCGTTTTGTTGGCCGGTAAAGCTACCAAAGCTATTAAACGCCAAACTCGGCGGAGGTGCTAAAAAAGAATGTGCATAGATGAGTTTGAAAATATTATAGTGATCAGCTTGATAAATAGTGGTTAATCTCGGATTCACCGTATCACCATAAAGCGTATGGTGATCGTAACGAATACCGCTTACTTGCCGCCATTGCTTATTTATTTGCCAATTATCTTGAATGTAAACACCCATGTTTTCATCTCGTTGTTGAAAAAATGAAATAGGTAATTCAGTGTTAGGGTAGAAGAAACTTTGCTCGTCTGGTTTCTTTTCAACTTCATAAGGCGATGGTAAATCTGGGCTTCGTGGAATAATATCAAAATAGTCATAAACTAAGCCACCCGACATTAAGTGGGATTGATTAAGTTGATAGGTGAAGTCTTGGTTTAGACTATAACGTGCGGAACGACCGTATTTATATTGTTTAGTAAATCCTGTAAATAAATTATTGAAGTTGCTCGCATTACCTAAGGTGAAAAGCTGATAGGTAAAAAGGGTTTTAGCATGTAATTTATCACTTAAATTATAGTCAAAATTGGCATAAATAGTTGTTGAACTTTCTTCCAAAAAACTTTTATTAAAAGCTGAAAAATTAGGCTTAGCGGTAAAATCTGATGAATAGGTGATTTTTGAGTGAAAAACACCAGCGCTAAAAAAATTATTAACTTTGGTATCAGCAAAAAATTGATAGTTATTAGTATTTTTAAAGTCATAATTTTTTGATGTATCATCGTACAATTTAGGGTAGTCATTGGCAAAATCGAAATCTTGACTGTAATAGCCTTGCAAACCTGAATTAATGTAAACACCATTATCGAATAGTTTGCTATAGAGAATACTGCCATTGAGATAATTTTTATCGCCGGCAGAAATGGTGATATTAGAGTTACCCTCATCTTTGTCATCAAAAGTAATAATATTTATCACACCAGAAAATGCATCTGCGCCATAACTTACCGCTGCAGGACCTATTAGCACTTCAACACGCTTAGCTAGGTATAAGGGGTAATTTTCTGATATCGCACCAATTTCACCAGACGGTGTCGAGATACGAACACCATCTTTTAAAATAATAAATTTATTGTTGTTTTTAGCCCCGCGCATAGTGACAACATTATAGTTACCAACAACAGCGTGTTCCTGAATATCGACACCGGGCAAGTTTCTTAACAAATCTTCAATATTTTTATAACCACGATCATTTATTTGCTTAGCGGTAATAATATGGATGTTGGCAGGAGAATCTACATTCTTCTCTAGGTATTTTGATGAAGTTACTACCTTAACATTAATTAAATCTTCAAGAGAAAGCTCTAAAAAGTCAAAGGAATCGTCAAATGATTCTGGGGTTGCTTGCACAAAACTCACGCTAACAAGGTTCATTATCGCGAAAATAGAGAAGAAAAAAGTGATGTTTTTCAAAAGCAGTACCTGACTATATGTTTGTAATTATTTGTATACTTTTAGTCTAGTAAAAATAAAGTTAAGTGCAAGTAAAAACAATAGTTTTTAGGTTAGTCAAGATAATGAATAGCTTAAACTGTACATGGTTTAATCAGTTGTACAAAACTCGCATCTGCCCATGCTTTAGGTTTATAATCATCCGTCATTCTCAATTAAAGAATAAAAACCATGCGAATAAAAATACAGACAAAAATAAAGAAAACAATTGGCTTAACCTTAGTTGCTACAACGCTATTAAGTGGTTGTGATACTAGTAATGTTGCACAAGGTAATAGCGAAATTGATGTTACAGCCAGTTACAACAGTATTAACAAAGAACAGCTGATTGAACATATTAAGGTTCTTTCATCCGATAAATTTGAAGGTCGCGCGCCATCTAGCAAAGGTGAAGAGTTGACGCTTGCTTACTTAACTGAGCAATTAACGGCGATTGGTTTTAAACCCGGCAACGGTGATAGCTTTTTACAAGCTGTGCCTATGGTATCAATTGAAGCGTCACCAGACATGACATTGTCAATTGGTGGTAAAGACTATCAGTACGGGCATGATATGGTGATGGGCTCTAGCCGTATTACTGATTTTGAACAACTTAAAGACTCTGAATTAGTATTTGTTGGTTATGGCATTAATGCGCCGGAATATAATTGGAATGATTACAAAGATCTTGATGTAGCAGGAAAAACAGTGGTGATTTTAGTTAATGATCCCGGCTTTGCCACTAAAGATCCTGCTCTATTTAATGGTAATGCCATGACCTATTACGGTCGTTGGACCTACAAGTCTGAAGAGGCAAGTCGTCAAGGAGCTGAAGGCGCTATTATCATTCATGAAACTGCTGCTGCATCATATAACTGGTCGGTAGTTGAGCACTCATGGACAGGTCCCCAATTTGGTTTTGTTCGAGATGATCTAAATAAAGGCCGTGTTGCTGTTGAAGGCTGGGTTAACAGCGACGTTGCTAAAGAGTTGTTTAATAAAGCAGGCTTAAACTTTGAGCAAGCTAAAGCGCAAGCAGCCAAGGGCAGTTACCATCTTGATATGGGGGATTTAAACGCAACTGTCAGTGTGAAAAATACGGTTAAGGAATCTACTTCATACAACTTTATTGCCACATTACCCGGTAGTACCAAACCAGATGAACATATACTTTACACCGCACACTGGGATCATTTAGGTAAAGACACCAGTTTAACTGGCGATCAAATTTATAACGGTGCTGTCGACAATGCTTCAGGCACCGCTGCACTTATCGAAGTCGCTGAAGCGTTTGCTAAACTCCCTGTTGCGCCGCAGCGTTCAATCACCATTATGGCAGTTACAGCAGAAGAGCAAGGATTATTAGGCTCTAAGTTTTACGCCGCTAATCCTATTATTCCTGCAGCGAAAACTGTGGCAAATATCAATATGGATGCGTTAAATGTTGATGGTCGCAGTAAAGATGTTTCGGTATATGGGTTAGGTCAGTCGCAACTTGATGATTACTTAACTCTTGCGGCGCAAAAACAAGGGCGTATTATCTCTGGCGATCCACGCCCTGCGGCAGGCATTTATTATCGCTCTGATCATTTTGCTTTTGCTAACATTGGCATTCCTGCACTTTACGCTAAAAGCGGAAAAGTACCAGTAGATGAGGCAGCTAAAGCATTGCGTGAGCAATTAAAGCCAAGTTTAAGTAAGTGTTACCATAATCTGTGTGATGAATATAGCGAGCAATGGGATCTATCAGGTGCAGTTGAAGATATGCAAGTATTCTATGAAATTGGTTATGAACTATCAAAAGAAAATGTCTGGCCACAATGGAGTAAAACATCAGAGTTTAAACGGTAATTAAGTACAGAGTACGCCTTGGTGTTGTACAAATTAACCTGAGCTCGGCTTAATAAATGTTTCTCTAGCTGCTATTTTTACTTACTTCTGCGTTAAATTCACTTGCAATAGGCAAGCTATTGACGCGTAAATTTGCCTTGAATTAAACAAAACTATCAGGCTAGAGATGGTAATAATTTATTTGTATTTAAATTTCAACATGTTAACTATCTCTTAAACCGAGTTCAGGTAAATTAAAAAGCCGCGAATAATTTTATTACTCGCGGCTTTTTTAAATTTAGAACTAATAAGACTTAATCGATATTAGTAACTCTCGTTATGTCACGATGACGGTATTAAGCGATCACATGGATGTGAGAGAGCTGTTATGAACACTCAATACTGCGCGACCTGATGGATCGGCATTGTTTTGAAAACTATCATCCCAAGCTAGCGCTTCTTGTGTGCTACAAGCAACAGATTTACCGCCGATAACACAATCAGCAGCTGAAGCTAGTGGATATTTTTCTTCAAACACACAACGGTAAAAATAAGCCTCTTTACTATCAGGAGTATTCACTGGGAATCGATGGCTAGCACTTTCAAGCTGCAAGTCGGTTACTTGCGCTTCAACATGGGCTTTTAAGCCATCAATCCAAGAATAACCCACACCATCTGAGAATTGTTCTTTTTGACGCCATAAAATCTCTTTAGGCAAATAACCTTCAAAAGAAGCGCGTAAAATAGCTTTTTCCATTTTGCCATTGCCACACATTTTATCTTCAGGATTGATGCGCATAGCAACGTCCATGAAGTTTTTGTCTAAAAATGGTACGCGTGCTTCAATACCCCAAGCAGACATTGACTTATTGGCACGTAAACAATCAAATTTGTGCAAACGCTCAAGCTTACGGTTTAGCTCTTCATGAAATTCTTGGGCGTTAGGTGCTTTATGGAAATACAAATAACCACCAAAAATTTCATCAGCACCTTCACCTGAAAGCACCATTTTAATGCCCATGGCTTTAATTTTACGTGCCATTAAGTACATTGGTGTTGAAGCACGAATAGTGGTGACATCATAAGTTTCTAAATGATAAATAACTTCTTTAAGTGCATCTATACCTTCTTGCGCAGTAAAAATAACACTATGATGAATTGTACCTATGCTATCAGCAACGGTTTGTGCAGCCACTAAATCAGGCGAGCCTTCTAAACCACATGCAAATGAATGCACTTTAGGCCACCAAGCTTCGGCTAAGTCGTTGTCTTCAATACGACGTGAGGCAAATTTTTGCGTAATAGCTGAAATTAAAGATGAATCTAAGCCGCCTGAAAGTAATACACCATAAGGTACATCAGTCATTAAATGGCTTTTTACCGACTCTTCTAACGCTTCACGAATTTTTGTTTTACTGGTGGTATTGTCTTTAATCGCTGCGTATTGCTGCCAGTTACGCTTATAGTAGCGTTGCAGTTCACCTACACGACTATCTAGAATATGCCCCGGAGGAAATTCACTTACGGTTTTGCAAATGGGCATTAACGCTTTCATTTCTGAGGCAACGTAAAAGTTACCATCGCTATCATAGCCTGTGTACAGCGGGATAATACCGATATGATCACGGGCAATTAAATACGAGCTATTGATTTCATCATAAAGAATAAAAGCAAACATCCCCTGTAGTTTATCAACAAAATCAACACCATGTTCTTTATAGAGCGGTAAAATAATTTCACAGTCAGACGCTGTTTGAAATTCATAATCTACACCAAGCCCACTAGCAAGAGTTTTATGGTTATATATTTCACCATTTACCGCTAATACGTTGGATTTATCTTCATTGTAGAGAGGCTGTGCACCATGCTCAGTATCAACAATAGACAAACGTTCATGCACTAAAATAGCGTTGTCGTTGTTGTAAATTCCTGACCAGTCAGGACCACGGTGGCGTAATAAGCGAGAATATTCTAAAGCTTTCGGGCGAAGTGCATCAGCACCTGTTTTTATATCTAATATACCAAAGATTGAACACATTGAAGCGCTACTCCTTTAATTAATAGTAAGTCAAATTGTGAGTTTTCTGGTGAAGCATTTTACGAAGCTTGCTGTAAAGCCTCTTTGCTATAAAGCCTTTTGTAAAACGTAAAACTTCTTTATAACAATGTAGTAATTAGTGCAACAACACTAATTACTACAGGACACTGTGCCAGTTTTAATAAATAAAGCAATGATAATCTCACTTATTATTAAACTAAAACGTTATAAGCGGTATGAAATTACTTCTTAGCTAAATAAATGCAAAAAGTAAGTTTTCTTAATAATTCGTTAAGAATTGGAATTTAAAATGTGTTTTAATCAATTCCAATCATATTTTATTTCTTAATTATCGGTAGGTTACTTTGCAATATATATCTAAAATTTCAGTGTTAGTTACTTTACTCTTTGGTTTGTTGTTGAGTATAAGTTCAGTTGCTGGTGAAACAGTGACTAGTCGCCAAGCACTAGAGCAAGCATTAGCAAAACATAAAGGTGAGGTGGTTTATCTTGATTTTTGGGCATCGTGGTGTGTGCCATGTCGTAAATCTTTCCCTTGGATGAATATGGTTCAAGAAAAATATCAAACAAAAGGCTTTAGTATTATCAGTGTTAATTTAGATGCTGACTACGCTTTAGCACAAAAGTTTTTAAAAGAGAATCCAGCGAGCTTTAGTGTTATTTATGATCCTAAAGGAAAGTTAGCAAAACATTTTAAAATTCAAGGCATGCCAAGCAGCATGCTTATTGGGCGTGATGGTAAAATAAAGCAACGTCACACCGGTTTTTTTGCTAAAAAAATTCCGCAATATCAACAGGAAATAGAAAAGTTACTTGCACAGTAAATTACATAGCACGAACAAAATAAAATCACTTAGCATTAAGCTGTTAAGTAAAGGAGATGTAATGAAAATTAGCCACAAGATGAAAATAATCTTATTAGTACCCATTATTAGTACAGCATCAGGTTGTGCTAGCTTAGGTGTAGAGCCTTGGGAACGTGATTTGTTAGCAAAAAAAGAAATGTCGTTGACGTCGTCAGCTATAGATTCAGCTTTTGATGATCATATTTATTTTAGTAAAGAAGCATCAAGTGGTGGTAAAGGCTTTGGTGGAGGAGGTTGCGGATGCAATTAACTCAAAATAAACCTAACAAAAAGGTCAATGTTAAGCTAGCTTTAACGGCTGCCACCTCGGCGCTACTCGGGCTTTCGAGTGTTGCTCAAGGAAATGAAACTTCTGAATTAGATTCTTGGTCTTTTGATACCGCAGTGCTTTATTATGGTGAAATTGATCGCGTTACTGCTACTGAAGCAATGATTGGCGCAACAAAAACTTTTGACGATGACAGTATTTTAAATTTAAAACTGACTTTCGACGCTTTAACCGGTGCATCACCCAATGGTGCGGTAGCTCAACCAACTACGCAAACTTTTACTCGCCCATCGGGCAATGGTGAATATCAAACACCCGCCAATGAAACCCCTATTTACGATGGTTTTAGAGACACAAGAGTACAGCTTAATGCCCAGTGGACACAACCTATTGCCTCCGTTTATACAGTGAGTGGTGGAGTACATCTTTCAAAAGAATATGATTATTTATCTCTTGGGTTAAATGGTAGTGTTGCCTATGATTTTGATCGTAAAAACTCGACCATAGCCTTTGGTGCTAGCTATTTTCAAGATACTTATAATCCTGTTGGCGGTATACCCAACCCATTTTCAGTAATGATACCCGGCAGTGGTGATGAAGATGTTGATGATCCTACCCGCTTAGGTAAGGATGATACAAAAACTACCGCAGATATCATGATTGGTTTTACCCAAGTCATAAACAGACGTATGGTTGCACAGCTAAACTATTCTTATTCAATGGTTGATGGTTATTTGAATGATCCTTATAAACGTTTAAGCCGTGTTAACGCTAATGGCGAAGCACTTGATTATGTTTATGAGTCACGTCCTGATTCTCGTGAAAAACAAAGTGTATTTGCACAAACTAAATATAATTTCGCTGCTGATTGGTTAAATGACACTGTCCTTGATGTCTCGTACCGATACATGTGGGACGACTGGCAAATTGACTCGCATACTGTTGATAGTCGTTTTTATATTCCCATTGGCACAAGCAGTTACCTTGAACCCCACTTTCGAGTTTATCAGCAAACGGCCGCGGATTTTTATCGCCCCTTTTTATACGAAAGTGATGATGAGTTACCCGCTTATGCAAGCGCAGATTTGCGCATAGGTGAAATGACAACTTATACAGTAGGTTTAAAGTACGGAACCCTAGTGAATGGCGATGATGAATTATCGTTTAGATTAGAGCTTTATACCCAAAAACCAACTAATGCAGGGTTTAATGAGCCTGGCGTATTAGCTTCTCAAGATTTGTATGAGAGCGTTAATGCTATTATTGGTCAGGTAACCTATTCTTTTTAAAATTGAATTTGTATAATATTAGTTAAACAGGCATCGTTATCTTAGTAGGCGGGAACTTGTTCACGCTTGCATGATCACGATTTAAACCCCGCCTACAAATATAAAAACAACAGGTTAATATTTTAGTTTTTCTTCACTCGAGTTAATTGCATAGGCATGTTTTTCACTTTATAGGTTAGGATTTATTTTGCCCAATAAAAAAATTCAAAAAAGAACAGTATCGGTTGAGAAACGCGCCGATGGTTTTTGTTTGCAATTTTTTGCTATGGCCAGTCAGTGTGAAATAATTGTTGAAACAAGTGATAAACGTTTAGCAAGAAAACTAGGTGATAAACTCGCTGCTGAAGTGTGGCGTATTGAAGATAAATATAGTCGCTATAATAATAGCAGTGTTTGTAGCAAAATAAATCAAAGTAATGGCAAAGCAATTGCTATTGATAATGAAACGTTTCTATTGCTAAATTTTGCTGACACTTGTTATCAGCTTAGTGACGGACTATTTGATATTACCTCTGGCGTGTTAAGGCGCGTTTGGCGCTTTGATTGCACTGATAATATTCCGACAGCAACCCAAGTGGCTGAGGTTATTCCTTGTGTTGGTTGGGACAAAGTTAATTACAACGATAAATCAATTACACTGCTTAGTAATATGGAGTTGGATTTTGGCGGTATAGGTAAAGAGTATGCTGTTGACCGTGCTATTGTTTTAGCTAAGCAAATCACTGATAAACCGGTATTGGTTAATTTAGGGGGCGATCTCGCGGTAACAGGCCCTCGTGCCAATAATGAAACCTGGAAAGTTGCTATTGAACATCCTGATGTTGATAGTAGGGGTGAAAACAATAATGTTGATATGGTTGTTGCTCTTAATTCTGGCGCTTTAGCAACAAGTGGTGATGCAAGACGTTATTTAATTAAAAATGGACAACGTTACGGCCATATACTTAACGCTAAAACAGGTTGGCCAATTGAGCATGCGCCGCGATCTATTACCGTTGTTGCACCACAATGTATTCAAGCGGGTATACTCGCAACACTGGCTTTATTACAAGGTAATGAAGCGGAAGAATTTTTAACAGAACAAGATATTAAATATTGGTCTCGTCGTTAGCAAATTCAGTGTTAGGTATTAGTTTTAAGTACTAGTTTTATCAAGTATCAGTAAAGGTTGAATAAGGAAAAAACGTGCGAATATTATTAGTAGAAGATGATTTACCTTTAGCAAATGCTTTGCAGCAATCTCTACAACAAGAAGGTTTTGTTGTTAATCACGTTAATACAGGTGAACTAGCATTAACGGCATTAGCAACGCCAGATCAAGATCTTGTTATTCTCGACTTAGGTTTACCCGGTATTGATGGCATAGAAGTATTAAAACAAATAAGAAATAAGAAATCGCAACTGCCAGTTCTAATTTTAACCGCGCGCGATTCCATTGAAAGTAAAGTTCAAGGCTTAGATTATGGCGCTGATGATTATCTAGCAAAGCCTTTTGACATTCAAGAATTACTAGCACGCTTACGTGTTGTTGAACGTCGCTTAGGTACGGCATCATCCTCTTTAATTTGCATTGACAAGGTTAAGTTAGATACTAGTGCTCATAAAGTTTACATCACAGAAAATGACACTGATGTTGAGGTTCATTTTTCTAAAAAAGAATTCATGGTATTAAAAGCATTAATGGAAAATGCTGGGCGTATTCAATCACGAGAACAAATAGAGTCGAAATTATATCATTGGGGCGAAGAAGTGCTAAGTAATGCCGTTGAGGTTCACATTCACAAACTAAGAAAAAGCTTACCTAATAAATTTATTCAAAATGTGCGTGGTGTCGGTTACATTATCGATAACACCACAGCATAGTAAATTTAGGTCTTAGTCGATGAGTATCCGCCGTTATTTAGTGTTAACCCTGTTTGCTGTGTTAACCTTAATAACCTTTATTGCTACTGTTCAAGGCTATAAAGTGAGTATGACAAGGGCATCTACACAGTTTGATGAACAGCTCATTGATGTCGCTCATACCCTGATAACTATTCAGTCACTCGCACCCCAAGAATCGAATAAATCACGTGTTGGCGTAAAAAATATAGATCAACAAGGCAGTTTTGCTTTTCAGCTGTGGCTAAAGGGGCAATTAGTGCTCAAAAGTGCTAATGCGCCCTTACAAAATATAGTTAGCATGCATAGTTTATCAAGTAGTGATACTACTACTATTGAACAGACCCACTTTTCTGAGGTTAATTTTTTAGGTCAGCGTTGGCGAGCTTTATCCTTAACTAACAGCATTAAAGAGCAGCAAGTCATTGTTGCGCAACCGCTACAAGCACAATTTGTTTTAGCACAAGACATAATTTTAGCGGCGGTAAAACCTATGATAATCGCTATTGCCCTGTTATCTGTACTTATTTTTATCATCATCACTCAAGGGTTAAAACCACTTAAAAAGTTAACCATTGAGCTTTCTAACCGAAAAACCAATGACTTTACCCCATTACAGTTAACGGCTAAAAACAGTGAACTTGAGCATGTAATTGCCACTTTGAATCAACTTTTCTCTCGTTTAGATGCTGCTTTTGAGCGTGAACGTCATTTTGCTGCTGATGCCGCCCATGAATTAAAAACACCATTAAGTGTGTTAAAACTAAACGCCCATAATGTTGTTCAAGAAGTATCAGAGCAACTTGCGCAATTAAATAGTGAGGCAGAATCGAGTAAACCTAAAGCCTTTTGGCTAGCGCAAGTAAAAAGTTTCACTTCAATTGAGCAATTAACTAGTAGTGTTGATCGCATGGGGCATGTAATAGACCAAATTCTCAATTTAAACCGAACCAATCCTGAGCAAATGGCAAGCGCTAGTACAGCATTTAATTTGAATAAGCTTTTACAGCAAGTTATTTCAGAGTTATATGCTCAAATTAAGAAAAGAAAACAAAATATCTCCCTTGAAAGCGACAATGTAGAGTTGGTGGCGCATCAGTTATCCATTCACTTACTGATGGTTAACCTGATCTCTAATGCCAATAAATATACCCCTGAAGGCGGTGAGATTAAAGTCAGTACTGAGGTGACATATCAACATGCCGACAATGAACAAATAAGCATTATTGTTGAAGATTCAGGGCAGGGTATTGCACCAAGCGAATATCATAGAATTTTCGATCGATTTTACCGGATTGGCGGCGATCAACATAATTCAAATGTTGTTGGTTGTGGGTTAGGTTTGGCTATTGTTAAACATATTGCAGATGTCCATGGCGCACTAATTACGTTATCATCTTCTGAAACTCTCAAAGGTTTAAAAATAACGGTTACTTTCCCTGTGAATGCTCCTAAGATAATTGCTATGAAAAACTCTGCTGTACTGAGCACAACTAAAGAAGATCATAGCTGATGATGCTAAAGGTTATTAAGCTATTTATTTTTTCCGCTTTACTAATATTTGCTATTAATGCTTTAGCAAAACGACCAGAGTATGTAATAGAATTAAAAGATCATTTATTTTTTCCTGAACAACTTCAAATACCTGCCAATAAAAAAGTAAAGCTAGTCATTTATAATCGTGATGATAGCGTTGAAGAATTTGATAGTTTTGATCTAAATAGAGAAAAGGTACTTTATCCTAATAAAAAAGCTGTAATTTACATTGGCCCATTACCGGCAGGAACATACCGTTTTTTTGGTGAGTTTCACCCCAATAGCGCCAAAGGCAGCATTGTTATTGTTTCAAGCGGAGATAACAATGTTAATTAATACCGTCATTTTATTCTTAGAAAGCGCATTACCCATATTTATTATTACCGCTTTATTATTAATACGCTTTACTGGTGTATATAACAGCCAGCAACACAATAGTTACTTAGCGCAATTACAATTAAATAGCTGGTTATATCAGGGCGGCGTTTTGTCTTTGGTCATGATATATATTTTAAGTTATAACATGGCAGATATTACCCAATTACTTTCAGGCATGGGCGCTGAAATTATTTTTGCTGTTTTGGGGTTGCTCATTTACCTATGTTGCGCTGCTATGTTTATTAAAGAGTTGCAACAAAGCAATAATGATTGGAAAGAAAAACAATATATTAAACAAACCTTAGCCTTGGTTATTATTTTTATTGTTTTTAGTCTCAATGGTACAGATTTTAATATCTATTTAAATGTTTTGTGGGCACAAACAGCGCAATTAGAATCATTGATAATGGGTATGGTCTTAGGTGCGGGTATTTCTATAAGTATTGCTATTTTACTCTATTTCATATTGCTTTATTTCGATGAGAGGATCTCATTTAACATCTCTAGATACATATTGTTGCTCTTTGCCGTAGGGCAACTTAACAAAGCAACAAGTTTACTTGAACAAGTAGATTTATTACCTAACGGGCGAATAGTTTGGAATAGTCAAAATATATTGTCTGAAGACTCAGAATTTGGACACTTTTTTACCGCATTATTGGGGTATGAAGCTACGCCTTCTTTAATGCAATTATCGCTATATGTCATTTCATTATTAGTCCCTATTATTCTTGCGCGAGTTTTAGCGAGAAAAAACAATTACCAGCGGAACAATCGTCAAAATGTATTGTTATCAACAACCAGAAACGAAGGTGACTTATGAGTTATAACCTTTGGAGAAAACAACTTTATTATTTTATTTTAATCAACTTATTGAGTTTATTCTCGATTAGCGCTTTTGCTGATGGCGCCTCTGTTGATAAAGTTTACCATCCTTATGTGCTTCCTAATGAACGCGAAGTAGAGTGGCGGATGTTTTCCCGCAGAGAAAGCGAGGGCACGAGTTTGGCTCAACATTTTGCTTATGGTCAGTCTATTGCAGATAACGTTATACTTGAGTTTTATTTACTTGGTGAGCGTGATGTAAGTGGTGATTTTAATGTTACAGCCTATGAACTTGAAACACGTTGGATGGCAACAGAGCAAGGCGAATATTGGGCCGATTGGGGTATGTTATTTGAATTAGAAAAAGAAGATCAAAAAGACAACTGGGAGGCAACCACTGGTGTATTAGTTGAGAAAGAATTTGGAAAAAACAGTTTAACCCTCAATGCTTTTATTGTTTATCAATGGGGAGAGGGGGGCGTAAGTGAATTTGAAAGCGACTTTCGTTTGAAATATCGTTACCGTTACATTGAGCAATTTCAACCGGCTGTTGAAATCTATGCTGGTGAAGAGTATTTCGGCGTTGGCCCCGCTTTTATGGGCTTGCAGCGATTTAGCTCGCAGAAACAGCTTAAATGGGAGTTTGGCTTTATTACTGGGCTAGACAGCCGTAGTAAAGGTCATGTGTTAAGAATGACTATAGAATATGAATTCTAATTCCTAAAAGCTTGGCGATGGAAAAAATAGCTTTTGTTTGCTAGTTTTAAAGTAGTTACTATTAAACTAAAACACTTTAGTGGTTAGTTTATAAATTTGACTTGAGCTAACATTGATGAAACTAAAGTTGGGCTTGTTTTTTTTAGTTTTAACCTCATTCCCTGTTTTCTGTGATCCTGTTACAGAATTAACCTGCTATAGCACTACGTTTGCTCCTTACTCTTTTGTTGAAAAGGGTGTTGTTAAAGGAGCTAATATCGATGTAATTCGCGAAATCACGAAGAAACTCAATATTAAGGTTACATTTAAAACAATGCCTTGGCAGCGTTTATTGAAAAATATCGCGATAAATAAAATTGCTTGTGCCGCTGCTTTTTTTAAAAGTTCAACGCGTGTTGATAATATGTTTTTCATGACTGAGCCATTAAGTATTACTGATTACACCATATTTATTGAACAAAGTAATACCGATAAATATAGAAAACTAATAGATTTTAAGGGCGCAAGTATTGGTGTTAATAGGGGATTTAAAACAACGCCAGAATTTGAGTCTGCGGTATCCCAAGGGCTTATCAAGCAATATGAAGTTGGTAATGAGCAACAGAGTTTACGCATGTTATCTACAGCTCGTATAGCAGGTGTGTTAACGGATCAAAATGTGGGCTTATTTAATATCAAAAAAATGGGGCTGAACAACCTTATACCACTTAAACCAGCGCTAAAATCTATTCCAGTTTTCTTAGTCTTTTCAAAACAGCATCGAGACAGTGGTTTGGTTGAGCAATTCAATCAGGCCTTAGCTAAAATGAAAGCAGAAGGTACTTATCAAAAAATATTCAATAAGTACCGTACAAATAAAAATTAACCTTTAGTCTAAATAAAAGCCTATGTGTTGATGCAATCTAACTAACATTTCTTCTTTGTCATCAATAAAATCTAAGCGTTGTGCAAAAGCGCGTAAAGCTTGCTCTATTTGGTTGACAAACTTACCGTAACCGTACGAGCTTTTATTTTGCTCACTGGCAACAAAAATTAATTGAATAGTGTCGACTAATTTCGCACTATCCCATTTACAAGTATAGCCACAGCTTGTATGGCTTGGGTTATATCCCAGCATTAACAACTCGCCATTGGCAATAACATTTTCATCTTCACCATTACGCACTATTGGCACCAATCCATTGGCGATAACAGCGCCGTTATGTAGATTTTGATTTTTTGCCGCGCTGATAAATGCATCAGCAATCAAATTATATAGCTCGTTATATTGCACTGTGGTGTCAGTGTCGACAGCAACCAAGGCGCGTATTCTCCGATTTATTGGAAAATCAACAACAGCGTAAGTCAGTGAATCAGTATCACTAGGTAAATTTTGATCTTCAGTAAAATATCGATTAGCAATAGATCTGAACTTATGCAGCTGAGTACCTTCTACCCCTTTATTTTTGGCAAATAAATCATAGGTTAAGTGTTGATGGTCACTGACACGAACGTCTTGCTTATTGATTCCTGTTTGTTCGGTAAATTTAGTGATGGCTTTAATAACTTGTTGATGAAATGCAGCAGAATTAACACGAAGCTCGTCACCATTGGCAAGGAATAATAAGGTTAATTTTTTTGCTTTTACATCCCCGTCAAAGAATACATTTTGACTGGTATGATATTTGGGGTTGTACAAAAACAACAATTGTTGATTTGTTTGTGATATTAGCTTTTCAGGGCTATAACGTACCCGAGCGAACTTATCATTGGCGATGAATTGGCTGCTTTCAATAGCTAACTCATCATTAATAGTAAAGAACAAGCTTGCAAGTTTCTGGTAAAACTTTTGGTATGGCTGAGCTGAGTTTTCATCAATTAAATCGGCATATTTAGTTAACAAGGCTTCAGTTAATGGAATTTTTGCCATTAAATATTGGTTGTCACGTGCTGATGATGGAATATAAACCTTATGTTGAGTATTTCTAGAGCGTGAAGTTGGCATAGTAGTACCTGCTTATTTAAGGTGAAATTGATAGCAGTGATTATAACCAAAGAGCAAAGTACGAAAGCTGATGTAAATCAACTTTCTGTTGTAATAGCTTCAATGCTTTATTGACTTGTTTCTTGTTTTAAAGCATCGTTAACGCAAATTAAGATTTATGAAGACTATTGAATGAAAAAGTTAAAAAATGAAGCGGAATTATTAAAAAAAGCTTTAGTGATTGGCGAAAAATATGCCGTGAATAGAGGTTATAAAAGTTTTTCTGCCACTAACTCAGCAAAAGATAAAGTTGAAAGTCTTTATCGTTTATTGGTGAGTGATAAATTAATACAGCCACTACCTGTTGACAGTGAAGATCAACCACACATGAAACATAAACTGGCGTTGTGGATTGCTAAACAGTTACCACAAGGTCATGCGCTGTTAGGGTAAAATATATCAATATCACTGATAATAAATCGTAGACGGGAACTTATTCCCGCTTGCATAGGCGCGATTGCATGGGTCCTTACGGCAAGTAACACGAAATCACTGTAAAGGCACATACTCCTTAAAGTGATTTCTACATAACGCTTGATAGCGTTCATTACCGCCAACTTCTACCTGCTCACCGCCAATTGCCGCTTTGCCATCACTATTGATACGAATTACAAAATTTGCTTTTCGGCCACAATGACAAATAGTTTTCAGTTCAACCAACTTATCTGCCCAAGCGAGCAGGGCGGCACTACCGGTAAATGTTTGTCCTAAAAAGTCTGTACGAATACCATAAGCTAGTACAGGAATATGTAATTCATCAACAATATCGGTTAATTGCTTTACTTGTGCTTTTGTTAAAAATTGCGCTTCATCAATCAATACACAAGCAATTTTTTCATTACCTTGCATAGTACTGATTTCAGTTAATAAATTAGTATCATTAGTAAACAACTGTGCATCTGCACTGATACCTAAACGCGAAGACACTTTGCCTTTTGCATACCGATCATCAATTTTTGCGGTATAGAGCACTGTGCGCAAGCCACATTCATTATAGTTATATGAAGATTGTAACAAATGTGTGGATTTTCCTGCATTCATTGAGGAGTAGTAAAAATAGAGTTGAGCCATGAAAATTTCTTCGTATGATTTGTAAACTCACCACAAGATCGTAAAACATTGTGGTGAGCATTAAGTTTACCGTCAGTTAGCGTCTACGCCCCGTAAGGAACCCAGACATTTTTTATCTCAACAGCATGGCGTAAAAATAATTCACTGTTCATTTGTTCATCTGATGTCCAATCATAAAGCTTACCATGGTTAACCCAGGTGCGTTTCATGGTGGCAGCCGACTCAAATTCAACGTGTTTACTGCCTTCTGCCGTTCCCCAGTACCAAAAACCATCAATATCATAATGTTTCGCTAAGGTATCTGTTAATGCTTCACGATCGCCAGTGATGATGTTGATAACACCAGCAGGGACGTCAGAGGTGTTGAGTATTTGATAGAAATCGGTAGCTAATAAAGCGGTTTGTTGTGATGGAACAACAATAACACGATTGCCCATGGCTATTGCTGGCATAATAGTAGATACAAAGCCTAAAAATCCTGCTTCTTCAGGGGCAACGATGGCGATATTACCTAACGGCTCTTTCATTGCTAAAGTTACAATACGTTGTGGTGGGACATGTATTTGCCCTTCGTATTTATCAGCCCAAGCAGCACTTGAAAAAATTCTATTAATAGCTAAATCAACCTCTTTTTCTCCGTCTTTGGCTGATTTACCTGTTAATTGGCTAATTCGCTGAGCAAACTCTGCGGCTCTGGTTTGTAGATTTTCAGCAATAAAATAAAGTACTTGCGCTCTATTATGTGCTGTTGCTGATGACCAAGACGAAGCTTTGTTCGCAGCTTCTACCGCGTTTCTAATATCTTTTCTACTACCATCTGGAATTTCAGCAATGTGAGCACCGGATACATCATAAACAGGTAAACTGTAGCCACTGTCTGGGCGTACTTGCTTACCACCGATGAATAATTTAGCCGTTCGATCAATGCTTAATGCGCTACTAACACTTTTAGCGACTTTTTTATTTGCTTTACTGGTTACCGTTTTTGTTGATAGTTTAGTTAGCCATGATTCTTGAATATATTCAAAAAGACCTTCTTTACCACCTTCGCGGCCAAAGCCTGATTCACGATAACCACCAAAACCAGCACCGGCATCAAAAATATTAGTGCTGTTTATCCAAACCACACCGGCTTTTATTTTCGGGGCTACATCTAGCGCAACATTGATATTTTCAGACCAAACACTCGCTGCTAAGCCATAGCGGCTGTTATTGGCAACTTGTACCGCTTCGCTAGGCGACCTAAACGTCATTGCAGCTAGTACAGGGCCAAAAATTTCTTGTTGAGCAATGGTCGATGCAGGCTCTACATCAGTTAATAAGGTTGGTGGGTAAAAACAGCCATTTTCATCAGCACATTCAGTTTCGCGTAAAGTTGCTTGATGTAAGGTTGCACCTTCAGCAACACCTAAGGCGACCATCTCTTTAATTTTTACCAGTTGACGAGCATCGATAATGGCGCCCACGTCAATATTTTTGGATAAAGAATCGCCCACTTTGAGCTTTTTCATGCGCTCAACTAATTTAGTTGTTAATTTATCCGCAATAGATTCTTGCATTAATAAACGTGAGCCAGCACAACATACTTGGCCTTGGTTAAACCAAATAGCATCAACAATGCCTTCAACAACACTATCTAAATCGGCATCTTCAAAAACAATAAAGGCAGATTTACCACCAAGCTCTAACGAGATTTTTTTACCTGTACCTGCTGTTGCTTGACGAATGAGGCGTCCTACTTGAGTAGAGCCGGTAAAGGCAATTTTATCTATATTACTATGCTCAACAATAGCTTGACCTGCTTTACCATTGCCTAAGACTAAATTAAAAACACCCTTTGGTAGTCCTATTTCATCGCAAATTTGTGCAAATAATACCGCCGTTGCCGAGGTGAATTCTGCTGGTTTTAATACCACGGTATTGCCCATTGCTAACGCAGGAGCTACTTTCCATGCCAGCATTAATAGTGGAAAGTTCCATGGAATAATTTGCCCAACCACACCTAAAGGCTCAAAACCTTTAAACTCAGTCGACATAATTTGCGCCCAACCGGCATGATGATAAAAATGGCGAGCTACTAGTGGAATATCAATATCTCTTGATTCACGGATAGGTTTGCCATTATCTAATGTTTCTAATACTGAAAATAAGCGGCTATGTTTTTGAATTTGTCTGGCAATAGCATATAAGTATTTTGCTCTTGCATGCCCACCAATTGCGAACCATTGCTTTTGAGCCTTTCTTGCAGCTGTTACGGCTAGAGCTACATCGTCAACACTACCGTCTGCAACATTTGCTATATGCTCTTTATTCGCTGGGTTGTTTGAGTCGAAGTATTGGTTAGTCTTTGGCTGTTGCCATTGACCATTAATATAATGATTAAAAGTATTATTTAAATTAGTTAACCACTGTTGTGCTACGTCACTATTTTCTGAAGCGCTGCCGTATTCCATCGTAGTAAATATCTCTTTGATTGACATAATGAGTTCTCTTTTTGCTCATTAACTGAGCTTGATAATGATTTAAGTAAGGTAATTAGCTAATTGCATGTCGATGGCTTGCTGAATAACAACCGGTAACATAGTGTTCTAATTGACGTTCTATATCGCCAAGTAAACTACTTGCGCCAAACCTAAATAAATGTGGCGTTAACCACTCATCGCCTAACTCTTCTTTCATTAAAATCATAAATTCAATGGCTTGTTTAGCTTTTTGAATTCCGCCTGCAGGCTTATAGCCAACTTTAATACCTGTTAACTGGTAATAGTCTCGAATAGCTCTGACCATAACCAAACTAACAGGTAGGGTGGCATTAACGGGCTCTTTACCAGTACTGGTTTTGATAAAGTCAGCCCCCGCCATCATACAAACCCAACTTGCTTTAGCTACATTGGTAAAGGTTGCCAACTCGCCCGTAGCTAAAATCGTTTTGATATGGGCATCACCACAAGCAATACGAAAAGCATTAACTTCATCGTAAATGCCTTGCCAATCACCAGTAAATATTTTTTCTCGACTAATAACTATATCAATCTCTGTTGCACCTTCATTTACCGATGCAGTAATCTCACTTAATTTGATTGGTAAAGGGGACTGACCTGCTGGGAAACCGGTTGATACCGCGGCCACGGGAATATCCGTTCCTGTTAATGCAGTGACAGCAGTATTGATCATATTATGGTATACACAAACTGCGCCTGTGGTGATATTAAGATCAGTAACGTCCAATGCTGAAAGCAATTCTTTGCTAACAGGTTGTTTAGCTTTCTGACACAAACGCTTCACTTTCCCCGGGGTATCATCACCCGCTAACGTGGTTAAATCGATAAAGGTAATTGCTTTTAATAGCCATGCAGCTTGATGCTGCTTCTTTACTGTTCTACGCGTAACTAGCGTTGTTGCTCTACGCTCTACAGCGCTTCGGTTAATGTTTATAGAATTTATAAAACCTAAATCAAAGGGTAAACCTGAGTTTCGTAGTTCATGATCGCTTGTTGATGCGTTTTCGTTGGTTGATTTTTCATTAGTTGACATAGTGCACCTAATTATATTTGTTTAGACAAAAGTTATTAAAAAGATTGTCACTTTAAAATTTTACGGTTTTACAAGTGATTAAAGTAAGCAATCAAGAAGCTATGAACATTTTAAAGTGAAGCTGTGTTCGATAACCGCCATTTATAGATAATTCATTTTTCTATTTACATATAAAAAACCAATTTTATTCTCCTAGTTTTCAAATAGGGAACAGTGAGTTATGAAAGTTCAACACTTATGTCTGGGAATATAAGCATTAAACATAAAATTAAATTGATATAAACACACCTGCAATAGCTGCGCTCATTAAATTAGCAAGGGTTGCAGCAAGCATGGCTTTCATACCTAGTTTAGCAATGTCATGCCTTCTATTAGGGGCCATTGAGCCAATCCCGCCAAGTAAAATAGCAATTGAAGATAAGTTGGCAAAACCACAAAGAGCAAATGTGATTATCGCTTGGGTAGATGCACTTAAACTGTCTTTAATCTCAACAAAATTTACATAGGCAAAAAACTCATTTACTACAATTTTTTGTCCGATAAAACTACCTGCTTGCAACATTTCTGCGCTGGGTACACCAATAATAAAGGCAAGAGGGGCAAATAAATAACCTAATAACCACTCTATAGTAACTTCTTCAAACCCGAACACACTTGCCGTACCACCAACTAAAATATTGAGTAGAGCAATAAGGGCAATAAAAGCCAACAACATAGCACCGACATTAACGGCTAATTTCAAGCCTGAAGCTGCGCCTGATGCGGCGGCGTCAATAACATTAACGGGGCGTTCTCCACTGTCTTCAGTAATTAAGTCTTCTTTTGCAATTTTATCATGCTCTGTTTCGGGCATTATGATTTTAGCCATTAACAGACCACCGGGAGCCGCCATAAAAGAAGCAGCTATCAAGTACTTAAGATCGATGCCTAAACCGGCATAGCCAGCTAAAATAGAACCGGCAACTGACGCTAATCCACCTACCATAATGGCAAAAAGCTCTGATTGCGTCATATTAGCAATGTAAGGGCGTATTACTAACGGGGCTTCTGTTTGGCCAACAAAAATATTTGCCGTTGCCGATAACGATTCTGGTTTGCTGGTTTTAAGTAGTTTCTGCAAACCTCCGCCAATTATTTTAACTACCCATTGCATTATGCCTAGGTAATATAAAACCGCGATTAATGACGAGAAAAAGATGATGACAGGCAAAACTCTAACAGCAAAAACAAAACCAACGCCATTAGAAAACATTGCATCGGTACCTAAACCACCAAATAGGAAAGCAATACCAACATTTGCACTATCAATGACTTGCTGAACGCCACCAGATATTGAGGCGAGTGTATCTTTACCAAAAGGAATGTATAAAACAAAGGCACCTAAACCAATTTGTAGTAGGAATGCCCAACCAACAGTGCGAAGGTTAATCGCTTGACGCTTTTTAGAAAGAAATACTGCGATAGCAAGTAAAACGCCAATACCTAGTAAGCCGCGAAGTGCTGCTATTTCCATTTTAACCTCTTATTGTTTTGTTTATTGTTTTTATATTTGTTTTTAATGTTTCAAGACTTTGGCTTATTGTGATAACTGTCTTATTTTAGCTTTTAAAACTTCTATTGCCATACGGTTTTTACCGCCGCGCGTGACTACTATGTCAGCCCATTCTTTAGATGGTTCAATAAACTGATGATACATAGGGCGAACCGTTGTTAAGTATTGGTTAGTAATAGACTCTAAACTTCGCTCTCGCTCTTTGGTATCACGCTCTATTCGTCTAATTAAGCAAATATCAAGCGGTGTGTCCATATAAACTTTGATATCAAAGCAATCACGAAGTGAAGGGTTAGACAATAATAATATTCCTTCAACCAAAATAATTTTGGTCGGTTTAACCGTTACTGTTTCAGTGGTACGAGTATGGGTTCTATAGCAATAAACTGGCCGCTCGATATTTTTTTTAGCAATTAACTGAGTTAATTGTGTACTTAAAAGTTCATGCTCAAAAGCTTTGGGGTGATCATAATTAGTCTGAATACGTTCATCCATGCTTAAGTGTGACTGATCTCGGTAATAAGAATCTTCTTTTATGATCGATATTCCATTTGCCCCAAGTTCATGTAATAACTCTTGATAAATAGTTTCTGCGAAAAGTGATTTGCCTGATGCCGAAGCACCAGCAATCGCAATTACAGTCGTTTTACTTGGTTGTGTCATTGATTTATCCGTGAAAAACCGGCTTAGTACTTTTAAATAATTGATTTGGTCTATACTAAGCTAAATTAATTAAGCTCAAAAAGAGCTTGGCTAATTATTATAAAAGCATTAAATTAGCACAAGTTGACTAATTGGTCATGTTTATTTTCTATTTAAGGTACAATTTCAATGGCAAGAGCAATAATTTTAGTGCTTGACAGTTTTGGTGTCGGCTTTTCCAACGATGCTGAGAAATTTGGCGATATTGGCGCAAATACGTTTATCAATATCGCTAAGTATTATTTTCAAGAAAAAAACAAAGTTATTCAGCTACCACATTTAGGCGCGCTTGGTTTGCATGAGTTAAGTAAACAGGCTGGCAGTGATGAGATTTGGCAAGAATTTGAACAAGCATTAACGAAAGAAAATATTGATTTTAGCAGCTTTTATGTTGCTCCCCAAAAGGGAATTTATGGTTATATGGATGAAATCAGTACCGGCAAAGATACGCCTAGTGGTCATTGGGAAATGGCAGGTGTGCCAGTACTTTTCGACTGGACATATTTCAATAATAGCAAAGCATCATTTTCTGATGAGCTAATTGCAACTATCAATAATCAAACAGGCTTTACTGGTTTATTAGGTAATTGTCATGCCTCAGGAACCGATATTATTAATGCACTAGGTAGTGAACATATAGAAACCGGTTTACCCATTTGCTACACCTCAGCTGACAGTGTTTTTCAAGTAGCGGCCCATGAAGAACATTTTGGTTTAGATAATCTTTATCAATACTGTGAACAAGTTAGAGAATTACTGTCAGCGAGTGACTTAAATATAGGGCGTGTTATTGCTAGGCCATTTATTGGTAACGATAGTAGTGATTTTGCTCGCACTGGCAATAGACGTGATTATTCAGTATTACCGCCAGCAAAAACGGTTTTAGATAAAATTACTCAAGCGGGTGGTCAAGTGATCAGTGTGGGTAAAATAGCAGATATATTTGCTCACCAAGGTATAACAACAAAAACTAAGGCCACAGGCATTGATGCTTTAGTGGATGCGACACTTGAACATATTAAGCATGCTGATGATAACAGCCTTATTTTTACCAATTTAGTTAATTTTGATCAAGATTTTGGGCATCGCCGTGACGCTGTTGGCTACGCACAAGCGTTAGAGTTTTTTGATCAACGTTTGCCTGAAATTTATGCGCAAATGAAAGATGATGATTTTTTGTTTTTAACTGCTGATCACGGCTGCGATCCAACATGGCAAGGTAATGATCATACAAGAGAATTTGTACCTTTGTTAGGTTACAATCATCTGGTACAATCTGTAAATATAGGTCAAAGAGCTACGTTTGCTGATTTAGGGCAAACCTTAGCAGAGCTGTTTAATGTAGAAGCAATGGCCTATGGCACCAGCTTTTTGTCTGCATGTAGGCGGGAATTTTAATCACGTGGATGCAAAATAGAACAGAGGCGATATGCACTGATATGATAAATAAAGAGAATATCAAGGTTGTAGCTATAAAAGCCTTTAATTAATAAGTAATAAAAAACAAACGAAAACAACATAAAAAGTCCTTGGGAGAGAAAGATGAAAATGTTTAAGCAAAATGCACTAACACTTTGTGTGCAAGCGGCGTTACTAGCAAGCGTTGCTAGTGTATCAACAGCTGTTTTAGCTGCTGATGAAGCAGCTAAAGAAAAGGTTGTTGGTATTGAAGTTATTGAAGTAACAGCACGTAAACGTGTTGAAAATGTTCAAGAAGTACCTGTTGCTGTAACAGCTTTACAGGGTGATAACCTTGATGCTTACAGCTCAGCGGCAATGGATATTCGCTTTTTAAATGCGAGAATCCCTAGTCTTTCTGTTGAATCATCATTTGGTCGAACTTTTCCGCGTTTTTATATGCGTGGTTTAGGTAACTCTGATTTTGATTTGAACGCGTCTCAACCAGTGTCTTTAGTGGTAGATGAAGTTGTGCAAGAAAGTCCTATCCTTAAAGGCTTTCCTGCCTTTGATTTAGAACGAATAGAGGTGCTTGCTGGACCACAAGGGACCTTGTTCGGTCGTAATACACCTGCAGGCTTGGTTAAGTTCGATTCAGCTAAACCAACCCAAGACTTTGATGGTTTTGCTTCATTATCTTACGGTAGTAAAAACACCAGTGATTTACGTGCTGCAGTTGGTGGTGGTTTAACTGACAAATTATCAGCGCGCATTTCGGTACTTCGCCAAGATAGAGATAACTACATTGACAACAAAGCGCCAGGTTTTGAGCAAGACGGTGTCTTAGGTGGTTATACGGATCAAGCACTTCGTTTGCAATTTCTCTACGAAGGTGATGACTTTAATGCACTCTTTAATTACCACATGCGTGATTTAGATGGTAAGCCAGTTACATTTTACGGTAATGGTATTAAGTCGGGTAGCAATGACTTAGCGGCTAATTTCAGCCGTGATACGGTTTATCAAGACTCAGCATCACGAGCAACTCAACAAGTAGAAACAGAAGGTGCAAGTTTAAAACTAACGTTTGATTTAGAAAATCATACCGTTACATCAATTACTGGTTATGAAAGTGCTGAGTTATTTTCACGTGCCGATGTTGACGGTGGTTATGGTTGTAATGGTTTTGCTTGTCCTCCAGGTTTTGAGCCCAGTGGTCCCGGTACTATTAATATTAGCTCTGAAACAGCCGATGGCATTCCAGATCACAGCCAAATTACTCAAGAGTTACGCTTAAGTAGTAATTTTAGTGGTGATTTAAATTATCAAGTGGGGTTGTTTTATTTTAATGAAGACTTAACCATTGAAAGTTTTGCTTACGACGCGTTATTTAGTGGTGGTAGCCAAACAGGTTATGTAAACCAACAACAAGACACAACCGCTTGGGCGGTATTTGGTTCGACCGACTATAACCTTACTGATAAAACCTCAGTAACGGTTGGTCTACGTTATTCAAACGATGAAAAAGACTACAACAACGAAAGAACACAGTCACCACTATCTTTCTTTGGTGTGCCTGATTATGCAGCGGGCGCAGTTAAAACAGATGATAGTCATGTTAGTTGGGATGTCAGTCTTTCTCATAAATACACTGACGATATTAACTTATATGCCCGCGTTGCGAACACCTTTAGAGCGCCAAGTGTTCAAGGTCGATCATTGTTTGCCTTTGGTGATGGTATTTCGGTTGCGGATTCTGAGACGATTACCTCTTATGAAGCCGGTATAAAGTCTGACATACTTGATAATATGGGGCGCATTAATGCCTCTGCATTTTATTACACTATGAATGATCAACAACTAACGTCTGTTGGTGGCGATAGTAATACAGCACGTTTGTTAAACGCTGATGAAACAGTTGGTTATGGTTTTGAAATAGATTCACAGTTTATTCTCAATGATTTTTGGATGGTGACTGCCAATGCCAGTTACAATAATACTTCATTAAATGATAGTGGTTTATCAGTGCCTGTTTGTGCTTCTTGTACAATAACAGATCCTGTCAATGGTGATGGTAGAGCTTTAGTTGATGGTAATAGTTTACCTCATGCTCCAGAGTGGATTTTCAACTTTACCGCTCGTTACGCAATTGAAATTGGTGATGGTGAATTTTATGCTTATACCGATTGGTCATACCGTGATGAAATCAGCTTTTTCCTTTATAACTCTGTTGAGTTTACCGGAAAAGCCTTATTAGAAGGTGGTTTACGCACCGGTTATACTTGGGATGGTGATGATCAAGACTATGAGGTTGCCTTATTTGTTAGAAACATGACCAATGAACAGCAAGCCATTGGTGCAGTAGATTTTACTAACAATACAGCAATAGTAAATGAAGAGCGTTTCTATGGCGCAGAATTTAAAGTTAATTTCTTTTAATAGCTAATTAGCTTTTTTGAATGATGTAAAAGGCCAATCATTATGATTGGCCTTTTAGTTTTCTAATAGCCTATTATCTCGCTAGCCATGTCATAAACAACGACCAAGCAATAAACCACATCACTATACCAATAACACAATCAATACAGCGTTTTACTTTAGGTTTACTTAATTGCACTGACAATTTAGCGGCACCTAACGCTAACGAGGAAAACCAAACAATAGACGCTGATATAGCACCGATTAAAAACACTATTTTTGCATTGCCCACATATTGCCCGCCGACACTACCAATAACCATAACAGTATCAATGTAGGCGTGTGGATTTAAAAAAGTAACAATTAACGTTGTTATCACAATAACGCTCACGGGTTTTTGGCTTATGATATGATCAGCGGCTGATTTTACGCCATTAAATGCTGATTTAAATGACATTGCGCCGTAAGCAAATAAAAACAAAACTCCGCCCCAAGTTAACAAAGTAAAAAGCAATTCGTTACTAGCGAGTATTAAGCTACCACCGAGTACCCCAAGTGAAATGAGTATTGCGTCATATAGCATAAATAAACCTGCAGTCATCATGTGATGATTTTTATTAATCCCTTGGGTGAGTAGCATTGAATTTTGACTACCAATAGGAATGATCATACTTAATGCTAATGTAAACCCTTGAATTGCTGCTGATATAATCATTGTTATTCTCCTAGTGTTCGGCTTTAAAAGTAAATTGTGTAAAACAATGCTAGTTTGCATTTTTTATTGAAATAAATATAATTAATAAAACTTAATTATTATAAGTAAAACTTATGTCAGGATTTGACTACAAATTGCTAACTGCATTATCGGTGATTATTGAAACGCAAAATTTTGAATTGGCGGCGGCTAAGCTCAATATCTCGCAATCGGCTATTTCACAGCGCATTAAGCTGCTAGAGGAAAATATAGGGCAACCCATCTTAATTCGTTCACAACCCATTGAGCTAACCAATGTAGGTGAACAATTACTCAGTCATTTCAAAAAAGTTCAACAATTAGAAAATGAGCTTTTGCCCGAGTTATTGCCAGATAAACCAACAAAACCAATGAAAATTTCCCTAGCTGTTAATGCTGATAGTATTGCAACTTGGTTCATCAAGGCGATCACTCCGGTATTAAAAGAGCACCTTGTTGAGCTTAACTTACTCATTGAACTCGAAGATCGCACCTTAGACAAATTACGTTCAGGGGAGGCTATTGGTGCCGTCAGCGATATCGCAAAACCGTTGAAAGGTTATCGTGCTTTTGAATTAGGAAAAATGAACTACTGTTTAGTTTCTTCGAAAAATTTTCAAGAAAAATATTTTCCCAAAGGCGTTTCAAAAGCTTCTTTAAAAATGGCGCCTGGCATTAGTTATGATCATAAAGATGATATGCATGTTCGCTATATTGCCAAGCATTTTGATTTGGCAGCAAGTGAATATTATTGTCATAGCGTGCGTTCATCGGAAGCTTTTGTTGAGTTGGCAAAGCAAGGTGTTGCGTATTGTTTGGTTGCAGAATTGCAAATAAAAAATGAATTAGCATCAGGTGAGTTAATTAACTTATGCCCAGACAAACAGTTAATTGAAACACTTTATTGGCACAGTTGGGTGTTAGTCAAAGGTATAAATAAAAAAATATCTCAAGAAATTATCAAAGTAGGGCAAGAGTTATTAGCTTAATTTTTCTTACTGTTAGAGTCATAACACTTAACAAGCGATGTTAGCGAATTGACCATTAACCAATTTTTGTAAATCCTGTGGTGAAAGCTCTATTTCTAAACCTCGTCGACCGCCACTAACATACATTGCCTCAAGGTTTTCAGCACGTATATCTATTATTGTTGATAATATTTTTTTCTGACCTAACGGGCTAACACCGCCGAGTACATAGCCTGTTGACGCTTCAACACGCTTAGCATCAGCCATTTTCACTTTTTTAACTTTTAATGCTTTCGCGATGTTTTTTAGATTTAATTTAAAGTTAACCGGCACAATCGCAACCGCTAATAGGTCTTTGTCAGTACAAACCACTAAGGTTTTAAAAACTTGCTCAGCATTTAGCGATAATTTTTCAACAGCTTCAAGACCAAATGAACTAGCATTATCATCATGCTGGTATTGATGTATTTCAAAAGAAACTTTACAGCGCTGCAAAGCTTTGGTTGCAGGAGTCATGGTATATATATTTCCATTTTTGTTAGGAACTTTAATGGTTTATTTATCCTAATCAGGTAGAATTAGCAACCTATTATTTGCTCACACATGTCTTTATATGCGCATTATTCATACCTCAGATTGGCATCTTGGCCAGTATTTTTATGGCAAAAGCCGCGCTAACGAACATCAACAGTTTTTAAATTGGTTATTATCGCAAGCAAAAGCCCATGATATTGACGCTATTATTGTTGCTGGGGATATTTTTGATACCGCAACACCGTCAAGTTACGCGCGGCAAATGTATTTTAACTTTATCAGTGAGTTGCAAACCCTTGATTGTCAATTAATTGTACTTGCTGGTAATCATGACTCTGTGAGTATGTTGGCTGAATCGAAAGAACTATTGGGCGCGTTATCAACCCGTGTTATCGCCAATGTAACAGATATAGCTGATGAGCGTAATTTAGCCGAGCAAGTTTTCACTATAAAAAATAAACATGGCACACCACAAGCGGTTATCTGCGCGGTGCCTTTTATTCGTCCCCGAGATGTTATTACCAGCAAAGCTGGGCAATCAGCAACAGATAAATCGAAAAGTATGCAACAAGCCATTGTTGATCATTATCAAAGCTTGTTTGCACAGGCAAAAAAACTGGTTAGCGAGTCAGGGCTTGAGCTACCCATTATAGCCACTGGCCATTTAACGGCGTTAGGGGTTACTACCTCAGATTCTGTACGAGATATTTATATCGGCACACTCGAAGCGCTGCCAAGCAATGCTTTTCCACCTGCTGATTACATAGCGCTAGGGCATATTCATCGTGCACAGAAAGTTGGTAAAAGTGAACATATTCGCTATTGCGGTTCGCCTATTGCGCTCAGCTTTGATGAAGCCAAACAAAATAAGCGAGTACTAATGGTTGATTTTGAGCAAAATAAATTAGCAACGATAACTGATTTAATTGTGCCATGTTTTCAGCCATTAACCATGCTCAAAACTTCCCTTGAAAATTTAACCAGTGACATAGAAAAAGTCATTATGACTCTAGGCATTAAAGCAGAAGAAAAAACCACTTTATGGCTCGATATTGAATTATCAAATGCGGGTTTATTAAGTAACTTACAACCGCAAATAGAAGCGGCTATTAAAAATTTTCCTGTGGAAGTACTGCTGGTTAGGCGAGAAAAAAAAGTAAGAAAAAATCTACTAGCACAGCATCAGCAAGATCAAAGTACCTTAAATGAATTAAGCCTTGATGAAGTGTTCGACTCACGATTAAACCAAGAGTCATGGCAAGAAAGTGAAGAGCAAAAGCACGAACAAGCCTTAGCGCGTAAAAAACAGTTAAAAACCTTATTTAAACAAACAGTTGAACAGGTGTTGTCGCAGGCGATGAAATAATGAAAATACTACGCCTACGCTTTGAAAATATTAACGCCTTAAAAAATGCTTGGCAGCTTGATTTCACTCAATCGCCCTTTGATTGTAATGGGCTTTTTGCGATCACTGGCGCAACTGGCGCAGGTAAAACCAGCATACTCGATGCTATTTGTTTAGCGCTTTATCACCAAACACCACGGTTAAGCATTTCAAAAAAGCAAAACCAACTGATGACGCGCTTTACCGCACATTGTATGGCAGAAGTTGAATTTGAAGTGAAAGGGCAAGGATATCGTGCTTTTTGGAGCCAAAAACGTGCCCGTAACAAAGTTGATGGCAACTTATTAGAGCCTACGGCTGAATTATCCCGATTAGATGGCACCATCATCGCAGAAAAACTAAAAACTGTGCGCAGTAAAATTGCTGAAATTACTGGCTTAGATTTTTCACGTTTTAAAAAATCAATGATGTTATCACAAGGGGAATTTGCCGCTTTTTTAAATGCGCCTGCTAATGATAGAGCGCAACTATTAGAGCAATTAACAGGTACTGAAATTTATGGCGATATCTCCAAGCAGGTGTTTGAAAACCATAAAACAGCAGAGCAAGCATTACAGTTACTTCAAGCGAAAGCACAAGGGGTTAATTTATTATCTGAGCAAGAAGTTACCGACCTCGCGGAAGAAAAGGCTGAACTCGTGCAGCAAAATGCTCAATTAGTGCTGAAACAAGCAACCTATGTGTCGTTACAAGCCTGTCATCAGCTTAAGCAAACCCATAAAAAGCATTTAGGTCAACTTGAGCAGGTAACGGTTCAAATACAAGCTGCGCAAGATGATCACAATATTAAGCAATCGACCTTTGATAAATTTACAGCCGAGCTTGCAGCGCAAGAGCACAAAGATGCAAAAACAACCGATAGATTAAATAATGAAATCGTGCCGTTAGATAGTGATATTAATCATATAAATCAGCAGTTAATACACTTAAATGAACAAGCTAGTAATCATCAGCAACAACATAATGATGCCCAAAATAAGCAACGCATTGCAGCAGATGAAAAAGCAAGCCTAGTAAATCAACAGCAAGTGTTGAAGCTGTATTTAGACGAGCATCAAGGCTTAATAAAAGTTAAAGAAAAACTGCCACTTTGGCAAAATCAGCTTTCGCATTTAACACAAATAAATAGCAACCGTAGTGACAAGTCTCAGCAAGTTATTCTACTTGAACAGACTTGTCAGCAATTAATGGCTAAGCAAAAGCAACAGCAAAGTTTAGTTATTGAAAATGAGCAGCAACAACAAAAATTACAAGCTCAAGGCAATAGCTATACCGTTGCGCAGCAGCAACTAATAGAAAAAAATACAGACTTACTGGCTCTTGTAAATATGAGCGAGCAAAACGTAAACGCTCAAGCTATTAGCGGTAAAGTAAACCGTTGGCAACATACAAATAATCAATATACTCAGGCATTGCAACTGGCAAAACGTAATAGCAACTTACAACAAGAGCAAGAACAACTAGCTAAGCAACAGCAAGCGATAGCGCCACAACTTGCAAGTATTAAAGCGCAGCTGTTAGCACTACGAGCAGAGTTCTCAGGGCTAAAACAGCAAAAACTTGATGTTGAAACCTTAATTGCCCAACAACAAACGATTATGGCGTTAAGTGATCATAGAGCTAATCTACAGCCTGAGCAGCCTTGTCCTCTGTGTGGCTCACTAGAGCATCCTGCTATTAGCGAATATCAAGCAATTAGCTTAGATGAACAGCAAAGCCGTTTAATCAGTATAAATAGTCAATTAGAATTATTAGAAACACAAGGCAAAGGTTTTGCCACTGAAGAAAGCCAATTACTGGCGAAACAACAAGTAAATACAGATCGCGTAAATAGTATGACACAAGAGCAAAGTGAACTTGTGCAACACTTTAATGCTTTAGCTTTGCCTGAACTTAGCATCACAGAAGTTGAGCAAATAACGCAGTCGTTGGCGGTATTTACCGAACAACTAGCAAGATTACATGACTTTAGCCAAAAGTTTAGTGAGTTAGCTGAACAAATTCACAATGTTAATCAACAACTATTAACCTTAAATCAAACATTAGGGAATTCTCAGCAGCAAGCCATTTTAATGACAGAAAAGCTTAATCATGCTCAACAAGATAGTACAAATCAGAGTAAGCAATTAGCAGCCCTAGATGCAGAAATTAGTAGTATTGAAATAAGCTTGTTAACTGATATAAACACCACATTATTACCTGCAGAAATAATTGATAAGCGTTTTTTAAACAATCAAAACGGATTACAAAATTTACAAACTCAGGTTCAAGAATATGAAAATAAAATAGCAGAGCAACAACAGTTATCTTCACATTTTATCGACATTGAACAGCGTATTACTGTTGCTTGTGAACAAGTAAAACAGTGTTACTCTTTGTTGACTACCACACAACAACAAGTTGTTAATTTTAAAACGCAACTTTTAAATGAAAATAAGTTACGTGTTACTGTTTTTGAGTCGTTAGGTTACACTGAAGCTAAAAAGCAATCTACTGATTTTATTAGAGAAGAAATAAAAACCGCACAAGAAAAAGCTAATTTGACATTAAAATCATTACAAAGCGATGTACAAGCTTCAACTAGCCAATTACAACAACTTAAAGGCCAAGAACAGAGTATAAAACAGCATATAAGTGAGCATGGGCAAACCAAGTTAAGTGCAGAGAAAACGCTTGCTGATGCGGTGGACAAAACCCAAGATAATTTATCGCAATTGAGCTTGTTATCTCTTGATAGCATTGAAAATGAAATAACATTAATAGCCGAACAATCTAAAACTCAGCAATTAGCGTTGGGGAAAATTGAGCAAGCGATCTCCTATGATCAACAAAACAAAATTCAACAACAAAGTTTATTTAAACAAATAGCAATACAGCAACAAGCATTAAATGACTTGGCTTATTTAAACAGTTTAATTGGCTCAGCCGATGGCGCGAAATTTAGAAAATTTGCACAAGGTTTGACACTTAATCATTTAGTTTACTTGGCCAATGAGCAGCTTAATAAGCTCGATGGCCGTTATCAACTGCAATGCCAACAAAGTGATACTTTAGCGTTAGAAGTGCTTGATACTTGGCAAGGCGATAGTGTTCGCGATACTAAAACCCTCTCAGGCGGTGAAAGCTTTCTCGTCAGTTTAGCCTTAGCATTGGCACTTTCTGATCTCGTTAGCAGTAAAACCAGTATTGATTCCCTCTTTTTAGATGAAGGCTTTGGCACATTAGATAATGACATCTTAGAAGTAGCCCTAGATGCCTTAGATAACCTTAATGCAACAGGAAAAATGATCGGTATTATCAGTCATGTAGAAGCGCTTAAAGAGCGTATTGCTGTGCAAGTAAAAGTCGAAAAACAAAGTGGTTTAGGGGTTAGTGCACTAGCAGATAATTTTAAATTTGTTGCCAGTGAATAAATAAAATGGGATTAGTTTACTAAAATGGAAACTTGGATTTATTTCACCTTACTTGCTGCTACCATGCAAGCGGTACGCACCGCTGGACAAAAGCAGCTTTCAGGAAAACTCAACGCCATGCCAACTACTGCTGTGCGTTATGTCTATGCATTGCCATTTGCCTGGTTTTATTTGTGGTGGCTGTTAGATTTTCGTAATGTTTCAGTGCCGAATCTTAATAATGACTTTTTAACGTACGCATTGACTGCTTGTGTTATGCAAATTATTGGCACCGTTTGTTTAGTGGCGGCATTTCGTTATAAAAACTTTGCCGTCGCCACCAGTTTAGCGAAAACAGAAGCCATACAAGTGGCGATTGTTGGCGCGCTATTATTTTCAGCGCCATTAAGTGTGCTGGGTTGGTTCAGTGTCATTGTTGGTGTGGTTGGGGTTTTCTTTGTTTCTAAAGTAAAATTTAGTTTTCGTGACGTATTCGCTGGATCAGATGCAATGACAGGCTTGTTGCTCGGTCTTGGCGCGGGTTTAGGCTTAGCCATTACCACCTTGCTTATTCGACAATCTAGCTTAGCCCTTAATACCGATTTAATGGTCAGTGCTGCAGTCACTTTGGTTTTTATGATCACAGTGCAAACACTTATCTCAGTGTTGTATGTTTATTTTCAAGACAAAAAACAATTAAGCTTAATGTTAAAACATTGGCGCTTATGCTTATTTGTTGGCGTTACCAGTGTACTTGGTTCAATCGGGTGGTTTACCGGTGCAAGTTTTCAAACTGCAGCCTACGTAAAAGCTTTAGGGCAAGTTGAGTTTTTTATTACCTTAGCGCTGACTTATCGCTTGTTTAAAGAAAAAATAACGCTTATTGAGTATGTTGGTATGTTTCTAATTATTTTAAGCGTTGTTATTTTGCTTTTATGGGCCTAGGTAGATTAAAATACGCGGCATTATTACTATGATTAACTAAGTTAAAGAGAATTAAATGAAAATTGCCGATAAAACCGTTGTTCAGTTTCACTATGTATTAAAAGATGAAGCAGGAGAAGAAATTGAATCATCACACAGTAGTGATCCACTTGCCTATTTACACGGTGCAAATAACACCTTGGCAGGATTAGAAAAAGCATTAACGGATAAAGAAGCTGGTGATAAATTTAGTGTTACTTTACAACCTGAAGATGCCTATGGCGAGCGTCAAGAAGATCTGGTTGAACGCGTTCCTGTTAAGCACTTGCAAGGTTTACCTAGCAAAAATGCTAAATGGAAAGCTGGCATGATAGCCGTTGTTCACACTGAACAAGGTCAACGTCAAGTAACTGTAATTAAAACTGGTAAATTTATGGTCACTGTTGATATTAACCCACCATTAGCGGGCAAAGTGCTGACTTTTGATATTGACGTGCTTGATGTACGCGCAGCAACCGATGAAGAAGTAGAGCATGGTCATGCTCACGGAGTTGGTGGTCATCATCATTAAGTGATTAATGCTCTGTTGTTGACGAAACGAGTTTAACTGTTAAGGTATTGTCAGTTAAACTTTTTAGTTAAATTTGTTTTGCATAAATTAATTTTCTATAAACAACAAGAGCAATACCACCATGATAAAAATAACAACTAAAGTTAAAAAAGCAATTAACACTAAAACCTCAGTAAAAACGTTCAAACAATCCTTTCTTGCACTCTCGTTATTAACTTCTTTTAATTTATTTGCCCAAACTCAAGTGATCCATGCGGGTACTTTATTAAAAGTTGCCGGAGAAAAACCGTTAGCTAAGCAAACACTCGTTATTACAGACGGTAGAATTACTGCTATAAAAAAAGGCTTTGTCAGCGTAGAAAAAATAGCGAAAGATGCCACGTTAATTGATTTATCTTCAAGTTTTGTGATGGCAGGCTTAATGGACATGCATGTTCATCTTCAAGGAGAGCTAGGGCCTAAAAATGATAGCCAATCGTTAAGAATGTCTGATGCTGATGTGTTAATGAATAGCGCTTTTAATGCCAAAAAAACATTAATGGCAGGTTTTACTACCGTCAGGGATTTAGGGGCACAAGCTGAGCAAATTTTTGCTTTACGTGATGGTATCGCTAAAGGTTGGGTTCTAGGACCGAGAATAATCGCAGCCGGTTCGCCGGTTTCTGTAACAGGTGGGCATGGTGATGTTGATGGTTTAAGTCCTGATATTCTTGAAATGCGTACCAGTAAAACCATTTGTGATGGCCCTTATGACTGTCGCCGGGCAACTCGTAGCGCGATTAAATTTGGGGCAGATGTCATCAAGATTACCAGTACGGGTGGCGTTTTATCTGATACCAATACCGGAACAGGTCAGCAAATGGCAGACGATGAGCTCAAAGAAGTGGTTGATGCTGCTCACGCCTTAGGCAGAAAAGTAACTAGCCATGCCCACGCCGCTGATGGTATTAATGCGGCACTTAGAGCTGGTGTTGATAGCATTGAGCACGGCAGTTATGCCAATAACGAAAGCGTGAAGCTTTTTAAAAAATCAGGGGCCTATTTAGTGCCGACCTTAATGGCTGGTGATACTGTAGTAGGCTTAGCAAAAAACACCAACTTTATGTCTGAGGCGATAAAAGCCAAAGCGATTCGTGTCGGTGGCGATATGATCGCTAACTTCAAAAACTCCTTTAAATCAGGTGTTAACATTGCTTACGGTACTGACAGTGGTGTTTCTCCTCATGGCAATAACGGCAAAGAGGGCGTTTTAATGGCAAAAGCTGGCATGAAAAACAGCGACATACTGAAATCTGCCACCGTCAATGCTGCCGACCTAATAGATATGTCAGCTAGGTTAGGCACGTTAGAGCAAGGAAAAATTGCAGATATAATCGCTTTTGATGGTAACCCGCTAAATGACATTAACGAGCTGTTAGACGTTGATTTTGTTATGAAGGGCGGAGAAATAGTTAAAAATTAGCTCTATTTTTAATTCTAAGCTAAACCTTTGCACTCAAGCCGCTATTAACGCGGCTTTTTATTTTTACTTCCTGAATACTGTATTTTTTAATTTTCTTTTAAAAATCAGTCTATTGATCTTATAACAACTGTTTGTTTTTTAATTTTCTTCAAATAATTCTATAACCACATCGCTATTTTCGAATAAGATCTATTGTATACAATATAATCACATGTTATTTTATAGTAACTTTTTGTTACAAGAAGGTAATAAAAAGTGATTCATCTGTTATTTAGAAGGATTTTATAACAAAGATTAAAACTACAAAAAGCAAGGTAATAAAAGATGAAAAAAAATATATTGTTAATGGCAATAAGCTCGGCGTTAGCGGTAACAGCCGTACAAGCTGCAGCTACGCCTAAGCCACCTCAGTCGGCACATAAAGAAATAAAAAAGCTCCATGGTATTCATGAAAAAGTTAATCTAAAAGCACCCACAGCACAATCAAACTACCGAACGCAACCTACAAAAGGTAATAAAAATTCACTGAGTAATGTTTCATTAAATACGAGTAAATTAGTAACAATACAAACTGTTGGAGGTGCTTGTGATGTCAATGAGTTTGCTACAAGCAATTCAACAACACTGATTAACGAAATAAAGAACCATGGCGCTGACTGTGTTAACGAATTGTTTAACGCCTCAGCTAGTATACAAAGTGCAACTTACACCTCAGATAACATGTATGCGGTTGCTAATCATGTAAAAACATTGTCGCAAGCCTATGCTGGTGGCGGAGATACAGATATTGAGGCGATGTTTCTATTTTTACGAGCAGGTTATTATGTTGAGTTTTACAACGCTAATGTTAGCTTTGCTTCTTGGGTAAAACCTGCGATTAAAGGAGCTATTGATGCTTTTGTTAATAACGCAAATTTTTATCAAGATAATGATGCTCACGGCAAAACCCTGTCTGAAGTTATTATCACTATGGATAGCTCTGAACAACAAGACGTTTATTTACCTGTTATCAAAGAATGGTTAAGTCGTTGGAATCAAAGCTACGGTGCTAAATGGAATATGCGCAGCGCTGTTAATGGCATTTTTACCTTATTATTCCGTGGTCAATACAATGCTAATTTTAAAACCTTAGTTGCCACAGACACAACACTGATCAGTCGATTAAATAGTTTTACTCAACAAAGTTGGATGATTAATAGTGACTCTGAATACTTGATTGCAAATGCTGCACGTGAACTTGGTCGTATGAAACTGTACACAGGTACTGCCATTCAACCATCAGTAGACTCTGGCTTGAATACAATTTTTTCCACTTACCAAATGTATGGTAATGGCGACGCTGTCTGGCTAGGCGCTGCTGATACAGCCAGTTTCTATGGAAATTGTAGTGACTATGGTATTTGTGGTTATGGTGAACAACTGAAAAGTTTATCACTGTCGCAATCTTATACTTGTAGCTCAACAATTAAGTTATTTTCGCAAAATCTAACATCTGTTCAACAAAGTGCTGCTTGTACAGCTTTAGGTCTAGAAGAAACATTTTTCCATACAAAAATACAAACAGGTAATGTTCCTATTCCTGGCGATAATAACACCCAACTTTATGTCAATATTTTTGGTAGTGATATCGACTACGGCAAATATGCGGGTCCTATCTTCAATATTGGCACTAATAATGGTGGTATGTATTTAGAAGGTGACCCCTCAGTCGCCACTAATATTCCTAATTTTGTTGCCTATGAAGCTTCATATGCTAAACCTGATCACTACGTTTGGAATTTAGAACATGAATATGTACATTATCTAGACGGACGTTTTAATTTATACGGTGATTTTAATACCCCAACTGAGAAAGTAGTCTGGTGGGCTGAAGGTATCTCTGAATATGTCGCTAAGCAAAATGACAATCAAGCAGCAATTGATACCATTAAGGATGGTTCTACATATACATTAAGTACTATTTTTGAAACTACTTATGATGGTTTTGATGTTGATAGGATTTATCGCTGGGGCTACTTGGCCGTACGTTTTATGTTTGAAAATCACTTTAGTGAAGTGAAAGCCATGATCGATGAAACGCGTGCTGGTAATTGGACTGCCTACAAAGCACGTTTAAATACTTGGGTAGCGAACTACAGTACTGAATTTACTACTTGGACACAAACGGTAAAAAGTATTCCTACCAATCCACCTACAGGCAATGTGGCACCTACAGCTGTAGCCAACGGCCCTTATAATGGCGAGGTTAATAGTGCTATCACCTTCTCAAGTGCCAATTCGCTTGATAGTGATGGTTCTATTGTGAGTTTTTCATGGGACTTTGGTGACGGCAGTGCAACTGATAGTAATGCTAATCCAAGCCACGTTTATGCCACAGAAGGTAGCTATACAGTAACTTTGACTGTCACGGATAATGGCGGGTTAACAAACTCCACCAATGCAAATGTTACTGTAGCTGCACCTACTACAGGTAACGAGATCAGCAATGGCGGAACTAAAGCGAATCTAAGCGCCGCCACTGGGCAAACTTCTGCAAGCTACTTTATCAATGTTCCAATCAATGCTACTAACTTAGTGATCGCTATTAGTGGCGGCACAGGCGATGCAGATTTATATGTGAATCAAGGTAGTGAGCCTAGTGCTAGCAGCTATTCATGTCGCCCATACCAAAGTGGCAATAATGAAACGTGCACAGTTTCAGCACCCACCTCTGGTTTATGGTATGTGAATTTAAACGCTTATAGTGCTTTCTCTGGTGTTAGTTTAACGGCGAGTTATGATGTTGCCCAACCACCTACTAATACAGCGCCTGTAGTTTATATTAATGGTCCTTATACAGCGGATGAGGGGGTTGAAATTAACTTTAGCAGTGCCGCAAGTTATGACCCTGATGGTTCAATCAGTAGTTATGTTTGGGATTTTGGTGACGGCACTAGTACCAGCACACTAGCCAATCCAAGCCATACTTATGCTACAGCAGGAAGTTATACGGTAAGTTTAAGTATTACTGACAATGGTGGTTTAACCGAAACAGCTACTACAACAGCAACAATTAACACTGTAACAGCGCCGCCGGTAGGCAATGAGTTAACTAATGGCACAGCGCTAGCTATCAGTGGTGAGCAAGATTCATTCAATGCTTATACTTTGCAGGTTCCTACAGATGCTAGTAACTTAAGTTTTGTTATGAATGGTGGCAGTGGTGATGCTGACATGTATGTTAAATTTGGCAGCGCACCTACAACGTCAGACTATGATTGTCGACCATACAAGACTGGCAATAATGAAACTTGTGACATCACTAATGTACAAGCTGGCACTTACCATGTCATGGTTCGTGGTTATAATGCTTATGATACTAATCTTACCGCGAGTTTTACTGGTGCTACAGGTGCAGGCAGTAATGTTGCAGATATGTGTGCAACACAAGGCGCACAAACAAGTGGAGCAGTTCAAGACGGCTCAGCTATTTGCTTAGGCAGTACAGGAACATCTTGGTTAACAATTGCCGATGTGAGCAGTTACAATAGTATTGCTATCTCTACGGGAAATGGAACAGGAGATTTAGCTATCGACTTTAGCAATATGGGGTGGCCAAACAGCAGTAACACCCAAGGAAGCTCAAATAATAGTGGTAATGGGGAATGTATTTATTTAACTAATTTAAGTCAGTACTGGGGGTATATCAAAGTATCAGGCACTTCTGATGGCGCCTCTTTAGTTGTTGACTTTGATACCGCTACTTGTCGTTAATATTAAAGTGAATAAAGTTAAACAATAAAATAAATCAAGGCCGCATGTATTGTGCGGTTTTTATTTTATATTTTATCATTCAAGCCGCTATTTATGCGGCTTTTTATTTTTATTACCCCAGTAGACAAAGCAACACCGGTCAAAATAAAACCACAACCAATAATCATGCTTGTAGTTATTACTTCATTTAAAAACACGCTCCCCCAAAATAAGCCAAAAGCAGGGATCAAGTAAGTAACAGAAATTGCTTTGGTAGGACCCAAATTAGCAATTAAATGAAAGAAAATAATATAGGCAATGCCAGTGCATAAAACCCCTAAAAGTATCACTGACACAATCGCTAAGTTGCTTGGTATTTGTTCAGGAATAAAAAAGAGACTGATTGGCAATAAAACTAATGTTGATGCTATTTGACTACCTGCAGCTAAGGCAATTGAACTAAGACCAGTTAAATATTTTTTAGTATAACTCGCACTGATGCCATAGCATAAAGAGGCGAGCAGTGCAGCTAATGTAGGTAATAAAATATTTTGCTGTCCTAAGGTGATTTTATCAAACATCAACAAATAAACACCGATAAAGCCGATTAATAAACCACTAGAAGTAACTATGGTCATTTTCTCTCTAAACCAAAAATAAGCGACAATGGCACCAAACATTGGTGTTGTAGCATTTAGTACAGACGTTAGCCCACCAGACAGTGTTAAAATGGCATATCCAAACAGCACAAAAGGGATGGCAGTATTAAAGAGCCCAACAATAAAAATTTTAGTTTTAAAGCCTTTTAAATCACCTTGTTTTTTTGCAAT
>Ga0316207_10000442_pt1 | contig 69112 bp, 55 predicted proteins | sample 6weekpyrite_MG_FD_204943 | JGI IMG/M metagenome (GOLD analysis project Ga0316207, IMG submission 204943) | Microbial mat bacterial communities from mineral coupon in-situ incubated in ocean water Damariscotta River, Maine, United States -... | ecosystem: Environmental > Aquatic > Marine >... | reverse complement strand
GTTAAGGAAAACAATTAGTTTTTATTAGCCGCGGTAGAAGTTCTAAGTAAAGACATTGAAGAAAGTAAGGCGATCATGGGCGAAGTCACCAAGCAAATCGAAAAAAGACTAATTGACGCACTTCAACCCACTTATCTGGAAATCATTGATGATAGCGAAAGCCATAGGGGTCACGCAGGACATGACGGTACTGGCGAAAGCCATTTTACTGTGATCATCAAATCAGAAGCATTTGTCGGAAAAAACCGTGTAGCACAACAACGCCTAGTTATGGGCGCGTTAAAAGATGAGCTCGCAGGTCCTATTCATGCGCTAGCCATCAAAGCCAGCACCCCCGATTAAGTCTCACAGCTAATGCAGCCTATCTGATCCAATTGGCAATACTGATTTAATTGTTTTGCGCGCTTCATTCAAATTGAACGGTTTTGAAATAAATCGTTCAAACCCTAGGTTCATTGCACGCTGGATAGTTTTTGAGTTCACATCTGCACTTACTGCAATCACAGGAATAGTGGAGGTTTGTTGGTCTTTAGAAAGCAACCGATAAGCTTCGAAACCATCCATACCTGGCAAATTCAGGTCCATCAAAATAACATCTACTTCGTTATTCTTTACTATCCTCAGCCCCTCTTCGGCGGTATGTGCAGTAACAAGATGCACACCAGAATTTGCACCCAAAAACTGCTCCATCAAAATCGTATTGGCAGGATTATCTTCAATATACAATATTGTGGTTTTATCCTTTTGCGAGGTCGCACTAAGTGCTTTTGCTGCGATGGGTGTTTTTGTATGAAGCGGGTTAGATGCAGCTCTGTTTATGGCGGCAGGAAAGTCTAGCCAAAACCTTGATCCCATACCGGCGTCACTTGTAAAATCCATCTCAGCATTCATAGATTCCACCACGGTTTTAGTAACCGCCAAACCAATACCTGTCCCCTCAATAGAAGAGGCTTCTCGGCCTAAACGATTAAAGGGCTCAAACAGGCCTTCTTGCTTTTCCTTTGGAATCCCAACACCTGTATCGGAAACAGTAAATCTGATTTTATTATCATCCAGCTTCACAATTTCACATGTCACAGTTCCATTCGCCCGATTATATTTTATCGCGTTTGTGCACAGATTCACAAATGCCTGCTTTAATCTAACCCTATCTGCCAAAACGGCAGATTCTTCAGGAAGATCACATATACTATTAACAATAATACCGTATTTTTCAGCCAGCGGAGAAACCATAGTTATACATTCATCAAGTACGCCGTGCACAGCAACTGCCTCAATGCTCAAGTTCATTTTCCCTGCTTCTATTTGCGAAAGATCAAGAACTTCATTGATTATGCTTAATAGATGTTCACCGCTTTCCTGAATATGCTTCAAATAGCTAGCGCCAGGTTCTTCTATTTTTCCTTTTGTTGACACCTCAAAAAGCTGAGCAAAACCAAGAATAGCATTCAAGGGGGTACGCACTTCATGGCTGATAGAGTTGAGAAACTTTGTCTTGGCTTTACTGGCATTTTCAGCAGCATTTTTAGCTTCAACCAAAGCGCTGCGAATTTCAGTTTCCGCAGATGTATCTCGTACAATACCGCCATAGTACACCCGCCCTTTAATTTCGAACTGATTAACAGCCAAATACATAGGAAACTGTGTACCATCTTTACGCAGCCCTTCAACGTCCCGGCCTTTACCAATAATTCTTGCTTCCCCTGTTTCATTATATGCAGCAACATATTTATCGTGCTCCACAGAATAACTGTGAGGCATCAGCACCTTGACATTTTGACCTATCAGTTCTTCCTCAAGGTATCCAAACAGCCTTTCTGTCGCAGGATTTACAGATACGATAGTGGCACGATCATCTATAACGATTAAACCATCCACAATCGTTGCCCACAAAGCATCTAACTGCGCTCTACTACTTTCAAATTTTTTACCTTGAACTTCTTGCTCATAATATCGCCAACTCACTATGAGCAGCAGCAGCACTCCATTTAAAACACCAAGCTGTAACGCATAGTCTGTATTTAAGGTGCTAGAATGTAAAAATATGAAGCCACAAATTACGGCGGTTAAAATAACAGGACTAGACCGTAAAAAAGGCACAAGCCCAATAGAAAGCAAACTGTACCCTATGGCCAACCATAAGGAAGGACCCAAAAAGAGTTCACTAAAAAAAAGGGAAAGCGCAGTAAAGATCAGTATCGAATAAGCCACAACAAACTTGAAAGACTGGTCCGGTGTTCCTGTAGTAGATACCATAAAACACCTTTCAATTAATATTCATCAAACCGTCTAGTGATGATAATTGGACACTATACTAATCGCCCCAAAATATCATCTATGGTTGTATCACATTCTGCTTAAAGTCGCGAATCTTCTCTGCTGGCAAAACAACAACACCATATTTTCAAGCTCTTAACAGATGAAACCAGCCCAATTGACGTGACAAATATAATTTCTCTCGCCAAGATACCCCAAGTTCAATGACTGGGCTGTTCAACTAATAATAGGGGGATACTATGAGTCAGATTCTAAGAACATTGACGGCTTTATGCCTGCTGGTTTGGGCACCAGCTACCGCACTGGCAGATAGCCATACTTTAGCACTGGAAGACTTTTTAGATTTCGAAACCGTCGCCGGGCCACGCATTTCACCCGACGGCACACAGATCATCTACACTCGCGGCTGGATTGACAAAATTAATGACAAACGCGCCAACACACTATGGGTAATGAACTCTGATGGCAGTAAAAACAGGCAGCTCGTAAAAGGTTTTGGTGCACGCTGGTCACCAGATGGTACACGCATTGCCTATGTGCAAATGGATGACGCAGGCAAACCTCAAATTTTTGTTCGCTGGATGGACGCCGAAGGGGCTACCACACAGGTAACACGCGGTAACTTACGGTCCCGTGGGATGGCTTGGTCTCCTGACGGTAGCCAGATTGCTTTTGTGTCCAGAGTGCCAAACCCAACAAAGTGGCAAGTGAAATTACCCGGACGACCTAAGGGAGCAAAATGGGCAAAAAATCCTGAAATCATTGATAAATATCATTACCGGCAAGACCGTGTGGGTTCCTATGTTGATACCAACGATCATTTGTTTATTGTGCCCGCTGAGGGCGGCACACCGCGCCAACTAACCGAAGGTGATTGGAATGTTGGTAGCCGCAGGATTGGTGCCATCGCCGTTCCTGCAAGCCTTAGCTGGTCACCAGATGGCAGCAAAATTGCCTTTGACGGCAATGCCTCTGACGACTGGGAAATGAATTTTTTCACCTCCCATGTTTATACTGTAGATGTTGCAACTAAAACACTCACTGCCCTCACAGAAGGCAATGGAAACTGGACAAGCCCCCAATTTTCACCAGACGGAAAGAAGATCGCCTACGGCGGTTTCATCGAATGGGATCGAACTGCGCCAATGGCTGACCTCTGGGTGATGAATGCTGATGGTAGCGATAAAACTGAAATTGCAGGTGATTTCGCGGATAGCCCTAACAATTTAACCTGGGACACACGTGGCCGCGGCATCTATTTCACCATGTCAAAGCATGGATCCGTTAATACCTATCACGCTTCCTTAAAAGGCGATGTGACAGCAATTACCAAGGGCATGCATTTACTGAGAATGTCTAACTTTAGCAAAAAGGGCATGGCCGTTGGTACGCTGAGTAGCTATACAAACCCCGGCGATATTGTTCGGTTCAACGCTAAGGATGGCAGCAACCTCACCGAGCTTACAGATGTTAACGCCGATATCCTTAGTGGTGTTGATCTCGGAAGCGTTGAAGAGATTTGGTACGACTCCTCAGAAGACACCAAAGTTCAGGGCTGGTTAGTAAAACCACCCTCTTTTGATGCATCAAAGAAATACCCTTTGTATCTCATGATCCACGGTGGACCGCATGCTATGTATAATGCAGGCTTCAATTTTAGCCGTTTGGAGCATGCTGCAAATGGGTATGTTGTGCTATATACCAATCCGCGCGGATCCACTGGCTACGGCAATGATTTCGCTAATGCTATCCAAGACGCGTATCCCGGCCAGCGGGATTATGATGACCTAATGGCAGGCGTGGATACAGCCATTGCCAAAGGCTATATTGATACTGACCGTATGTATGTTGAAGGCTGCTCTGGCGGCGGTGTGTTAACAACATGGATTGTGGGCCAAACAGACCGCTTCCGCGCCGCTGTTGCACGCTGCCCTGTGGTAAACTGGATTTCCATGGCAAGTACAACTGATGTTGCTGGTTGGGCTGCAAACTTCTTCAAGCCTCGTTTTTGGGAAGACCCAACAACATGGCTGAAGCATTCGCCTATCATGCATGTCGGAAATGTAAAAACACCGGTACTTTTAATGACTGGGGATAAAGACCTACGCACACCTCTGGCGCAAGCTGAGGAATATTACGGTGCATTGAAAATGCTTGGTGTTCCAACCAAACTTATCCCAATGCGCGGCGAATACCACGGAACAGGAAGAATCCCTTCCAACTTCCTACGTACACAACTGTATATTCGTAAGTGGTTTGACGAACACACACCCAAATAGAATAACTATATCTAATACCTATCGGCACAGCCTGTGGATTAGGACTATGCCGATAGATAATTAACTTCAAGGTCAATTTGATTTATAGGCTTTCATTTTTCAACAAGTCAGGCCAAACATTTGCAATCTGACCCTTAAGCAAACGAGGATGATTTTGTGCCTTGAACGCAATTGCAACATCTATTTTTTCAGTTCTCAATTTGGGGGGGGTTTTTATCGCGATTGATATCGCCTCCACTACACTTTTCGTTGTAAATTTATCAAATTTAACATATGCAGCGTTTAACCTTTTAGTTTCTAGGCTAAGCCACGAATTATCAGGAACAACTAAAGTATTTGCAGTTGCGAGTCCTTCCCACACAATTCCCGAACTATGGTTGCGATAGTAGTCCGCATTATAGGGTGTAACAACAATTTCACTTTCATTGAAAAGTTCCTGATAGCGCTCATTTGGCAATCGCTCAAAAATTAATTCAAAATTTTCAAACCTATCCTCTAATTGTGCGAGAGCCATCCTGAGTTTTTCAAGTCCATTTGACTTAACTCCACTAACACCTAACTGTACAATAAACCGCCAATCAGAATGAAGTGGGCAAATCTCACTAATAATTGAAGGAAGAAGCCTTGCACCTTTCTGATCTCGAGGATCCCCAACATAAAGCAAAACCGTTTTGGTTTCTTTTGTTCTCAGCGTTTGGTCTGGTTGTATTGCTGAATTTAACAAGGGGTAAGAATCAACTTTTTGACTTCTAAGAAAACTATATTGCTGTGCTTGCATTTCGCCACATGCAAAAAAATGCAGACTCTGTTTACCTTTCTCTGCTGCCTGAGCTGCAGCCCGAAATGCTACCCGATAAAATCTAGCCGTATCAAAGCTATCCACCAAAAAGCCATCGCCCTGCCCGTTTTTCATACAACCACTGGGACCCATTAAATAGCACAATACGGTTGGTCTAGCTTTTTTCTCCAACGAGCTAAACCAATCAATCACACCAGATAACTGGAATTGCAGGATAGTAGGAAAAACAACCAAGTCACCTGAGCGAGTAGCAGGAAATTTCCGGCGTTTATTCTTCTTCGACAACTGTTGCATCTCAGAGAAAATAGTTCTGTTAGTATCAAAAAACAAATCCCAATTCCTCAATAGATTTGTTCTGTTATCTTCATGCCACCTAGTTTTAGTAAAGTGTTGATGAACAGGAACCCCTGCCAACTCTGTCTCTCTAAAATTCCCATGACTTAATATATGGACATCATGACCAAGGCCAGAAAACAGCCTTGCAAACTCTTCATCCCAGCGAGCATGATGCCCACTAAAGTGGGTTAACCCTGGATCACAAACAAATACTGTCATATTATCTTTACCTATAAACTACTAATTGGAAATACATTTAGATTGATGAGTCCAATGTCAAAAAATTGAGTGCGCTAAATTTATGAAGGTATTTATTTACTGTTTATTCAATAGCAACCTGACTAGCGTACATAAATGTGAAATGTATAAATTCAATGTCCTGCGCCAATAATTTTATTAATCGCAAGTATGGTTGTTGAATCGATAGAGTACTTAAGGTTATAAAAATATCGTATGGTGGCGGCATCTAAAATAGGGACCATATGACACAGAATTTTTTTTTGACACTAGTAGCCGGTTTTCTGGCTTTTAAGCTGTCTGTCCCTTTAAGTGCGCTCGACTCGCCAATGGGCAGATCCTTGCTCGATGCGGTAAATGTTGCTGCGCCGATTGAGGGCCTTTTGGTAGGTGGTCAGCCCTCACAAACAGATCTGTTAAAAATCAAAGCACTAGGGTTTCAAACTATCATCAGCCTCCGAACGCTAGAAGAAGACTTAGCCACTATAGATTTTGACGAAAAAATCGAAGCAGAAAAATTAGGCATAAAATTTATCCGCATCCCTATAGTTGACACGTCCGATCTAACCGAAAAAACACTAAAATTATTAGATGAAACCCTAGCCGCCGCTGGTGGGAGGGCGTTCCTTCATTGCAGCACAGGCAACAAGGTGGGAGCTGCCCTAGCGATGAGAGCTTTTCGTATGCAAAACAAGACCTATAGTGAAGCGATTGAACTCGGTAGCAAAGCTGGCCTAACCGGCAACATGAAAACCACTGTGCAAAACACACTGCAAGCCACAAGCGATAGTCAGTAATCAATCTCCATATAGCCGCGCAGTTACAAGCTAGAGTATGTCTGCATCGAAAACGTCTGCAGCAACACATACAAATAATAGCCCTTTCCAACCCTCTTTCTACTTGTATGAATATACGCCAAAGCCGAAAGTATGCACAAAATGTAACCACATTTTGCCATTCACTTTCAGCACGCTCGATTTATTCAAAGGAGACAATAATGGAAACTTACCGCGGCATTGTGTACCCTCACCAAGAAGACCATATGGGTCACATGAATGTACAGTGGTATACATCCAAGTTTGATGAAGCCACATGGCACCTATTTTCTGCAGGTGGTTTAACAGCCAAATATTTAAAAACGAATAATCGTGGCATGGCAGCGCTTGAGCAGATGACAAAATATAAAGCCGAGGTATTTGCTGGTGATCTGCTGTTAATCAAATCACATTTCCTAGAGGTCAATAACAAAACACTGCGCTTTTTCCATACGATGGTAAACGCCGAAACCGGTGTAGATGTGGCTACGTCTGAGTTGGTGGGTGCACACCTCGATAAAGAGCGGCGTAAAGCCTGCCCTTTTCCTGATAATATCAAAGAAAAATGTCAAAGCCTTCTGAAGGTATAAACCCGAAACAAACTACATCAACAGAGCGCTTTAATAGAATATCCATTATCCATTAAGCAGCCTGCCAATTTGGTGGTTGGGCTTAAAATCTACGACGGATCATCTGAGCGCGGCTATGCAAAAAACCAAGGGCGGCAACCCCAGAAAGCACAAGTGCCACTATAAAATCTGTCATTGGTCGTTATCCCTATTTCGCTCTCGCTAAATTCACGTCGAAATACGGCAAGTTAATGAAGAAAATAGGGTTAGATTGTTACAGTTTTGGCCTTTGTACGACAGGAGATGTCTACAAACCTCAGCCATTTACTATAGCGCAGCACTGAAGCCCTCATCGTACTTACAACCTGAAAGCGCTTCCCGAAAACCAGCTTCTGTACGAAAATAAAATTTCTAAAATTAGAGAATATTTTTAACAGCGCGCACTAAGCGCGCTGTTAAAGCAGTGTACGGCCCTCTCAACTCTGAGAGCGTCAATAACTACACTAATAAAAATTAGTGATGTCTAACCATCGGCTTTCCAAGTGGTGGTGCAAACTTTGTGAGGTTAATCCCTTCCACCGCAGCTTTATACTCATCCATATTTGGTGTCCGGCCTAAAATTGTTGAAAGTACAACAACTGGCGTTGAAGCTAGAAGAGACTCGCCTTTTTTCTCATTTGAATCTTCAACTACCCGTCCTTGGAATAGGCGAGTAGAGGTCGCTAGAACCGTATCACCTTTAGCCGCTTTTTCCTGATTACCCATACAAAGATTACAGCCTGGACGTTCGAGATACAGGATATTGTCATATTCAGTACGAGCATTGTTTTTAGGTGCATCATCATCAAACTCAAAGCCTGCATACTTCTGAAGTACAGCCCAGTCACCCTCAGCCTTCAACTCGTCAACGATGTTGTAGGTTGGCGGTGCGACCACAAGTGGCGCGTTAAACTTAACCTCGCCTTCTTTCTCTAGGTTCTTGAGCATTTGAGCGATGATTTTCATATCACCTTTGTGAACCATACAGGAACCAACGAAGCCCAAGTCCACCTTCTTATCTCCACCATAGTATGAAACAGGACGGATAGTGTCGTGTGTATACCGCTTGGATACATCCACATTGTTCACATCCGGATCAGCGATCATAGGCTCCGCTATTTCGTCTAAGTCTACCTCAAATTCGGCAAAATACTTGGCATCATCATCAGGTGAGAGTGCAGGGTTTTCGCCAGACTTGATCTCGTCAATTCGCTTATCGGCAATATTGATTAGACCCTGAAGTGTTTTGGCTTCATTTTCCATGCCTTTATCAATCATGATCTGAATTCTGCTCTTGGCAATCTCAAGCGATTCAATCAGTGTTTCATCCTCTGAAATACAGATTGAGGCCTTTGCCTTCATTTCGGCTGTCCAGTCAGTAAAGGTAAAGGCCTGATCAGCCAGGAGCGTGCCGATATGCACTTCAATCACTCTGCCTTGGAAGACATTATCGCCAAATTTCTTCAGCATCTGCGCCTGAGTTGCGTGAACCACATCACGGAAATCCATATGATCCTTCAGGGTTCCTTTGAATGTCACTTTAACAGACTCAGGGATAGGCATCGTTGCTTCACCCGTTGCCAACGCAAGTGCAACAGTTCCAGAATCAGCCCCAAACGCCACGCCTTTAGACATTCTGGTATGGCTATCACCGCCAATAATCACTGACCAATCATCAACTGTAATGTCATTCAAAACCTTATGAATCACATCCGTCATGGCATGGTAAACGCCTTTTGGGTCTCTCGCAGTAATCAGGCCAAACTTGTTCATAAAGTTCATTAGCTTGGGAATATTTTGCTGCGCCTTCACATCCCATACAGAAGCCGTATGACAGCCTGACTGGTAAGCACCATCAACTTTTGGAGAAATAACCGTTGCAGCCATCGCCTCCAGTTCCTGTGACGTCATCAAGCCTGTCGTGTCCTGTGAACCTACAATGTTTACATTTACACGAACATCTGAGCCAGCATGTAAAGCGGTGCCCGCCGCCACTCCAACAGCGTTTTTATTGAAGATTTTCTCTACAGCAGTAAGGCCTTGGCCTTTGTGAGAGATTTCCTTCGAGGCAGCAAAAACGGATGGCATATCAATGCCCAACGTTGAAGCAGCAAAGCTTTGAAGCTTTTTCCCAAAAACAATCGCATAAGAGCCACCGGCCTTGATGAACTCTACCTTTTGCGGCGTAAGTGCCGAAGAAATATCAACAAGCTCTTTATCGCCAGCTTCATTATAAAGCTTCTGTGTCTTGGTATTGATGGTGAGAACAGTGCCATTATCGACGGAGTAAGTTTGCTCAAGCACTGGATCACCATTTTGATCCAGAACAGGATTACCGTCAGAATCCAGCTTTTTAACCCAGTTTTTCAGGTCAATGCCAATGCCGCCGGTAACACCAACTGTTGTCAGGAAGATTGGCGAAATACCATTTGTCCCGCCAACAATAGGCGCGATATTTACGAAGGGAACGTAAGGGCTCGCTTTTTTACCTGTCCACAAAGCAACATTGTTAACGCCAGACATTCTGGATGAACCAACACCCATTGTTCCTTTTTCGGCAACCAACATCACCCGCGCATCAGGATGTTGCTTTTGTAGGTCTTGAATTTCAGCTTGAGCCGCTTCAGAGATCATGCATTTACCGTGTAGTTCACGGTCTGATCTGGAGTGCGCCTGATTACCCGGAGATAGTAAATCCGTAGAAACATCACCTTCTGCGGTGATGTATGTTACGACTTTAATCTCTTCCTCAATGTCAGGGAGCTTCGTAAAGAACTCTGCCTTGGCATAGCTTTCCAGAAGATCTTTAGCAATCACATTTCCATCAGCATACGCTGCGGCAAGACGATCTGTATCCGCCTCGTAAAGGAAAACCTGTGTCTTCAGTACATCCGATGCCTTCTGCGCAATAGAGGCATCATCACCTAAGGCCAAATCAAGAAGAACCTCAACCGATGGACCACCTTTCATATGCGACAGCAGCTCAAAGGCAAAGTCTATTGAAATTTCATCAACAATTGTGCCGCCAAGTATAATTTCTTTTAAGAACTTAGCTTTTTCACTGGCCGCACTAGTTGTGCCCGGCAAGGCGTTGTAAATAAAGAATTCAAGTGAATCTTTTCTGTGCTCATTTTTGAGATCTTTGATCTGAGAGATAATCTCTTGAACAAGCGCTCCATCTTCGATGGGCTTTGGATTCAATCCCTGTTTTTTCCGAGTTTCGATTTCATTTAAATATTCGGTGTACAAACCCATGACTGTCCTGACAAAAAAGTGTTAGATGAAGCTTGAAACCCGGGTCACAGAAAAGTCTGTCGAGCAAGGGAAAAGCGGGCCGGCGCGCATACTATTTCAACAAACTCTTGCTTGCAAGATAGTTTGGCACGGATAATATTCAATTTTCGGCCAATCTTTGCGCTTTCGCATGCGCAATCGCCGCATATTTTGAACCCTTTTATTGGAGGCCTTGATCCCATGGCATCAGTTGGACAAGACACGCTGAAAACGCGCCGCACCCTCAACGTTGGCGGTAAAGAGTATGATTTTTTCAGCCTGAAAGCCGCCGAAGCAAATATAGGTGATGTATCCCGCCTCCCTTATACCCTTAAAGTTCTGTTAGAAAATCTACTTCGCCATGAAGACGGCGTTTCTGTTAAAATTGAGGATATTCAAGCACTTGCTGACTGGCAAAAAGAGAAAAAAATCTCCCATGAGATCGCTTACCGGCCAGCACGTGTTTTGATGCAAGACTTCACCGGCGTGCCTGCCGTTGTTGATCTAGCCGCTATGCGCGATGCAATGGCAACAATGGGTGGTGATCCGGAACTGATTAACCCACAGGCACAGTGTGATTTGGTGATTGACCACTCAGTAATGGTGGACAAATTCGGCACGAACAAAGCCTTCCAACAAAATGTAGACCTAGAAATGGAGCGCAACGCTGAACGCTATGAGTTCCTGAAGTGGGGACAATACAGTTTTAATAACTTTAATGCTGTACCTCCCGGGACCGGCATTTGCCACCAAGTAAACCTTGAGTATATTGCAGATACCGTATGGACCAACGAAGTTGATGGCCGCACGATTGCATTGCCAGATACATGCGTGGGTACAGATAGCCACACCACTATGATCAACGGCCTTGCCGTTCTTGGCTGGGGAGTGGGCGGTATTGAGGCTGAGGCAGCTATGCTCGGCCAACCCGTATCAATGTTGATCCCTGAAGTTGTTGGCTTCAAGCTTTCCGGCAAACTTAATGAAGGCATCACCGCAACTGATCTGGTTCTGCGTGTGGTTGAGATGCTGCGTGAGCTTGGTGTTGTTGGTAAGTTCGTAGAGTTTTACGGTAACGGCCTTGACGAGCTTACACTTGCTGACCAAGCAACAGTTGCCAACATGGCACCCGAATACGGTGCAACGTGTGGCTTCTTCCCCATCTCGCAACAAACGCTTGATTATATGACATTCACTGGCCGCGGCGCTGAAACCGTTGCACTTGTTGAGGCGTATGCGAAAGAGCAAGGCATGTGGCGCGATGCTAATGCGCCTGAGCCTGTCTATACCAAAACACTTGAGCTTGATATCTCAACCGTAAAGCCTTCACTTGCTGGCCCAAGCCGCCCACAAGACCGCGTTGATCTGGAAAATGCCAAAAATGCTTTCATCAATGACGTGCTTGAAAGCGCAGGTAAAAAAGAAGACGAGGCTGAATATTCGGTTGAAGGTGAAGATTATACACTTACGCACGGCGACCTATGCATTGCGGCGATTACAAGCTGCACCAACACATCAAATCCTGGTGTTTTGATTGCCGCAGGCCTAGTTGCTAAAAAAGCAAACGAGCTTGGCCTGAAGTCTCAGCCTTGGGTGAAAACATCTCTAGCGCCCGGTTCTCAAGTTGTTACTGACTATCTCGACCGCGCCGGCCTTTCTGAGCACCTTGATGCACTAGGTTTCAACCTTGTTGGCTATGGCTGTACTACTTGTATTGGCAATTCCGGCCCTCTTGCAGCACCTATCTCCAAAACCATCAACGAAAATGGCCTTGTGTGCGCTAGTATTCTTTCCGGAAACCGCAACTTTGAAGGCCGTGTAAGCCAAGACCTGAAAGCATCATACCTTGCATCACCTCCACTTGTTGTGGCCTATGCAATAGCGGGTTCTATGAAAGTGGACATCACAACCGAACCCCTTGGACAAGACAAAGACGGCAAAGATGTATTCTTGAAAGATGTGTGGCCGACTAACCAGGAAATCCACGACGCAATCAATACTAGCCTCAGCCGCGAGATGTTCATCAAACGATATGCAAATGTGTTTGATGGTACACCAGAATGGCGGGCGGTTCCTGTTTCTAAAGGCAAAACTTACGCATGGAATAGCGAAAGCACCTACATTCAGCACCCACCTTACTTCCAAGGCATGGGCCCTGGTGTTGCTGATACAGAAAACATTAACGGCGCACGCCCACTGGCACTACTGGGGGACAGCATAACAACTGACCATATCTCACCTGCCGGTGCGATTAAGGCAAATAGCCCTGCTGGTGAATACTTACAGTCAAAAGGTGTCGCACAAGCTGACTTCAACTCATATGGCTCACGGCGCGGCAATCATGAAGTGATGATGCGCGGTACGTTTGCAAACGTACGTCTGCGGAATTTGATGGCACCAGGCACCGAGGGGGGCTGGACAACGCACCAGCCTAGTGGCGAAATGATGAGCATCTATGATGCTGCTATGAAGTATCAAGATGCTGGTACGCCTCTGGTGGTGGTTGGCGGCAAGGAATACGGCACAGGGTCAAGCCGTGACTGGGCAGCAAAAGGCACCAACCTTCTAGGTGTTAAAGCTGTTCTTGTTGAAAGCTTTGAGCGTATTCACCGGTCTAACCTTGTTGGCATGGGCGTTCTGCCCCTACAATTCAAAGTAGGCGATAACCGTGAAGGCCTTGGCCTTGTTGGTACTGAGATTTTTGATATCACAGGCGTTTCTGGCTCAATCACACCGCGCCAAGATGTGTATGTAAAAATTACTTACGCTGATGGCTCCACAAAAGAGATCACAGTTCTCTGCCGGATCGATACCGAAAACGAAGTAGATTATTATATAAACGGCGGCATCCTGCACTATGTACTTCGCCGCTTAGCTGCTTAGTCAGACCAAAACACTATTTAAAGAAGGACGGTCAATTGGCTGCCCTTCTTTGTTTCAAATGCATTACCTCATCCGCTGTCATCACATGCAGAATAGTTTTTTCTATACGTTTGTGTTCAGTTCTTGCAAATTACTAGTAGCTGCCTCTAATAAGGGACTGAACTTTGAGTATGTTATCTTAACTGGGGCCGCTTTCTTGAAATAAACAGCTTCAGCAAGGAGAGGTTATTCAAAGTTTAACAGGCGCTCACACACAGGTGATTGGTTAGTGACAGTAAAACTGCCTACTATTTGCACATGAAGAAAATTCTACTAGCAACAGTTCTGGCCATATTTATAGTGCTGCCCACACGCGCGGATGATGCTGTGCGCCTTACGGTGATTGAGCTTTTTACCAGCCAAGGCTGCTCAAGCTGCCCACCCGCAGATGCCATCTTGAAAACTATGAGAGACCGGCCCGGTGTGCTCACGCTTTCATGGCCAGTTGATTATTGGGACAGACTAGGTTGGGAAGACACTTTTGCTGATCCCTACAACAGCATGCGCCAAACAGCCTATAATAAGCGCTTTGGTCGCGGCGGTGTATTTACCCCTCAAATGGTGATTGATGGACGCGTGCAAAGTGTTGGCTCAATGGCAGACGATGTGCGTGAAAGTGTTGAAAAAGCCCGCGCAATTGACCGCCCACACTTAAGCCCAGAAATCCAGCTTGTAGGCAATCAAGTGAAAGTATCCTTACCAAACCATGCTGATATGAAAATGGTTTCGGTTCGCTTTGTTTGGTTTATGGCTGATGCCACCGTAAAAATTGGCGACGGGGAAAATCAGGGCCGGACACTGCATTATACCAATGTAGTGCTGGACAGCGAAGTGATTGAAGATTGGAATGGCAAAGCCAAAACCTACGCCTTAGATGCCACTGAAGCTCGTACAAGTGGTGCAGATCATGTAGCGATTTTACTGCAAGACATGTATGGACACGGACCTATTGTTGGCGCTGCATTTTTACCTCTTGCCAAGCCAAAGAGTGCTGGCTAATACGCACCGCCTCTTGCGCAACAATATTTCACAAAACTTGACAAACCCGCTGTGAGTGGGCATTTAACGCCCAGCGACAAGCTTTCAGCCAAACGACTTAGGTTGAATGAACGAGGTTTCCGCGTGAATTCACGCACACCATAGCAGCCAGCCCTTAAAAGGCTAAAGCCCTGCAGGTTAAGGAAAAAGCGTTCCCGCTGAATGTAATAAGTAATAGCCATAACGTGGCCAAAATCACGAACAGGCTCCTTAACCAAAGAGTATAAAAATGACTAGTTTTGATGCCCTCGGCGTAGGCGCGCCGATTCTCCGTGCGCTTGAACACCTCGGTTTTGACCAACCAACCGAAATTCAGGCTGCTGCTATTCCCTGCCTATTAAATGGTGATGACCTCATTGGCGTAGCGCAAACAGGTGGCGGAAAAACGGCTGCCTTTGTGATCCCAATGCTGGAACGCTTAGCTGGACGCGCAGAAAAACCAAAACCGGGTATGCCGCGCGCGCTTATTTTGGCCCCGACACGTGAGTTAGCCATTCAGATTACTGAAAAAATCAAAGAGCTTTCAATGGGCACGCCCGCGCGCTGTTGCACCGTATACGGCGGCGCTCCTTATAAAACTCAAATTCATATCTTGCGCCGAGGCGTAGATATATTAGTTGCCACACCCGGCCGTCTAAAAGACCACATGAAACAGGGCAACATCTATTTAGACGAAGCCGAATATTTTGTACTTGATGAAGCCGACCGTATGCTCGACATGGGCTTTGTGGATGAAGTACGTGATATCGCACGCAAACTTCCAAAAGGCCATCAGTCTGTAATGTTCTCCGCTACAATGAACCCAAAGATTACTGAACTGGCAAACACACTGCTGCACGAGGCAGTTCGGGTTGAAGTAGCCCGTCAGGCCACAATTACAGATAACCTTGCCCATAAAGTTATGTTTGTACCCGGACATAAGAAGAATGACTTACTATTGGACCTGATCGAAGCGGAACAACCGACAAAAACATTGGTTTTTGTACGCACACGCCGCGACGCAGACCAAATGTGTGATTACCTATCGGCGGTTGGCTTCAAGGCCGATGCTATTCACGGTGATAAAAAACAAGCCGTTCGCCAACGCACAATCAATAACTTCAAGGCAGGTAAATTTGATTTTCTGGTTGCTACAGATGTTGCTGCACGCGGCATAGACGTGACCGACATTAGCCATGTAATCAATATGGATGTACCAGTTGAAGCAGAAAGCTATGTTCACCGTATTGGCCGCACGGCACGAGGGTCTGCGCATGGCCGTGCCATCACGCTCTGCGGCAAGAATGACTTACGCCACCTACGCGACATTGAAAATCTCATTAAAATGAAAATCGATGTTGATGATAACCATCTGTATAAATTGAACTTAAATAAAACCAGCGGCCCACGCCCAGCAGGTGGTCGCCCCGGCAGGCCCTCAGGTGCTCGACCTGTAGGACGCGGAGACAAGCCAAAGGCAAATGGCCACAAACCTTGGGAAAAACGCGCTAAAAAGCGAAATGCAAAGTCCGCGAATAGCCAACAAAACAGCTATGATCCAGTTGCAGAAGGCATGAAAGCTGAAAAGCGGCCTGCAAAGCGTTCTGAAACGGGTGGTGAGGTTCAGCGCACAAAATCAACTAACAAAACTGCATGGGCTAAACCCGCCGGTGAGGGAACAAAGCCCGCAGGAAAAAAGGCAACAAAACGTGTTGACCCTAGCGCCAATAAGCGCAAATCAAAAGCCGGTGCAAAAAAACGGCCAGCAGTTGCAGCACGCAAGGCAAAAATTGCGCAAACAAAGGCCTTCCGAAAGCCATCAAATAGCAAAAGCACTGGTTCTTCTGATGGTAACAAAACCTTGCGCCGCCGCACACGATAAACAACATTTAGGCCTGCTCATGATCATTAAGCAGGCCTAAACAAAAGTAAGGTTGCATATTGCCTTCTCTTGCTTAGCATAGAGAGATGAAAAAAATTCTTGGCATAGCCCTTGGTATATTACTCATAGCACAATCTGTTGCCTCAAATGATATCGTAATTGAAACAGATGCGCAGTTTTACGCCAGCCAGAAAGCGCGCAGCGAAGGCCTTGCTGCCTTTAGAACGGGCAACCATGCTTTAGCCCTTACACACATGGAAGCTGCGCTCAAATATCGGCCTGGCAATACTTTGCTCCTGGGGTATGTGGCATTTTTAGCTGCAGAGACAGGAAACCTTGAACGCGCTGAAGAAGCTACATTATCCTTAATGGCAGCGGGTCAAACTCCGGGCACCGCCATTCAAAAAAAGCTGGCCGAAAAACTGGATGAGAACCTTTGGGAAGAACTCAAAACCAAATTAAACGCCAATAACAGGCCCAAAGGAACGCCATTAAAACATGCGACTATACCAAATGATGTTCATTTAATTGAAGGTATCGCAGTAACCGCTGACGGACGGACTTTTGTATCAAGTGTGGTTTCTGCTGGCCTGTATACATTAAGCGATAAAGAGGCAAGCTTACTTGCTAGCGCCAAAGCCCACAACATGGGTAGCTTTTTTGGCATCGCCTATAGCGCCAAGAACGATAGTTTATTTGCTACCTATGCTCGTGTAGAACAAAGCCCAAGCGGCCCTATCAATGAGGGTAAAACTGGTGTGGCAGAGTTTGACGCGGCCACAGGTGTGTTAAAAAATAATTGGGCCTTAGAAGGCAGCACAGATGAACACCAAATTGCCGATATCATTATTACCCAAAATCACGACATTTATGTAAGTGACGCCACTGGGAAGGCTGTCTATAAAATCAACAACCATGCACTTGTAAAGGCATTTAACCTACCCTCAGCAATGAGCCCTCAAGGCTTAGCAGAACTGAATAACAAACTTTATCTCGCAGATTATGGCCGCGGTATTTGGTTGCTGGATACTAAAGATAATAGTGTCACATTGGTTGGCCGCCCCAAAACCAGCAACCTGAGTGGTATTGATGGTTTAACTGCACACCGTGGTAAATTGGTAGCAATTCAAAACGGTACAAACCCACAAAAAATTATCTCTCTTACGCTTTCTAAGGAAGAGAACACTATTTTAGCTATAAATATACTAGCGCAGTCGCTACCAAATTTCGACGAACCAACGTTGGGCACTTCAACTGTGAACGGCTATTATTTTGTGGCAAACAGCCAGTGGCCCAAATTTGGAAAGAATGGAACCTTGAAAGAAGGTGCAGTCCCAAAGCCTACCAAGCTTATGAAGCTACCCTAAAAACTTTGTCACTTAACTGGGAAGTCAGCATCTGCAACAATTTGATATAGGTCAGCAAATAAAATGCGCTCATACACAGCGACATTGGCACTGTAGCCCGGTTTATAAAAAAACGGTACGAGCGTTTCAATCGTGCGTTCACTACCGTCGGGGAATTTTACGATTATGCCACGTAGCCCGTGACTACCCTCAACATCATATAAGGCAAGCACTTCTGCTTGCAGTATATAAGATGGCTCCGCCGGTGTTTTTCCCAACAACCATACGACAACAGCCAACAATGTAAGCCCAAAAGCTACTGCCACTTTTACAGTAGTGCTCATACGTCAACCTTTTCTATATAGGGACAACCAAATAGGTACCATCCGTGATAGAAGATAGCCGGTAGTTTATGCTGAAAAGCCAGTACTCTTATTTTCTTGTTGCAGGCTCTTTTGATGACGGTGGTAAGCGGAAATGCCGTCAACACCCATCCAAAGCCCAGCCACAAGTGCAATGCTGATCCCTAAATTCAAAATGTCGAAATTACCACCTTCAAACATCTGCCATAAAGTGAATAAAAAATTAATTGCATAGATAGCAAAGGCAATGATCGCCGCAGTTCGTGACTTCTCCAGCATAAAATACCCGAGAACCGCCATAACGATCCCAAACAACAATATAGGCGATGCAAAAAGAACTAATTCAAGGCTGACCGTTGCCACTGTAGCTATTCCGATAAACCCCATAATGCTATAAAAAGCCGCAATCCCGAAAACACAGAAAACCCCGATGGCCGCTTTATCACTATAATCCTTTACGAAGTTTTCTTCACTGGTTTCTATATTTGGATCAGTTGCGTTACTCGTTTCCGTGACCATAGTGCTGTTTGATACTGGATGTGTTTTCTTTTCTACGATTACAGCAGGTTTTTCACCTGCAACATCGCTTAGCTTTACTTTACCGGTCATTTGTTCCCCAATCGCCCTCTCGCCCAAAGGGCTGCATCTCGAACCAAATTACTTTCATCATTTAGTAATGGCTCAATTATTGGCAAATAGCGTTTATCACTTGAGTTACCTATAGCAATCACAACATTGTGAACAAAGCGGTTGCGACCAATGCGCTTTACCGGATTACCAGAAAACACTTGCCTGAACTCAGCATCATCCAGTCCGGCAAGATCTCCCAGTGCTGGGGCATTCAATTCTACCCGGGCATGAAAAGCGGCTTCGCTGGAAACCTGTGCAAACTTGTTCCAGGGACAAGCTGCCAAGCAATCGTCGCAACCATAAATACGATTCCCGATCGCTTCTCGGAATTCTTCAGGGATAGGCCCTTTGTGCTCAATAGTTAAATAGCTAATGCAACGTCTTGCATCAATTTCATACGGTGCCGTAAAAGCATTTGTTGGGCAAGCATCCAGACAAGCTCGACAACTGCCGCACTGGTTACGGTGTGGCTCATCAGCAGGTAATTCCATATCGGTGTATATGGCACCCAAAAACAGCCAACTACCATATTGTGTTGAAACCAAATTTGTATGTTTACCTTGCCAGCCCAAGCCTGCCGCAGCAGCCAATGGCTTTTCAGGGACCGGCGCAGTATCAACAAAAACTTTCAAATCACACCCAAACTCTGGCACCATCCAGCGCGCCATCGCTTTCAAACGTTTCTTGATTAAATCATGATAGTCCTTACCGCGTGCGTAGACAGATATGTTTGCCGTATCTGGATGATCCAACAATAGGCGTGGGTCTTCCCTGGGGCCATAATTAACGCCTAACATTATCACCGAACGCGCCTCTGGCCACAGACCTTGAGGGTGCTCGCGCTGGTGCATACGGTCTGCAAGCCAGTCAAGCGAGGCATGCCGCCCCTCTTTGATAAAGTTCCTGAACCCCTCAATCACACTATCACTGGTTTCGGCTTTGGTTATGCCAAATTGATTAAAGCCTAACTCAAGTGCTTTGGCTTCTAGCTGCTCACGAATATCACCGCCCGCAGGCATGGCTAAAAATCCAGTTCGGAATAATATTTAGAGGGCGCGAGGCCATTAATTTTATCGCTGAGCAAAGTGCGTACTGACCGCCGTGATTTCACCCGCACATACCAATCTTTTACGTGTGGCCAATCCTGCCAATGAATATTACCAAAATAATCCGCAACAGAAATATGCGCCGCCGCCGCAGCATCAGCCATCGAAAATTGCGGCCCCGCCAGGTAATGCCGACGCTCAGCCAGAAAGGATATATAATTGAGGTGAATTTTCATGTTGTGTGCAGCACAACGTACAGCCTCAGAATCTGGCTCACCCATACCAAAGAAACGCTTATAGAGCTTTTCAGTTACTAAATGTCGAGTAACTTCACTGCCAAGTTTGGTATGGAACCAACCGACCAGCCGCCTGATTTCATAACGTGCATCGGCATTTCCCATCAACAAAGCTGGTTCTGGGACAATTTCTTCCAAAAACTCTGCAATTGCCATAACACCGGAATAGGCTTTGCCATCATCCATCACCAACACCGGCACTTCACCCGCTGGGTTTAATGCCAAAAAAGCCGGTCGACGCTCCCACTCTTTTTCGATGCGCAGGGTAAAATCAATGCGCTTCTCTTCCAGAAGCACACGAACAAAACGAGCGGCGGGACTGAGCCAGTGATGATAAAGCGTCGGCATACTGATTTCTTGTTAACCTAAGTTTTAAGCTGGACCTAGAAGGTTTTGCATATTGCACAAAAATTTACACAGGGCTTGAATGTAATTACACTATCACCCAAGTTTTGCTGGCACGGTTAAAGCAAAAATTGTACTGGTTTGCAATTGTTACAAGGTGATAAGTGGGGGCAGTATGTTTGGGATAAAGGCACTAAAAAAATGGCGTAGCGATAAGTCAACAAATAAAGAAGCCGCGCTAAAAAGCCGGCCTATGCGCGATAGTAGCGGCAATCTCAATGCCGACAAAGACCTCCGTGACTTCTTCTGCCCAAACCCCTTTTTCCAACTTGATGTCTATAGTTCAGGCGATGCTTATAGTTGTTGTTCTGGCTGGCTAAGGCTGCCACTTGGCAACGTGAAAGACATGCCAGCAGAAGAGCTCTGGAATTCAAAAGCCTCACAAGCAATCAGAAAGTCCATTCACGACGGAACCTTTAAATACTGTGATCAAAAAGTCTGCCCGCTCATTCAAGGGGATATGTTACCCACAAAAAAAGCAGCGCATAGTCGTGAAGATTATGCAGATATTATAGATAATCAACGCACCATAATGGATAATGGACCGACCCTGATTAACTTCTGCAATGATCAATCTTGCAATCTGTCATGCCCGAGTTGCCGTACTGAAAAAATCATGCTGTCCTCCGGTGCAATTTTTGATGAAAAAAAAGAAATCCACCAAAAAATAGTCAATGCCTACATGAAGGAGCCTACAGAACGCCCCTTCAATATTAATGTCACTGGCTCAGGGGATCCTTTTGGTTCAAAAATCTTCAGAGAGTTTCTTTTTGATATAAATGGCTCTGATTTTCCAAATATGAACGTAAACTTGCAAACCAATGGTGTCATGTTTACGCCGCGCAATTTTGAGCGTCTGCACAAAATACATAAAAACCTGAAGAATCTCATCATCAGCCTAGATGCAGCCAGCGCAAAAACTTATGCCATCACAAGGCGGGGCGGCGACTGGGATAAACTTATGGAAAACCTTGAGTTTTTAGGGAAAAAGCGCGCCGAAGGCTATTTAAAATTCATGCGCCTAGATTTTGTAGTACAAGTAGATAACTTCCATGAAATGCCCGACTTCATAGCCCTAGCAGACAAATTTGGTGTGGATAAAATTCAATTTAGCATGGTGACAGACTGGGGTACATGGCCAAAAGAAATGTATGAAAGCAAATGTATCTGGAAAGAAGACCATCCTCGCTTTGAAGAGTTTATCGAAGTTATGAAACATCCAAACTTCGATAATCCTCGCATCATGCTCGGTAATGTCACTGCCTACCGTGAGCGCGCCCTAGCTGCTTAAGGCACGCTCCAATAGAAAGGCCTATACTTATGCCAGACAACTTATGCAGAAAGCGGAATATTCTCGGCTTTATCGCTTATAGGGTGCTCAAGACGGTTGATCATTTCCTTAGGCACAACTTGCCAAAATTGGCTACGTTTAGCTTCCCAATTTAGCATAATTGTCATGCCCCAACGGCTGTGGGTTTCTGCAACATGTTCCTCAATATGTTTCAGCAGCGCCTCTTCCCAGTATGCGCTGTCGAGGCGACTTACCAAAACACTCTCGTTATTCACATGCTCTTCAAAACTACCATCGGCATCATAAATGAACGCCATACCACCTGTCATGCCAGCGCCGAAATTGTCTCCGACACCGCCAAGAATCACCGCCGTACCGCCCGTCATATATTCACAGCCATTCGCACCGCATCCCTCAACCACAACGGTCGCGCCTGAATTGCGAACAGCAAAGCGTTCTCCTGCTTTTCCTGCCGCAAATAATTTCCCAGATGTAGCGCCGTACAGAACCGTGTTGCCAATGATTGTATTATCCTGAGAATTAAACGATGCACGGTTCGAAGGTCGCACAACAATTGTACCGCCAGAGAGCCCCTTACCTACATAATCATTAGCGTCGCCTGCGACTTCCAGCTTCAAGCCTTGCACTGCGAATGCACCCAATGACTGCCCCGCAGCACCGCGCAGACGCACTGTCACATGGTCAGGCTTTAGCCCTGTCATACCAAATGTACGGGTGATCTCAGATGAAAAGCGCGTGCCAATTGCTCGCAGGGTGTTTTGTACACTATAAGTAAGCTGCATTTTTTCCCCTTTAGAGAAAACCGCTTGTGCATCGTCTATCATTTGTGCGTCCAGAGTATCTGGCACTGGATTACGTTCTTCCATAGTACAAATATGCTTTTGGCCGCGCCCACCAACCTGAACAAGTAACGGGTTCAAATCCAGATCATCCAGATGATCTGCCCCTCGGCTTACTTGGTGCAACAGCTCAGTTCGGCCAATTATATCCTCAAGCCTTTTGACACCAAGTTCAGCAAGAATTTCGCGGGTTTCCTCAGCGATAAAGCTGAAAAGATTCACTACCTTTTCCGCTGAACCATCGAATTTTTTCCGCAAAGCTTCATCTTGCGTACAAATACCCACCGGGCATGTGTTTGAATGGCACTGACGCACCATAATGCAGCCCATCGCCACGAGCGAGGCTGTGCCTACACCGAATTCTTCCGCCCCAAGCATCGCGGCAATCACGACGTCGCGGCCCGTTCGAATGCCACCATCAGTTCTGAGTGTTACACGGTGCCTAAGGCCGTTAAGGGTAAGCACCTGATTAACCTCAGCAAGGCCAATTTCCCACGGTGTACCGGCATATTTAATGCTGGTTTGCGGGCTAGCGCCTGTGCCACCGTTATGACCTGAAATTAGAATTACATCAGCATGTGCTTTTGCCACACCTGCCGCGATAGTGCCAATACCTGCACTGGAAACCAACTTCACACAAACTTTGGCGCGCGGATTAATTTGCTTCAGATCGTAAATAAGCTGCGCCAAATCCTCAATTGAGTAAATATCATGGTGTGGCGGCGGTGAAATCAATGTCACACCCGGCGTTGAATGCCGTAATTTGGCAATCATATCTGTTACCTTGAAACCGGGAAGCTGGCCACCCTCACCCGGCTTTGCACCTTGTGCCACCTTAATTTCTAACTCTTCACAGGCATTCAGATACTCTGCCGTAACGCCGAAACGGCCCGAGGCAACTTGCTTGATAGGGCTGTTAGCATTGTCGCCATTTTCATAGGGTGTATACCGGCTTTTATCTTCCCCGCCTTCACCAGAAACAGATTTGGCACCGATGCGGTTCATAGCAATTGCCAATGTCTCGTGCGCTTCTTTTGAAAGTGCCCCGAGCGACATACCCGGTGTAATAAAGCGCTTTCGAAGCTGTGTAATACTTTCCACACCCTCCAATGGCACACCTTCTTCAGCACGGCGAAAATCCAGTAAATCTCGTAAATTTACCGGCGGCAAGTTATGGAGTCCCCGTGAATATGTGAGATATTTAGCATAATTATCACTGCCAACAGCACTTTGAAGCAGATGAATAAGCTGACCATCATGCGCATGTACTTCGCTGCCACGGCGATAACGGTACAAACCACCAATCGGTAAAGAGCAGGTTCCATCAAAGAAGGCTTTACCATGCTGTTCCAACACTTTTTGCTGAATACCGGCCAAGCCAATACCTGAAATTTTGGTAGGCATCCCGGGGAAAAATTCTGCCACTAATGCGCGTGAAAGCCCTAATGCCTCAAAATTATTCCCACCGCGATAACTTGAGATTACCGAAATCCCCATCTTCGATAGGATTTTTAACAAACCTTGATCAATTGCCTCACACGCTCGAACAATACATTCTGTGAAATTGAAATCGCCGAACAAACCTTTAGCCTGCCGGTCTGCAATTGCGTCCTGTGCCAGATAGGCATTCACTGTGGTAGCGCCCGCACCGATCAACACAGCAAAATAATGTGGGTCAAGGCACTCAGCCGACCGCACATTAAGGCTGGTAAAGGTACGCAGGCCATTTTCAATCAAATGTGTATGCAAGCCACCAGTGGCCAAAATCATTGGCACGGGTGCCCGTTCCGAACTGATGTTTTGATCCGTCAGGAATAAATGGCCACGCCCTTCACGTACTGCATCTTCGGCTTCCCTGCGAATACGATTTAATGCATCACGCAGCGCACTAGCCCCGCCACTAACCTCAAACGTACAATCAATCACCTCAGCAGCGTCATCAAAGTGTTTTACCAGTGCCTGCCACTCACGATTTGAAAGCACTGGGCTATCAAGTACCAAAGCACCTGCTTGGGTATGGCCTTCATCCAACACGTTGGCAAAATTACCAAAGCGTGTTTTCAAGCTCATCACCCTATGCTCACGCAAGCTATCAATGGGCGGATTTGTCACTTGAGAAAAATTCTGACGGAAATAATGAGATAAATTGCGATACTGTGCCGACAAAACCGCAAGAGGCGTGTCATCCCCCATTGAGCCTATTGCCTCTTTGGCTGTCATTACTTGCGGCTGTAATATTAGTTCAAGGTCTTCATGGCTTAGGCCAGCAGCAATTTGCCTGCGTCGCAAGTCATCGCCTTTATAGCTGGCCAGCTCTTCACCTTTATAATCAGGCAATTCTTCAATCGAACTAAGATCGGTAACCCACTCTCCAAATGGTTGCGCCGCTGAAAGCTTATCTTTGATTTCATTGCCGTGATAAAAACGGCCTTCATGAAGGTCAAGGGCAACCATCTGGCCGGGGCCAAGCGCCCCTTTTTCGCGCACGTCTTCCTCATCAACGACAACCATGCCGCTCTCTGAACCAACGATCAAAAAACCATCATTAGTGACTGTGTAACGCATGGGGCGCAGGCCGTTTCTGTCCAACCCGGCAATGATCCAACGCCCATCCGTAGCAGCCAATGCTGCTGGGCCGTCCCAAGGTTCCATCACACTATTGGTGTAGGCATACATATCGCGGTGGGCTTGCGGCATGCTGGTTTTATTTGACCATGCCTCTGGCACCAGCATGGTTTTCACCATCGGGGCATCACGGCCTGAACGCACCATCACCTCAAACACGGCATCGAGCGCTGCACTATCAGAAGCCCCTTTTGGAACCACCGGCTTAATATCTTCAGAATTATCGCCAAACGCGATTGAAGCCATTCTGATCTGATGGCTTTTCATCCAGTTTACATTGCCGCGAATGGTATTGATCTCACCGTTGTGCGCCAACATGCGAAAGGGCTGAGCAAGCCACCACTGCGGGAATGTGTTAGTTGAATACCGCTGATGGTAAATTGCGTAACTGGATACATAACTGTCATCCAGAAGGTCTGGATAAAAGATTGAAAGCTGCTCGGCCAAAAACAGACCTTTATAAATTACAGACCGGCTAGAAAGCGAACACATGTAAAAGTCGCCCACCTGGCTAGCGATCACTCCTGCTTCAATACGCCTACGAATAATATAAAGTTCGCGCTCGAAAGTTTCATCATCTACGCCTTTTGAATTGGCGATCATGATTTGCTCAATTTCAGGGCGTGTTGCTTCCGCTTTTTCCCCGATCACCGATACATCAACCGGCACCTGACGCCAGCCATAGATAGTATACCCGAAATTTAAAATCTCGGTTTCTACAATCGTACGGCATGTTTCCTGCGCCGATAGGTCAACCCTCGGCAGAAATGCCATACCTACAGCAATACGGCCTTTAGAGGGCTCATGACCAGTAGCCTTAATATGCTCCCGGAAAAATTCTTGCGGGATTTCAAGCAATATGCCTGCACCGTCCCCGGTTTTACCATCAGCATCCACAGCCCCTCGATGCCAAATTGCTTTCAGGGCTTCAATACCGCGCAGCACCACTTCACGGCTTGGCCTGCCATCAAGCGCCGCTACAAGGCCCACACCGCAAGAGGAATGCTCATCAGCAGGATTATATAAACCAATTGGGCCGGGCACATGTTCATTGAATGAGTTCATTATTCTAGTCCCCGATTAGGCCGCAACGGCTTTTTGTTCTTTAAGGAATTTCTTGATCGATTCTGCTGCATCTCGGCCATCGCGGATCGCCCAAACCACTAGTGAAGCACCGCGCACAATATCACCCGCCGCAAACACACCCTTCAAGTTGCTCATCATGCTTTGATGGTCCACAGTTACCGTACCCCAACGGGTTACACGCAGCTCTGGTGCGCCAAACAGGGCGGGTAAATCTTCAGGCTCAAAACCTAAAGCAAGGATCGCTAAATCACAGCCCATTGTATAGGTGCTCCCGGGCACGGGCTCTGGCGCTTGACGTCCGGTAGAATCTGGTGCTCCAAGACGCATCTTATAGGCACGTACAGCTTCCACCTTGTCATCACCAACGAATGCCTCTGGCCCTGAAAGCCACACAAATTCAACGCCCTCTTCCTCGGCATTTTGCACTTCACGAACACTACCAGGCATATTATCGCGGTCACGCCGGTACACACATTTCACAGACTTCGCCCCTTGGCGCACAGCAGTACGCACACAGTCCATCGCAGTATCACCGCCACCGATTACAACGATATCTTTACCCTCAGCATCTAGATTGCCGTTTTCAAATTCTGGCACACTGTCACCGAAGCTTTTTTTGTTAGAGGCAATCAAATAATCTAGCGCTTCATGGATATTACTAAGTCCCACACCCGGCACCTTGAGGCCTCGCGCCCTATACACACCGGTTGCCACCAAAATGGCATCATGCTTTTCTCGCAAATCTGCAAGCGATGCATCACGGCCAATTTCAAAGTCCAAGTGGAACGTAATGCCAGATTGCTCCAGCCTACCCGTGCGGCGGCCAACAACGTCTTTTTCCAACTTAAAGCCCGGAATACCATAAACAAGCAAACCTCCCGCCCGGTCATGCCGATCATAAATATGAACTTGAAATCCAGCCTTGCGGAGCTCTTCCGCTGCTGCCAGACCAGCCGGGCCTGCGCCGATAATGCCTACAGATTGCTCTTGCTCCACAAGGGGGGTGATGGGCTTTACCCAACCTTTATCCCATGCGGTATCGGCGATATATTTCTCAACACTCCCAATCGTGACGGAATTAAAGTCTTTCTCAATAACGCAGTTGCCTTCACACAGGCGGTCCTGTGGGCAAATGCGGCCACAAATTTCCGGCATATTATTGGTGCTGGTTGCCATTTCATACGCATCTTCCAAGCGACCTTCCGCAGTAAGGCGCAACCAATCAGGGATGTTATTTCCAAGCGGGCAGTGAATATGGCAAAAAGGCACGCCGCACTGGGAACAGCGACTTGCTTGCTCTGCCGCGCCTTCGTGGTCAAATTCAGCATAAACCTCATTAAAATCGTCAAGCCGTTTCTGAGCAGCCCGTTTTACCGGCATCTGCTGCTCAACCGAGACAAATTTCAAAAGCTTTTCAGCCATACATCACCCTTAAACACACCGATGCAAGGCTTTCGGCAACTCCGCAATAAACGGGTGTCGAGGTGCGCCTCACAATTATTGAAATATTATTTCTACGAATCAATGTTACACGTACTATATGTTCAATAATTCTAAAAATCACCCTAAAAATAGCATATATGTCAGTAATACTGACATATTAAATACAAAATTAAGGATTTTCAACACTCTACCTGTCTTGCCACAGCTATTTTTGGTACACTTTTGGTACTAATATTAATATCGTGTAAGCTGACACGGCCTGATATAGAGAATTAAAGCCCATAATCAGCAGGCCTAAAATAGAAGTTACAGAAAGCCCCAAGCCATGACCTTGTTTCAGATCATCATCCTGGCAATCGTTCAAGGCATTACCGAATTTCTGCCCATCAGCAGCTCCGGGCACTTGATTTTAATCCCGGTGCTAACCGGCTGGGCAGACCAAGGCCTGATGATGGATGTAGCTGTGCACGTGGGCACATTGGCGGCGGTGCTTTTGTATTTTGCACGCGACACCAAAGGCTTACTTCTCGCGGGCCTGGGTAATATGGGCATTTCACCTGCTCGACGTGCGGTGGAAGGCACCCTTTATAACAAGCTTTTCTGGGCACTCGTGATTGGCACCATACCGATGGTGATTGTCGGCGGGCTGATGGTGGCCACCGGCTTGAATGACCTGTTAAGGCACGCCGAAGTTATCGCCGCGACCTCAATTTTTTTCGGTATTCTCCTGTATATTGCTGACAAAAAAGGTGCGACCGAAAAAACACTGGAACGCATGGCAATAAAGCCAGCGCTTATCATCGGTGCAGCGCAAATCCTTGCGCTTATTCCCGGCACTAGCCGCGCTGGCATTACCATGACAGCAGCCCGCTACCTGGGCTTCACCCGGCAAGAGGCTGCACGCTGGTCTATGCTAATGTCTATCCCCGCCATCATTGCCTCAGGTGCTGCCACCACAGCAAAGGCCCTTAAAGACGCCACCCCTGATATGTGGCTGGATGCTGCCATTGGTGCGGGGCTATCCTGCGCCGCAGCTTTGCTGGCAATCCATTTCCTGATGCGTTGGTTGGCGCACGCCAATATGACTATTTTTGTGGTTTACAGGGTGCTGTTGGGCGTAGCGCTGATTGCCATGATCGGCGCGGACTGGATTTAAACTGGAAACAAATGCCCAGCCTTTTTAACAAGCTTGACAGCCGAAGGTGCTCAGGCTAAATCCCCCGAACCCTTTTCTAAATGCCCAGATGGCGGAATTGGTAGACGCGCTAGCTTCAGGTGCTAGTGTCCTTTATGGACGTGGAGGTTCGAGTCCTCTTCTGGGCACCACTCTAACAGCCAAAGCCAATCGCTATTTATCCGGTCATGTTTGACTTACCCGCGCACGCCCCTCTATAGAGGCGGGATGCAGATATTTGATGGGATCATTTCAGACCGCGGGTCTAAATATGCGGTGTCGGGCGGGGCTTGCAGCACACCAGCCGATGCCAAAGCTTTTATAAAAGACTTGTGCCGCAAAAAAAAGTTCGCCAAGGCCACCCACAACACATGGGCCTTCCTGCAAGAAAATGTCCCGGTGAAAAATGACGACGGCGAAAGCGGTGCCGGCATGATCATCGCCCGTATGCTGGAACGAGAAGGCCTGAAAAACCATATTATTGTTGTAACGCGCTGGTACGGCGGCAAGCACCTTGGCGGCGACCGCTTTCGGCATGTGCAAGATGCTGTACGCCACTATCTGGACAATGCCACCACCAAATAAAGCTACCATAATTAAAGCGCCGTTCACCGGGCGTTTTACTAAAATGTCGACGCTGGCACCAAAACCAGATACCTATGCGGCATGAAACCTACGAATGATTTAGAAATTTTCCTCACGGCTGTGCCCGGCCTTGAAGCAATAGTGTGCACTGAAGCCCTTGAAAAAGGATTTAAGCACGCAGAGATAACCACGGGCGGCGTGACGATAACAGGCAGCTGGCCTGATGTGTGGCGGGCCAACCTTGAGCTAAGAAGCGCAAGCCGTGTGCTTGTGCGGCTGGGCGAATTCCGGGTTATTCATTTGGCCAAGCTGGATAAGCGCGCAAGACAATTTCCGTGGGCAGATACCCTTCGGCCAGACACACCCGTTCGTGTGGAAGTAACCTGCAAGAAATCCCGCATTTACCACCATAAAGCCGCTGCCCAGCGTATTGAAACCGCCATCAAAGAAGAATTGGGCGCAGAAATTTCCCCTGACGCAGACATATGCATCAAAGTTCGCATTTTTGACGATTTATGCACCATCAGCGTTGATACATCTGGCGAGGCCTTGCATAAACGCGGTCACAAAGAAGCTGTGAACAAAGCGCCTATGCGTGAAAACCTGGCAGCATCTTTACTATTTAAATGCGGGTTTAACGGCACAGAACCTGTCGTTGACCCAATGTGTGGCTCGGGCACCTTTGTTATTGAAGCCGCAGAAATTGCCGCTGGCTTTAAGCCAGGACGAACACGCAACTTTTCCTTTGAAAAGCTAACCAGCTTTGATGAAAAAGCATGGAACACCATGCGCGCAGTAAGCACTGCAAAAACGTGTGACCACCGCTTTTATGGCTTTGACCGCGATAAAGGCGCTGTAGGCATGAGCGAAGCCAACGCAAAACGCGCAGATGTAAGCGGCCTAACAGTGTTCAAGCACCAATCTATAAGCAGCCTAACTGCACCAGACGGGCCTAAAGGATTGGTTATCATCAATCCCCCATACGGTGTGCGTGTGGGCGAAGTGAAAAAGCTGCAAACACTGTATCAAGCGCTTGGTAAAACCTTACGATCAGAATTTATAGGCTGGAGAGTTGGCCTTGTGACAAACACCGACACATTGGCGCGCGCCACAGGCATGCCCTTTAAAAAGAAACCCACCGCTTTTTCGCACGGTGGCATTCCTGTTAAATTATTTTATAGCCCACCCTTAAAAGGGTAAGTGGCTCCCTACGAAAGGTGCCGCCCCACCTTAGTGGACTGACATAACATTATAGACAATTTGGCCGTCAAACACGGTCATCAATACTTTGGTTTCTGAGATATCTTCGGCTTGGCCCTGTTTGGCGAGCGACAGTATATTCTGGTCTAAAATAATAAGGTCTGCGGCCTTCCCTGCCTCAAGTGACCCGGTTATGTCACTTATGCCTAACATCGAAGCGCCGTTGATTGTGTAGGCTGCAATAGCATCCTCAACGCTAATTCTTTCATCCGCATTATAAATACGACCTTCATTTGCACGGGTAACAGCTTGTTCAATGTTAGCGAACGGCATGGGGTCACGCGATCCAACCGGGGCATCACTACCCGCCGTTAATATACCACCAAATTTCTGTATAGACTGTGCAGGATAGACATTCTGCATATAATAATGGTTAGGGTTATAGAGATCCTCAACACCGTTTACTTGGTCAATAAACGGAGTAACTGTCATGTCATACTCCACAGACGGCTCTGCCCAAACATAGGTGAAAGTATTATATATCCCAAGCTTCCCGATGCGCTTTTGCTCGGTAGGGTGAACCAACTGCAAATGTGCCAAGCTTTGAGTAAGTGACTGTTTGTCAGCAGTTTCTTTAGCCGCCGCCATCGCATCAACTGCAACACGAATGCCTTTATCGGAAAGAGCATGAGCATGCACATTAAAGCCTGCCTCTGTTGTAGCTGTAACAAAGGCTTTGATATATTCTTCACTGTGCTCTAGGCCACCAAATGCTTTTTTACACTGCACAGCAGAATACCCATGAACGGCTATAAATTCTTCGGATGAAATATTGGTCGCGCTTTGGCAAACCGCCCCATCAGGATCAACATAGCCCACAACATCCACCGCTCCTGTTGCATCATTCACAGCAAACTTTGGCTGCTTAAAACCATTTAACACAGCAGCAATTGGCAAGGTTGGCGGTGCGGCGTATGGGTCCCCCTCCAGAACGGCATCTGTAAATAACTTTACGCCGTCAGCCCGAATATATTTTGAATCTTCATACTGTTTTCTAACAGCCGTAATTTCCTGTATGAACGATGGTATGGTTTTAAGGCCTTCGGGAGAATGTGACGTTAAGGGCGCTGTCCAAAATGCCGCCCTCATACGGAAAGTCATACCGCCCATGTCTTCCAGTGTTTTATACATGGCGAGTGTCTCTGGCACCACAGCAGCATCAAGAATTGAAGTAATCCCTCTTGAGGCCAAAACAGCCGCCACCTTAGGCATTAGCTCTTCAGGTTCACCGCTTGATCTTAGTGTATCAAGAAGCACATTCTTGCGCAGAAACACCCGAGCATTTTCATGAATGCCGCCAGAAGGTTCACCGTTCTTATCAACGGCAATCATTTCTTTATAAGCCGCATATGTTGTGTTCAGTGTTTCTACATTTATGGGGACTGACTGGCCAGCTGGCCCGTTTGCCCGAAGAAAAGAATAGCTGTTGGCTGCCCCGTGATGGCCATCATTTCCTAACAGCATTATTGGATGGTCAACCGAAACAGCATCAAGGGCTGACCGCATTGTTGGGTATTTTTCACTGGGTTGGTTTCCTTCTGAGAAGTTCCACTGAGAAACCAGTAACCAATCACCTTTTGTTATCTGATATTTAGCCAAACATGCTTGCAGAACGGGCACGAGGTCGTTTAGCGAATAAGCAACACTTTTCAAATCACAACTGTCAGATTCAACTGTTGCCAAAGCGTGAATGTGGGCATCATGAAGGCCCGGCAACATCAATTTGCCGCCTAAATCGATGTGTACCGCATTGCTGTTTGCTAATTTACGCACTTCTGCAGCATCTCCTACGGCAACAATTTTGTCACCTCTCACCAGTAGAGACTGCGCCACAGATCGCTCCGCATCTACGGTATAAATATAACCATTCGTATAGAGGGTTTCACCCAGCCCCCTATCTTGAGCAGCATCAGCCTCCACCGTAGAAACAGAGCACACGAGCCAAATTATCAGCCCTATAAAAAGTAACTTCTGCATTATTTCCCACCCCTGATTTATAATGAAAGTCATTGCTACCCTTTTCTTACATAAACTCAAAAGTTGGCTATATAAAAATTACTACTTTATGATCAGTTAAGTTTTTTTCTTGCTCAATCGCACATGAAGGGTGAAGCTCCTCTCAACTAAGAGAACACGGCATCAAGTGCTGAAACCAGGGGAGACAAGGTATGGGCATCTATGTAACAAGCTTACGGGCAGCAGCCCTTTTAGGGCTAATCACCGCAGGCACGGCTACGCAAGCAAATGAGCCTGAAAAACCCACAAACATTACAATTGACGCCATCCTTCAGCTAAAAACACCGTCTGATGTACGCGTTAGCCCAGACGGAAAGTGGGTTGCCTATGTGGTGCGCCGTAATGATGAAGACAAAGACAAAGGCTTTAGCCAAATTTGGATGAGCAGTGCAGACGGTAAACATACCGTTCCGCTTACAGCCACTTATGCAAATGCCTCTAGCCCACGCTGGAACCCGGATGGCAGCAACATCGCTTTCATCGGTAAACGCGGAGACGATAAAGAAGCCAAAAGCCAAGTATGGTTGCTAGACCGCAGAGGTGGCGAAGCACAGCAACACACTAGCGTTAAGCAGGGTGTTAGTGGTTTTGCCTGGGCACCAGATGGCAGCCGAATGCTACTGACAATAAAAGACCCTGAACCTGAGGAGGACGAAGGCAATGATGCAAAGGCCAAGAAAAATGGCAAAAAGAACGGCAAGGACAAAGCCAAACCATGGGTGATTGATAGGCTTCAATTCAAGCGTGATTATGTGGGGTATCTGGACCGCCGCCGCACCCATATTTTCCTGTTTGACGGCGAAAATGACCCAGTCCAAATTACGAGCGGGGACTATGACGACCGTGACCCTCAGTGGAGCCCGGATGGCAGCAAAATTGCCTTTGTATCCAAACGACACGGGGACCCTGACGCAAACAATAACAGCGATATCTGGGTGGTGTCTGCTGATGCCGATGCTCAAGAACACCCACTAACGCAGGTGACAACAAATGTTGGCCCCGACACAAACCCGGATTGGTCCCCCAATGGTAAAACCATTGCTTATGTAACGTCTGTAGAGCCTGAAAAATTATGGTACGCAACCGACCATTTAGCCATCAAGGCATCAGATGGAAGCGGAGAAGCCCGCCTTTTAACTAAAGACTATGACCGTATGGTCTCAAACCCCACATTTGCGGCAAACGGCAAATCAATTTACTTTACGGCAGCCGACGGGGGTAACCGACCCTTGAAGAGCATCACGGTGAAAACAGGAAAGTTAAACACTGTAACAAAGGGCGATGTTTCGGTGCGGTCTTTTGATGTTGGCGTAAAAGGTATGATTGCCGTCACAAGGTCCAGCCACCATGCGCCGTTCGATGTATTTACCCTCCATAAAAAACAGGAAACTCAACTTAGCCACCTGAACAGCACTACACTTGAAGGAGTTGCTCTAGGGCATGCTGAGCGCCTTAAGGTGGCTGGCTGGAACGGTGATATGGTGGAAAGCTTTGTCTATTATCCACCGAATCATGATGCCTCCAAAGCTTACCCTACGGTTTTTGTATTGCACGGCGGCCCAGTGAGCCAACATGACACCTCATTTGATGCATGGGGACAGCTCTATGCCGCAAATGGGTACATTGCCGTACTACCAAACCCACATGGTTCTTCTGGATACGGCCAAGCCTTCACCTATTCACTTAACCGCCAATGGGGCACACCTGACTTTGCTGACGTTGATGCCATTGCCGACCACCTAGTTTCCGCCGGCATAAGCGACGGTGATAAACTGGGTGTTGGTGGCTGGTCATATGGTGGCATTCTAACCAACTATGTGATCACCAAATCAACACGCTTTAAAGGCGCTGTTTCTGGTGCCAGCGAAGTGAATCACCGAGCCAATTACGGGCATGATATTTATCAGCACTTTTGGGAGGTTGAGTTAGGCCTACCTTGGGAAAACATCGAAGCATGGGAAAGCATGAACCCTTTCAATGATCTTGGCAAAGTAACTACGCCAACATTAGTGATTGGCGGCAAAGAAGACTGGAATGTACCCATTCAAAATTCTGAACAGCTTTATCAGGTGTTAAAGCGTCGTGGCATTGAAACCCAGCTTGTGGTTTACCCCGGCGAACATCATGGTATCCGCCGCCCCAGCTTCCAGCGAGATCGCTATGAGCGCTTCATCGGCTGGTTTGATAAACATGTAAAAGGGGAAGCCCCAGCAGAATAAAGAGCGATCAAATCCAAAAAATAAAGGCACTGCATACATCATTATATGCGGTGCCTTTTTGGTTCTCAGACCTTTGACTACAGAACAGACCTCCGCCTATTCAAAATAAACCATACATTGTCGTGAGAGCGCACACAGATTCCCATTTTCGTCAAAAATGCGTCCATTTTGCTGGCTATAACCATTTGCCGCGGCTTCAAGTTCATAATCCAGATAGAACCAATCACCTTCAGCCTCTTCGGCAGGCCTAACAAATTCTAGCGACCATGAGAGCGAGCTGGCCCGAAGGGGATGTGTATAATGGCACATCATCACAGGGGGCGGGATATCTGCGATTGCAACTATTTTTGCTGTAGGAAAAGCATCCATATTTTCTTTATGCCGAACCCACATGCCTGTTGTGCGCTCTTTAGTGCCACTAAGAGGCACACCCCCTCCTGTCCAGTGGATATCAAAACGCTTTAAAAAGCTTGGTAAATTTAACCGGACAGCATCAAGTGGTAGCACACTGTCGCGGGGTGCCGCCTTAAGTGTCACATCTGGTTTAACTCCAGCAGTTTCGCGTGCAGCACCAAATGCCGCAGAAGCATGAACCGTGATTTGATCTCCTGCCATCACATCAACAGCAGCCTGTGTAACTGCCCGACCACGGCGCATAATGCGTGCCGTGGCAGTGACAGTATCTTCTGGCATTGGTGCGACAAAATTTGTCATCAATGACCGAAGAGGCGCACCACTACCAACAAGTTCTTCCATTGCCACAAGACCTATCGCCGCAGCCAAACCACCGAACGCCGCTCGCCCCTGTGCCCATCCTGGGCTGATCGTTATTGAAGATTGTTCATCATCCACCAATTGCTGAAGCAATTCAGGCATGGGTGTTACTGACATATTTTTATCCCGTTTTTCTATTCGTTATCGCAGGAAATAAATCAGTACTGCGCCAGTTCAAGCATTCTTTTCTACATGGCCCACCACAGTATTTTGTATTTCAGCCCCTAAAGCGCACCTCAAACAAGCCTTCAAAACCACTAAAAAAAGACCAGAAACGACATCTACTCGCAATCGGTTCTTTTTTCTGCCACAAGGCCCTCTATAATAAGTGAAATTCATTTGAGACTAGGAGACATTATGGCCAACTATGTTCATGACGGCGACTTGCCGGATGGTATTGATTTTGGCGATTCCGTTGCGGTAGATAGTGAAACTATGGGGCTCAACCCACACAGAGACCGACTTTGTGTCGTACAACTCTCCTCAGGTGATGGAAACGCTCATTTGGTTAAGTTTAGGCAGGGGGATTATGCTGCCCCAAACCTAAAAGCGCTTATGACCAATCCTGATGTAGTAAAAATCTTTCATTTTGCGCGCTTTGATGTTGCAGTAATGAAGAAATACCTAGGCGTTGATACTGCACCTGTCTATTGCACCAAGATCGCCTCGAAACTAGTGCGTACCTACACAGATAGACACGGCCTTAAAGACCTTTGCCGTGAACTTGGTGGTGTTAGCCTCGACAAGCAACAACAATCTAGCGATTGGGGGGCAGATGAAATGACAGATGCTCAACAAAACTATGCTGCCTCAGATGTATTATATTTGCACACAGTTAAAGCCAAGCTGGATATGATGTTAGCCCGTGAAGGCCGAACTCATATGGCAGAGGCCGCCTTCAAATTTTTGCCGACCCGCTGCGAAATGGATTTAGCTGGTTACGGTGAAATGGACATTTTCTCGCACTAAAAAAGTAAATCAATGCCTGTCACCACAAAAGACCATTTTAGCAGTGAAGCTCGCGCCCGAGAAGAGGCACGCCGAGCCCTATTGCCCGGTGCACGCCACCAAACCAGCCATTTGTGGGACAAATTCATTCGGATCATGCGGATTTCAATGCCAATTGGTGCCTTAATCTTGGGTACCATTACAATCTTATGGCCTTATTTAGATGATCGTGAAGTTGCTTTTACCCTATCTACCGATGAAGTATCTAAAGGCGAAAGCAGTATTAAAATGACCAACATGCACTTTGTTGGCACCGATGTGGATGACCGCCTTTTCCGCATTCAAGCCGCTTCTGGCCTTCAAGACAGCCCTAGCGCCCCACGGGTAAAGCTTTCTGATATCCATGCTGAAATGGCTATTGATGAAACTGGCCCTGCTACTGTCACCGCCCGCACCGGTATTTACCGCGTACAAGATTCTACCTTATCTCTGGTAGGCGGCGTGCATATGATAACCGGCAATGGCTACACGCTTGATATGGCAGGCGCTGAAGTTGACTTGAGAAATCATACAGCAACCGGTCAAGGCTCAATCACTGGGCGATCACGCCTTGGAACACTAGCTGCAACGCACGTAGTCATTGATGCAGACAAAGAAGAAGGCATTTTCGACGGCGGCGTAAAAATACGTATAGTACCCCAGCGCCCCAAAAACGATAGCTGATGCGCAGTAGCGACAGGAAACAACAATGATGCACTTTGTAAAATCTCTTTTAGCTATCACGTTTTTTGCGGTGTCAAACAGCGCTTATGCACAGTCCATTCTAAAAAGCCATGACACATATCAGCCGCTTGATATCACTGCTGAACGGATGGAAATTAAACAAAAAGAAGGGCGCGCTATTTTCAAAGGGGCCGTCAAGGTCGTTCAAGGGAAAATGGTGCTGTCTTCTGAAACGCTAACTGTTTTTTACACGACAGTGGAAGGTGAAGATAAACCCTCTATTTCCCGCCTTGATGCACAAGGTTCAGTTACATTGGTATCTGCTACCGAGTCCCTCTCTGGTGACTGGAGTGTTTATGATGTTGACCAACGACTCATTACTATCGGCGGCAATGTCATATTCAAACAAAACGACAATATACTTAAAGGACAACGGCTAGAATTTGATCTGGTTTCCGGTTTGGCAAAGCTGGATGGTCAAAAAAGTGAGACCGGTGATGGCCGCGTTCGCGGCACTTTCAATGTTCCCAAAAAAGAAGACCCACCTAAAACAGAAAAGCCATAAAAGGCCTCTAAATCCTTTAAATTACAAAGGTTCTCCCGTTACCATTAACAAAAATAACCATTATACATGAGCGGCATCAAACAATGTCTTTTCACGTGTATAATTAAAAAATGTCTGAAATTTCTATAGAACCGTTCGCTTGTTCATGATTTATTGATAAAGCTTATGCATAAAATGAGCCAATCGATAAAAGCACAAGTTGAGCATTTATCAGATTGTTTAGATAACTGTGGGGCGTGTCATGAGTTTAAACGGCCAAAAAGATGTTCCTTCCCGGATTGGTGCCCATAAAAGCACTGTAGAAGGTTTGGAAATCAGCGGAATCGCCAAATCATATAGTGGCAGACCAGTGCTGCGTGATGTGTCCCTGTCTGTGCGACGCGGTGAAGTCGTTGGCTTGCTTGGCCCTAATGGTGCGGGAAAAACAACATGCTTCTATTCAATCATTGGCCTAATCGCCCCTGATCAAGGCCGTATTGAACTAGACGGCGAAAATATTACACATTTGCCCATGTATCGCCGTGCACGACTTGGCATTGGCTATCTGCCGCAAGAAACATCCATTTTCCGCGGCATGACCGTTTCCGATAATATCCGGGCGGTTTTAGAAGTAGCCGAGCCTGATCGTGCGCGCAGAGATGCTATGCTCAATGAGCTCTTGGAAGAGTTTTCCATCACCCACCTCAGGAACACGCCTGCACTCGCCCTATCTGGTGGTGAACGGCGACGCTGTGAAATCGCGCGGTCCCTTGCCGCAAGGCCAAACTTTATTTTGCTTGATGAACCATTTGCCGGCATTGACCCCATCGCTATTGCAGACATACGCGACCTTACACGCCACCTGAAAGACCGCGATATTGGTGTTTTAATCACCGACCATAATGTTCGCGAAACCTTAGATATTATTGACCGGGCTTTCATCATTTATGATGGCCATGTGCTCTTTGAAGGCACACCTGAAGAAGTCCTCAAAAGCGAAGACGTTCGCCGCGTTTATCTCGGCGAAGGCTTTAGTTTGTAGGGGATAAAAAATGGCATTAACCCCACGATTAGATCTCCGTCAAAGCCAACAACTGGTCATGACGCCCCAGTTGCAGCAAGCCATCAAGCTATTGCAGCTCTCAAACCTTGATCTTGCCGACTATGTCTCTGAAGAGGTGGAACGCAACCCAATTCTTGAAGTAGCGAATCCCAATGCCGACACAGGGCCTACTCAGGAAGGTGGAGAACAAGGAGGTACTGCTACAGACGATGGCATACGAGAAGGCAATACTAGCGATACAGAAAGTGACGGCCTAGTTGCTGCAGACCGAAGCATGGAAAGTGCAATTGATACCGGCACGACAGCCGATAGCGCACTAGACGCCAACTTTGAGACCAACATATATAATAATGACGCTGTTTCAGACCGGGCAGACCTTCAAAGTGCCGGCTCTAGTAGCCTTAGTTATGAAGGTGCTGGTGCGATCAAGGGCGGCGGCGGCTTCTCTGATGAACGCGGGCTTGACCAAACCCTAGAAGGCGAAGAAAATCTACATGATTTCCTAACTCGCCAGATGGCAGTACAGCTCTCTGACCCAATTGAACGCTTTATAGCAGTCCACCTTATTGATCTGGTAGATGAAGGTGGCTATGTGAATACCGATGCGGTTATCGATATCGGCCCACGGCTAGGTGTTGAACCACAGCAAGTTGAAGCTACTCTTCTTTCACTGCAATCTCTTGAGCCATCTGGTGTTTTTGCACGCACATTGTCTGAATGTCTTGCTTTGCAATTAAAAGAACTGGACCGCTATGACCCTGCCATGCAGGCCTTGGTCGAAAATCTGGACCTGCTTGCAAAACGCGATATGGCTGCTCTGCGCCGACTCTGCGGCGTAGACCAAGACGATATAGCCGATATGGTACGAGAAATCAGAGCGCTTAATCCTAAGCCTGGCCTTGCTTATGGTGGCATTTCAGTACAACCAGTTGTACCCGACATTTTTATCAAAAAAACTCGAGCAGGTAGCTGGGTAGTAGAACTAAATAGCGATACGCTGCCTAAAGTATTGGTGAATTCCCAATATGTTAGCGAACTGAAGGATGTTGGCGGTAACAAAGAAGCAAAGGCATTTGTTTCTGACTGCGTTTCTAACGCCAACTGGCTTGTAAAAGCGCTAGATCAACGCGCCCGCACTATCTTAAAAGTTTCAACAGCCTTGGTAAAACGCCAGTCCCTATTTTTTGAACATGGGGTTCGTTTCCTGAAGCCCCTAACATTAAAAGATATCGCTGAAGAAATCGATATGCACGAATCAACAGTATCGCGTGTTACCAACAATAAATTTATGTCATGCTCGCGCGGGATGTTCGAATTAAAATATTTCTTCACATCCTCTATTTCTGCGGCTGATGGCGGTGACGCTCATTCTGCCGAGTCGGTAAAATACAGACTCAAAGAACTTATCGATAACGAAGAACCCAAGAAAATCCTGTCTGACGACAAGCTTGTTATCTTGATGAAAGCCGAAGGCATTGATATTGCCCGCCGGACTGTAGCCAAATATAGAGAAGCATTGAAAATACCCTCTTCGGTACAGCGACGCCGCCTTAAAAACATGGATTCATGAGTCGTTTTCAAAATCACCAATTTCAGAACAAATTTAAACGCCCCAAAACGCTTTAAATTCATCAATTTGAAAAAAATCACACCAGTTAACCACACATAAACCAGAATCTGTGGTAGGGTTAAAGCTGTGGTCGCAATGATCACACTTGCGGTGAAGAATGTGGCTTTGGGGAAGTGCATTCTAGGTCAACCGCCGCCAGATAAGCCGCAACGGCTTTGTACAATAATAGCGATCACCCCGGTCGCTGAGAAAGGACGATTGGCACCTATGGATATCAATGTAACTGGACGGAAAATGAATGTTGGTGATGCTCTAACAAATCACGTTGAGGACCGCCTTTCCACTGTCGCAGACAAATATTTCAGCCGAACTATCGATGCAACTACTACATTTATAAAAGAAGGGCACACATACCGGTCTGACGTGTCGTTTCACGCCAATCAGGGCATTAATTTGCAGAGCCGAGGTGAAGCAGATGACCCTTACGCTGCCTTTGAGTTAGCAGCAGAAAAAGTAGAAAAACAGTTGCGTCGTTACAAACGACGCCTTAAGAACCACCACAAAACGCCAGCGCGCGAAATTGAAATGGAACTAGCCAATGAATTTACGCTAGCGCCGGAAAACGAAGAAAGTAACGCCGCACCCAATGGTGCACTTGAAGATCAGCCTCTGATTATTGCAGAAAGCAGAACTGAAATCCCGAACGTGAGCGTAGGTGATGCTGCCATGTTGATGGATTTAGCTAATGCAAATGCGTTTATCTTCAGGAACAGCAAAAACGATGCACTGGAAGTTGTGTATCGAAGAAGTGACGGTAATGTGGGTTGGATTAGTCCAACGGACGCTTCAAATTAGTAAGCGACCAAACTAATTTAAAATGCCAGAGGAACACCGAACCCTGTAATATCATCAGGGTTCGGAAGAAAGATTGGGCAATGGAAATCGAAGACCTGCTTTCAGCGGAAAGTATTCTTGCTGACTTTAAAGCATCAAGCAAAAAACAAGCGATTCAAACGCTTGCAAAATATGTTGCACAAAAAAACGGACTCTCAGAGCGGGAAATATTCGCAAACCTTCTTGACCGTGAAAAGCTTGGCAGTACAGGCGTTGGCAAAGGCGTCGCTATCCCACATGCTCGCGTGAAAGGCCTTGACCATATTGTAGGGTTATTTGCGCGCCTCACAGCACCGATTGATTTCGGCTCGGTGGATGATCACCCTGTTGATCTGATATTTATGTTATTGGCCCCGGAAGAGGCCAGCACTGATCACCTAAAAGCATTAGCTCGCGTATCTCGGCTACTGCGAGATGAAAAAACTTGTGAAAAACTGCGGGTAACATCTGATGCTAGCTCTCTGCATGCTATGCTTGTCTCCCCTACTAGTATCGCAGCGTAAAAACATTCCTTACAAAAGAGCTTTTCCGGCAACTCATATCTCTTCAATATGAAACATCGAGAGAATATTGATAAGTTTGGCTGTTCACAATTTACTCAGTCAAATTCAACACGGCGGAAGTAAAGCCCGTCAGGCGGAGCATTAAAACCCAGTTCATGGCGGTCCTTTGCCTCTAAAGCATTTTTTAGGTCATCCTTCGACCAATTACCTGCGCCGACAAGCTTCAAGGTTCCTGTGATCGAACGAATTTGGTGGTGCAAAAAGGACCGCGCACCCGCTTCTAAATTAATATCGTCGCCGTCACGAGTTACCCTCAAATAATCGAGGGTCTTTATTGGGCTTTCCGCCTGACAATGTATATGTCGAAAGGTGGTAAAATCATGCCGCCCTACGAGCACTTGTGCGGCATCATGCATCGCTTCTGCATCTAGCGAGTTTTTAACATGCCAAGCTAACCCTTTTCCAAAAGTTAGCGGCGCACGGCGATTGACAATTTTATATATATAATGACGCTTCAAAGCCGAGAAGCGTGCGTGGAAGTCATCACTAACAGCCTCCACCCTTAAGACAGAAACTGGTGCACCTTGAATATAGTAATTTAGGGCTTCCCTCAGTTTTTCTGCAGTGATATCTCGGGCTAAATCCAAATGTGCCACCTGCCCTAATGCGTGAACACCAGCATCCGTTCTGCCAGAACCCTGCACCAAAACCCGTTCACCACCAGCCAACTTACTCGCAGCTTCTTCTAATATTTGTTGTACAGACGGCGCATTTTTTTGCCGCTGCCAGCCAGCATACGGCCTGCCATCATATTCAATTATCAGTTTAAAGCGCTGCATCAGATCATTCTATCAAGCAAGTTTCGCATCAGCAGCAACTGGTTTACCGCGCAAAAAATCCTCGGCAGTAACAGGGCCTTTTCCTGCCCGTTGCAAGCGCTTCAATTGATATGCGCCTGTGCCACAAGCTATCTTTAAAGCATCATCAAGGGTCGTACCCGGCACACCCCTTGAAGCCGAAACTTCGCCCGCCAAAACCTTGATGCGTTCACCGCCCAGTTCAAACCAAGCACCAGGAAAAGGAAACAAGCCACGCACCTTTCGGTCAATCATAACGGCATCTTCATCCCAATTGATGCGTGCCTCTGCCTTATCTATCTTCTTGGCATAAGTTACACCTGCATCCGGCTGCACACTCTGCTTCACCGTTCCAGCCTCAATATTCTGCAACACATCATTTATCAAAGATGCACCTTGCTGTGCCAAAGTGTCATGCAAGCTTAGGGTCGTGTCGGTATCCGAAATGGGAGTTTCCGCCCGCGCCAAAACAGGGCCAGTGTCTAACCCGGCCTCCATCTGCATAATACAAACACCTGTCACACTATCCCCTGCCATTATCGCCCGGTGAATTGGCGCAGCCCCGCGCCACCTTGGTAACAAGGACGCATGAACATTCACACAACCATACCGAGGTGCATCTAGCACAGCTTGGGGTAAAATCTGGCCGTATGCCACAACAACAGCTATGTCAGCACCGTGCGCTGCAAAGTCCATGATTGCTGGTTTCTCTTTCATGGATTTTGGTGTCAGGACCATCAGTCCTAATTTTTCTGCTGCCACGTGAACTGCGCTTTTGCGCTCTTTTTTACCGCGTCCAGCAGGGCGGGGAGGCTGCGTATAGACGACAACGATATCATGCCCTTCTGCAGCAAGTGCTTGAAGCGTTGGTACCGCGAAGTCTGGGGTACCCATAAAAATAAGCCGCATCTATGATGCTCCCTCAAGCGTTACAGAACCACCGAGTCCTTAGTGGCTTTTTGAACTTTTTTAATGATCATATTGCGCTTCAACCGCGACAAATAATCAATAAATACAACGCCATTCAAATGGTCTATTTCATGCTGAACACAGGTGGAAAGTAGACCATCCATAAGGTCTTCCTGTTCCTTCCCGTCATAATTAAGGTATTTCACTTTTACAGAAGCTGGGCGCTCAACTTCTGCATAGTGCTCAGGCACTGACAAACAGCCTTCATTATAAATATTAAATTCGGGCGACTCCCAAGTTACCTCGGGGTTGACCATAAATAATGGTTTTTTATTTTCATCATCGCCCTCGGTATCTAGAACAATCACCCGCTTGGGCACAGCCACCTGAATAGCCGCCAAGCCAATACCAGGCGCAGCATACATTGTTTCAAGCATATCATCCATCAAACGACGCAGAGCATCATCAACCTGCCCAACTGGGTCAGAGACAGTTTTCAACAATGGGTCAGGCACATTTATGATATCAAGCTTGCTCATATTCTATCCGTTAGTCTTGCCAATTCAGGCGCGGTACTTTGCCGCCTTAGTTATGAAGCATAGGCCGTTTGGTCAAGCCTTTCAGCAAATTCAGATGTATTTGATGGCCAAAACCCAGCTAAAACTCACTAATCGGGGCATCTAGCGCATAAGCTGATTTGCGGTCTTCTATCTCTATAATCCAAATATCAGGATCAAACTGACGCTTTTTAGCCAAAGCAGCATCGGCTTCACGCTCGGCGTTAGCAGCAAAGCAGCCAAGGCTTCGCCACATTTTATTGCCGTCAAAATCAAGTGTTTGCTCATAGAGCTGAACACCCTCTTCGAAACGATTCACTTTTAAAATCACACCGCCCCGCTCTTGATCACCTCTGGCAACTACAAAAGCAGGCATGTCATCTAAAAAGCATTGGCGCACATGAGCCTCAACCCAGAGGCTGGTTTTTAAACGAATTTGCATTGTTGGGGTATGGAGACTTTTAGTCTGTATCGTCAAGGCCCAATATGTGGAGTCGGTCTTTAAACATGCGTTTAACAACTTCAGGGCTAACAAGAAAATCAAGCCCAAGACTGCCATCAACCGACCAAGCAACCGACGCGGCCATTTCTCCGCGTCCTGCAACACTCAGAGTTACTTTAGTACCTTCCTGAATTGGTAAATCAATACGAACACGCGCACCGCCCAATGACAGATTCCAAACCTGACACGCAAGTTCATGTTTACCAATCAGTATCTTCGCAGGCCACAATACTGAACGACGTCGAAAATAACGATTTTCGCGCGTGCCTTCGGCTGCCGTTTTCTGCTTGTCGCCTGATGCTTCTGGCATATTTTTGCCCGATTTTATTTACTTTCACCCTAACTTACAGTGTTAGAGTAAATCATTTATCACCAAATTGGTTCAATTTTCTTAAAATCGATACACTTGCCCCTGGTGGCAGCTTTGAGTACCTATTAATAATAACCCCAAATAAGCCCGGAACCATCTATGGCTGAAGATAACGTAAGCATTCTGATCGTTGAGGATAGCCCTACATTGGCGCTGACCTACCGTGAGTATATGCGCGGACTTGGCTTACCAATTCATTTAGCCGAAACTGGTGAAAAGGCACTTCAATTAATTGAAACGCATAATCCACCAGTTATTCTACTGGACCTTAAGCTGCCTGATATGGACGGCATTGACATCCTCAAAGCCCTAAAAAAATCAGGAAGTGATGCACGCGCCATCGTAATCACAGCGCACGGATCTGTTGCTGTGGCTGTGGAAGCAATGCAAGAAGGAGCATCAGATTTCCTATTAAAGCCCTTCAGCGCCGAACGGATTATTACAACCGTAAAAAACGCTCTGGAACTACACCGCCTCGCCAACCTGGTTGAACAATTCACCGGAAAGCAGGCTAAAAAATTTGATCGATTCATTGGTGAAAGCCCAGCCATGCAAGCGGTTTACCGCATGATTGAAGACTGTGCACCATCTCGCGCCAGTGTCTTTATCATGGGGCCATCTGGTACAGGCAAAGAACTGTGCGCTGAAGCTGTGCATCATATGGGGCCCCGCAAGAATGGTCGATTTATTGCCTTAAACTGTGCGGCTATCCCGGAAAACCTGATAGAGAGCGAAATTTTTGGCCACAAAAAAGGGGCTTTTACAGGTGCTCACTCCGATAGAGATGGCGCTGCGGTTGCTGCAGATAATGGTACGCTATTTCTAGATGAAATCTGCGAAATGCCACTTGATTTACAGGCAAAATTATTACGCTTCATTCAAACAGGCCAAGTTGTACCCGTGGGCAGCACTACACCAATCAGTGTAAATGTGCGCTTTGTCTGTGCAACCAACCGTATCCCATGGGAAGAAGTTGAGGCAGGGCGCTTTCGGGAAGACCTATATTATCGCCTTCATGTTGTGCCCATTCATCTACCGCCCCTACGTGAACGTGGCAGAGATGTAATTGCAATTGCGGAACACCTTTTAAAATCTTACTCACAGGAAGAGGGGAAGGACTTTACTGAAATAGAGCCAGCAGCAGAAGCTCGCCTCCTTGCCCATGGCTGGCCAGGCAATGTACGAGAACTTGGCAATGTTATCCAAAGTGCGGTTGTTTTAAATGATGGGCCAACCCTCACGAGTGATATGTTATCGCGGCTTATGGGGCCAACAAGCCGGCAACCCGCAACGCCACAAATGGTGCAAGGCTCTAAAGCCAACAATACACTCAATGAACCCACCAACGAAAACACTATAGAACCCCTAGGTGTTTCCCAGCGCCGCTTGATTGAACGGGCCATAGCCATGTCTGGGGGAAAAGTACGCAAAGCTGCCAAACAGCTTGAGGTCAATCCTTCAACGCTTTACCGCAAACTAAAAGAATGGGCCGCCGAGGACCAAAAAAAAGGCCCACATAATTAAGTGGGCCTTTTGGGATTACTCTTTGTTGCTATTGTCGGCATCCTCAGTTGCCAATTGATCGAGCGCAAAGGCATTGCTTGCAGCGAGCCCTGCCATATTCACCAAATCAGAGGCTGTAGATGTCATACGAGCAACCTGAATTGAATGGCTCATACCCAACAACATTGGGCCAACAACCCGTGCATCACCTAATTCCGCAAGCAACTTATACGCAATGTTTGCAGAGTGCAGCGCTGGCATAATCAGCACATTCGCTGGCCCCGACAAACGCATGAAAGGGTAAAGCTCCATTAAATCACGGTTAAGGGCTACATCTGCCTGCATTTCACCATCATATTCAAAGTCCACATCCCTGTCATCAAGGATAGATACAGCTTCCTGAATATGACGCGTTTTATCTGAAGGTGGATTACCAAAGTTTGAAAACGACAAGAAAGCAACTCGTGGATCATGGCCTAAGCGCTTAACAAAATAGGCCGCACTTTCAGCAATATCAGCAAGCTCTTCTGCTGAAGGGCGCTCATTCACTGTCGTGTCAGCCATAAATACAGTGCGGCCCTTGGTTACAACAATTGATAAACCAAATGGACGCTGACCCGGCAATGGATCAATAACCCGCTTAACGTTTTTAAGCGCACGCCAATAATGCCTTGTAACACCTGTGATCATCGCATCTGCATCACCAGTAGCAACCATACAGGCCGAAAAGACGTTCCGGTCTCGCTTCACGAGTCTCTGAATATCCCGCAAAAGGAAGCCACGACGATTCAGGCGCTCATATAAATATTCCACATAATCATTTCGGCGCGGTGTATTGCTGGCATTTTTGATCTCGAAATCCTGATCATCCACACCCATTTCCCGTAATTTTTCACGGATAGGGGCTTCATAACCAACAAGCACCGGTATGCCGTATCCAGCGGCCTTAAAGCCAACTGCCGCACGGAGTACTTTTTCTTCCTCGGCCTCAGCAAACACTACACGCTTTGGTTTCCGGCGCTTCAGTTCCTCAAACATGCCTGAAAGCGTACCTGCTGTTGGGTCTAACCGTGCAGATAGCTCAACTTCATAGGCATCCATGTCTTCAATTGGCTTTCGCGCCACGCCAGTTTCCATAGCAGCTTTCGCCACTGCCATTGGCAAACGACAAATCAAGCGTGGGTCAAAGGGGGCTGGGATAATGTAATCTGGGCCGTAATGAGGCTGCTCGCCGCCGTATGCAGCCGCAACTTCATCGGGCACATCTTCACGCGCCAACTCGGCAAGCGCAGTGGCTGCGGCAATTTTCATTTCCTCATTGATCGTACGAGCACGCACATCAAGAGCACCACGGAAAATATATGGGAAGCCCAGAACATTATTAACCTGATTGGGGTAATCCGAGCGACCCGTTGCAATAATTGCATCCTTACGAACTGAACGTGCATCTTCCGGAGTAATCTCTGGGTCAGGGTTAGCCATCGCAAAAATGATTGGCTTATCAGCCATACTTTTTACCATATCCTTGGTGATTGCTCCTGGACCCGCAAGGCCCAGCACCACATCTGCCCCAATCATAGCTTCTTCTAAAGTACGATGATCAGTTTGAATTGCATGTGCAGACTTCCACTGATTCATGCTCTCCTCACGGCCAGCATAAATAACACCTGTACGGTCTACCATCGTTACATTTTCGTGGGGTAAACCCATCGCTTTGATCAATTCCACACAAGCAATACAAGCCGCCCCAGCCCCAATGGCAACAACACGCGTCTTACTTATGTCTCGGCCCGTGATGTCCAGCGCATTTAAAAATCCCGCCGCTGTAATTATCGCAGTGCCATGCTGGTCATCATGGAAAACCGGGATATCCATCAGTTCCCGCAAACGCTGCTCAATGATGAAACATGCAGGTGCACCAATATCCTCAAGGTTAATCCCGCCAAAGCTTGGGCCTAGCAGTTTTACGCAGTTTACAAATTCATCGATATCTTCGCTGTCTACTTCCAGATCAATACTATCAACATCAGCAAAGCGTTTAAAAAGGACTGACTTTCCCTCCATCACCGGTTTAGAGGCTTGCGCCCCTAAATTTCCCAGCCCCAAAATAGCAGTACCATTTGAAATAACAGCAACTAGATTGCCCTTTGTTGTGTAATCATACGCCGTATCAGGGTCATCAGCAATTTTCACAACGGGCACGGCAACACCAGGGCTATATGCCAGCGACAAATCACGCTGCGTAGCCATAGGCTTCGATGGAGTTATTTCCAGTTTACCGGGTCTCCCGGCAGAATGAAATCGCAGTGCTTCCGCATCCGTAAACTTGGATGATTTATTGGGCATTGAGGATCCTCTGTTCTTCTTGTAGCCGTAAGTGGCAGAATGCTCTAAAAGCGAGGTACATATGGCGAATACTATGGCATAACGTCGCTGACAATTGAAATTTTTACAGTGTTACCAAAGGTTTTTCTATAATGGCATCCAATGCAGTTTTAGGTGCAGTGCAGCAGAATCAACCCGATAATCCGGCTGATAGCGGTCACGCTGCGCCCAAAAGCGGCGAAAACAAATGGTCTCGCATGGCGAAAGCATCGGGCGTAACGCCTATGATGGCCCAATTCCTTGAAATTAAAACCGCTTATCCAGACTGTTTATTATTTTACCGTATGGGCGATTTTTATGAGCTTTTCTTTGAAGATGCTGAACGCGCTTCAGCCGCACTGGACATAACACTTACAAAACGCGGTAAAATTGACGGCAATGATATCCCTATGGCAGGCGTTCCGGTTCACGCTAGCGAAATGTATTTATCACGGCTTATAAAAAAATCCTTCAAGGTGGCGGTTTGCGAGCAAACGGAAGACCCTTCAGAGGCTAAAAAACGGGGAGCAAAGTCTGTGGTGCGCCGGGAAGTGGTGCGCTTAGTGACCCCCGGAACAATTACAGAAGAAAACCTTTTAAACCCCCGCACCAACAATTATCTGGTTGCTCTTGGGCGTGCACAAAAAGATATATCCCTTGCTGTCGCTGAAATGTCGACAGGCGAATTTTTTGTCTTGCCAACAAAAGCGGGGCGTCTTGATGCTGACTTAGCCCGCTTGCAACCGGGAGAATTACTTGTTCCAGACGACTTACTGAATGATGAAACCATTACAGCAGGCCTCTTTGATTGGCGTAATATTATTAGCCGTATTGATAGTAGTAAGGCTGACAGTGGCTATGGTATGCGCCAACTACAGCAATTGTTTGATGTTTCAACACTTGATGGCTTTGCCGCTTTTAAACGTGCAGACCTAGCGGCAGCCGGAGCACTTGTAGATTATCTTGAAGACACACAAAAAGGTAATTTACCAAGGCTTTTTCCTCCTCGGCGACTTTCTGCAGATGGCACCATGATGATTGACGCCGCAACACGGCGCAGCCTAGAGCTTGTACGCACACAGAACGGCGAAACAACAGGCAGTTTATTATCTACAGTCGACCGAACCGTTACCGGTGCTGGTGCAAGACTTCTGGCCAAACGACTTTCTGCCCCCTTGACTGACCCGACCCGCATTAACGAACGCCTTGACTGTGTTGATCACTTGCACGCTCGGCCTGGGTTACGTGCAGATTTACGCGATACTCTCAAAGGTGCACCAGACATGGGACGTGCTTTAGCGCGCTTATCGCTTGGACGCGGAGGTCCTCGTGATTTAGCGGCAATGCGCGAAGGTTTACGAGCCGCTAACACAATTCAAAAGTTTTTATCTGGACCTGAAGGGGTTCTTGATGAAGTACCTATGCTAATTGTTGAGGCTCATGAAGACCTTGGAAACCACGACGCATTAATTGAAAAACTAGATCGTGCCATTGTTGCTGAACCACCCCTAATCACCCGAGACGGGGGCTATATTGCCGAGGGATTTAACAGTGATCTAGATGAATACCGAACACTGAAAGACCATAGCCGCCGCCTGATTGCCCAACTAGAAGGCAATTACCAACAGCTTACCGAAATTGGCTCTTTAAAAATAAAGCACAATAATGTGCTTGGGTATCACGTTGATATAACAGCGAAAAATGCCGAAAAATTACTCTCCCCTCCCCTCAGTGAAACCTTCATTCATCGTCAAACCTTGGCGAATGCTGTGCGTTTTTCCACATCTGACCTTTCAAAGTTGGCTGGCAAGATTTCTGAGGCTGGAGATAGAGCTTTAGCGCTCGAAAATCAGATTTTTGCGCAATTAGTTTCAGAAATTATGGAGAATGCAGGCACTATTTCCATGACGGCCGACGCACTGGCCGTTTTAGATGTTTCCGCAGCACTCGCCACCTTAGCAGAAGAAGAACGTCATGTTCGCCCAGATGTTGACGATAGCCTTGCATTCAACATTAAAGGGGGACGACACCCGGTTGTGGAACAGGCTTTACGACAAGCTGACAACAGCCCCTTTGTTGCCAATGACTGTGATTTAGCACCTGATGATCGACTCTGGCTCATTACTGGCCCCAACATGGCTGGTAAATCTACTTTCTTAAGACAAAACGCACTGATTGCTGTATTGGCACAGCTTGGTGCTTACGTACCTGCTGCCTCAGCGCATATTGGTGTAGTAGACCGGCTCTTCAGCCGCGTGGGCGCTTCAGATGATCTGGCTCATGGGCGCTCAACCTTTATGGTTGAAATGGTAGAAACCGCTGCAATCCTAAACCAAGCAGGACCACGTTCGCTCGTAATTCTCGACGAAATCGGACGAGGCACCGCTACATATGATGGGCTTTCAATAGCATGGGCAGCGGTTGAAAATCTTCACAATATTAACCAGTCTCGTGCCTTGTTCGCCACACATTATCACGAATTAACTGCCCTCAAAGAAACCTTAGAGGCCGTATCCCTGCGATCCATGAAGGTGCGCGAATGGAAGGGAGAAGTTGTTTTCCTACATGAGGTGGCCTCTGGCGCTGCTGACCGGTCTTACGGCATTCAAGTTGCCAAACTGGCTGGAATACCCAAAAGTGTGATTAACCGTGCACGCCAGGTTCTTGATCATTTGGAGAACAGCGACAAGGGCGACAAAGCACAAGGCTTGATTCAAGATTTACCTCTGTTTCAAACCACCCCCTTGACGCACAGCACAGTAATAAATGAGCCCTCCGCGGTGGAAGAAAAGTTAGCTGCCATCAACCCAGATGAATTGACCCCTAAAGAAGCGCTTGAAATTCTTTACGCGCTCAAGGACTGTATGCCTACCGACTAACCTCCGCCGGATACTATAATGATTAAAATCCACAATCGCAGAGCTCTGATAAATCGTAAAAAGCTGGTTATTGCGCTTGATGAACTGGTGGAAAGCACGCCAACAGACCGACTACAGCCAGCATTAGTGAAAACCCTAAAAGACGCGCATCAGGCTGGCTGGCATGAAGTAAAGCGTCGTTTTTTTGACGAAGCAGAAAAAGGCCAAATGTCTGCGGCTGAGCTTTCTTATGTAATCGACCAGATACTGCGTACACTCTTTGATTTTGTCACAACACATATCTACCCCTTATCCAACCCAACCTCCTCGGAAAGACTTACTTTGGTCGCAACTGGAGGCTATGGACGCGGAGAGTTAGCCCCTTTTTCAGATATCGACCTTTTATTTATCATTCCCTACAAATCAACACCTTGGGCAGAAAATGTTGTCGAATATATGCTGTATGTTCTTTGGGACTTGGGCTTAAAAGTTGGCCACGCGACAAGAACACCTGAAGAATGCACTCGTCTGGCCAAAGAAGATCTCACGATTTGTACAGCACTGTTAGAGGCTCGCTATTTATGGGGTGATGTAAACCTTTATAATATTGCAGCAAAACGCTTTATTCGCCGAGTTGTCGCAACAACTCATGCAGAGTTTGTCGACCAAAAGCTGGAAGAGCGTGATATCCGGCACAAAAAATTAGGCGACAGTCGGTATGTTGTGGAGCCCAATATAAAAGATGGCAAAGGAGGCCTAAGAGATCTGCAAACAATGTGGTGGATTGCACGTTATATTTACGGTGTGAAACGCTCAAAGACTGTAGATCCAGACATTTTAACAGAAGACGAAAACCGGCAGTTTCAAAAGGCAGAATCGTTCCTATGGACCGTTCGAGTAGCACTCCACTTTCTAGCTAACCGCGCAGAAGAGCGCCTTTCGTTTGATATGCAGAAGCGCCTTTCAGAAACACTGCAATATAAAGCGCACCCTGGTCTTTCCGGAGTTGAGCGTTTTATGAAGCACTATTTTCTCGTTGCCAAGCAGGTCGGTGATTTAACCCGTATTTTCTGTGCCGTTCTAGAAGCGCGTCAGAAAAAAACCTTCTTTTCCAAAATGCGGCCAACGAAAAAGCTGAAAGAATTTGCCGTTGAGAGTGGCCGCTTAACAGTTTTAAAAGAAGACGACTTTAAAAACGACCCTGCACTTATGGTGCGCATATTCCGCGTTGCCGATGAAAATGATCTGGATATTCACCCCGATGCCCTACGGCTAATGAAACGGAACCTCAGTCGGATTAGCAATAAAGTTCGTTCAGCAACGGAACCAAATGCTGACTTTCTCGCACTTTTAACCTCTACAAAAGCCGCAGAAGTTAATTTACGCCGCATGAATGAAGCGGGCGTTTTTGGCCGCTTTATCCCTGATTTTGGTCGTGTCGTCGCACAAATGCAATATGATATGTATCATCATTATACTGTGGACGAGCATACAATTCAGGCCATTGGTCTTTTGCCTCGTATCGAATCAGGCGAGCTGGCAGATGAGCACCCATTATCGACAGAAGTTATCCAAAAAATTATCTCCCGTAGGGTTTTATATGTTGCGGTGCTCTTACACGATATCGCCAAAGGGCGCGGCGGTAATCATTCGGTGATTGGTGCTGAAGTTGCCCGGGATCTCTGCCCAAAGTTTGGATTAAAGCCTGCCGAAACTGAGATGGTCTCATGGTTGGTGCGACAACATTTACTGATGAGCAATACGGCCTTCAAACGTGATTTGGCCGACCACAAAACTATATTGGATTTCTGTGAAATCGTAAAAAGCCCCGAGCGCCTTAGACTGTTGTTGGTGTTAACCGTAGTGGACATCAGAGCCGTTGGCCCGGGTACATGGAATGGTTGGAAAGGCCAACTGCTGAGGGATTTATACCGAGCCGCAGAAGAAGTGTTAAACGCAGGCCATGCAGGCAGGGCACGACAAGAACGTGTTGCCGCCAAAAAACAGGCTCTGCAAAACACCCTTCAGGATTGGACACCAACAGAACTGGACGCCCACTTCAAACGCTGGAACGATGCTTATTGGATTGCTGAAGACCAAGACACATTAGTACAAAACGCACGCTTAATGCACAGCACAGACCAAAAAAAAGCATCACTTGGTACCACCGCCCGCATCGAAACCTTTCAAGACATGACCAACGTAGCAGTATACACTGAAGACCATCCCGGCGTTTTTGCAAGGGTTTTGGGTGCACTGGGTATTGCAGGGGCAACAATCACAGGGGCAAAAATCCATACATCACGGGATGGCATGGCAATGGACAACTTTACTGTGCAAGACCTTGAGGGCCACGCTTTCAGTAGTAGACGCCAACTCGATAAAGTGGAAGAAACCGTCTTCAATACCCTACAAGGCAACGTGCGTCCCAAAGAACAACTGAAACACAAACGTGTTTTTGGAGCCAAGGATAGCGCATTTGAAATCGAGCCAATTGTCCTGGTTGATAACAAAGCCTCCAACCGGTCTACTGTTATTGAAGTAAATGCGAAAGACAGGCCTGGACTATTGTATGATCTCGCCTTTGCCCTATACCGCCTTAAACTCTCCATTTTCTCCGCCCATGTTGCTACATACGGCGAACGGGCAATTGATGTTTTTTATGTACGAGATCTCGTAGGGCAAAAAATCAGCAACAAAGTTCGTCTTAGAAATATCGAAAATAAATTATTACTCGCTGCGGAGGGTAAACCAATATTTAGCAAAAAAAATACCGACGAAAACATACTGGAGACCCCTAAGTGAGCTTGGCAAAGAGCATTTCAACTGTCGGCGGGTTTACGCTTTTAAGCCGCGTTTTTGGATTGATACGCGATCTTGCCACCGCACGCTATCTGGGTGCAGGCATGGCTGCCGATGCTTTTGTTATTGCATTCAAGTTGCCCAACTTTTTTAGACGACTTTTTGCTGAGGGCGCGTTTTCGGTTGGGTTTGTGCCTTTATTTTCCCGAGCACTCGGTAAAGATATTACTCCGGAAAGCCAAAAAGCCGCAGAGGCTTTCGCAGGGCGCGTGTTAAGCTGGCTTTTACCGGTGCTTATATTATTTCTTATCATCATGGAAGTCGGCATGGCGCCGGTTATGATGGGCCTCACAGGGGGGTTTGAAGGCAACCAGACAAAGTTCAATTTCGTAGTTGAATTAGGACGTTACACATTCCCCTATTTGGTGCTGATATCCTTGGTTTCTTTTTACAGTGGTATGCTCAATGCCTATGGTCGGTATTCTGCGGCCGCGTTTGCACCGGTTCTCTTAAACATCACAATGATCTCAGCATTATTTCTGTTTGGATCTAGTGACATAGCCGCCGCACGGGCCCTTGCTATTGGTGTTTCGGTCGCAGGCATTGCCCAGTTGGTTTTATTATATACTGCCGCCCACCGCATGGGTATCCGGTTACATCTCCCTAAACCACGGCTATCCAATGATGTGAAAGAACTGCTTATCATTATCGGACCAGCTGCCATTGGGGCAGGCGTGATGCAAATTAACTTATTAATAGATGTTCTGCTTGCTGCCCGCTTCTTGCCTGAAGGTTCTGTGACATGGCTTTTTTTTGCTGATCGGTTAAATCAATTACCACTTGGGGCCATTGGCATTGCCGTTGGAACAGTTTTACTGCCAAGCATTTCGCGCTTACTTGCTTCAAATGATCATGAAGCCGCCAATTTACAGCAAAATAAAGCCCTTGAGTTTTCACTGTTTTTAACCTTGCCAGCCGCGGCAGCTCTCGTAGTGATTGCCCAACCTATTCTTGCCACATTATTCGAACGCGGCGCGTTCACTACACAAGACACCGAAGCCACAGCCGCAGCCCTGATTGTTTATGCATTTGGACTACCTGCTTACGTTATTGCAAAAGCGCTAACCCCTGGATATTTTGCTCGTAAAGACACCAAAACACCAGTGCGCTTTGCCACCATTTCATTGGTTATCAACACCACCCTTAATATCATTCTTATACAGTATCTCGCTCATGTTGGTTTAGCCGCGGCAACAGCCATTGCTGCATGGATCAATGCCTGTATGCTTTATTTTGGGCTTCGAAACCGGGATCACCTCACGCTTCTGCCCTCTACAAAAGTAAAAATTCTCAAATGCACTATTGCCAGCCTGATAATGGGCGGTGCTGTCTGGGTTTTAAGCCAAAAACTTAGCGGTTTCTTTATTAACGATAGCTTGATGCGGATATTAGTGCTCACTGGAATGGTGGTCTTTGGTGTTGCAATCTATATGGCGTCTACAACGCTCCTGAAGACATTCACAAAATCCGAATTCAAAGCCTTTATCGGCCGATCTGGTTGATCCCTGCTTGACCGCCCGGAACCGGCTTGCCATAAGGCCTGTTCTGGTTTTTTCTTTGGAGACTTTCCCGTGACGGACACCGCACACAAAGGCCGCGTTTTTTCTGGAGCCCAGCCATCTGGCAACATGCACCTTGGCAACTATCTTGGTGCTTTCCGTAATTGGGTAAGGCTTCAACAGAACTATGAATGCATTTACTGCGTCGTAGACATGCATGCCATCACAGTTTGGCAAGACCCTGAAGAGCTTATCAATCAGACACGTGAAGCTGCAGCAGCCTATATTGCTTCTGGCGTGGACCCAAAGCATTCCATCCTCTTCAACCAAAGCCGTGTACCCGGCCATGCTGAATTGGCTTGGATTTTCAACTGTGTTGCGCGCCTGGGCTGGCTCAACCGCATGACCCAATTTAAAGACAAAGCAGGTAAAAACCGTGAAAAGGTTTCTACTGGCCTTTACGTTTACCCTAACCTAATGGCAGCAGATATCCTGCTCTATCAAGCAACACATGTTCCGGTAGGTGAAGACCAAAAACAACATTTGGAACTAACACGCGATATCGCCCAAAAATTTAATCATGATTACAATGTAGATCTGTTTCCGTTGACGGAGCCATTGATCTTGGGCGAAGGCGCACGCGTGATGAGTTTACGCGACGGTAGCAAAAAAATGTCCAAATCTGACCCATCTGAAGCAAGCCGTATAAATTTGAACGATGATGCAGATACGCTCGCCCTCAAAATTCGGAAAGCCAAAACTGACGCAGAACTATTGCCTGCATCAGCCGATGGCCTTGAAGGCCGGCCAGAAGCTCAAAACCTTGTTGGTATATATGCCGCCCTCATGGACATGAGCCGCGACAAAGTTTGTGCTGAATATGAAGGTAAGGGCTTTGGCGATTTCAAAAAAGCACTAACCGATGTGGTAGTAAGCAAAGTTGCTCCTATTACTGAGGAAATGGCACGCTTACAAGCTGATCCGGCCTATATTGATGCTGTTTTGAAAGAAGGCGGTGAACGCGCCCAAGCCTTGTCTGCGCCCATTTTGGCTGATGTAAAAAAAGCAGTTGGATATCTATCTTGAGTATTACCTATCGTTGTTAAGCGATAGTTCAGAGTGCTTTTGATACATTGCCTCTTTATGGAAATCACTATGCGGTTGAAGCAACAGCGCACACCGCTATAGTGATATTCAGGTGCAGTTTTTTGGGGAGATTTTACATGAAGACCATCATTGGCCGAATACTTTTAACCTTCGGTCTCTTTGCTCTGACCGCTTGTAGTAGCAATATTCGCAGTAATGTAGCTACCTTCCATGAAATCACCGTTCCTGGCGGCGAACGCGTAATGTTGACCCCAATGGTTGCCGAGAAAGCTGATAGCTTGGAGTTGCAACAATATGCCAATGTATTAGCAGGGCATTTGCAAAGCTATGGCTACAAAGAGCCTGGCGACAAAGAACCAGAGTTGATCGCTGGGTTTGACGTCACCATCAACGACGGCCGTGAAAAACTGGAAAACCGTATATCACCCCACACCAGCCTATATTGGCGGCGTGGTTACTGGGCTTACGGCCGGTATTGGACACCTATTTTCCCCACATATCACGACCCTTTCTTCGATGATACTGAAGTTGTGGCTCGTACTGTATATACAGCGACACTCACTATGGAACTGCGTAAGCCAGGTGGTGAAAAGGTCTTCGAAGGACGCGCCGAAATTGAAACACGTCACAAAGACCTACCCAGAATAATGCCGTATCTGGCAGCAGCCCTATTCCAAAGCTTCCCTGGAGAAAACGGCGTAACCCGACGTGTTGTGATCGAACGAGAAAAATCCGGCAATAACTGAGCCTTGCTGCACAAACATTTTATTAGGGAGCCTCAAGGCTTCCCTATTTCTGGCCTGCACACATTTGGCCCGGATTTAATAAAGGAGAATCACGTAGCAAAACCCCTTCATTTAGAAAGAGTTTGTCCCAAACTCAAGCGCTTGACATTCATTTCTTAACTCAATACTTTGTATTACAAAGTTCTTTGTGGATGTAAAAATGACCCAACCTGACAACACCTCTCATAAACATAACCCAGAAGCCGATTTAGCGTTAATCCGAAGCATGATGGCTGCAGGGAGACGACGGGCAGGTGTAGACGGTGCGCACCTTATTTTGTGGGGCTTTCTTCTTATGGCCACCTTTTTTATTCAATATGCTTCTGTTGTTGGATATCTACCACCCATTCAAAGCATACTCTGGGGTGTAACCATCATCATAGGCTGGTCCGGGTCAATGATTTTGGGCCGCAAGATGGAACGTAGTCCACAGGAAAGCAATCCCGCCCTTACAGCATATGTTTCTGCATGGCTTGCAGTTGGAATCACCATGCTTTTGCATTTCACCACTAGCCTACTTACTCAAAATTTTGATCCTCGCGCCTCGACTATGTTGTCTACAGGGGTCTTTGGTGTGGCCTTTTTTGTTATGGCACAAGTTCTAGGCCTACGGCCCTTTTTGTTGGTGGCTGCGGGTTGGTGGCTTATTCTGGCTTATGTCGTCCAATTAACTAGATATCCTGTGGAAATGCTTTTGGTGATGGGGGTCGCCTGTGGAGCACTTATCCTGGTTCCGGGGCTGTTTTTGCGCCGCCTTAACACTACCGGACAATAAGAATGGCCGGCTATAATTACCGCGCCATTGATGACTTCATTCATTCGCGGGTGCGATTAATGATAATGTCTTTTCTCGCTGCTGCCCGAAGTGCAGATTTCACCTTGCTGAAAAAACAGCTTGAAGTATCTGATGGAAACCTGAGCACTCACCTGAAAAAGCTGGAAGATGTTGGTTATGTGGCTCAGACGAAAAGCTTTATCGACAAAAAACCACAAACATTGATCGCAATAACAGAAAAAGGCGACCAAGCCTTTAAAGATTATGTGGAGAGCCTAGCTTCGACCATTGGCATAAAAGGCTCATAATTCTCTGTTTTTGTTTCCCCAAGTAACAATAGACAAAAACAAAGAATCAACCCAGACAGGGCATATAAAAGGGGGATTCATTAGCCCCCTTTTTCATTCAGCTATACTAAAAAACTATTACTCAATACTCGAAAAAATGAATCCTAGATATTGGTCTGACCAAGTTGGATTGAAAGACTTCCATTTTTCCTTATAGGCTTCAATCGGCTTAGCAGCCTGAATGTCCTCGAGCGACATACCTTTGGCTTTCATACCAGCTACAATCGCCCGTGTTTCTGCCAGCATAGAGCGATACTCCATCAAACCAGCCTTATCGGTAACAGGGCCATGACCCGGAATAATAATGGTTTCATCATTAGCTACATGAAGAGCCCGATCAACGCCAGCAATCACGCCGTCAATTGATCCACCATTCGATACATCAATGAAAGGCAATAGTTCATTGAAGAAAAGATCACCCATATGAATAAGGTTAGAGCCCTTAAAGTGAATAATACTATCACTGTCTGTATGCGCGTTCTTAATATGAATGATACGCGCTTCTTCCCCGTTCAAATGTAATGACATTTCATCGTTGAAAGTAACGGATGGCAGCGCTGCTTTGGGCTGCGGCTCCATCTTCATATTAAATGCCTTCACAAATACACCGGCCGCCATACGCTGGCGAACGTTATCATGAGCAACTATCACCGTACCGCCTGAACCCATGTTCTCATTACCACCAGTATGGTCGCCGTGAAAATGAGTGTTGATTGCATACCGAACCTTTTTATCTGAAATCTTCGCAATCGCAGCTTTAATACGGTCTGTAAGCGGCGCATATTGATCATCGATAATGAAAACGCCGTCTTCACCAGCAGAAATGCCAATATTGCCCCCTGCACCAAAAAGAACATGCATATTTCCGCGTAAAGATTCAGTTTTTATTTCAACCTTTTCCCAATCCTGCGCTACTGCACCCATAGAAAGCGCTGTCGTTGCAACAGCCGTGATTAAAAATTTCTTTAGCATCATGTCGAGCCCCTAACCTGATCCAATAAAAGACGCACATACTAATAGGCACACATGCGGCGTCAAATGAAATACTAGAGATAATTAGCTGCCAACCAATTCACCGCTTAATTGTCTTTACCGGCGTCTATGGCCGCGCACAGCTTTTGCCATTAAACTGCCATGCTTTTTATTTATTTGCCTTTGCTCAAACGTAGATATTGTCTACATGATAAAGTGAGTTGCGTTTCTAAGGCTTTAAGGGGGACCCATGGCCAAAAAAAAGGTCATCGCCGTTGTTTTTGGCGGCCGTAGTGTTGAGCACGATGTTAGTGTACTCACCGGGCTGCAATTTCTTGAGGCACTTGACCCAGGAAAGTACGAAGGCCTGCCCGTTTATATTGACCCACTTGGCCAGTGGTGGACAGGAGATGCTCTTGCCAACCGAAAACAGTACCCAATAGATACTAGTGCTAACAAAAATCTCACCCAGCTTACACTTGATCTCGCCACGCCAGCTAACGGACAACCACGATTTTTTGCGTTTCAAAAGGGTTTGATGGGCGAAAAGCGCACTGAAATTACATTCGACCTGATTGTACCCGCGATACATGGATCAAACGGAGAAGATGGCACATTACAAGGCTTACTTGAGTTTGCAAGCATACCATTTTCAGGGTGCCGGCCTCTAGGCGCTGCTGCAACAATGGATAAAGTTTTTACGAAACGAAATGTGCGAACCAGTGGCATCAATGTACTGCCTGAACTTGTGCTGTCCCGGCCACCACAAGGGACTTTCCTTAATCCAGAAACTATTGAAGCCAACTTGAAAGCAACCTTTGACGGTGACCCCTACCCCTTAATTGTGAAGCCTTGTAATTTAGGGTCCAGTGTTGGGGTGGGAAAAGCTGATAATATGGATAGTTTGATTGCCGCATTAATGGCTGCATTTAGGCTCGATTATGAAGTCATTATAGAGCCCTTTGTTACCAACCTTACTGAATATAATGTCGCCGTGCGCAGAGATGCAGATGGCGGCATCGTCAGTTCTGCGATCGAACGCCCTCTTCGCAATGCGGAGCTGTTGGACTTTAAGAACAAATATCTAGCAGGCGGTATCCCCGGCGGCCCAAAGCTGGATACAGGCCCAAGCGAGGGCATGGCGTCTCTTAATCGTACACTTAATCCTGATGAGTTATCAAACGAGCAAGAACACTTTATTCGCAGTAGTGCCGAAACTGTTTTTGACATGCTGTCTCTGGCGGGCAGTGTGCGGGTAGACTTTCTGGCAAACAGTGAAACCGGCGAAGTTTGGCTGAATGAAGTAAATACTATTCCCGGCTCATTTGCTTACTTCTTGTGGGAAGCCGCAGCTAAACCCTTAAGCTTCCTTGCCCTGACTGAAACAATCATTTCTGAAGGCTTTGAGCTTTCAGCAAGACGCCTTGGTGCAACCGACACAAAATCGGGCGGCGCAACTATTTTCGCATAGGCCAATTTAATGACTCAACACAGCAACTGGCACAGTGACATATCAGGTAGCGGTGATGCCTCCTACATATGGCTACATGGCTGGGGGTATAATCGTAAAGGGTTTGAGCGGATTGCCGCCCTGTTTCAGAAAGATGGTACCAACACTCTTTATGATCTTCCCGGTTTTGGTGATACGCCAATGTTACCTGAAGGGGCAAATACCGAAGAATATGCCGTAGCGCTCGCCGAACAGCTTTCAGATAACAAGCCTCATGTGATTATTGGACATAGCTACGGTGCCCGCGTTGCTGTTCAGCTTGCCTCCAAATACCCACAGAAAGTCAAAGCGATTATTCTTATTAGCGGAGCAGGCTTGCCGCGAAGACGTTCTATAGCTTTTAAGATTAAGGCATTTAGTCTTAAAGTTCTGGGGCGTTTAGCTCGCATCTCTGACAGCTTGTTTTGCACCACATACCGGGATGCCTATATTGCTCGTTTTGGCAGTAGCGATTATAAAAATGCTGGACCTTTGAGGGGGACACTGATTAGTGCCGTAAATGAAAACCTCGCAGGTACGGCACGACAAATAAAATGCCCGACACTTCTTTTATACGGTACAAATGATGTAGACACACCACCCGAAATTGGCAGACGCTATGAACAGCTAATCGCTGTTTCACGTTTTACCGAACTTAAGGGCTACGACCACCACGATATTTTAACGCGAGGTGCCTACCAATGTGAGGCACTGATAAAAAGCTTTCTAAAGGACGTTGAGAATGACTGAACTACCACTTCAGTTAATATTTTGGGCATTACTGGTGTTGCTGTTGATGTGGTTTGTGTTCGAACGTGGCCTGAGCCTGATGATGTTCTTTCAGCAAGAGGAATATGACGGGCCTCGCTTTATAAGCTGGCTCAAATTAAAAAATGGCTTTGATAAAAGCGCCAGCCTCTGGCTTGCCAGCGGTGCGGCCATGGGCATTATCTCTCAGGTAATGCTAGTACGGGAAGGGACTTGGCTGCTTGGAGCTTTGGGCTATTTGATTTGGCCTTTCCTTGTACTTGGCCTAATACGCGGTGGCTTAAAGTCTCGTACAGTGAGACAAAACTCAAAAAAGCCTCTCGTAATAACCGCCCGCGTTAAGCGTATAATAGCCACGTATTTTTCCTTTGTTATTGCGGCGGCAATGTTTCTAATTTTTATAGCTTCTCTTGCTCCAAAAGGGGATCATTTTGCCATTAACATCGATATCGAAAGCGATAGCTGGTTCGATATGTTTGGTTTCATTCGTCTTTCATATGATTGGCAAACGGTGGCTGGAAGCCTTGCTTTAATTATCCTTGTTCAAGCGTTGCCTTTTCTATTGGTCGCCGCGAACAAGCTTCTCGAGCCATTCGAAGAACGCGTTAAGAACCGTTTCCGCGATGAAGCAATTGAAAAATTTGCCCGCCTTAAACCCAAAACAATTGCAATTACAGGTTCATTTGGCAAAACTTCCACCAAGCATATTTTATCGCATATATTGGGTGCTGCAGCACCGACCTTAGCAACACCTGGCAGTGTGAATACTGATATGGGGATTACACGTGTAATCCGAGAAAGCCTTTCCGATGAGCATCAGTTTTTTATCGTGGAAATGGGTGCATATGGGCCAGGCTCTATCGCACGCCTCTGTAAATTAACTCCGCCCGATGTAGGATTAATCACTGCTCTTGGTGCAGCACACTATGAGCGCTTCAAATCACTTGAAACAGTTGCACAGGCAAAGTTTGAACTTGCTGAAGCGGTTTTCAAACAAAACGGCGTAACCGTTGTCAACAAAGACGGCATGAACCCCGAACTGCTAGAAGAACGTCAAAAAGCTGTCCCCAGCAACTATCAAATTGTTGGTGAAGGCGGTGCATTATCTATTAGAGCCTGCGAACAAACAAAAGATGGCTTGATATTAACGGTTAAAGACGGCGATGAAGATCAAATCTTGCAGGTTCCGCTTTTCGGCAAACATCAGGCAGGTAATATTTTGTTAGCTGCCGCTTGTGCACGCGCTGTAGGTTTGCCTTGGGCTGCTATTAAAGGTGCTTTAGCTAGCGTTCCTCAAATACGCTATCGGCTTGAAGTTAGCCAAAACATGGGCCAACCAACTTTAATAAACGACGCATATAACAGCAATCCTGTTGGGTTTGCCAGTGCGCTAGAGTGTCTCGATGTTCTCGTTGAGCTTGGCGGGCGGCGTATACTCTTAACCCCTGGTATGGTTGAACTTGGTTCTAAACACGACGAGGAACACGAACGCCTTGGCATGATGGCTGCAAAACACTGTGATATTGTTCTTGTCGTAACCCCTGAACGCATTCCAACATTTATGAAAGGCCTGGAGGCTGCAAACACTGGCAGTGTTACTGTGATGAGTTTCGACAAACAGGAAAAGGCTGAGGATTGGGCCAAACGAAACTGGGAGGCCGGTGACGCCGTACTTTTTGAAAACAATTTACCAGATTTATATGAAGCTGAGTTTAGTTTTTAAAAACTTCCTGAACCAATTCGTTATTAACCGACGTTTCATTCCTTAACAAGGTCTATGCGCTCCAAATTTGCTCGCGCAGCATCCGCATCTGAACCTACTTCACCATAAGACAACACTTTAAGCCAACTTATTCGTGCAGCACTGGTCATACCCTGTGCATCATATAGGTTGCCGCGCTCTAAGTGGCCGTCTGTTCGATTAGGAAATAAGCGCTGATACTCATCCAAAGCCTGAGATGCTTTAAGAAAACTACCTGTTCCTCGTGCTGAAGCAGCAATCAAAACCAGAATATCTTTTCGGCCAGGATCTAGAAGTTGAGCTTTTTCCAAATCTTTGAGGGCAGCATCAAAGTCTTCATCCGCAGCCGCAATACGAGCTCTGTCAACCAACAACTCACTTTCCTGTATACTGCCATTAACCGTAAGAGACAAAGCAGCATCAATCGCGCTTTCAGCCCGAACAATTTCATCTGCCATCAACCATGCATTAGCAGCTTGCCCGTACATATCTGCAAGCATTGAGGCGGTCGCTACCATACGCTTACCCATTCGGACAGGCATATCCTTACCCACTCGCATATCTTCAGCAATATGTTCCAGCCTAGCGGCAGATTCCATATATTCTTTAAGATAAAATAAACCCAATGCTTCACAGTGTCTGGCAGGTATGCCCCCTTGCTCACCTTGCCACACCAGCGCCTGGTTAATGGCTTTATCAGGCGCGCGCACTGCTAAATCCATACAGGTGCTATAGCGCTTTTCATCTGCACCCGATTGTGCAAATGAAGCAAAAGAAACCGTACCCAAAAGCACAGTAGTGGTGATAATAATAGGCAGGTTTATTTTCATGAGCGGCACACTGCATAAGGGCCGTGGCAATTTCAAGGCAATAATGATGGCATCTCAGCCCCAGGAGCATCAAAAGTGAAGCATTTATTAGTTTTTGGTCCGGGATATTCTGCAAAGCCCATCATGACGCGCGCCCAAAATGCAAACTGGCAAGTTACCGCGAGTTATCGTAACCTTGAACGGCAAAATGAATTAATGGATATGGGCTTCACTACTATTTCGGCAAATGCAGGCCAGATGAAAAGCGTTATTCCTGTAACCCACATATTAGTGAGCATTTCTCCCCCTGAAGGCGGCGATGTAATATTGAAGCAATGGGAAAGTTGGCTAAAACAACAAAAATACTTACAGTCACTTCACTATCTCTCCAGCACCAATGTGTATGGTAATCATGATGGCGCGTGGGTTGACGAAACCACCCAAACCAAACCGTCACTTGCCCGTGGTAAACGCCGTTTAGATGCAGAACAAGGTTGGCAAAACCTCGCTGAAACAATTGGTTTTCCAGCCTTTATATATCGACTAGCCGGTATTTATGGCCCAGGACGTAATGCCTTCCAGTCACTCAAAGCAGGCAAAGCACGCCGTATCATAAAGTCTGGCCAGATATTTGGGCGTATCCACGTGGCAGATATTGAGGCGGCTGTCTGGGACCTAATGAACCGCACTCAATCTGGTGGGGTCTTCAATCTGGCTGATGATTTACCCACCCCGCCACAAACCGTCATTGAAGAAGCAGCCCGGTTATTGAATATATCAGCACCAAAAGAAGAAGCTTTCGAAGACGCAGAGCTATCTGTAATGGCTCGCAGCTTTTATGCGGAAAACAAACGCGTAAAAAACGATAAAATCAAGGCTGTACTTGGCCGTGAGCTCATATATCCTACCTACAAAGAAGGCTTAAAATCACTTTTAAAAGAAATAAAGTAAATACCAAGAAGGCTAACTAAGCCATTGAATCAACTTGTTCATTAGTCATACCACTTGGCACTAAAATCACAGGGCATGGTAAATTAGAAATTTCGGCACCCGTGAAATAATCAACTAACGGCCCTGGTTCACCGCCCGTTCCTGCGCCGAGTACTAGGCCGAATATATCCCCTTGGGACTGGATGAACTTCAAAAGCTCTTGTTGGGGGTCACCCTCAGCAATTTTAATAACAGGACTTACACCACAATAAGCATGTAACTTCTCAGCTACTTGGTTTAAGAGCTCTTCTGCATTTTCATGCGCTTCCTCACGCATTCTATCAGCAACACCAATCCAGTGTTGAAACTCACCTGGGCGAATACAGTGAAAAAGAACAAGCCCACCACCAGTTATATGAGCGGCACGAGCCGCCGCAAAGCGTATAGCAACCTTTGATTCTGACGAATCGTCAACAACCACTACGAGCTTGCGCAACCGCTTCTTAATTGGCCGAATAGGGCCGTGGATTTCATCCTGATGTTTGCTCTTTTCGCCTAACATAACGCCAGATTGACAGGCCAAAAGCACTCTGGCAAGCGCCAATTATTTCAAAAGGATATTGCTTACCTCTTTCAATTGAGTACGAGCACGCAGCAAATAAAAACCCTGCATTGATAAATGATTTGCCAATATGCCATCTGCCGCGCCGTTAATCACAAGTGTCGGGTCCAATGTGGCCGCAGATTCCATGGAATGCAGCAGCTCTTTATATATGCTCGTCAATTCACGGTCGCTAATAACCTTCGAGAAGTCTTCCTCTAATGCACGTAAAATCACCGTGTAAGCGAAAACCTGCCCTTTAGTTTCATAAAATAAATCATCTGCGCCAAAATCAGGCAAAAAGCCACCAGCTTCTGCGCTGATATAATGCTCAAGCGCTGCAGAAGAAGCCCCAAGGTCTTGTGCAATACGGTCAAGGGTCGCAAGTAGGTTATCAGATCTCCGCTCAAAAATAGCATCACCTGATGCCAGCCGCTGATTATATGCATCTAACTGTCGCACCGCTTCACTGTAATAACTATGAGAAGCTGTCGTTGGCAGAAAGCTCGTGTCAAAGTCGATGACCCAGCGATCAGGCTCCTTTGCCAGATTTCCTGCAGCTTTTTGTAAATCTTGATCCACAGCGCTAGACCCACGTGACCGGCCCAACTGGTCTCGTAATTCAAAGCTCACTCGTGACAGAGCCCCAATAATGCCTTTTTGGTAATTAGGTGTATTATCCAGCCACCAACCCGGTAGAAAAAACGGATCATTTGGCGTCCAATTATGAACTATAACTTCTCTATCAACCAAATATGATATTACACCAACAGTTTTCGATCCACCAATGGGTGTTTCATCAGGAATCAGCACCGCATCATCAATACGGTGCACTACGGGCATCCCTATCATGATATACAATAAGAAAGCCGCAGGCGTGCCCACGGCAACCTTACGCCAGCTACTACCAGAGACAGTTCGCAGCCATCCAGCAAACCATCGCCATAATTTGATCCACAGAGCACCAATGCTCTCGAATAATCGCCCGACCTGCTCCTTAAACCAGAGCCATATTTCTTTTGCCACAGCGTACTCCTCGCGTATTATCTCTCTAATGTCGGGGCTCCGCTGTATATAAACAAGGGTAAATCTGCCATTTTTATGCCGCAAATATCCCTAGCATCAGCAAATACGCAGTGAAGAGCATAAAGATAAACACAGACCATTCAGGGCAGGTTCAGATAAAATTACCAAACATAAGGTATCAACGCCCATCAAAAGTAGGGAGCCTAATATGATACAGCCTCAATGCTATTTCAGGTCTGTCTTACTCATTACTGGGCTTATTATCTGTTCCTATGGAACAAAAGCGTTTGCACTTGCAGTCCAAGATTCCACACGCCAAAACACAAGCAACCAATGCGTAGAAACAGAGAAAATCCTTTCTTACAAAGTAGAGAGTGATGAGCTGATTCGATTGTTTTTAAAGAATAAAACACAGAAGATACTGCGCCTTAAAAACCATTGTCCCCAGCTCTATTTCCATCGCTATATCAGTTATACACCTGTGAATGGAAAACTTTGTGCTGGAAGCGACCAAATTAAAACCAGAGCAGGTTTAGCATGCCGAATAGGAAGTATCAAAAGTGTGCCCGCTACTGTCAACGTACCGTCTAAACAAGAAAAAACCCGAAAAAAGCTACAGTAACCTCTCTTTAGAAACTTGCACCAATTCACAATCCCGCCTATTGAACGAGGCATGAACCAGCCAATTTACAAAATACTGCGTAACACAGAATGGCAAATTGCCTCATCGGTAAAAGATTATACTGGTTCAGCAGATGATATTCGCGATGGCTTTATTCACTTTTCTACAGCCAAGCAATTAAACTCCACCCTCGAAAAATACTTTCGTGGGCAGGAAGGTGTATATATTCTGGCCTTTGAAGCGAAATCATTCAAAAATGAAGCTCTTAAGTGGGAGCCCTCACGTGGCGGTGCATTATTTCCACATCTATATGGCACCTTAGACGTAAGAAATGCCCAAAGATCTTGGCAAATAAACGTGCCCTCAGCCGCCAGCATTGATCTTTCATTCTTAAAGGAAACTTGACACATGATTGATCTTTTTCCGCTAATTAGGCCTTTTATTCATAGCTTCGATGCTGAACGGGCGCACAACCTAACGATATCCGCTCTAAAAATTGGCCAAAGCGGATTATTTGGCCAATCTTCGGACCCTAGCATACTGAATACACATGTTTTTGGTCTAACCTTTTCGAACCCAGTAGGGCTTGCTGCCGGTTTTGATAAAAATGCTGAGGTCATTTCTGCTGCACATAAAATGGGATTTGGATTCACTGAGGCTGGTACAGTCACCCCAAAACCTCAAACTGGAAATGAAAAACCAAGGCTTTTTCGCCTTAATGAAGACCATGCCGTGATCAATCGATTTGGTT
>Ga0316207_10000441_pt1 | contig 69295 bp, 59 predicted proteins | sample 6weekpyrite_MG_FD_204943 | JGI IMG/M metagenome (GOLD analysis project Ga0316207, IMG submission 204943) | Microbial mat bacterial communities from mineral coupon in-situ incubated in ocean water Damariscotta River, Maine, United States -... | ecosystem: Environmental > Aquatic > Marine >... | reverse complement strand
GCAGTAATGATTAGTCTCAAACAAGGGCGATCCCTTGATGAAGGTCAAGTTTCATCTATTGTGCATATGGTTTCATCTAGTATTCCGAGCATGCAACCGGAAAAAGTGACTGTTGTTGATCATAAAGGAAAACTTCTCAGTAAAAAGGAACTGAGTGGTGATATGGCATTATCATCTGCGCAATTTGATTATCGTCGTAAACTAGAAGAATATTATATTTCAAGAATTGAGCGAATTTTAATTCCCATTATCGGTTTTGAAGGTGTGCGAGCACAAGTTGATGCTGATATTGACTTCACGGTGACTGAACAGACCCAAGAAAGCTTTAATCCTGATTTGCCAGCGTTGAGAAGTGAGCATACGATTAGTGAGGAAAGCAATGGCGGCGATTTAGGCGGAGTGCCTGGAGCATTGACAAATCAACCGCCTGGAGCGGCGACAGCGCCAGAAACTTTGCAAGAAGCAAATAATGGGAGTAAAGGACCAAATCGTAAAAGTAATCAAGCGACGTTTAATTATGAATTGGACAAAACCATTAGTCATAGTAAGCAAGCGCCAGGTTTATTGCGTCGACTATCTGTAGCGGTTGTAATTGATGATAAATTATCATTTGATGAAGATTTGGAATTAGTTAGAACGCCCCATGCTCCGGAAGAGATAGAGCGTCTCACTATGTTGATTAAAGACTCCGTAGGTTTTGATGTGGCTCGGGGTGATAGCATTAATGTGATTAATGCTCCGTTTAAAATTTCTCAGGCGATTCCAGAAAAACCACCAGGCCCACTTTGGGAGCAAGCCTGGGTTATTGACTTAGCAAAACAAACTGCAGGTGTGTTACTGATTCTCATTTTTATAGTGATTGCATTAAGACCAATAATTAAAGAATTGAGCTTTAAGGAAGAAGTGATTGAAGAGGAAGAAGAAATTGAAGAAGAGGAAGAAATTCAAGAAGAGGAAACTGCAGGTGGCTTAACTCAATCACAATGGGAGGAATTGGGTCTTACTTTTGAAGAATATGAGGATATGTTAAAGACTCTTAAAGAGCTTGCTGCTGATGATCCAAGAATTGTTGCTCAAGTTATTAAAACATGGATCGCAATCGATGAGGCTGAAGCATAATTATGGCAGTTGCAGATAATGGCTATACTCCTTTAGGCGCAGTAGAAGATGACTTTACTGGTGTAGAACGTGCTGCGATTTTATTGTTAACTATGGGTGAGGAAGAGGCTGCAAATGTCATGCAGCTTATGGAGCCTAAAGAAGTTCAAAAAATTGGTGTTGCCATGGCCTCACTAAAAAATTTGACAAAAGTCGACGTAACAAAAGTGGTTAAAGATTTCTATAATATTGTTAGAACGGCAACGTCATTGGGCTTAGATACTGACGATTATATTAAAAACGTATTGATTAAAGCTTTAGGTGAAGATCGAGCGAGTGGTTTAATTGATCGTATTTTACTTGGAGGTCATATTAAAGGGCTTGATGCATTTAAATGGATGGATCCTCGTTCCATAGCTGATGTAATTCGAAATGAACATCCGCAAATCATCGCAATTGTCCTCTCTTTTCTTGAAGATGATGCCGCTGCAGATGTATTGATACAATTCCCAGAAGCAGTTCGTGTAGATGTGGTATTACGTATTGCGACCTTGGAAGGGATTCAACCTTCAGCGTTACAAGAACTCAATGAGATTATGGAGAAACAGTTTGCCGGTAATGCAAACGTAAAATCTTCTTCTGTTGGTGGCGTTAAAACTGCGGCTAATATCCTCAATCTGCTTGATAGTACGATGGAAAGTGAAATTATTGATGGTGTTAAAGATGTCGACGGTGAACTTGCAGATACGATTCAGGAATTGATGTTTGTTTTTGAAAACTTGATTGAAGTGGACGATCGCGGAATTCAATCTTTACTTAAAGAAGTTTCTAGTGATGACCTAGTCATGGCGTTGAAAGGTGCTGATGAAGGAATTAAAACAAAAATATTTAAAAATATGTCAAAACGTGCTGGAGAAATACTTAAAGATGATCTCGAAGCGAAAGGACCAGTACGGCTTAGCGATGTTGAATCTGCACAAAAAGGTATCGTGGCCATCGCTAGACGTATGGCTGAAACTGGCGAAATCATGTTAGGTGGTGGTGGAGAGGAATTTGTCTAAGAACGTTATTGCACATGCTGATACTGTTGATGAGGAAAATATTTCCTTATGGGATTTGCCTATTGTTAGTGAGGGTGCCGCAACCATAATTCCGACTACTTCAGCTTCAGAAACCCTGCTGCCAACGGCTGAGGATATTGAAAGTATTCAAACTCAGGCATATAAGGAAGCATATGAAGAAGCTTTTGAGAAAGCAAAATCAGAAGGTTTCGAGCAAGGTAAAACAGAGGGTCAACAGCAGGGTTTTGAGCAAGGTCAAGCGGAAGGTTATTCCAAAGGATTAGCAGATGGGCAAGCCGAAATTGCAGAAAAGGCCGTGCACTTTTCAGCAATAATTTCAACCTTAGCTTCGCCATTGGAAGAACTTGATAAAGATGTTGAAGATGAAATAGTTACTTTGGCCATGATGGTTGCTCGACATCTCATTCGACGAGAATTAAAATTAGACCCCACCCATGTCATATCGGCAATCCGACAAGCTGTTGATATACTGCCTGTTGCAACAAAGAATATTGCTGTTTTTTTACATCCGGAAGATGCAGCACTAGTACGTGAGTCTTTAACTTTATCTGATGAGGATGAACAACGTTGGAAAATAGTTGAAGATCCCATGTTAAGTCGGGGTGGTTGTAAGCTAGAAACAGATTATTCGCGTATAGATGCCAGTGTTGAATCTCGTATTAATAGCGTGATTACTCAAGTGATTGGTGGTGAGCGGGGAAGCGATAATGCAGCAGAACCTTCAAGCCAATCGTAGTCAGAGTTGGTTAAAGCGGTTAAAAAAGTACGAATCTCGTATTGAAGAATCCCAAGCGATTCGTGTTGAAGGAAAGTTGACACGGATGGTGGGTTTAACGATGGAAGCCATGGGTTGTCATGCCCCCATTGGGGCACGCTGTATGGTTGTAGATTCAGATCACAAGCCTGTAGAAGCCGAAGTTGTCGGTTTCAGTGGCGAAAAGTTATATCTCATGCCGACAGGTGAACTCCGCGGTATTGTACCTAATGCACGAGTCATTCCTACAAATCAAGTCTATCAAGCACCCGTTGGCGATAATTTATTGGGTCGCGTAATTGATGGCTCTGGTACACCTCTTGACGGTCTTGGCCCTCTGAACCCAGAAACCTATGTTCCGATATACGGAAAAACGATTAATCCCCTTTCTCGAAATCCCATTACTGAGCCTTTAGATGTTGGTGTGCGCTCTATTAATGCCCTGTTAACTGTTGGAAGGGGGCAGCGAATGGGTTTATTTGCGGGTAGTGGTGTGGGTAAAAGTGTTTTATTGGGTATGATGACGCGTTTTACCGAAGCTGATGTTATTGTCGTTGGGCTGATTGGAGAACGTGGACGTGAGGTTAAAGAGTTTATTCAAAATATTTTGGGCGAAGTGGGATTGTCACGTTCTGTCGTCGTTGCTGCTCCAGCAGATAGTACGCCTGTTTTACGTTTGCAAGGTGCGGCACTAGCGACAAGTATTGCCGAGCATTTTCGTGACAAGGGCAAAAATGTTTTATTATTGATGGATTCCCTAACTCGATATGCTCAGGCTCAACGAGAAGTTGCTTTAGCGATTGGTGAGCCACCTGCAACGCGTGGTTATCCACCTTCAGTATTTGCCAAGTTACCACAGTTAGTTGAACGAGCGGGAAACGGTGATGAAGGTGGCGGTTCCATTACGGCATTTTATACTGTCCTAACTGAAGGTGATGATCAACAAGATCCAATAGCTGATTCTGCACGTGCTATTCTTGATGGTCATGTAGTATTGTCTAGGCAAATTGCAGAATCTGGGCGATATCCAGCAATTGATATCGAAGCATCAATTAGCCGGGTAATGACAGAAGTGGTTAGTGGTGAACATCTAGCGCAAGCAGCGACTTTTAAGCAGCTCTATTCTACTTACCAACAAACTCGTGATTTAATTAACGTTGGTGCTTATTCTCCCGGTAGTGACCCAAAAGTTGATGCAGCGATTGCCTTATATCCACAGTTAACCCAGCTATTACAACAAGGAATCAATGAACCTGTTAATTATGAAGCGAGTCTAAATGCATTGTCATCGTTGATGAATCCATCTGCGAACTTAAAACCAGAAGTAGAAGCAAACGAAAATGAGGCAGTCTAAACGTTTGCAACCAATTTGTGATTTTAAGCAACGTCAGGAAGACGAGGCAGCTAAACACTTGGCAAAAATTGCCAGTGAAGTTTCTCAGCAAAAGCAACGTTTAATAGATTTAGAAAGTTATCGTGGCGAATATGATCAACAATTTCTCCAAACGAGTAGTGCGGGTGTTAGTGCAAAAAGAATGAAGGATTATCAAAGTTTCATGCATAATCTCGCTCAAGTATTGGAGCAGCAGAAGGCGGCAATTGCTGTATTAGAAAAAGATTATGAAGACAAAAAACGGCAATGGTTAGCCGCACGCAACCGTACTAAAGCACTTAATAAAGTACAGACAAAATACCAAAAACAGGAAGATAATAAGGAAGAAAAATCACAACAAAAAGAGCAAGATGACCGTAGTAGTAGAAGCATAAGCGACTGATTTTAAGTATTTTATTTGTTTTGACATTATGAGAGTGTTCATTTCATAATTATTTGCTGCCTGTCGCATAGAACCGATTTCCCAATAATTGGCATTTCAGTTGCCTATACATTACAAGCCCGCAATTTTCGCTGCTTTGCGGGCTAGACTACGTACCGATATTACAGGGAAAGACGACATATGATTGACTCCAGTTCTTTTATGCTACTTGAAGCAAGTGCCAAATCTCAACAGCCAGACGTTTCCAAGGTTTCAGAAAAGTCTGACATGAGAAACGAACAAAGGTTTTCTGGATACATGGATAAGTCTTCTGAAAAGTCGTCAGTAAAATCCACAGATAATGTCGATGCGAATGAAGCGAATAGTAAAAAATTTGAAGCTAAAGTTGAAAAAGAGTCTTCCAATGCTGTTGAAGAGCGAAAATCTTCAGAAGCAGAAGACGATACAACATCAGTGAATGCTTCGACTACAATGAATGATAACGAGGAAGACACAACAGAGCAGGTTGTAGAAACTGATAAAGTTGCAACAAAAGCTGAAGAAGATCCCGAAGTCTCTACCGCTGCATTGGTCAACTTAATGTTACAGCGAGCGATCAAATCTAATATTGAAGATACACCTGATAAGTTAAAAGATGTTGATAATGCTGGACTAATCAATCAAAAACAAAATAACGCATTAAATGCGTTAATTGAAAAAACGGCGAAGAGCACGGTTACTGATACATTAAATAAAGATATCTTGGCGATTCAGGATATTAAACAAAATGCTGAGAAACTTTCACCAGAACTTACTAAGTTACTGCTAGCTGAAGAAAAGACGAGTGGAAATGCCAAGTTGCAAAATCTGAATAATAAACAAGAATTGTTGACTCAAATGCAATTAAGGCCTGTAGATGAAGTAATGGACATTAAACAGGAAAATGGTGATTTAATTGCAAAATTTGTTCAAAAACTTGATTTGAATAAAAATAAAGGTGAAGCGCTTTTTCAAAATCGAATGACAGGTGATAGAAGTGCCGCAATGGCTGAAGTAGCAGAACTAAATTTGAATAGGATGGGTTCGGAAGGTAGTGATAAAAGCGTTCTTATGAGTTCGCTAAACAATTCTGAGAGAGTTAATAATTCGCCTATAGCACAACAGTTGAAGATGAATATTCCGGTATCAAATCCCGAATGGGGCACAGAATTTGGAAAGCGCATTCAAATGTTGATGAAGAATAATATTCAACATGCTGAAATTCGCATGGATCCGCCTGAATTAGGTCGTATTCAAGTTCGTATAAATATGAACCAAGATCAGGCTAATATTTCTTTTACCGCCTTGCATGCGAATGTTAAGGAAGCTATTGAGAGCAATATAACGCGTTTACGTGATATGTTAGATGAATCCGGTCTACAATTGGGTGAAGCTGACGTGAACTCGGAATTTCAACAGCAGACTAATCAACGATCAGAAGAGCAAACTGGTTTTGGGGCTCAGAAACAAGTTGGTAATAATGTTGATGAAAATGATGTGGCTGAAATTCCTGCAGCCGCTGTGCAACATACAGTTGATGGGGTAATTGATTATTTTGCTTAATGATCACAAGGGCAAAGCTGCTTATTCTCATTAGAAATGGCAACAAATTAAATGATATAATACCTATTTATGGTAAATAGATAGGTTGATTTTCTCAAGTGATTTTCCACTTTAAATTCGGGTTAAACCCTTGAGGCGTACTATTTTGTATTACGTCTGTTTCCCCGCGCTTATTATTTTATCAATAAGCATCTCCTATGCTTCGGAATCTGATAAAAAAGCTACAGAACCCTCAAAAGAACCACCGATGGATTGGAGTAAACCCGTTGTGAGTCGAGGTTTTGGTGATGTTGAAGCAAAATCAACAGAAGATAAACTAAAAGTCGAGCAGTATAAGTCGGGTCAGGTATTGTATTTTTTTGGAGACTACCAAAAAGCCATTGAAAAATGGGAACCCTTACTTAAAGAAAACTTTGCCATTGCGCAAGCTAGCATGGGTTGGCTTTATCAGATGGGTTTGGGGGTAGAAAAAGATACTAAAAAAGCCCTTCAGCTTTATTTGTTAGCTGCTGAGCAGAAAAATGCAGTAGCGCAAAATAACTTGGGAGTTATGTACGAACAAGGTATTGAAGTAAACGTTGATATAAAACAGGCCATGTTATGGTATGAGAAGTCTGCTAAAAACGGTTATCGATTTGCACAGTATAATTATGCTAATTTGTTGATAGAAGGGGTTGGTGGAGAAAAAAATATCTCTCAAGCCATAGAATGGTATAAAAAGGCTTCAGTGCAAAAAGTTAAACAAGCTACGGAAAAATTACTCTTGTTAGATAAAAAAGTGAATTAAGAAATTATTTTTATGGGCGATGAAATTCAAAATAGTCATTTTTCAGATGCAGATTACAGTGCATACTATAAGCATTTAGAAAAAGAAACAGAAATATTAAAAAAATTATTTGATGAGCAAGCTTTTTCTGCCAATCAAGCAATGTGCGGCATCGAACAGGAAGCGTGGATTACTAATGAAAAAAATTATCCTGTGCCTGAAAATCAATATTTACTTGATGTCATTAACTCGGACTTATTAAGTCCAGAATTGGCCCAATTTAACATAGAACTGAATGTTCATCCCCAATTAATTAAAGGCAACGGCTTGCGAAAAATGCATCGTGAGTTGTCTGAGCTGTGGTCGTTATGCGAAGAGAAACTTCGAGAAAAAGAATTACATTTACATATGGTGGGAATTCTGCCAACGGTGCGAGATAAAGAACTTGTTATTGAAAATATGTCCAGCATGAATCGATATCAGGCTTTAAATGAGCAAGTACTGAAATTACGTAAAGGTAAACCTTTAAATTTAAATATTGTCGGTGTGGAACATTTAAAAAGTGAACATTATGATGTCATGCTGGAGTCTGCAGCAACCTCCTTTCAGATTCATCGACAGGTGCCTGCAGACCAAAGTGCTAGATACTATAATGCAGCGGTACTCGTTTCAGCACCTATGGTGGCATTATGTGCTAACTCGCCTTTCTTATTTGGTCGATCTTTATGGGATGAAACACGTATTCCCTTGTTTGAACAAGCGGTCGAAACAGGAGGCTATGGCGATGCTGCACATGGTCCTATTCGACGAGTAACGTTTGGTTCTGATTATGCCAGAAAAAATGTCTTTGAGCTTTTTCAGCAAAATTTGGATCATTATCCAATATTATTACCAGTTAAGCTGGATGAAACGGATAATAGCTTGCCTCATTTGAGAATGCACAATGGTACTATCTGGCGTTGGAACAGACCTTTAATTGGATTCGATGAAAAAAATAATACAAGTGTGCGTATTGAACATAGAGTTATTTCTGCTGGCCCAACAATTGTAGACGAGATGGCTAACACAGTCTTTTTTTACGGTTTACAAGAGTATTATGCTAAGTTAGAAGAAGCACCTGAAGCTTCACTTTCGTTTTCTGAATCCAAAAATAATTTTTATGCTGCTGCTCAACATGGATTAAACGCAAAAGTTCGCTGGTTAGATGGGAATAAATCACCAATTTTAAGTTTATTGTCATCTGAGCTAGTTAAAAATGCTCGTCAAGGATTGAATATGTTGGATGTGGATAATAATGATATTCAAGATTATTTGGATGTTATTGACGCGCGTTTGAGAAAAAAACAATCCGGTGCAGAATGGCAAAAAAATTATGCGAAAAAACACGGTAATGATATGAATCAGCTTGCAGCGAGATATTGGGAATTACACAACTCTGGGAATCCAGTGCATGATTGGAGTTTAGAATAATGCCTGAACTTCAGCAATATAATTACGTGCCTCCAGGATTTTTAGAATGTTCTGCCAAAAATTTACATAAGATAATTCCGGGGCCAAGCCTAATACACATCAAAGGCAAGAAAGAAAACCCACTATTTGTATCAATACTTCAGCACGGTAATGAAACGGTTGGTTTATCTGCTGTACAAATGCTATTGAAAGCCTATGAAAATCAGACTTTACCTCGAAGTCTTTCAATTTTTGTGGGTAATATCGATGCGGCAAGGCAAGGATTGCGAAGACTGGATTATCAGCCTGATTATAATCGAATGTGGCCACATGAAGGGTTTGAGTCACAATTGCCAGAAGCTAAGCTTATGCAGCAAGTGTTTGAGGAAATGAGTGCACGTAATCCCTTTGCTAATATTGATTTACACAGTAATACCGGATTGAATCCGTATTATGCTTGCATAAATAAATTAGATAATCAATTTTTTCATTTAGCAACCTTGTTTGGTAAAACTGTAGTTTATTTTATTCGTCCTCAGGGCGTACAATCCATTGCATTTGCAGATCTTTGTCCTTCGGTTACTTTGGAGTGTGGACAAATTGATGACCCAATGGGGGTTGAACATGCGTTTGAATTTTTAGATGCGTGTATTCAATTAGTAGAAATTCCTGCCACAGAAATACAACAATCTGATATGGATTTATATCATACGGTGGCAACTGTAAAAATACCTACGGAAGTTAGTTTTAGTTTTGAGGATAGCACTAAAGATTTATATTTTTCTCCGGAGCTTGAGACATTAAATTTTCGAGAAGCTACAGCGAATAGTTTATTTGCCGTGACTCATCCGGATAAAAATGTGTTTTTAAGTGTTACTGATGAAGCAGGGCGAGAAGTGACAGATCTATATTTTGAATATAGTAATAATGAAGTTCGCCTAAAGAAATCTTTGATGTTGTCTATGTTAACATTGGACGAAAGAGTTATTCGGCAGGATTGCTTTTGTTATTTAATGGAGCGATTCCCATTTTAATAATTTAAAGTGAAATTCGTACAGTTGATATAATTTGTACTTACCTGTTTTTTAAAACTTTTCTTATAATTAAATCGCGTAATATATTGTCTAAGCTCTGCTCGTGTTTGGTTGGGTTTTTGTTTTTTTATCAAGTGCAAACTCCTTTATTTAGATAAATTCAACGATTTATCCGTGTTATCATTTGCTTGTTTAAGCCGTGTCCTAACTCTTAAAAGCATATAAATACAATACCTTAGAAAAATAAAAACAAATTCTTGAATTACGACTTATGCGTATTGTTGGTGATATTTTAGCTAATTTATCTCCTTTTCCGTTCATTTTTTACGTGAATAAATCTTGACTAAAGCTTACCAATTTTGTATATTAGAAGTTTATTATATTAACAAATCTGAAATTAGATTTTCGATTTTCTGTACAGCGGTATGAGGTGAGACTATGAATGAGAATAAAGAAATGTTGGATTCTTTGGCCTGTGTTAATTTACAAATGTTACGTGCCAGTCATAGTGTATTAAAGTCGTATGATGATGCTTATCGCCCATATGGTGTAAAAGCTACCCAGCTACCTGTTTTAAATATATTATCTTCTAACGGAACGGCGACAACTAAAGAAATTGCATCACAGACGATGACTGAACGTAGTGTTTTAAGTCGAAAATTACAAGTAATGCAAAAAAATGAGTGGATTGAACCTAAATACATTCGAAACACTCGAGAAAAGGCATATACTCTCACGGAAAAAGGTCAGGATTTGGTGAACCAGGTTTTACCTATTCGCTTAGATGTACAAGAAAAATTAATGAGTAAATTATCTGAAGATGAAAGAGATTTATTGATTAATTTATGCGACAAGTTACAAAGCAATTAGGGAAAATTATGAATAACTTTATACCTGAACATGAAGCGCGAGATTTAATTGATAATCATGACGCATTGGTTGTTGATGTTCGTAACCCACAGGAATACTTAGGTGGCAGTGCTCCTGGCGCTATCAATATTCCTGTTAGTGTCTTACCTCATCGAGCGCATGAATTGGATTCAGAAAAACCTGTTATTGTTTTTTGTCGTTCTGGTGCTAGAAGTGAACAAGCGAAGATTATCTTAAATAGTTTGGGTTTTAATAAAGTTCAAAATGCGGGTGGTTTACACCACATGATTAATTGCTTATCCCCATCCTAGTTTTTAATTATAAGTCGAGAAACTTTATACACTCACTATCCAGTTCCCGATAAGTTCGTTCTAAAATTTCTTTTTCCTGAGATTTGCTTAATAAATTTTTATAATCTCCAATACGGCCTTTGCGAATAAAACTTCCTGTTTTGAACAATGGCTTTCCATCTTCACTACGATGGCTAAACTTGTCTGAATTATTTTTCATCCAATCAAAAGAACAATATTCTAATACCTTGTTTTTCTGGTTTTTATCTAATTGCCAATTTAAAAAATTGAGTATTTGATCAATTGCGCCTTCTAGGTTGACCTTCATGTCTTCGTAGCGCAACCATAGTAAATTAGTCTTATTTTTATGAGGCCACCAACCGACTACATTTCTAAACCAGGCGCCAAATTCCATCCAATTATTGAAATACTCATCAAAAGATTCCGGCTGTTTCACGTTCAGCATCTGGTATGCGTCTTCTGTCATATTCATCATATGATGGTAAAAGCTAATACAGGCGTCTCTAGGATCCCGAGAGCTTAAAATGATTTTTGCAGTGTTAACTCCAGGGGTTTGCTGATAAGTGCAATGTGTTTTGAAAACTCGTGGGTTTCCGATTTTTTCAAAGTTTGCAATAACTTCTGACCAATGTTGTCCTTTTCTTTGTATTTCTAACCATGGTACCACTTCATCTATGGCGTTAAAGTTAACGTCACCACCAGTACGAAGCTGATGTAAGATCTGTTGCATCCATGTTGTACCGGCTTTGGGTGCAGTGGTTATCAATACATCAGTTCGTCTGGCTTTAAAGTTAGCAAGAATATAAGGGTCATGCATTGGGGAGGGTTCTCCCCATTTTGGATCGATGGTTTTATTGGTGTTTGTGCGCATGTTATTTAATTAATATGCCTTGCCTGACGAATCTGATTCGTTTTTTTACTTTCGTGTACTTTGCGAATTCTGGATTGGATCATACTTGAATCAGCAAAACTTGGATATCCATTCAATCCAGAAGACAAGTAGTCTTCCCATACGTGTGTTTTCGTCAATTCGTTATCCAGTTGAAAAGCCTTTGTTAGGGCTTCAAATAAAAGTTCAAATAAACGTGCTAAGGAAATTTGATGAGTTTGTCCTGTTTTTTCAAATAACCAATCACTCAGTTTAAGAAAATTTTCAAAAGGTTTGCCGCCAAGCAAAAGTTTCTTGCTATGTTTAAAGCGACCCGAGTTGGCAATCATGTCCCAATAACGTGCAAATCGACTTAAGCGTTGCATAGTTTTAAAATCTATAGCGGATGTGCGAAGTATATTATAGGGTGTATTTGGATTGAAATGTAATTGATACCTCTCTGTATGACGTATAAGCGGGGTGCCTCGCAAACGTTTTAATATACCGACTTGTATTTCATGTGGGTTTAATTGAATTAACTGATCAAAACCTTTCGCAATACTTTGGAGGTTTTCACCTGGTAATCCTATAATTAAATCTGTATGTAGATGGGCCGAGCTTTCGTTTCTTAACCATCGAATATTTTCTTTACTTTTTTGGTTATCTTGCTTTCGACTGATCAGCGCTTGAACTTCAGGATTAAAACTTTGAATGCCAATTTCGAACTGTAAGGAACCATCGGGGAACTTTTGAATAATGGACTTTAGTTTTTCTGGTAATTGGTCAGGAATCAATTCAAAATGTAAAAATAAATTATCATCGAGTCTATCGAGGAAAAATTCCATTATTTTAATGCTGCTTTGAATTTTTAAATTGAAAGTGCGATCTACAAATTTAAATTGACGAACCCCTCGTTGATAAAGTTTGTCTAATTCAGCTAAAAAAATGTCTAAGTTAAAAGCCCAAGCAGTTTTATCAAGCGAAGATAAGCAAAATTCACATTTAAATGGGCAGCCACGAGATGCTTCTACATAAATTACTCGGTTTTTTATGTCCTCTTCATTGTACTCATCATAGGGAAATTTAATTGTTGTCAAGTCGCGGGGAATAGCTTGGATAATTTTATTTTTTGGTGCTTGGTTTGATAATATTTCCTGACAAAGTTCGGGGAACTCAAGATCGGCAGCACCATTTATTACATAGTCAGCTAATTGGCAAATTTTTTGATCCTGATGTTCAAAGCTAACTTCCGGGCCGCCAATAATGATTTTAATTGTTGGCTTTATTTGCTTTATTAAAGCAATGACTTGGGTGGTTTGTTCGATATTCCATATGTAAACACCAAAACCAATGATGGAAGGACTCTTATCTAATAATTGTTCTGCAATATCAATGGGGCGTGTGTTGATGATAAATTCGTTGATTTGAGTCTGTGGTTTTAAATCACCCATGTTGGCCAAGATATAACGCAAGCCCAGTGAGCTGTGGATGTATCTTGCGTTTAAGGTGCAAAGCAATATGTTTTTCATGAGGGTCTTTTGGCAATAATAATGGCCCGCGTGGGTGCTGGGTAACCCTCAATAGTTAAATTATGATCTTCAGGGTCAAGATAGTCCTGCAAAGAATTATATTCCATCCATTTTGTCGATTTTTGTTCACTTAGCGTGGTTTTGTTTATGTCAACCACACGCGCATTTTCAAATCCGCTTTTTTCTAGCCAGACAATTAAACTGGCTGGTGAAGGGAGAAACCAGACATTGTTCATTTGAGCATAACGATTTTTGGGTACCAATACGGTATTTTCATCGCCTGGGACGACCAGGGTTTCTAAGACCAATTCACCGCCAGGTTTTAGCAAATTACGTAATTCAAATAGGTGGTCGAACGGTGATCTGCGATGATAAAGCACTCCCATTGAGAAGACTGTATCAAAAGCGGGCAAATCTTCCGGCATATCTTCTAGCCGTAATGGTAAAACAAAGACATTAATATCACTTAAGTATTTTTTTACGGCTTGGTATTGCATGATAAATAATAATGATGGATCAATTCCGATCACTAGTTTTGCCCCAGAGCCTGCCATGCGCCAGCTATGATATCCATTGCCGCAGCCGACATCCAGCACTGTTTTGCCTTGCAAAGAGGAGATATGACCGCGGAGACGATCCCACTTCCAGTCTGAGCGCCATTCTGTCTCGATGGAAATATCAAACAATTTAAAGGGGCCTTTGCGCCAAGGCTTTAATTGCTGGAGCTGTTCTCGTAATAGTTTCTGTGTTGATTTGTCACAGTCAGTGGGATTTCCCACATTAATAAATGCTGAATCAAGTATTTGATGAGAGGGGGTGATATGAGGTAGTTTTTGTATTGCTTCTAACCACCCAGGTAAATTACCGTTCTTAGACTGGTGTAGCAACTGATCTATTTGGGAAGGTAATGTATTTAACCAATTTTCCCAAATGGGGTCTTCAGCCAATAAGTTGTAAAGGGGTTGGTAATTCATGACTTAACGGCAAAAAAAGAGGCGAAATTTAAACACTGAAACCACAAGTCAGCTTGGGTAAATCCTGCATCATTTAACCGTTGTAAATGAATACTAGTGGATTCAGGTACTAATGTGTTTTCAAGTGCGTTACGCTTTTGGCTTATTTCGAGGTTGCTATAACCTTGTGCCTTTTTGAATCCGTGGTGCAAATCGGTAAATAGTTGGTTTTTATTTGGATCATTAAACAGTATTTTTTCTGAGAGTATTAATACGCCACCAGGGATTAATGCCTGGTAAATTTTTTTAATTAAAGCATCACGTTCAGATTTGTTGATAAATTGAAGTGTGAAATTTAGTACAATTAATGATGCGTTTTCCAATCGGGTTTTTTGAATATCTTCGCAGCAAATTTTAAATTTCCTAGCATCATGAAACTGATTCAGATTATTTTGACATCTTTCTGTCATCGCTGCTGAATTGTCTACCCCGATCACGAGGCAATCTTTGTGCTCTAAATTTTCAAGTATCGCTAGAGTAGACCCGCCTAAAGAGCAACCCAAATCGTAACAGTTTGTACCTTGTCGCGCATGAGCCTGAGTAAACAGGCCTATCATAGATATGATGTTTTCATATCCAGGTACAGAGCGTTTTATCATGTCAGTAAAAACATTGGCTACTGCTTCGTCAAATTGGAATTGTTGGATTTTTTCTTGATAAGTCATAAATAGCTTATCTTGTGATCCGTTGGATAGTGTCATTTTAATTTTTTAAGGCGTTAAGACGGTGTTGAATTGTACTAAATTACAGCGATATGAAAAGTGACAATTGAGAATAAAATAGGAAAGTTTTGCTGAGTCCGCTGTAAGCGATATGCTGGGTTTGCTAATGAAAGTATAAAGGCCTATTTATGAAATATTCATAAAATAGCAGGCACCTTCTGCTTTTTCCAGTAAATCGGCCAAGGTGATATAGCCTTCTCCACGTGCGTATGAAGCAATTTCACCCCATGCATCTTCTCTAACGATTGACTGGAATGTCAAACTGTCAGACGGTAGATGATCGGCATATTCATCTAATGCAGAATCGATGTTAGCCAATGCAGCGCTTCCCATGTTAAACAACCCCTATAATACATTTATTATTCGATTAACTAGAAAATGTAGTTAATATTTTTTATAAAACAGTATTTTCCGAACCAAATTTAGGATTACAAAAATGTAAATTTGGTAGAAAAACTTTAGCTTCTATATTTGTATATCGCCCCTTGTTAGGCAATCATTAAAACAAATTCTATTAAAATTTCAACAAATTCAGATTTGTTTCAGAGAAATACCATTTATATGAATGATAGCCATTAAGAATATATATTGCTAGGGCTACATATAAAAAATTATTTATAGGCCCTCATTAGCTCAGCTAGTGCCTTGTGAAGATTCATCGCTACCTAGCTATTAAATTTCCTTAAGTTTCTGAAAAATATACTATTTATCTAAATCTGAATGATTCGAAAAAATTCTGCCTGATTCTTGCCTGATAGTGTTTGAAAGATAAATTGATATTTATTTTCGTAAACATCGTGTTCCTGTGATTTATCCCACATCCGGAGTGTTTTTTAGCTGCTTTAATTTACTTTAGGTTAAGCATGTCATTTTACAAAGGAGAAATAAAATGAACGCAGCACATGAAAATAAAAGCTCGATAAATGGTCGAAATCCTGAAACAGATCTTGTTGAAGAGGAATATTTAAGTGATTTTTTTAATGATGAAGCTAATTTATTAGAAGAAATGGATATTTACGGCCATTTAGTTGATGATGTCGCAAATGATGAAATTTGGGATATTATGCAAATCGAGGAAATAGAGGATACGGCTGGCTGGTTAATATATTAACGTCAATTAACTGATTTGCGTTTCCTCAGTATCTTTGGGCTTATTTAATTTATCTTTTAAGTTATGTACGATATTAAGAATTTGCTCTTTTTTACGGATACCAAATAAGGTCGTGAATAACAATGTTGCACTGCTAATGGAAATAGCAGTTTGATACTTTTCAATTCGCTGCATTAAGGATAATCTTTCGTCGCCTTCCATACCCAGCTCTGTGTTTGCGACGATTAAATTCTGATCTTGTTGCGTCAGAGAAGTTGCTTCAGGTGCGTCTTTAACGATTTCCTGCTCAATCGTGGCGAGAAATAAACTTTCAGCTGTTGAGTCTAATTGTTCTTCAAGTTTAGCGATACGATCTTTTAATTCATTATTTTCTGAAATTAAATTAGACGCATTTAGTTGGGCAATTTTTAGTTCTTCTTCCGCAGATGCAATTTGCTCTGTTTTAATTTGCTGCAGAATTTCTGGAGGAATGGGATCCTCATTTGCGCTGGAAATTTCTAAACGATTTCCTTCAGGTTCAATAATTTCAGGTTCTGGATCAACGATGGCATCACTTGCTTCTTTATTAGCGATTAAGGTAGGTTCTGTTTCAGTATCTGGACCTTGCATATACTGACGCGCTAGTTTCATTGCTTCTTTCTTGGATATCGATGTGATGCTATTAGTATCTTCTAATTTTAAGGTAACTCCGGCTAATAAGCGGTTGATATCATTATTTAAGAAGGCGTGGCGATTTTCATTGAAAAGCGCCACCATAACTTGGTTAATAGACATGTCTTTATTTGGGCGAACTCTTTGTGCGATAACGGACAGGGATTCACCGCGACCTACTGGACTATACTCTATGCCGTTAATGCCTGTTTTTTTCAGCCTATGACTGGCGCGATTTTTTTTCTTTTTTTTTAGGCTGGCAGTTTGAGTCGGTTGTTGTCGTATAACAGGATTCTCTTTATGCGCTATATTTAGTACTGGCTGTTGAACGGGAGGCGTAATTATGTCAGTTTCTGAGGCTGCTATCTCAGCGTTAAGTTCGGCAACTAACTCATTCGCTCGTTTTTCCCAGAATTCAGTAATTGCCTCAGGTGTTAATAATACATCGTAGCTTTTAATAATATGACCACCTGTCCAGGTGACTTCGATTAGGAAGCTAAGCGATAATTCCTTCACTGGGGTTTTGGTGTGCACCTTTATATATAGCGTACCATTATTTTTTTCTTCTACCGAAAAATGAAATTTTCTTAAAACTGGTAGCATCTCTATGTTTTGTTCTTCGAACTGTTTTTTTGAGGCCAAATGAATTTCGATGCTTTCCATTTCATCTTCGGTGTAAGAGGGTAATTTAATTTCAGCCAGAAATGGTTGAGCAAAAGTGGAGATCACTTTTATTTCCCCTAAGCTAAGGGCAAAGCTTGATTGACTAAAAAAAAGAATTAAGCCAATTAACCAAATTTTATGTTGTACTTTAGACATTAATTTAAAAATACTCATTTGTTCTGCTACTTTAGCGGCATTGATGCTTAAACCTTAAGGATCTCATCTATTTAGGTCGATATTTAATCGCCATAGTAGATTTTTAAGGCTAATTCTCCAAAACATTCTAATTACTTGAAATATTTACATTATTATAACCAGGAAGCTTTGTTAAATCTAACTCATCAATTTGCTCAGCATCCATAAAGTCTTCGGCGTATTGTAAATAGATTTTTTCTGAGATAAAAACGTCAAATATATCAGGATCGATATGTGATTCTTCCTTCATACTCCCTAAGATCCGTAATGCCATTGAAAGGTTCATCCCTTTTTTATATGGGCGATCTGCTGCAGTTAATGCTTCGAATACGTCGGCTATACACATTAGCCGAGCACCTACGGATAATTCAGCACCCATAATGCCATTTGGATAACCTTTGCCATCCATTCGTTCATGATGGTTACCCGCTATTTCAGGGACATTTTTCAAATGTTTCGGGAAAGGTAGTGCCTCCAACATTCTTTGTGTCATGACAATATGGTGGTTTACCGTGACACGCTCTTCATTGGTTAAAGTACCTTTGGGAATACACAAATTATCCAACTCTTCATCGTTTAATAATGTTTTTGTGTTTCCTTGAGAATCTTGCCAGCGATAAGTGGCGATTTCTTTAATTCGGGTAACTTTATCTTCACCCATATATTCACTGCCTTTATTGCAGGTTTGCAGAAAGAGGAAGTCATCATCCAGTTGTGCAATGAAGGTTTCATATGTTTTTCTGTCAATTTCGCTTTGTGCTTTGTTAGCGTTTTTTAGTTGGTTTTTAAGGAATTCGATTTCTTTATCTTTTTTTAATATCTCAATACGTTCTTCAATAATAGCAATGCGGTCAAAAATCGTTTCTAACTTTGTGGCTTTATCAACAATGTGTACTGGCGTAGTGATCTTTCCACAATCGTGTAATAGAGCGGCGATATGCAATTCATATAAGTCTTGTTCATCAAAAAAAATATCTTTAAGTGGTCCTGTCTTTGTTTTGTTTAATCCTTTTGCCATTAACATGGCGATTTCTGGCACACGTCGGCAGTGTCCACCTGTGTAGGGAGATTTATCATCGATAGCATTGGCAATGATTTCAATAAACTTTTCCAGTAAATGACGGAGATCATTAATTAACTGATAATTAGATATTGCAATAGCAGCCTGAGAAGCAAGAGACTCTGCAAGTTTTTGGTCATCGAGTGAAAAGCTGCTTAATTCCCCATTTTGTTGATCTATGCTGTTGATAAGTTGTAGTACACCAATAGTTTCATCTTCATAATTCTTCATTGGTACTGTGAGAAAGGATTTCGAACGGTAATTATTTCGCTTATCAAATGCTTTAACACCTTCAAAATCAAAATTTTTACCATCATATGCATCAGCTAGGTTCACTGTAGAGCCGGTAATCGCTGCATAGGCAGAAATGTTTTTTAAGTTTGCTTGCCCAGATTTATCATAAAGCGAAACGGAGGGGAGGGTAACATCATTGTTAGTAGTGCCACCCATGGCAAATCCCAGGGAGTCAGTGCGAATAATTTCAAACTCTAACTGCTTATTTTTAACTAAATAGAGGGTGCCACCATCAGCATGAGTGATGTCTTTAGCGCCAATGAGTATTTTTTCCAGTAATACGTCTAAGTTACGTTCTTTTGAAAGTGAAATTCCAATTGAGGTTAATTTTTCAACTTGTTTAATGAACTGTTCAGACATATAAATAAAGTAGCGGCTATTTGGATAGACAATTAGCTAGTCTATCGGTAGATATCGCTGGGAACTTTATGACGGTAGTGTGATAAATTAGTATATTAATTGATCAGTGTAATGTATGCGGAGCACTCAATGTGAAGGGTGGAATTGAGGTTTTAAATTCCAGTTTGTCATCGGCGATCAATGTATAACTGCCTTCCATGGTGCCGACGGGCGTTTCTAAAACTGAACCGCTAGAATAGCGGAATTCTTCACCAGGTTGAAGGTAGGGTTGTTCTCCAACAACCCCAAGTCCTTGCACTTCCTGAATTTCACCATTGGCGTTGGTGATAATCCAATGCCGGCTAATGAGTCGAGCTGCTATATTACCAATATTTTTAATGGTAATAGTATAGGAAAATACAAAACGTTTTGCCGGTTCTGAAGATTGTTCTTCTAAGTAATTTGTCGAAACGTCTACTTGGATATCGTATTTCGCGGTTTCATTCATATATTTTTACCATTCTGGGGTCTTCAGTTAAATAGGGTTAATCTGAGATCATGTTTAAGGCTTGTTGCGTGGCACCTATTAGCCCCGCTTCCTGATTTTTGACAACGTATACCGGTATGTCTTCCAATAGTTTTTGCATTCGTCCTTTTGCATTGAAGGACTGAATAAATTCGCCATTTTTTAAGTTAGACAAATTTTTTCCAGCAATACCTCCGGTAATATATATTCCTCCAGTAGGAAGGCATGCAAGTGCTAAATTACCGGCTTTTGCGCCATATATTTTCATGAACAGTGATAAAGCTTGTTCCGCTATTATATAACTTTTTGAATTCGCTGCTTGAGAAATTTCAGCTGCTGGGTCGGTACTGTTGAGAATTTTTTGATTTATCTCCTGATTTGATGATGCTTCATGTTGGATGAGGAAATTAAATATGTCAGTTAAGCCGGTACCAGATAGGATTCTCTCGAATGAGACATGTTCAAATCTTTTATGAAGATATTGATAAAGTTTAATTTCAAGTGCACTATTCGGTGCAAAGTCTTGATGGCCGCCTTCAGTCGCTAATACTTCGTACTTATCACCATTAAACACGAGAATTGCTTCGCCTAAGCCTGTTCCTGCACCGATAACTGCACGTACGCCATGGGCTTTTGAGTGCCCTTGTTGTAACATTTCAAGATCATTAGGTGAGAGATGCTCAATGGCATAACCCATGGCTTGAAAATCATTAATAAAATTAACCTTGGTAATGCCAAACGTTTCTTCGAGATGAGTATTGCTCATTTCCCAAGGTAGATTGGTTACCTTGGCTGTTTGAACATTTTCTTCGTGTTGTACAGGGCCCGCAATGGCAAAACAAGCCGTATCAAATTTTTCATCGGATTTTACGAATCCAGCCAGCATATTTGCGAAACAACTATAGGAAGCACTGTTTAGTTTTACTTTATTGACAGAGCGTAGTTTGCCTTCAGAATATTGACTGCGTTCGATGATTGTTTTGGTGCCGCCAATATCTGCGGATAGTAGGGTTATCATTTGAGAAATAATAGAAGCAACTATAAGTAGGTAAAGTTTAAATTATCCGGCGTGAAGGGGATTAAATCAAGCCTTTGGCTGCTGCTTTATCAATATACCAGCACATTTCATTTTCTGGTTTTATCATTTGTACGGGATATTTTTTTTCATTTTGTTCGATGTTTACTAGTTCTTTTACAATATCGACTTTTCCATCGCCTTCACTGAGCAATAAAATGTGTTTTGCATGGTTGATAACAGGAAAAGTAATACTGATTCGCCAACTATTGAATTTTTTTACAAAAACTGCATCACATAATTTTTTATGTTGTTGAAGAATATCCGTATCGGGAAATAGTGATGCCGTGTGGCCATCAGGTCCTAGACCTAATAAAACTAAGTCAAATTGAGGAGTTCCATTGGCATCTTTTGACAGAAACTCATTCATGATAGATTGATAATTTTCGGCAGCGAGGTGTGCGTTTGCGAGATCAGTTGCGACTTGATGAATATTGGCTTGGGGTAGTTCAACATGTTCTAGCAGGGCTTGAGAGGCCATTTTAAAATTACTGTCATCGTGAGTATGCGGTACAAATCGCTCATCACCAAAGTAAATATGGACTTTTGACCAATTGATTTTTTCTGCATAAGGTGATTTGGCGAGCAGTTGAAATAAATACTTAGGTGTTGTTCCACCTGAAAGTGCCACATGAAAAACGTTTTTTTCTTCGATACACTTTTGATAAATTTTGAGGAAATAGTCCGCAGCTGCAATATGTAGCGTCGGACTATCCTTAAAAATTGTTGGTGAAATCATTTATGCTGCACTACTATTTGAATCAGTTTTTTTTAAATCATTCATTTTGTTTTGAATGGCATCCAATAAATTATTAAAAGACTTTTCAAAGGCTGCGACACCTTCGTCTTCCAATTGTACCATAGCTGCATTAACATCGACGCCTAATTTTTCCAACATTGCAAATTCTTCAACAGCTTCTGCTAGTCCCAGGGTTAAAGTTTCTGCGACTTTTCCATGATCTTTAAAAGCTTGAGCTGTTGCTGGTGGAATAGTGTTTACAGTATCTTGGCCAATTAAGGTTTCGATATACAATACATCACTAAGCTCTGGATTTTTGGTACCAGTACTTGCCCATAGTAAGCGCTGTGGTTTAGCACCAGCAGTAAGCAATGCTTTGAATTCATCGGACTCAAATAAAGCCTGATACTCAAGATAAGCGACTTTTGCATTTGCAATAGCCATTTTTCCTTTCAATGAAGCTGCGGCTTGGTGATTATTTGAATTATCTAATCGTTCGTCCAAGTTAACATCAACTCGACTAACAAAAAAGCTTGCAACAGATGCGATGTTGTTAATCGGCATACCTCTTTGCTGCCGGGCAGTTAAACCGCGAATATAGGCTTTGGCAACTTCAACATATCGCTCAGCTGAAAATAATAAAGTTGCGTTAACATTGATGCCATCGGTAATGAGTTGTTCGATAACAGGAATTCCTGCCTTGGTAGCGGGTATTTTTATCATGGCATTGGGTTTACCCAAACGTAAAAATAACGCCTGCGCTTCTTTGATACTTGCTTCAGTGTCATGGGCTAGATCAGGAGATACTTCAAGGCTGACATAACCATCAACGGCGTTAGTTTTGTCATAGACGGGTTTTAATAAATCAGAGGCGGCTTGTATATCTTCGACTGCGAGCGAAAAAAATGCTTCTCTACTGGTAAGGTCTGAATTCGCTCTAACCAAATTAGCAAGTGAATTGTCGTAATCATTACTGTTAGCAATCGCTTTTTCAAATATAGAAGGGTTTGATGTAACCCCGCGCATATCATCTTCGTCGATCATTTTTTGCATGTCGCCATTGTCTAGAAGATGGCGTTGAATGTTGTCATACCAAAAACTCTGGCCAAAATCAGACAATTGGGAAAGTGGGTTTTTGCTCATTGCTCTGTCTCCTGCATGAAAACTGGGGTAATAAGGATTTAATAGGTTGATTGTATGCTCGAAAACTATCGACTAAATAAGATAAAACTTTATGGATTCAGGTTATTTAAGACTTGTTTGGATTAATTCTTAATGAAAAGTATAGGTTATTATTTTGGATATACCCATTGCGTTGTGGAACTAGACTTTAAGTCTGTGTCCTATTTGTTTCATGGTTAGGTGAAATAACGAATATTAGCTTAATCTATTGCAAGGAATTTCAGCGATACCATGGAGCAAATAGGTCATGCCATTAATCCAAATTTATCACTCAATGGTTATGTGTTATTGAGAAACGGAAAATAAAGCTTTCTCTCTTGCAATGTTGAGCTCAGCCAGCTTTTCTGAATCGGGACTGATGCGGGTAATTTCGTTAATTAATGCTTTATTCCACTCAAAATTTTGATCATCTAAGGCTATCTGGGTTAATTGTTCGTAACGTTGTACTAAATCTTCTTGTATAGCATTTAATTTGTGACTCCAGATATCCATGTTTACTGAATCATCCATAGCAGAATAGTATTGTATGATATTGCGGATAATTGCTATATTGCGTGTCTCTTCGTCCACAATTTTAACGAGTTCTTGTCCAGCGGTTTTAATATCTTGCCTTGCTAATCCTAACAGTTGCCATTTTTTTTCTTCAGTGCTTTGAGGTGTAATGGTTGCGAGAGTTTGCCATTGTTTTTCATAAAATAACTTCATAGCGCGGGCAGTTAAACGAGTTTTTCCATCTGGGATTTTTTCAATCAGTGCTTCAGCTTTTGAGGTTTGATTTTGTGTCAAATAAATCTCCATTTGTTTCAGAAAGGTAATGTCGCGCCACGTTTCATGGCTTTCAAACCACTCAGTACCACCTGACCAATCGAATCGCCAAAAATAAATTTCATGTTTTAAGCTACGTCCCCATTCCTGGTCCAATTTATAAAGTTGGTGCGCAATTTTAAGTGTGACTGCCGGTGTTTCCCACTTTAGAAAATACATACCAATGTCATTTAATTGCGTTTTTGCGACACTGGGGTCTAAATAAGGAATTACATCATAGTTAAAATTTTCATGTAGAAAGGTATAAGGATTCTCATTTTCGGCGGGATCGTCATACAAAGCAGATAAACGCACTTCGGAGAATATATTGGTATCGGTATTCGGTGTCATATTCGCTGCGGCTTGTAAAGCTTCTGTTCTCGATAATGCAAAATACCAAAAAAGGTCGCTGGCCTGAAAAACGTTAAAATGATTGAATGTGGTTAAAATTTCTTCCTTGTTCATTCGATCTTTCATTTGCGGTAGATTAAATTTTAAGGCTTCATTGGAGCCTACTAACATTAAATCGCCCGTTTGGAGATTAGCTAAAGTTACACCTTCCGGAAAAACTGAGAAAAAAGCAGAAAAAAGTGAGCGCAGGGTGGTAACGTCCATACGGAATAAATTAATCCACTGAGTGAAGATGCCTCCTCCATTTAAACGAGTTTGCACTAACTCAAAAAATTCCTGGGTAAAGACATTTGAAGCACCAGCAAGCCAGGGATGAGAAGGTTGTGCGGCAATGATATCGTATTTATTATCTTCAATAAGTAACGTATTTCGTGCATCATTAAATTCAATATTTACCCGCGGATCTTGAAGTGCTGTTACTGGTCCTCCGGGAATGGTCTTGCCGGCTTCAACAACCGTTGGTTCAAGTTCTACCACTCGAATACTTTTCATATCGGTATGAGTAAACGCGCGTGTGGTAATACCGCCACCAAAACCTACTACAAACGCGGTTTGAGGGTCTTTGTGAATAAAATAAGGGAAATAAGCCAGTAAGGATTCAATGACCAAAGCATTGGATGGATCATCCATGTCAATCATAGATTCATTTAATCCGTTTGCTTGCACTTTGGCGATTCTTCCATCGTAGGTTACCAGACTTATAACGCTTATCTTTCCTTCTTTGACAAATAGAAAGTTGGGTGTAGCGCCTTTGTATGCGTCGTCATCATATTTATAACCTACACTGGTAATTAACTTTTTATAATCAATACCAGGCAACAATTGTGTGCTAAACAAAAATAATGCAGCTAGCGTTATCACTACGAATTGTTTGGTTTGTTGTTTGTTGTAAAGTACTAATGGAATGGGAAGTAATAATACCAAAGCGCACATGAGAACAAGTAAAACATCAGTGCCGTAAATTGGAATAATCCAAAATCCAGCAAATATTGACCCAGCAATACTTGCTATAGTATTGGCTGCATAGGCTTTACCTACTCGTGCTTGAACGCCATTTAGGTCACCGCAATATAATTTTATATTGAGCGGGAAAATTGCGCCAAAGATAAATGTGGGTGGGAAAATAATTACGAAAACCAATAAATATTTCAACCATTGTTTGGTTTGACCGCTAAAGCTCAAGTGATTAATACCTTCATACCAGTTTGGTACAAAAGATAAACCTAGGCGGGCATAAATTAAACCCAGACCAGCGGCTAATAATGAGTAAGCCAGTAATTTACGTGGTTCTTTTATTTTTTCGAGGTAATTCTTAATGACCCAAGAACCAGCAGCTATACCCATGAGAAATATACCCAATATTGCCGCAAATCCGTAAATCGTTGTGCCAGTAAATATGGAGAGGTATTTCGTCCAGCCAATTTCAGATGCAATTGAGGCGAAGCCGGTGCCAACTAATATGATGAGCGCAATGCGTTGATTGCCTTTAAGATGACTAGGTGTAGATAGATTGGTATTTTCCTGCTGTGGATTGTATTCTAATTTAGGTAAATGAATTTTCTTATTTAAGATCCACCCGCTTGCAGCAATGAGTAGATTAAATGTCACTGCAATATAAATTGCACCGTCTAAACCAAATTGTGGAATGAATAAAAAACCAGTCAGTAACGCACCAAAGATAGCGCCAAAAGTATTTAGACTGTATAGCTGGCCGATTCGCAAGCCAATTTCACTTTCTTTGCGTATTAAAATCGCTGCCATGACAGGAAAAGTGGCGCCCATACAAATTGTTGGAATAGACAACAACGTCATGGTAATGAGAAATTTACCTGTCATGGCGCTGCCAAGGGCAGGTATGCTCGCCATAATACTGTCTAAATTTAGCAGTATGGGAAGTAATGCTAATCCGGTGAAACCTATGCAAAGTTCCAGAACCACGTAAGCATTAAAGGAATTAGTGTGTCTATGACTGATGCGATTGGCAAAATAACTGCCCAAGGCCATACCTAGAAAAAAGGCGGCTAGCACGGTGCTTATGGAAGCGCTGGTTGATCCCATGCTTAGGCCAAGCAAACGTACCCAAGCCACTTGGTATGTTAATGCCGCAGCACCAGAAAAAACAAGAAATACAGCTGCAACTAAATACATATTCCCCTCCCCGGGTGTTTTAATTTGGCTGTTTGTTTTTAAGCGAATCATATAATAGACTGTTTGTCGATGTAAATAATTGTTTCCATATGATTTATTCTGATTTTTTTATAAGGTCATAAATGCAGATAAATATTCAGTACTTACAGGCTATGCAAAGATATAACCGTCGTAAACTCTGGATTGTTGCTATTTTATTCGTATTGATTCTGGGGTGCACCGAGAAGGAGGTTGCTAAATCCCATGTGCTTGAATTACGTGCCATACCCGAAGCAATCACTCTAAGCGATAAATATTTTTATCCTAAGCCATTTACAATACGCGCTAAGTATTCGGACAAAACCGAAAAAAACATTAGTTCGCGTGTTTCCTGGCTTAGTGAAAATATTGCATTGTTATCAATTAATAAAAAAGGAGAATTACATAAAAATGCAGAATGTTTACAAAGAAATTGCGTTGTTAGTTTAATTGCAACCGACCCAGAGTCTGGCAAAAGCATACGTCTCACTGTTAATTTGAGTCCAAAAAAGGACCAAGCAGAACGGCAAAAGAAGAGCTATAGAAAACCGTTACCAGTTCCCGAACAAAAGCAGGAAAGCTTCGATTCGGGATCTGAAGTGCTTGAAAACATCAATGAAGAAGTTGTTGAGCAAAAAAAAATGGGTAACGGTATCGAGAATTTGCAGTTTTCTCCTCAACCGGATTCCACTCCCATATCAATTTCAGCGATAACTTCAAATGCTCAATTACAAAAACCAATCGTACCGGTTGATCGGATTATTTTTGAAGAAAAATCTATTGAACTATTTTCGGGTGAAAGTTATCAGCCCAAACCTATTGCAATTGATAAGCTTGATAAACTCAATGTAAATCACAAAATTCCGTATGAATGTTACGTCACAGAAGCCTTTAATTTAAGCATCATTGTCCTGCCCGATTGCCAATTAATTGCCGTAAAACCGGGTGACTCAGAGATTAGAATTAAATTAAATGATGATGGATTATCTGGTATTGAAAGCGATGCTTTGCTGAAAATACGCGTTAATCCAATTGTTATTAATTTGATTCAGAAAGAGTTGAGTTATCAAATAAAGTTATTGGAACATAATTTCCAGATATGGTATCAAGTTTCAAATCTGGATAATTTTTCGTATTATAAAGCAAAATTATTCAGTAATGTATCCGAAGGCTTGCGTCTGTTTGTTTTTACTCATCCGTCATTGCAATTTCCCACCTGTTTGAATACGTTACCTGAAAAGTCCAACTCTGTAGCTTGTTACTTTCAGGAGATTGGAAATGATGTATTGATTGTTGTAGAAAATATGTTGGAAAAAAATATTCAGACAAATTTGAATTTGAAATCAGCGGATAGTAATTTGTTTCAGAATCAAGCATTAGATTTACAATCACCGATTAAGTTGGAGTTAAATAGATTGGTTTCAAATTTTATTTTTGCCAATGAAAGCGGCAGGAATAATAAACATTATTATGCCTTTGAAAAAAACAATATGGCCGACAAAGATTTAATTATTAAAATCTATGATTTTTCTGAGGTTATTAAAATGACGGTGAATTGGTCAGAGGGATTCTGCAATAATAGGATGATTAAGATACAGGGGAATGAGGTGTTTTGCCGAGTGCCAGCGTCTGTGTCGGATAAATTGCGAATCACAATTGACGGAAATAACGGTGAGTTTGGTGTGTTAAATGGGCCCGCTGCGACCGAAGGTGGAACATTCTATAAGGTACTTGTGAAATACATTGAATAACTCATGGAAATCAATGGCTTACATTTTGTTGTAATTAACTTCCAATTAAGCTCGTATATATAGTATACCTTTTTATAATATATCATTCGATATGCTTTATTTACCAAACCAGAACTGAGGTTGGCTCATGCCGAAAAATCGGAACTCTAAACTAATCGCTGTTTTAATGTTGAGTTTATTTTTAATTGCCTGTGGTGGAGGTAAAGAAGATTCTGATCAAGTTCCTGCTACTCAAATTACAATAAAAACTGCTGATATAGACCTGGAAAAAGTTAGTATAGATTTGAATCAAAAAAAATCTGCCGATGTAGTATTAACACGGATTTTTGATGATGAATCGGAAACTACATTGAATCTGGTGATTAGTTGGGGTGATGGAAAGCTGGTTTTAAAGGATGAAGCAGGCAATGTCATCCAACTTAATTACAATGATGACCTCCTTACAGTAGGTGAAACTGACATAAAATTCACAGATCCTGAGTCGAAATTAGATGTTGAATTTCTCATTGAATTAATTCCTGAACAATCGGAGCCTTCTCTCACGGAGGTTTCATTGAGCCTGGAAAAGCTGACGATTGATTTAAATATGTCAGTTACTTCAAGTACGAATCTAGTTAGTAAATTTGATGATAATACTGAGATTAGTGATCAGTTAACGTTTTCTTGGATAAAGGAATCGGGAAGTTTGACGTTAAAAAATTCTAGCAACACTGTGATTGATCTCGATTACGATTCGGCTTCACTCAACACAAGTTCAATTCCAGTCACGTTTATCGATCCATTATCAAATGTTGAATTGAGTATTGAAATTGTTATTGTGGATGAGATCGTTGACCCTGTTGAGTTAAGTATTAAAAAATATGTATTGACGCCAAATAAAGTTGAATTGTCAACAGATGATGAGATCGTACTGAGTCTTTCTGTCATCATGAGTGATGACTCGCAGGGCGTAGTTCCTGATGATGTTATCTGCCTGCTTGACGCAGCCTCCGGCGTAATTAGCGTAACGCCAAATTGCAAAGTGACAGCATTGCAAGCAGGTGAAGTTAACGTTACTGTTTCGCGAACTGAGGCTATAAGTGATAGCTTAGTTCAGAAAGCAAGTGTTACTGTTGTTTCACGATCAGAGCCTGTTGTGACAATTACGAAAGTAGAAATTAATGAGAAAAGTCCAACATTGATTGAAGGCCTCGATTTGCCTCTATCATTTAATGTGACTTATTCAAATGGTAAAATTGAAGGCAATCAATTTGATAAAGTTGAATGTCGATCTAGCTCTAGTTTAATTAGTATTACATCAAATTGTGTAGTGACAGCTATCTCCTCAGGCAAAGCAAAAATAGATTTGATAATGTTGACAGGTGATACGCCAATATTGATTGGATCTGAGATCGAAATAACTCCAACAGAGATAATAAAAGTTGAGATTGATGCGCATGACCCAATTTTAGTCGAAGGGCTTGAATTGTCGTTGCCATTATCTGTTTATTATTCAAATGGCGTGGTGAAGAAAAACGAATTCACCGATGTAAAATGTATCTCTGATTCTGATTTCATATCAATTACACCGACATGCAATGTTACGGCAATCTCTCCCGGGCTGGCGCCAATTAGTTTAGAATTATTAGTTGGTGGTGATCCTAGATTAACTGGATCTCAGATCACAATTATTCCGCTGGCAATAAAAGAGGTTAATGTGACTCCAGTGGCCCCACGATTATCCATAGGAGATGTTAGATCCCTAAAAGTTATTGCAGATTATAATAACAATACTTCTGTCGATGTGACTGCAAAGTCAACTTGCTCTCTTAATACGGGAAACACGGTTATTTCATTGTCAAACGTATGTGTAATTGAGGCTCTTCAAAATGGAAGTGCAGAAATTAGCGTATCGGTAAACGAAGTTACAACAATCGAGCCAGTGTTGGTTTCTGTTACTGTTTCAGATGGACTCGTACTTGATTCTGGCGAATATATTATACTTGATGTTGATTATTTTGGGGGTGATGCAAATACTCGGGTCAGCTGTGATCAGGATTTTTTATTAGGGGTTGAGTCTAATTGTGAAATATTTGCTTACTTTCCGGGTGAGCACGAGATTACTGCAACATTAAAAAATATTACTACTGGTGAATTTATCCGGACGGTTAAAAGAACCGTGGTTGTCAATGCTGTTCCGTTAGGAGACTTTTCTCAGGAAAGCGACTTTACATTTTTAGTTTCTCCGAATATTTATGCGATTGTTTTTGAAATAAATAACGTTACCATGAATAACGTGTATAAAATTACATTGTCTGATAATTTGTTACCCCCTAATATTAAACTGGGTGTTTTGTCTGATTTATTAATTAGCAAGCTTACTTGCGCTAATACTGTATCTGCAGCAGCGTCGATCGCTGGTCGAGTAGCCTGTGGTATTGAGGTGTCCTCAGATAAGATATATGTTAGTTTAGAAGACCTGAATGCTAGCGAAGGATTGTCAGGCATGATTAGCGTTGTTCCTGATACTGATATATTGCAATTTGCTGGACCTTTGAAAGCAGGAGGTGGTTCAAATGTCGCCTATATCGATGCATATGAATTTGCTCCTATAACCATAGGCCAAACTTTTGTAGATGGACATGTTCCAGCAAATCTTGAAGGATTGAATGTCAGTCGATATTATTCAGACATTGAACTTGGAATGAACCCTGCCGCAAATGCAGGCAATTTCTATACTGTGACGGTGACTTTTGAACCACCAAATTCTGTTGGTCTTGCGAATTTTGATTTACAGAGTGTCAGAATACGATGGTATGGCGGAACTCAAGAGGGTGATCCAGATTTACAGTGCTTACCTCAGTATGACGTTGTAAAAACGAATACTTTAAGCTGTACTTTTGACAATATAGGTCAAGATCATGTCTTTGTTGAAGTTCATGGTAATGGGGCAGATAATTTGGGCTTGAGTAATGTTACTGCTGTAGACGGAGAAATTACCTATTCCATCAATATATCTCAAGTACCATAAATTCCTTTTTATTAAACCTTTATTGATCAAATATTGATATATGGTTTTTTCTGCATGCGACTTGCTTTAGATTGATATAGATTGGGAAATACAGTTTAAAATGTTTGAAAAACACCCAATTGCGTTGGATTAAGCCTTAATCCAGTAATTTCAAACGCATATTCTTAAAAAAAATTCATAAAAGCTTTATAGTGGCCGATGTTGGTGTAAGTCTGGAAAAACTATGAATTTATCTATTAGTCGATTATCCCTCCTAGGCAAAATAAATATTATTGTTGCCCTTGTCTTCCTGGTTGTGACAGCCGTGGAAACGTTTTTTAGTGCACAAAATGCTAAAGATCAGTACTTACGAATAGCCCAGGAGCAAGTGACTGATTTGACTACGATGTATTTTGACAGTCTAAATACTATGATGTTGACAGGAACGATGAATCAACGAGGGATTTTACGCGGCAAGTTGTTAGCACGAGCTCAGATTTTGGAAGCTAGAGTTATTCGCGGTGATCCGGTTAACGACCAATTTGGGCAGGGTTTTCCGGAAGAACTGCCAATTGATGATCTTGATTACAGAGCTTTGAACGGTGAGCCAACTGCTGTCGTTACACGAGGTAGTAATGGTCGGGAACTCACGGTAATTACCCCATTCAAAGCCACAGAAAATACTCGTGGAGTGAACTGTTTGCAGTGCCATAATGTATCACCAGGCGCAGTAAATGGAGCTATTAGGGTGAAATTTTCGCTAGCTCATATGGATGGTGAAATTGAAACCGAAATTCTTCGTAATGTCTTCATCAATTTCATGTTATTTTTTGTTGGCATGTTAATCATAAATATCATGTTACGCCGATGGTTGACACAACCGGTAAGCAGGCTTTTGTCAGTTGTACAACAGCGTGCTCAAGGGGATATTGCAGCTCGTGTAAATATCGAAAATCATGATGAGATTGGTCGTTTAGGCGAAGCTTTTAATACTATGGCCGCAAATGTTAATGCAGTGAAAGCGCGTGAACATACAGAAGCTCAAGAATTACAAGCAAAAGTAGATAGTTTGCAAGCGGTTATGAAAAAAGTCACAGAAGGTGATTTTAGTGTAAAAATCGGTTTTAGTGGCGATGGTGCAATTGGTGAATTAGCAACAAGTTTGCAGATAATGATTGATAAACTTGAACAAAATATCGAAGAAAAACATTCAGCTGTAGAGAACTTAAAGTCGAAAGTAGACAACATATTGACGGTGACAAATCAAGTTGCAGAAGGTGATTTGACAGGCACTGTGTTAGTTAAAGGTGAAGATGCCATTGATCAGCTGGGTAGTGGTGTTCAAGGTATGATTGGCAGTTTAAATAGTTTGGTTACACAAATTCAAGATTCGGGATTGCAGGTTAATTCAGCATCGACAGAATTGTCAGGTTGCATGGAAACAATTGCCAGTACAGCAGAGAGGCAGGCAGATACAACGCAAGGTTTGTCGGTAACTGCAACAGAAATTTCTAGCACGATTCATGAATTACTTAATACCATGAATGATGTTGCAGATATGGCAGAAAGCACGACGAATTCTGCTATGCATAGTCATGCTGGACTGAAGAATTTGGAAGTTTTAATACAGCAAGTTGTGGCTTCAGCTGGCATTGTTTCTGAAAAACTGGAAATTCTTGATGAGCGAGCGCGTAATATAAGTGCAGTTGTCGTTACTATTGCAAAGGTTGCTGATCAGACTAATCTTTTGTCCTTGAACGCGGCTTTGGAAGCCGAAAAAGCGGGTGAATATGGGCGTGGTTTCGCAGTGGTTGCTACGGAAATACGTCGATTAGCGGACCAAGCCGCTATATCCACATTAGATATCGAACAGATGATTATGGAAATGCAAGAGTCAGTATCTACTGGAGTACATACTATGAAGGGTTTTACTGATCTTGTACGCAGTAGTGTCGATGAAGTTAGTCAGGTTAGCGAAGAGCAGGGTGAAATTATTTCCTTAGTTGAAACGATGGGGCCTAGATTTGAAGCCTTACATCATGCTATGCAGTCCCAATCCGAAGGTGCTGAACAAATTCATGTAGCAATGAATCAACTAAATGAAGAGGCACAGAAGACGGTTTCTTCATTGAAAGTTTCAAGCGAGACTTTTATGGTATTGAATCGATCAAATAGCCAATTGCAAAATAGTGTGTCTAAATTTAAGGTGTCTAAAAATAGTTAATGATTACCTATTTATACGATTAATTGATTATGGAAGACGATAAAAAAAATGATGAATCCAATCAACAAGACTGCTGGCGTAGAATTGGCATTTGGGGTAACGAATCAACACGCTGTGAAAAATTAAAATATGTTAAGCATTGTCGTAACTGTGAAGTATTTGAGCAAACAGCTCGTGTGGCTCTGACTGAACGAAGAAAGAATTCTAATAGTAAAGAGCTTTCTATTGAAGACCTAATAGAAAAGGAAACACTTGCCGGTAATTTGTCAGTAATGCCATTTCGTATCGGAAATAAGTGCTTTGCAGTACCCAGTAGTGCAGTCAATACCATATCAGATCAAGTGGCGATTCATTCGATTCCTTATAATACAAACCCCGTTATCAAGGGCTTGGTTGCAATAAATCATGAAGTTTATACATTTGTTAGTCTAACTCAATTATTGAATTTAGGTCCAAGAAAATTAAGTGCAAATGTACAAAAGCTTCATTCGTTATTTAAACGCACTATGGTAGTCAATCTTGAGGGAAGAACCATTGTATTTTATGTTGATGAAGTCTATCCAATTTACCGATATTTTGAAAAAAATATTCAGGCATCAGAAAAAAATTCTACAATCGCTCCAGTATTGAAGGGAATTCTTAAAAACAAGGGTGACTGGTGTAGTGATTGTCATTTACTGAGTTTGTCTCTGACTTCAAAGCAACTGGAGGTAGCGGCTAAATGAGTGTAGGAGGTGGTGACTTAAGTGAATTTTCCATGATGGATTTGTTTCGTATGGAAGTGGAAACTCAAGTGACAAAACTAAACCAAGGGTTACTGGATGTTGAGCAGGGCAATGCAAGTATTGATAAATTAGAAAATTTAATGCGTGCTGCACACTCTATAAAAGGGGCTGCTCGAATGGTAAACGTTGAACCGGTTGTGAAAATATCTCACGAAATGGAAGACTGCTTTGTTGCACTTCAAAATCAACGTATTAGTCTCGATAAAGAGGCAGTCGATTATTTATTGGCTGGCGTTGATTTGATTTACCAAATCGGACAGCTTAAAGATGAAGATCTTGACGCTTGGGAAGTAGAGAAAAACGAAGAAATTGAAAGAATAATCACTGCGATCGTACATGTGCACGGTGGTGCTGGACGAAATAATAATATAGAACAAGCAGTAGAAATATCGGAAACTAATTATACATCTGAGAATAAGGAGAATAATACAACTATAGAGGCCGCTGGTTCGCTTACCATCAGAATACCAGTGGATCGTTTGGATAGAATTCTTAATTTGGCGGGTAAGTCACTTGTCCAAAGTCATGAATTAAATGCCGCTATGCCAGATCTTTGGCAAATCAAACATCAACAGCAAATTATTATTTCTCAGCTGAATCGATTACAAGAGCATATGTCTGAAAATAATGCCAATGATATGTTAAAAGATCATGTTAAATCGATTTTGGGCGAGGCAAATAAATTACGACATCAATATGCTGATGGCATTGCAAAACTGGATACGATTGATCGGCGCTCATCAACCATTTCTGATTATTTACATCGTGAAATAATGGCAAGCCGAATGCGGCCTATCTCAGAAATATTTAACGGTTTACCACTTCTGGTACGTGATTTTAGTCATCGCTTAAAAAAAGATGTTCGTTTGCAGATGTCTGGTTTATATACACTGGTGGATCGACATGTATTAGAACGAATCGACACGCCTATTAAGCATCTTGTTCAAAATGCTATCGACCATGGTATAGAGCTACCTGAAGAGCGCAAATCCGTTGGAAAGAATAAACGTGCTACGTTAGCGTTGAATGTCAATATGAGTGCAGGTATGTTGTTTATTGAGTTGCAAGATGATGGCAGAGGTGTAAATTTTGAAAAAATTAGAAGCGTTGTTGTCAGTAAAGGACTAGCTAGTCTGGAAGAAATTGAAAACCTGGATGAAGAAGATTTACTGGATTATTTATTTTATCCAGGATTTTCGACTCAGGAAAATGTCAGTGAAATTTCAGGTCGTGGAGTCGGTTTGGATTTAGTGAAAGATGTCGCAGTGGGCTTAAATGGCAGTGTGAAGGTTTTTTCACTAAAAAATGAAGGCACACGTTTTCAGCTAAATTTACCGCTGACTATATCAGTTATGCGTGTTTTGATGACGACGATTTGTGGTGAGTCCTATGCCTTTCCTGTTTCAGCAGTTCGGAACGTACATCAAGTTGATTTTGATCGTGTAATACAGGTCGATAATCGTTATTTTGTAAATATTGAAAATCAAACAATATTGTTAGTTCATGCAAATGAAATTTTTGAAGGTAACTTGCCTAAATCTGTCCCCGATCAATTATCAGTAATACTCATTGGGAATGGGCAGCATACTTATGGAGTTGTCGTTGATAAAACTCATGGCGAACAGGAGTTATCTATTCATAATTTAGCGTCTGATTTGGGTAAAATTCGAGGCATTAGTTCTGCTGCGATTTTAAGTAGTGGTGCATTAACCCTGATCATTGATGTTGAAGATTATATTCGTACGATTGAATTGATGGTAAGGCGTAATCATGTATTTCGTTTATTCAAGGATGAGGTTTTGGATATGTGTGAGCTATTAAACGTGTTGGTGGTTGATGATTCTTTGACCGTGAGGGAGATGCAACGCAAGATTCTGTTGGATAAGCATTTTCAAGTAAGCGTGGCGGAAGATGGTGTTCATGCGTTACGTACATTGCAGAAAGAACGCTTTGATATGTTAATAACTGATGTCGATATGCCTAATATGGATGGTCTGCGCCTGATTAACGAAGTTCGCTATTTGGCAGAGTATGCGGATATGCCCATTCTTGTTATTTCAAACCGTGAGAAATCTTTTGTAAAACAGAGTGTTATATTAGATGAAAAAACTTTATACTATCCAAAAGATCAGTTTTCACCCCAAGAGTTTTTAAATGCTATTCAGTTATTATCGAAATTAGTCGTTAATACTGATGTTGTTTAGCTTAAAAATAATCGGGATAGATCCTCAATTTTGATCTAAGTTATGGGTTTTTGGTTAAGGTGTTTGATTTGGTAAACGAACAATCTTCAAAAAATAAAATCGTAGTGTTAGTTGTTGATGATCAGATGATGGTGATTGAAGCGGTACGCCGCATGCTGGAAACTGAGAAAGATGTCGATTTTTATTATTGCACCGATCCCACAAGAGCGATTGAAACAGCAATACAAATTCAACCTACGGTAATTTTATTGGATTTGGTTATGCCTGAAATTGATGGTATGACATTAGTTCGATTTTTTCGTAGTAATAAAAAAACTGAAGATATCCCTGTTATTGTCCTATCCACTATTGAAGCGGCAATCGATAAAAGTGCAGCATTTTCTGCTGGAGCCAGTGATTATATCGTTAAGTTACCGGATAAAATTGAACTAATTGCACGTGTTCGTTCTCATTCACGCAGTTATTTAAACCGAAAAGAGCGTGATGAAGCATTTGAAGAATTGCGTCAGGTGAAGGCTGAGCTTGAAGAAAGTAATGCGACATTACAGCTACTATCGTGTTTGGATGGATTAACCGGCATTGCTAATCGTCGACGTTTTGATGAGTTTATGATAAAAGAATGGAAGCGATCGAATCGGGAGCAATCCACTATATCCTTGATATTAATCGATATCGATTTTTTTAAGGCCTATAACGATAATTATGGCCATCAAAAAGGTGATGATACATTAAAGAGTGTCGCTAAAATGTTAAATGAGGGTCTCAATCGTCCGGCAGATTTATTGGCGCGTTACGGTGGTGAAGAGTTTGTTATGGTATTGCCTGAAACAACAATAGGTGGAGCAAAAAAACTCGCAGAACGGTTAACGAAAAATATACATGATGCGCATATCCCACATGAATATTCCGAAGCAGCGAAGTTTGTTACTGTGAGCATGGGTGTGGCCTGTTGTGAACCTGATAAGCGTTATAATTCTGTTGAAACGCTAATAGAAACAGCAGATAAAGCTTTGTATGAGGCAAAAGAGCTAGGTAGGAATCAAGTGGCTACTTCAGCAAATTGTGATGGAAAATGTATAACGGATGATGAGAAAGATGATTAGCTCTCTTTGTGTTCCTTGGCAGCAGTAATCGGTACCATTCGCGCTGTTTTTACTTTATTTCCTTGGATTTGAACTATTTCAATCGGGTAATCTGCAATTTTCACACTAATGCCTTGTTCTGGAATGCTTTCCAATTGTTCAGTGATAAGCCCATTGAATGTTTTAGGGCCGTTAACAGGCAAATTCCATTTCATCACTCGGTTTAGATCACGAATATTTGCACTTCCGTCCACTAAGTAAGATCCATCTTTTTGAGGGTGAATATCCTTGATGGTAGTCGCTGCTTCGCTCGTAAATTCTCCCACAATTTCTTCCAGAATGTCTTCAAGCGTCACCAGTCCTTGTACGTCACCATACTCGTCTACAACCAGTCCAATACGTCTTTCTTGCTGTTGGAAGTTCAATAGTTGAGTATTAAGCGGGGTAGTTTCAGGAACAAAATACGCTTCTCTAACGGCATCTAATAAGTCTTCCATTGTAAAACGATCTTGAGCTAAAAGATGTAAAACACTTCTGACATGCATAAATCCTTCAACTTCATTTATGTTGTCTCGAAAAACCGGTAACCGAGTATGTTGGCTATGTTGAAGCTGATCAACGATCTGGCTCATCTCATCATTAAGGTCAATGCCAGTAATTTCACTGCGGGGAATCATAATATCTTCCACAGTAACCTTTTCTAAATCAAGAATGCTTAGCAACATGTTTTGATGCCGCTTTGGAATTAAAGTACCAGCTTCGTGTACGACAGTGCGTAATTCTTCACTACTGAGGTGTTCGGTATTTTCCTTATCAAGTGTGATTCCGAAAATTTTTAATAAGCTGTTTGCAAATAGATTTATTAACCAGACAATGGGATACAATAATTTTAATAATGGAGTGAAAACATATGAAGCTGGAAAGGCGATTTTTTCTGGATAAAGTGCTGCGACAGTTTTAGGTGCAACTTCAGAAAATATTAATAAGACCAGTGTTAATAATCCTGCAGCAATGGCAATTGCTGCTTCGCCACCTAAGCGTAGGGCAATAATTGTTGTAATAGATGAGGCAAGTACATTAACAAAATTATTACCGAGTAGAATCAGACCAATGAGTTTATCAGGATTTTCTAGTAAACGACTCGCGCGAATTGCGCCATTATGCTTATTTTTCGCTAGATGGCGCAGACGATATCGATTGATTGACATTAAGCCCGTTTCTGAGCTTGAGAAAAACGCGGACAGTACCAGTAGAAAAAATAAAATACCGAATAATACCGCTAAAGGAATGTCTTGCAAGTTTTGTTATCTCCTGGTCAATAAGGAATTATTAGCGTTGGAGAATAATTTCGAGGACATATTTACTGCCAAAGTAAGCCAGCATAAGCGTAACGAAACCACTTAATGTCCAGCGAATGACAGTTCGCCCACGCCAGCCAAATTTCCAACGGCCCCAAAGAAGGATGGCAAATACCAGCCAAGCACCTAGCGATAATATGGTTTTGTGAGCCAGATTTTGTGCAAACATGTCATCAAGGTAAATAAATCCACTGAGCAAAGACGTGGTTTGTAATGCAAAGCCAATGGTTATCATTTGTACCAATAACCCTTCCATGGTTTCCATGGGTGGTAAAGTGCGAATAAAACCGGTCGGTTTGCGATTATGTAAATTTCGTTCTTGAATTGAAGTCAATACAGCTTGTACAGCAGCAAGCCCTAATAAACTATAGGCCAGAATTGAGAGCATAATATGTACTCCCAACCCTCGGTGAGCCGTTGCATCGAGGATGTGATCTACCGGTAACAAATACTCGGCTGTTAGCGTAAAAGCAGCCAATGGAAGCACGATTAGGCCCAAGTTCTCAACGGGTTTACGAAAAGATGCGAGTAATAATAAACTGGCGACGAACCAAGTTGCTAAAGAAGCCACATGAGTAAAGCCCATTTGCAAACCAGTATCAGTAAATATATGGCGAGCGAGTATGTCCGCGTGAAAAATAACCGCCGCGAGCCCTAGGGACAGAGCAATTCGTTTATGTTTATCTGAAGGTTGGCTCGTTATTTGTTTAAACAATACTATTGTCGCAATGATATAGAGTAAAACTCCGACACTAGTAATGACAGCATCAATCATATATTTTTGGCTCCTGAACAACTAATATCAAATGATGTCATATTGCAGGGTGGCATTGAAGCGAAAATTAAATTAAATTTTATTGTATTTACAACCGTTAAGCAGATATGTTAACAGAAATATGTCAAATTTATGTTGAGGTAAAAGCTCAGTGAAACTCAGAGTATTGGGTTGCAGCGGAGGCGTTGCTGAGGGGCTACGGACTACATCTTTGCTGATTAATGATAGTATATTGATCGATGCAGGTACGGGTGTGGGAGATCTGACACTGGAAGAGATGGCGAAAATTGAGCATGTCTTCATCACGCATTCCCATATTGACCATGTTGGGTTCTTACCCTTGTTAGTTGATAGCATGTTTAGCAATATCACTACACCGATTACTGTGTATTCTCAAGCGGTTACTATTCAGGCGATTAAAGATCACATTTTTAATTGGATTATCTGGCCAGACTTTTCTCAACTACCTCGCCCGGACAAATCTGTTTTGCAATTTCAAGCGATGGCCCCCGATGAGACCTTGTTGCTTGATGAGGTATTATTTCAAATGATTGAAGTGAGCCATACGGTGCCCGCGGTTGCTTATCGTATAGAGCATGGTGGTAAAAGCATCGCTTTTAGCGGTGATACATCCAGTAATGATACCTTGTGGGATCGCTTGAATGCCTATCCTGATTTAGATATATTAATCGTTGAAAGTGCTTTTTCAAATGATCAGTACGATTTGGCACTACTATCGCGTCACTACACGCCCTCGTTGTTAGCGCAAGATTTAAATAAGTTGCGACATAACCCGGATATTTACATTACTCATTTAAAACCGGGTGATGAGAAGAAAATAACTGAAGAGCTTGAAAAGATTACCCCTAAACGTGCATTCAAAATTTTACGGAATGACACTGTTTTCACGTTATAATACTCTGCTTTGATTCCATAATTTATATCTCGCGAATTTAGCTTCTCGAGAAGCGCGCTGTCGCTCATAACGAAAAAGGCATTTAAATGTTTGACAATCTTACGGACCGGCTAACGAAAACCCTGCAAAATATCACTGGTAAGGGGCGAATTAGCGAAGATAATATAAAAGATACCCTACGTGAAGTGCGCATGGCGTTGTTGGAAGCTGATGTTGCGCTGCCAGTAGTTAAGGAATTCATGGCTGATGTTAAGGATAAAGCCATGGGGCAGGACGTGATTCAGAGTGTTTCGCCTGGCCAAGCTTTCGTAAAAATCGTCAACGATGAGCTGGTCCATGTAATGGGAGAGGCAAATGAGAAGCTCGATCTCAGTACAACGCCTCCAGCAGTAATTTTAATGGCTGGTTTGCAAGGGGCTGGTAAGACTACCAGTGTCGCTAAACTTGCTAAATACCTTAAAGAAACTGAAAAAAAATCAGTCATGGTGGTGAGTGCTGATATCTACAGACCCGCAGCCATAGACCAGCTTGAAACCTTATCTAGAGAGGTGGATGCAGTATTTTTCCCCAGCCATATCAGTGAAAAACCCGTAAAAATCGTTAAAGGTGCAATAAAAGAAGCGAAAAAGCAATTTATTGATGTGCTTTTAGTGGATACAGCAGGTCGTTTGCATATTGATGAACAGATGATGGAAGAAATTAAGGATCTTCACTCAGCTGTTGATCCCGTTGAAACCTTATTTGTGGTAGATAGCATGACCGGTCAGGATGCTGCCAATACAGCAAAAGTGTTCAATGAAGCCTTGCCATTAACAGGTGTGATTTTGACCAAAACAGATGGTGATGCACGTGGTGGGGCAGCATTATCTGTGAGAAATATAACGGGTAAGCCCATTAAGTTTCTGGGTATTGGTGAAAAAGTTGATGCCTTACAGCCTTTTTATCCCGATCGAATTGCATCTCGAATTTTAGGCATGGGTGATGTACTTTCTTTAGTTGAGGAAGCCGAGCAAAAGCTTGATAAGAAAGAAACAGCTAAGCTAGCTAAGAAGTTCAAAAAGGGAAAAAGCTTCAACCTAGAAGACTTCCTTACTCAAATTCAACAAATGAACAATATGGGTGGTATAGCGGGTTTGATGGACAAATTGCCAGGAGTAGGTCAAATGCCCGATGAAGTGAAGGACAAAATCAATAATAAGGAAATTGACCGTTTGCAGGCCATTATATTTTCTATGACAAAGGAAGAGCGCCGCAAACCTGAAATTATCAAAGGCTCAAGAAAACGTCGAATTGCTGCTGGTTGCGGTCAACAAGTACAAGATGTCAATCGTTTACTTAAGCAATTCAGCCAAATGCAGAAAATGATGAAAAAAATGCGTAGTAAAGGTGGCATGGCAGCCATGATGAAACAGATGAAAGGTGCTATGGGTGGAGGAGGTGCGGGCGGTGGTGGAATGCCTTTTCAGTAAACCATCCAGGGATTGATTAATTGGCGTTGAGGCCTTTTATTTGCCGCTCAGATTGTATATAATCCGCCGCTCTTTTTAAGCCTTTAACAGGCTAAGTATATATTTATTGAGGAATTTACACATGGTGACAATTCGTTTGGCACGTGGTGGCGCGAAAAAACGTCCGTTTTATCATATGGTTGTAACAGATAGCCGCAATCGTCGTGACGGTCGCTATCTAGAGCGTGTTGGTTTCTTTAACCCTAGCGCAAAAGGTCAAGAAGTCCGTTTGAACGTTAATGAAGACAGAATTAATCACTGGATTTCAAAAGGCGCACAAACTTCTGATCGTGTTGCTAAGTTGATTAAAGACAACCAAGCTGCGTAATATCAGTTTTATATGACGGATATTTATTCAGGCGATTCGTCTGAAGCGTTAATAACCCTAGGTACGATCAATGGGGTTTATGGTGTAAAAGGTTGGGTAAAAGTGTATTCCTTTACCTCACCGATTGAGAACATACTTAAATACAAGACTTGGCAATTAAGTAAAAAAAATCAGAATAAGACAGTCAGGCTTGAAAGCGGTAAAAAACATGGCAAAGGAATAATTGCCAAGTTAGAAGGTTTCGACGACAGAGATGAAGTTGCAATCTTATTAAAATCAGAGATTAAAATTGCTCGTAATCTAATGCCTGCATTACCGGAGGGTGAATATTACTGGAGCGATTTGCAGGGTTTGCAAGTGACCAACATGGATAATGTTGATTTTGGAAAGGTTGATCACTTATTTGAGACCGGTGCCAATGACGTCATGGTGGTAAAAGGGGATCAGGAGCGTTTAATTCCCTTTATTCAAGACATGTATATAAAAGACATCGATTTGGGGCAAAAAACCATGAAAGTGGATTGGCCTGAAGATTTTGAATAGATAACTTAACGTAAAGCATAGCTTTTGGCTTATCGTTAAAATACGAAGTGATTACTAAATGCGGATTGATATTATTAGTTTATTTCCGCAGATGTTTGAAGCTTTGACAGATCATGGCGTGGTTGGTCGGGCGATTCAGAGACAGGTTTTAGATCTGAACTACTGGAATCCCCGAGATTATGCGAATAATAAGCATAATACCGTTGATGATCGGCCTTACGGTGGCGGTCCAGGTATGGTTATGCAGTATCAACCTTTGAATGATGCTATTTCAGAGGTTAAGCAGCAGAACCCAGAAAGCCCGGTGATTTATTTATCACCTCAGGGTAAACCGCTTAATCAGCAAGCTTTGCAAGACATGGCAAAGTATCCCGGGCTGATTTTGTTGAACGGTCGTTACGAAGGGGTAGATGAAAGATTAATCGAAAGTCAGTGTGATCAGGAATGGTCGATTGGCGATTATGTAATAAGCGGTGGCGAACTGGCTTCTATGGTGCTAATTGATGGAATAGCACGTTTATTACCTGGCGTTTTGGGCCATGAAGATTCTGCAGAGCAAGACTCTTATGTTAATGGCTTGCTGGATTGTCCGCATTATACGCGGCCAGAAGTGGTAAATAATAGAGCCGTTCCAGAGGTATTATTAAGCGGCGATCATCAGGCAATAGCTAGATGGCGAATGAAACAAAGTTTGGGTAGAACCTGGTTACGCCGGCCCGATTTGTTGAAAGAACTGAATTTGAATAAAGAACAACAAGATTTACTGAACGAATTTATTCAGGAATCTAATCATTAGTGAAAAGACTATAAGTATAGTGGAGTAAGACCATGAGCAACATAATTGATCAACTTGAAAAAGAACAAATGAAATCTGATGTCCCTGTGTTTAATCCTGGTGATACATTAGTTGTTCAGGTAAGAGTAAAAGAAGGAGAGCGTGAGCGTTTACAGGCATTTGAAGGTGTTTGTATCGGAAAGCGAAATCGCGGTTTAAATTCAGCATTTACTGTTCGTAAAATTTCCAATGGTGAAGGCGTTGAGCGTGTTTTCCAAACTCACAGTAAACTTATTGAGAGTATTGCTGTTAAACGTCGCGGTGACGTTCGTCGTTCAAAGCTTTATTATTTGCGCGATTTGAAAGGCCGTGCAGCTCGAATCAAAGAAAAACTTAAATAAGTTTCTTGTTCAAATATAAATAAGAAAAGGCGTGATTTTCACGCCTTTTTTTTTGAACGATATATCTAGCCCGTTAGATCAGTTCTAAGAATAGAAGCTAATTATATCCACTTTTTTTCTATGGATAAAATTATAAGTCTATTCAATTCTGCATTCATTTGATAGCTCTCCTTTGTCATTGATTTTTTGCCAACCAGGTCACTTTTTTAATATTTCCCGTTAAGTTAATTAAGGGATCTGCCAATTAAGAGATACCAATAATATTAAGTACAAGATAAATAGATAAATATGAAGTCTAGAAAAAATAATTTTACGCTTAGAAAGCTTCTACTTGTTAGCTTTATTCTAATTTCTATTATACCTGTACTCCTTTTAGCTTCTTGGGTGCAGCACACAGCATTAGAAAAAGAATTTGAAGCGGTATATGAAAAACATCTAATTATCGCAAAGAATTTAACCGGTGCTATTGAGCGCTATGTTGACGATGCTAAGAGCGCATTTCGAGTAGTTATATCAGAAGAAACAAATCACGGCATACATTCATTTGAAGTCAATAAATTATTGGAAAAACTTAATTTTCAGAGAATCTGGCTTTATAAAGAAAATAAGGCCCAGCCCTTGTTTCGTAATTATGAGGATAAGTTAGAAGGTTTCACCGTGCCTGAAGATGTGCTGGAATTTATAAAAAATAATAAAGCGTCGGCAAATGTTGTTGATGGCAAAATACTGATATCTGGCGTTATGAATAATGCAGATAATAATCCGACTATTGTTATGATGTTAAGCGTTGGGCGTGATGAATATGCTATAGCGACACTCAGCCCATCATATATTCTTAAAGTTCAAAGTGCCATTGTGTTTGGTGAGCGAGGTCACGCAGCAATCGTTGATCAATTTGGTCGTGTAATGGCTCATCCGGTAAAAAAATGGTATGAGACCATGAAGGATATTTCATTCTTACCGCCCGTACAAAGCATGATGGCAGGTAAAACAGGTGTCACACAATTTTACACACCCGCCATGCAGGCCGATATGATTGCTGGCCATACGGTTGTAAAAAACACGGGTTGGGGTGTCATGATCCCACAGCCAGTTATGGAGCTACATGAGCGTGCTCAATATGCTCAATATATGGCGTTGTTAATCGCATTATTCGGTGTCAGTGTCGCCGCTTTGATTAGTTGGTGGTTAGCCGGATTTTTAACTCGATCTCTCAATAATATGACTCAATTCACTGAGTCAGTAGCATCTGGAGAGTTGAGTTCGCATATTGAGTTAGAAAAAGGAATGGTCCCTCAGGAAATTAGCAAGCTAATCGCTTCATTCAATCGCATGATTGACAAATTAAAAAATAAAACTGAAGACTTTATCATGTTAAATGATCGTTTACGTGAAGCGCAAAATATAGCGAAGTTAGGTAATTGGAAATTAAATATTACAGATAATAATATGTGGTGGTCCGATGAAGTTTATCGGATTTTAGGTTTGCATAAAAATGAAATAGCCGCTCCAACCTTGGATATAATGTTGTCGGTCATGGATGAAAGTCAAAGAGAAAACTTTGTAAATTCGTTAAAAAAGGCAATTTTAACTAAAACAGATTTTAGTATTGACTGTAAAAAAGAAATTCAAAACGATGATGCGATTTATTTTCATCAAGATGTCGTTGTACAAGTAAATTCAAAAAATGAAATTTCATGCTTGTCTGGTACCATTCAAGATGTCACTGAGCGTAAAATTCAGGAAGAGGTGTTACACTTTCAAGCACATTATGATTCATTGACTAAATTGCCTAATCGTGACTATTGTCTTGAGGTCCTTGAGAAAAATTTGTGTGAAGCACGAAATGAAGAACGTATCTTACCTTTTTTTCTTGTTGGTCTGGATCATTTTAAAGAGGTTAATGGTAGTTTGGGACATAATGTTGGCGACAAATTATTGCAACTCGCTAGTGAAAGAATCAATGGCATCATTAGTGAAAAAGATTTTGTGGCGCGATTAGGTAGTGATGAGTTTGCCATTATTTTTAATAGTGTGACTGAAATGGAAAATGTACCAATATTGGCAAGTAAGGTCATTGATGAATTTCAAAAACCTTTTACGGTAGATTATTATGAGGCTACTGTGGGTGCCAGTATTGGTATTAGTGTATATCCAGAATTTGATGCATTTAATCCATTGCTATTACTGCAAAAAGCAGACACAGCATTACACGCTGCGAAGGCTAATGGTCGAGGTACTTATTGCTTATTTAATTCGGAAATGGATGAGCAAGTTATTTCGCGAATGAATTTGCGTTCCGAGTTGTCTACTGCACTAGAGAATAATGAGTTTCATTTAGTGTATCAACCCATTGTTGATAGTAAAACAGGGAAAGTGATATGCGCTGAATCGCTGATTCGCTGGATTCATCCAACGCGAGGGTTTATACCGCCAGATAAATTTATTTCGCTTGCAGAGGAAACTGGTCACATAGCGGAAATAGGTCTGTGGGTTTTAGATGAAGCTTGTAAAGAATTAAAAAAATGGCATAGCAATGGTTTTCCAGACCTATATATATCAGTCAATCTTTCTTTACGCCAAATTCAGTTGGGTTTGGAAAAAGAAGATATTATGAAAATACTTCAAAAGTATAAACTGGAGCCAAGTTTCCTTACATTAGAAATAACTGAAAGTTTATTGATGGAAGATCTCGATGATAATCTTGTCTGGCTAAATGATGTTAGAACAACGGGTGTTCGTTTTTCAATTGATGACTTTGGTACAGGTTATTCTTCTTTAAGTTATTTACTTAATTTACCTGTATCGACTCTCAAAATTGATAGGGCATTTGTATCTAATATTTTATTTGGTAATAAAGATGAAACGCTGATTGAAATGATTATTACCTTATCGAAGAAACTGGGGTTTAAAGTTGTGGCTGAAGGTGTGGAAACGCAAGGCCAGCTTGATAAATTAACTGATTATGACTGTGATCTTATACAAGGTTATTTTTTCAGTAAACCAATGGTATCTCATGAGTTTATGGAATATATTGAGAAAGAAAAAGTTAGCGACAACGTAACCAGCCTGCCTGTTAGGAAAGCATAAATACACTGCGTTTTTCTATATATTTTATTTTAATCATACAGTGCAATTTTTAGTTTAATATTAGAATAAATTAATATTCTTGTATCGCTCAATAATTATCAATTTACACCGATAAATTTAGTATCAACGGTCTCGTTGTCCTCAATCAGCATCTCAATATATATGGGGCGTAGGATTAATATGATATGTATCAAGGAGCAGGAATGTTAAACCGCAATCTACATACTTTTGATCGTTTTTTACGTGTTGTTGTTGGTGTTGTGTGCGTTTACTTCGGCTTTATCGATAGTAGTTATATTTCACAAAATACGGTAGCTACCCTAATTGGCATTATTGGTGTGACTAATTTATTTGCCGCTGTTTCTGGTTTTTGTCCTTTATATAAAGCGACAGGACTAAGTACCTATAAGGATGAATTAGACCAGAACCATGAAACATAGGCTTAAAATTAAACTTTTTTTTAGTATATTTAGTGCTTCTTTAATTGCATTAGTTTTTTTTGGCTTAGTAGCCTATGATTCTGCGATAAATACTAGTCATGAGAGGGAGGCTGAGCTTTTGGGTCTCTTTTCAGGTCATTTTGTATTGCATTTAACATCGGAAGTAAAAGCTAAAAAATCAGAACTTAATCAAGAAACCATTAATACCTGGTTAGATCATTACAAAAAAACGGCCTTTGGATTAGCAATATTTACTATTGAGGGAGATGGATTAAATATTCTAAAAACACAGAATATGCCAAAGTATTTTGTGACGCAATTAATCGAAAGCAATGAATCCGGTTCACGTAAAATAGATAAGCAAGCTTACACCTGGAGTTCTCGAAATATCCCTGATTCGCCTTATTATATTGCCATTATTCATAAAGTTAGCGAAGAGTCTGCAAGCTCATTTTTTAATTCCTTGGGTGTGCCACTAATTATTACTGCTGCCTTACTGTTGTGGTTGACGACTTGGGTCACAATTTATTTAACTTCACTTTACGATCGTTTAAGTAAACAAAGAAATGAGTTGGAATTTCAAGCACAACATGACCCACTCACAAAAATGATAAATCGAAGTTTATACTTAAAATTATTAGATTCATTGTGCGATAAATCTGATAAGCAAAATATTCCCCTTTCTTTGTGTTATATCAGTATTAATAATTTCAAAGATGTGAACTGTACCTTGGGGCATGATTTTGCTGATAAATTGTTAATAGCAATAGCTAATCGATGTAATGCAATCGTGCAAGACAACGGTTATGTAGCGAGGTTAGGTGCAGCAGAATTTGCAATCATTTTGCCCGACCATAATACAAATGAAGCGCGAAATTTTGCTGAAAGTATTTTAAAAGATATAGAAGACGATATTACCATTGCTAATATTAAGCTCAATGTTTCGGTTAACATTGGTATTGTTTCTACACCAGAGCATGCTCATAATATGGAAGAATTAATACAACGAGCAGAGATTGCCATACATAATGCCAAGAAGCTTGGTTCTCGAATTACGATTTTTCATAGCGATCTACTAAAAAGCTATCAACCTAATCTAAATTTAATTTCTCTAAAATCTATTGGGAATTAAAATACATCTGATCTAAACAACACAGTTTACTTCTTTGAGTTAAGTACTATAATTAACATAATCTCAACAGTTTATGTTATTCATGCCTAAAAAATATTCAAATTATCAAGCAATTTTCACTGCACCATTTGCTACATTGGGATTGAAATTAAATCAGCAGAGCATTTGTGAGTTGGATTTTATTTTTGAAGATGTACCAAGATCTACTTTTCAAAATGAATATGCTGAAAAGATTGCTGAACAAATTAGTTGCTACATTGAAAATCCCTTATATCAATTAGATTTATCTGTCACACCAGAAGGCACAAAATTTCAAAAGTCCGTTTGGCGACAAATGCGAAAGATTCCTATTGGCTCCTGTTTGACTTATAGTGAAGTTGCGGAAGAGTTGCAGAGTGGTCCACGCGCTGTTGGTAATGCCTGTAGAAAAAATCCTATTCCTTTAATTATTCCTTGTCATCGTATTGTTGCAAAAAATGGTTTGGGTGGTTTTGCTGGTGAAACTTCGGGTCAGTTAACGGAAATTAAACGATGGTTGTTAGATCATGAATCCTGCAAGATCAATTGATTCAGTTTTAAGTGAAGATTTACAGAATATTGAAACCTTTGTAAACAGTCTATGGTTGGAATCTGGGTTAAGTGAAAATACACGCCGCAGTTATCAATCAGATTTAAGTCTTTGTGCAAATTGGTTAAGTGAAAAACAGCTTAGTTTAAGTGGCGCTAATAGGGAATCAATTTTATCTTTTTTGGCATTTAAAGTGAAATCTGGTTATAAGCCACGGACGACGGCACGCATCTTATCCAGTTTGAAACGATTTTATCAGTTTCTCATTCGTGAGAATATCCGTATGGATAATCCTTGTCGACTGGTGGAATCCCCAAAATTGGGCCGACCGTTACCCAAAGTATTATCTGAACAAGACGTTGAGTCATTATTAAATGCACCGGATGGAGCTACGGACTTAGGTTTGCGTGATTTAGCAATGTTAGAATTACTTTACGCCACGGGTCTACGCGTTACAGAGTTAGTGAGTTTAGAGATGAATCAATTGAGTTTTAATCAAGGCTTGGTTCGTGTCATAGGCAAAGGCAATAAAGAGCGGCTTGTACCTTTAGGTGAACAAGCTTTAGCGTGCATTGAAAACTACGTCAAGCGAGCTAGAGCCGATATTTTAAAACATAAAATGAGTGAAGCATTATTTGTGACTAATCGTGGCGGCGCGATGACACGTCATGCTTTTTGGCACTTAATTAAACGTTACGCACAAAAGGCGGGGATTTCTCAAGAGTTGTCACCTCATACGCTACGCCATGCGTTTGCCACACATTTATTGAATCATGGAGCTGATTTAAGGGTAGTACAGATGTTATTGGGCCATAGTGACCTGTCAACCACTCAAATCTACACCCATGTTGCTCAAGAACGACTCAAACAAATGTATCAAACTCACCATCCACGTGCATAAATTGGATATTTAATGATATATCATCAATAAATTTTCAATTTATTTAAAACTAACCGGATATTCCCTGTAAAACAGTTGTCTAATTTTTGCGATTCGGTATAGTTCAAGCATCTTTGTAGGATTACCCGCCCTTAACCAGTGTTTTCAGGAGTTTTTACAGTGTTGAAAAAGTTATTTTTACTTTGTCTGATAAGTGTATTTTTTAGTCTGTCGGCTTGCACTGCTGAACGGGTAGAAAGTAGTGAGATTTCAGAGGTTAATGCAATAACAAAAGTATTTTCTGAGGTGATTCCTGGCGCTAAACCAGATGCTGTGTCGCCATCAACGATTCCTGGTGTTTATCAAGTCGTGTATGGCGCACAAGTTATCTACATGTCTAAAGATGGCCGATATGCCATTCAAGGTGATTTAATAGACTTGAAATCACGAGTAAATATAACCGAAGCTGCTCGATCGCTTCAGCGCACTAAGCTTGTTAAAAAAATTGATGAAGATTCTACAATTGTTTTTGCGCCAAAAAATGTAAAACACACGATTACTGTATTCACTGATATAGATTGTGGTTATTGCCGAAAGCTGCATCGTGAAATGGACCAATATACTGACCTTGGTATTAAAGTACGTTATTTAGCTTTTCCCCGTTCTGGTTTAAATACAGATTCGTATCATAAAGCAGTAACCGTTTGGTGCTCTGATGATAAGAAGCAGGCAATGACTGATGCTAAAGCGGGCGTTAAACAAGAAAGAAAAACTTGTGACAATCCTGTAGCAGATCATATGAAATTGGCAGAGCAATTCAGCGTTTCAGGCACGCCTACGATTGTGATGGAGAACGGCGAAGTTGTACCGGGGTATGTGCCTGCTGCACGTTTATCCCGCATGTTAGATAATGAAAAAACGGCTTCTTTAAAGTAAATCTCTAAATCCTCGTTTTACAATAATCTCAAATATATTTGATTTCTCCGGCTTAAATCATCCGGAGAGATTCTTGCTCTGTCAGTGTTATTTTCAAGGAAGAAGAAATGATAAAGCTCTTTTTGATATTGATCATTGCTGGTCTGGTTTATGTTGGAATGAATTGGGAGCAGATTTCTGGCCAAGTTGAATCAGGATTAGATACTGCGGAAGAAGTTAAAAGCCAAGCCATGGACCTAAAGGATCAAGCGCAAGATAAACTCGATGATTCTAAAGATACAATAGAAAACTTCATGGATAAGGTGAAATAGAAGCTGAAAACTGGATTTGCTTCACGGTATCTTATTGTTTTTTCTACGCTTCATCTCCCTTTAAGCTCAATATTGTAGTTTACAACATCCCGACTTGGGTTTGTAACCTGTATAAGCTTAATAATGAATAACCTTCTTAAATCACTCATTTTCCTGTTTTGCTTTACTTTGCCATCAGTGCTGTTCGCATTTGATGGGGATGGTTTATTGCTAAAAAGTATTGCCATGAATTTCGATTTTTCGGAGTACGATGAGGATGGTGTTGTTGTCAATGAAAAGGGCATACTTTTCGGTGGCGAATTAGAAGTAGGCAAAGCCGTTGGCCCACTCTGGATGTCTTTAAATGGACAATATTTAAAAGGGGAAGTTGATTATACCGGTAAAGCTCAGGATCTATCGGGGAATACACGTGATCACAATACAGTAACCGCCGAAACAATCATTGATACCTCATTTCAAATTGGTCGTATTTATGAATCCTGGCGTAGGCATGATTATGCCATTATTTATTTTGGCGCAGGCCTTCATCAATGGGCAAGAGACATAAAAACTAAACGAGATGCTATTACTGATGAGCCAGTGATTGGGTTATATGAACGCTATAGGTGGTGGTACGCTCATATGGGGGCACGGGGTTTTCTGTTCCGCACGTCCAAGTCATATATGATGGCAGAACTCAATCTCTTACGCACTTTCCGGCCAAAAATGGATGTGAGTTTCAAAGGTTTGGCTGATACGGATAGTGTTTCTCTAGGCGAACATTACGGTGCAAAGATCTCAATACCTTTTCGATACGAATTAAAACGCTGGTTTCATATTTATTCAGAAATATTCTTTGAAGCATGGGATTTGGGTGGGAGTAACAAACGTTTAGTGAAGAAAGATGGTTTTGTAACAGGAACTACGTTTGAAGAGCCTCGCAGTACGTCACGGTTTTACGGAGCAAAGCTCGGTATTTATTTAAAATTTGATTAGTGATATTTATGTTTTAAAAGTGCGCCTTATCAGTAGGAGGGTGAGAGTTAATGTAATAATCGCGACATCTTAACACGATAAATATTTACCAAGGGCCCAGATCCTCCTAAGATATCGAAAATTGCTAATATGTTTTTTCTTGCAGCATCGTCTTTAAACTTTCTATCTTTTTGCATGATATCGATGAAATTTTCCAGTGCGTTTTCATATTGTTTGTTCAAGGCAAAATAACAAGCGAGCTGATATTGACTTGTAATATCATTAGTAGACGAGACTTGTTGTTTTAGTAATTCTATATCATTGATATCAGATATTTCATTTGAAAAACTATTCAAAACTCTAATTTCTTGAACAAATTTATCATTCGCATTTTGGATCGGAACTTGGTCAAGCAAGTTCTCTACTTCTTGATTATTACCTTGATCTAATGCAATTCGCGCTAATAACATAATACTGTTTGAATGGGAACTATCGTTTTTTAGTAAGTTTTCTAAAATAGATCTGGCTTTCGTTTTGTCATTTGATTCTAATGCTTCTAAAGCGGATTGAAATTGATGATCCGATTCGCTAATTTGATGTCTATCGATAAATTCACGGATATCTGATTCAGGTAGAACGCCAGTAAACTCATCAATGACATCACCGAGTTTAAAAATTTTTACGGTAGGTAAGCTGCGAATATTAAATTGTTCTGTCAGGCCTTTTTGCTGTTCAGAATCAATTTTTGCTAAATGAAATTTTCCACCATATTCTTCAGCTAACTTCGCTAAAATAGGCATGAGTATTTTACAAGGATTGCACCAGCCAGCCCAAAAATCGACTAAGACAGGCGTAGTCTGAGACTTTTCCAGTACTTCAGTTTCAAAGTTTTCGGCAGTGACAATACTGATATAAGGTGAATTAGTCATTATTAGAAATCTCTATACATTTTAAATAATGGGTGAATAGTATAATTAATCTAATGCGTTTTTTAGGCCACAATTTTTTTGCAATTTCTGCATAAAAAGACATTTGTTGTTGATATTCGTCGGCAATATTGGGGAGTTTAGTTAAATCTATATCACTGTGGGACTTGTAGTCAATGATAAATACTTCAGTATCAGTAATAACAACACGATCAATGATCCCAGGTTTCATATTGCCGGTAAAATTGACTAAAACAGGCATTTCATTAATTGCATTATTGTATAGCTCTGAATTAAAAAATTGAGCGAAGGCTTCGTGAGTAAATACAGCTTGGGCTTCTTTAATGCAATGAGACATGACTGGTTCAGTTGCTTTACTGCTGAACTCTTCTAAAATTTGTATTTTGATTTCTTCAATTGAATATTGTTCTATTAATTCTAATACTCGATGAATCATGGTGCCCCGAATGGTTGATTCATTATCATTGTTTGATTCATCTAACTCAGGCAATATTCCCTTACAATAATTGGCTGGTTTACTGAAAAGCAAAGTGTTCTGATCTAGATCCGGTTTTAGTGTTTCACTGTCAATTATTTTCTCAATATCATCACAAATGGGTAAATGTAAGTGGCATTCAGGCCAGTTATCTTCTATTAAACTATACCAACTGGGATTGGATTGTTTCTTGGTTCGACATCCGGAAATAAACAATGCTTGCCGCGCCCGGGTTAAGGCAACATAGAGTAAATTTGCGTCTTCTATATTGGATTTGTTTTCATTAATTTGTAATAGATTTTTAATATGCTCAGCTTGCTTGTTTTTTATTGGACAGAGTAGGAATTGCGTAGGTTTTTCTTCATTTTCTGGCCATTGAATTAGCGCTTGGTAACTGTTGTTTGTTCCTGATTTGGCATCTGCTGAGTCAGCAAGGAACACAATCGGTGCTTCCAGGCCCTTTGATGCATGAATGGTGAGTATTCTGATAGCACCTTCATGAGATTCATTTAACACTTCATCAGGGCTATCATCATTTTGTACCATGCTGCGTAATTTACTAATAAATCGGCCTAGTGAAGGATATCGACCACTTTCAATTTCCAATGCTAAAGAAAGAAATTGACTTAAGTTCGAATGGACTCGATGTTTAAAGTGATCTGGAATTTGTTGTTCATATTGATTGAATATATCAGCCTCATGAAAAATCATGTCTAATAAATCGTGAATAGGTAAATGCCCGGATAAAGTGCGCCATCGATTTAAACAATTTATAGCGTATTCTAAATTCTCGGAACATGATTTTTTTTCATTTAATTGATTAATCAATTCAAACCAGGATGATTGTTTATTTTTATCTGTAATGGCACTGACAATAGAAATGAGATCATCATTGGAACATTGAAAAATGGGAGAACGTAAAGCAGTCGCTAGGGCAAGGTTGTTATAAGGGGTATACAAAACGTCCATTAATGCCATGAGGTCTTGTATTTCCTGGCATTCAAATAAGGTTCCTTTGTTATTGCTGAGGTAGGGAATATTTGCTTCGCGCAAAGCTTGTTCATAGTCAGCGACATGCGTTCGTGAGCGAACGAGTAACATAATGTCTGAATAAGTCGCTGGACGTAAGCCGTTATCCGAATTAATTCCCGTTTTTTGACGAATTAAATGATTAATATGTTCAGCAATTTGTTGTCCTTCACGGTAGTATGGTTGATCATCACTGAGTAATGGTTCTTCCAGGGAATTACGAAAATAAATGGCTTCAGTATCTGATTTTTCTTTTTCAATGATGGGTAATAATGTGATTTGCCCTGGCATTTCATTTAGAAAGGTAGAATGATCGTGGAAACCGGGTAGACGATTTTCAAAATAGGCACTTTTAAATAGAGAATTTAGCAAATCCATTACTGCTGTGGATGAACGACGAGATTTATCCATGGGAAATGTTTTAGCGAATAAATTGTTCTCAAGCCACTGGCCTGCTTGGTTTAACAATCTTGGATCAGCACGTCTAAAACTATAAATCGATTGCTTTTCATCACCTACAATAAACACACTGCGAGAATTATCCGGCTGATTTGCAAATTCTTCTAATAAAGGCAGGATTAGTCGCCATTGTGTTGGATTGGTGTCCTGAAATTCATCTATTAGCATATGATCAATACGCTGATCGAGTTTGTACTGAACCCATAATGCATTGTCACTGTGATTTAAAAGCTGATACGTATTCCATTCTAAATCAACAAAGTCTAATAGGCGTTGTTCAGTTTTAATTTTTTGATAGCTTGTTATCAGCTGATCACCTGCGGTGTACCAAGCAGAAGATAAATGAAAATTGTGATGTTTTAAACAGAGTTCATTGATTAGTAGTAATTGTGTACTGAAGTCCTGGCAAATAGTAAGAAACTCTGTTTCACCATCTTCACCAATTTTTTTTGCTCGACTTTTTACGGACTTTTGATTTTTATTATCCCCTTCTTTGTTAATGAAAAAATTATATAATTCATTAAATGGCTTGATATATAGGTTTTGTTTTTCATTTGCTGTTATAAATAGTTCACTTTCAATAATTGTTTGAAGTTTATCTGCGTTTTTAAGATTAGTCTTAGTGTCATGGATATTTAAGAAATGGACGAGTCGAGATAGTTTCCCCTGGTTATTTTTTGTGAAGAATCTATGGTATGGGTTTTCTTCTGGATTGATTTTCAAGTCATCAAGCAGGTGTTGAATGGCATATTTAACCGGTTTTTTTTGTCCTTGAGTATATGCCCACCAATCACTACGCTGATTAAGAAAGTTATCCAAAGATTGATGCGTGTTATGCAGGCCATTACTTAATTCATATAAGGATTCTAGTGCTTGAGCAATGTTGCTTTGTGGATCTTGGGTTGCTTTGTCATATAAAGCATCCCAGGCAGCGGAACGAAAAGCATTTTCATCATCTAATAATTCAAAGCCGGGTGGCACTTCTGCTTCGAGTGGGAATTTACGTAATATTTCTTGACAAAAAGCATGGAAAGTTGAAGTTCTTACCTGATATTCGCTGCGCATGAGTTTTTCATAAAGCTGACGGGCAGATTGAATCATAGCCGGTGTAACATCTACCCCAATATTCTCCAATTCTTTGCTAACTTCTGACTCTGAAGCGATTGCAAGTTGGTATAAACGTTCAAACAAGCGACTTTGCATTTCAGCAGCAGCTTTACGAGTAAAGGTGATTGCGAGAATGGCATCTGGTCGAACGTCGGCTAACAACAAGCGCAATAGGCGAGTAACCAAGAGGTAGGTTTTTCCTACGCCTGCGGAGGCTTTTACAATTGCGCTAATTTCTGGATTGGCGGCTTCAATAGGATTATTGCTTAACATTGGTATAATTAATTATTCCATTATAAAGAGCATAGTTGGGGTATAATCTGCGCCATGCAAAAGTCTGATTTTCATTTTGATTTACCACCATCTTTGATAGCCCAATATCCTACACCGGAGCGTACGGCGAGTCGACTATTGTATCTCAATCGCCAGACTGGCGACATAAAGGATAAATGCTTTAGCAATGTGCTGGATTTATTAAAAGCGGGTGATTTATTGGTGATGAATAACACTCGAGTTATACCTGCTCGATTGCATGGAAAAAAGCAAACTGGCGGTATTGTCGAAGTATTGATAGAGCGATTGTTAGATGACAACCGTGCTTTGGCATTTGTTCGTGCCAGTAAATCGCCAAAAGTAAACAGCTTTTTGCATTTTGACGCTGAAGTCAGCGCTGAAGTTGTTGGGCGTCATGAAGATTTGTTTGAGTTGAAGTTTATAGGTGACAAGACTTTACTTGCAGTACTTGAAGATTTGGGTGAAATTCCCTTGCCACCCTATATGACGCGTGATGCTGGTAAAGAAGATGCGGATCGATATCAAACAGTTTTTGCCAAACACCATGGGGCGGTTGCTGCGCCAACAGCGGGTTTGCATTTTGATGAAGTCCTTTTAGAAAAAGTGCAGGAAAAAGGCGTGAGCTTAGCTTATGTGACATTACATGTTGGGGCAGGCACATTTAAACCTATGCGTGTCGATAATATTCTCGAACACAAAATGCATAAAGAACGCATTGAAGTGTCTGCGTCAGTTTGTGAAAAAATTCTAAAAACAAAAAAAAGTGGTGGTAGAGTGGTTGCTGTTGGCACTACCGTCGTTAGAAGTCTGGAAAGTGCAGCATTAAATGGCGAGTTAAAACCCATTGATGACGAAACAAATATATTCATTTATCCAGGTTTCGAGTTCAAAGTTGTGGATACATTGATTACTAATTTTCATTTATCTGAGTCAACATTATTAATGTTAGTGTCTGCTTTTGCGACAAAAAAGCAGGTTTTTGAGGCTTATTCTCATGCCATTGAGGAAAAATATCGCTTTTTTAGTTATGGTGATGCGATGTTTATTGAATAACTATCTGACTCACCGATATAGCCTCAATCTAAATTTTTATTAATTCTTCCAAGTCCTTGTTTTGTAGCTGCCGTGTTCACATTGACCAGTATTTAAATCCCTAAAAATGTAAAAAAAGAGTGAATTACTTCACATAATTGTCTGTTTACTTATTAGTTAACTAAGTAAACGACGATACATATATGTAGATGCAAATGGTTTATATTCCCATAGATTAATACCGGATTGATGTTAATGGGCACACGGAGTGAAGGTTATGAGAAGTCTAGTTATTGTGAGTTCTTTTGTTGTATTGTTGTTTTCTATGTCTGCAAACGCATCACTTAAAGAGGGATTTTTAGAGGCTTGCGATTCATCTCCACATATTGATGAAGGCAGTGACTGCATGTGTGTATTTAATGAAGTGGTCCATCAATTTGGTGAAGATGATGCAAAAGAGCTAATTCCATTCGTTAGCGGTGATCAGGAGATGGAAAAAGAAGTTGGTGATTCGTTGAATTTTATCGCTGGTAAATGTGAAGAATGATCTAGGTTTTTTTAGCGTTTTGCCCAGTTAAATGCACTTTAATCCTAATATACGCTTGCAAGAGTTTATTATTCAATAACTCCCCCATTTTTTCCTGTTTGATATTTATCCCCTCGTTATATATTAGAGTTTGTTATACTGCTGCGCACTGATGCGATGTGGATAGCAAATGAAATTTACCCTTAAAACAACCGATAAATTAGCTCGACGTGGTGAAATACAGTTCCAGCGTGGCAAAGTGCAAACTCCTGCATTTATGCCTGTGGGAACCTATGGTACCGTGAAGGGCATGAGTCCTGAAGAAGTAGAAGCGACAGGTGCAGAAATTATCTTAGGAAATACGTTTCATTTAATGCTTCGCCCAGGCACAGAAATAATTAATCTACACGGTGATTTGCATGACTTTATGCACTGGGATAAACCGATTTTAACGGATTCGGGCGGTTTTCAGGTTTTTAGCTTGGGCGAAATGCGTAAAATTACCGAAGAAGGTGTTCATTTTCGTTCACCGATCGATGGCTCAAAAGTTTTTATGGGACCAGAAGAGTCTATGCAGGTTCAGCGTGCATTAGGATCAGATATTGTGATGATTTTTGATGAGTGCACACCTTATCCTGCTACTGAGCGTGAAGCTGAAGAATCCATGACACTTTCTTTGCGCTGGGCTAAGCGCAGTAAGGACGCTTTTGCCGATAATCCTAATGCCTTATTCGGGATTGTGCAGGGAGGTATGTATCCCGATCTACGAAAAGTTTCTTTAGATGCTCTGATGGAAATTGGCTTCGATGGGTATGCCTTGGGTGGGTTATCTGTGGGCGAAAGTAAAGCGGAAATGTTTCATATTCTTGATACCACCGCGAATTTATTGCCCACAGATAAACCGAGATATGTGATGGGCGTTGGTAAACCGGAGGATTTGGTGGAAGCCGTAAGTCGAGGTATTGACATGTTCGATTGCGTAATGCCTACACGCAATGCTCGAAACGGTCATTTGTTCACCAGCTTTGGTGTCGTAAAAATTCGCAACCAACGTTATGAAAAAGATACTCGCCCCTTGGATGAATTTTGCTCATGTTATTGTTGTCAGAATTATACGCGCAGTTATTTACGCTACTTAGATAAAGCGGGTGAAATATTAGGCGTTCGATTAAATACCATTCATAACTTACATTATTATCAATCGCTTATGCAATCTATGCGAGATGCCATTGAAAATGGGAATTTCGAGGATTTTGTCAAAGATTTTTACGCGAAACGCTCACAATCTGCTGTAGATATGTAGTAATATGCCACTTTCTTTTAAGATCAGGTCACATGCGCCGGATGTTTTGGAATTGGCGCAGAATAAATAGCCAGTTACATTCTAATTAGGTCGTATCACCTGTGTCTAAACAATCAACAATATAAACATAAGGATAAATCGATGAACTTTTTCATCTCGGATGCCATGGCAGAAGGCGGTGGCGCAGCAGCAGGACAGGGTGGACTGTTAGGCTTTTTACCATTGGTGATCATTTTTGTTATTTTTTACTTTTTGATCATTCGTCCACAAGTGAAACGCGCCAAAGAACATAAACAATTAACTGAGTCAGTCGCCAAAGGTGATGAAGTAGTAACCGGTGGTGGTTTGTTGGGTAAGGTATCTGACGTTAATGATAATTTTGTTACCTTAGAAGTTGCAGAAGGTGTTGAAGTTAAAATTCAGCGTCAGTCAGTTTCTTCATTGGTGCCAAAGGGTACGATCAAGTCAAGCTAAGTACATATAACGTCGTTGTGTTAAAAAAATCATTGTAGCCCGGTTGTTTCCGGGCTGTTCAATAAACTCTTTTATCTTTTTTTAAGGAAATGCTGGAATGTTAAATCAGTATCCTTTGTGGAAATACATTTTAATATGCATCGTTTTAGTCACGGGGATCATCTATGCCTCGCCAAATTTATTTGGTGACGATCCAGCGATTCAAATATCAGAAACACGTGCTAGTAAGGTTGATAACAGTACTTTAGGTAAAGTGGAAGCTTTGCTTGAAAATAACCAGATCCAAGTGAAAAGCATGGTACTTGATGAGCGTGGCATTCTTATTCGCATGAACGATACAGAATCGCAGCTCAAAGCCAAGGATATTATTCGCGAAAAACTGGGCAATGCCTATGTTGTTGCTTTAAATCTTGCGCCTGCCACGCCAGCTTGGTTACGTTCCATGAACGCTTTGCCTATGTATCTTGGTTTGGATTTACGCGGTGGTGTTCATTTTCTCATGCAAGTGGATATGAATGCAGCGATTACCCAGAGCCTGGAAAGATATAAAGGGGATTTTAGAGCCCTATTACGCGAAAATAAAGTGCGCTATTTGAGTATAAAGCTTGATGGTAATGTTGTTGAAGACTCTGGTTTTGTAAAATTAAAATTTAAAAATGATGATGTTCGTAGTGAAGCGCGCAAAGTCATTAAAAAAGAATTTCGCACCTTGGAGATGCGTGATTCTAACGATGAAAAATATTCTTATCTTTTAGTTAATCCTTCAGCGAATGAGATAAAAGAAACTAAGCGATTTGCCGTACAGCAAAATATTACCACCTTACGTAATCGAGTAAATGAACTTGGTGTTGCAGAGCCAGTGATTCAGCAACAGGGAATTGATCGAATCGTTGTTCAATTGCCGGGTGTTCAAGATACCGCAAAAGCGAAAGAAATTTTAGGTGCTACCGCAACACTAGAGTTCCGAATGGTTGATGAAGAGCATAGTGCTCAGGCGGCAGTTAAAGGCAGAATACCTCCCGGCACCAAACTTTATAAAGAGCGAAACGGTGAACCGGTCTTAATGAAAAACCAGGTGATGTTAACGGGTGATTATATTGTTGATGCTGCATCGGGCATTGATGCACAGTCCGGTGGGCCAAACGTTAATATTAGCCTTGATAGCAAGGGTGGAAAGATATTTTTAAATGCTACAAAAAATAATGTCGGTAAATTGATGGGTGTTATTTTTATTGAAAGTAAGCTAGAAACGAAAACGATCGACGGCAAAGAAGTTAAGGTTCGTCGTAAAACTGAGGAAGTGATCAATGTGGCGAGAATTCGTGATCGTTTAGGTAATCGATTTCAGATTTCTGGATTGGATAGTACCAATGAAGCACGCGATTTAGCCTTATTATTGCGTGCTGGTGCATTAGCTGCACCCATTGATATTGTGGAAGAACGCACAGTTGGTCCAAGTCTTGGACAAGATAATATCGACCAGGGTTTCGCTTCCGTCATGATTGGCTTTGTTTTAGTGCTTTTTTGGATGATCTTCTTCTATCGAGGATTTGGCATGATTGCGAATCTTGCGCTAGCCATGAATCTGATATTAATCGTCGCTGTATTGTCAATGATGCAAGCTACCCTAACACTGCCTGGCATCGCCGGTATTGTATTAACTGTTGGTATGGCGGTTGATGCCAATGTGTTGATATTTGAACGTATTCGAGAAGAATTACGCAATAAGGTTACCCCGCAATCAGCTATTGATAAGGGTTATGCAAAAGCAATTATTACGATTTCTGATGCTAATGTAACTACCTTGATTGCTGCGTTGGTATTATTTGCTATGGGTACGGGACCTATTAAAGGATTTGCCATTACCCTTTCCATCGGTATTTTGACTTCTATGTTTACTGCTATTATGGGTACACGAGCTGTTGTTAATTACGCTTATGGTCGACGCAAGCTTAAAACGTTGCCACTTTAGAAAAAAAGGTTTTAGAAAATGCAATTATTGCGGAATGTTCCAAAAATAGATTTTATGCAGTGGCGAAAACAGGCCATCATTCTGTCGGGTGTTTTGATGATGATTTGTCTGATATCTATCATGGCGCGTGGTTTGAATCTCGGTATCGATTTTACTGGCGGTACTTTAATTGAAGTCGGCTATCAGAGTTCTGCAGATTTAAATAAAGTACGTGGTGCATTGGCAAGTTCGGGTTTTCCTGATGCAGTCGTTCAGCATTTTGGTACATCTAAAGATGTACTAGTGCGTATTGCCCCGAGAGAGGATTTGAGCAGTGCCCAGCTAAGTACGACAATGTTGGAGATTTTAGAAAAAACCTCTGACACAGCTGTGGAGATGCGCAGGGTAGAGTTTGTTGGGCCGCAAATTGGTGATGAGCTAGTTGAAAAGGGTGGTATGGCCATGTTAATTGCCCTGGCTTGCATCTTAATATACGTATGGATTCGATTTGAAAAACGTTTTTCTTTGGGCTCTATTGCAGCCTTGGTTCACGATGTCATATTTACCATGGGTTTGTTTGCACTGTTTCAGTTGGAATTTGATTTAACGGTACTTGCGGCGCTTTTGGCGGTTATTGGTTATTCTTTGAATGATACTATTGTCGTTTTTGACCGGGTGCGAGAGAATTTTCGACTTATGCGTAAAGGCACGCCTGAAGATATCGTTAATAGGTCAATAAACCAAACATTATCGCGTACTTTAATGACATCATTAACAACCTTGTTGGTATTAATCGCCTTGTTTATTTTTGGTGGTGAGTTGATTCATGGTTTCGCAACGGCATTAATTATTGGTGTGATAGTAGGAACATACTCATCAATATATGTGGCGACTTCGACTGCTTTAATGCTGGGTGTTACCAAGCAGGATTTAATGCCGCCAGAGAAAGAAGGTGCGGATTCAACACCTGTCATGTAAGTTTAAAGCCCAGGTATCGTGGAACGCGAAACCTGGGTAAATTATAAAATTTTAGAGTGAAGTTCTGTAACGAAAATTCTCCTCATTACTCTCGTGTTTTTTATCTCTTTTTCTATCATTTCCAAACGTGACTAAACGATTCTTTCGATAGGTGCATTCTGCTGTGAGTCCACGGATTTGGCATAAACCTTTTCCGTCTTTATGGTCGTGTTTGAAATATCCAATATAATAGTCACCACTTACCCAGGTAAATTTGCCTTTGCCATGTAACGCGCCGTTTTCAAATTCACCAATATATTGATTTCCATTGCTATAAATCATTACACCTTCTCCATGATAGCGACCATCATGAAATTGGCCTGTATATTGTTCTCCATTTAAATTGGCATATTTGCCCTTGCCTTCAAAGCGACCAAGATGGAATTCTCCTTGGTATTGGCCCTGATTTTTAATCGACATTTTGCCATGGCCCTCGAACATACCGTCGCGTAATTCACCCTGATAACTGTCACCGTTGTTAAACAAAAAAGTACCTACGCCATGCATTAAGTCATTTTTGAATAATCCATGATACTGATCACCATTACTGAATGTCATGATACCCATGCCTTCAGATAAGCCGTTGATAAAATTACCTTCATAAACATTACCATTTTGCGTTTCCAGCTTGCCAATCCCATTAAACAAGCCTTCTTCAAACTCCCCAGAATATCTAGTGCCATTTCGCCAAACCAATCGACCTTGGCCATGAAATAAGCCATTGTTTAGTTCGCCTTCGTAAACTGAACTGTCAGGAAGAATGATTTTAGATGTTGCCTTAGAGATGTTGGATTTGGGTGAAAGTTGAGCGCATGCCGACAAATAGCTAATCGCTAAGACCAATAGAATTGGTGATGGTGAGATAAGTTTTATCAATTTGATATCCGTATCATTTATTTCAATGTTATTTGGAATAATGTCTTGCGAACAATGAATAATACTCTGATAAAACTCTGAGGTAAATTGAGAAAAAAAGCTGAACTTGAATTAATAGATGGTTAAAGCAAAGGTGTTTTGGTGAGGTGTTGATTATTGAGGTGGGGGTGTATTAACTTGTAACCAATATTTACCGAGATCATTAATGACATCAGAGAATACCTGAAAGCTGACAGGCTTTTTAATATAGCTATTACTACCAAGCTTGTAACCAGTAACCACATCTTGAAATTCGTCGGAAGTAGTGAGTAGCACCACGGGGATAAATCGAGTGGTTTCGTTGTCTCGAATTTCTTTTAATACATCAAGTCCGCTCAATTTAGGTAAATTGATATCAAGCAACACGAGATTTGGTACATCTTCAGCATTTCTAGTGCTATATTCGCCTTTTGCAAATAAATAATCGAGTGCCTGTTTGCCATCTTTGGTGACAACAACTTGATTCTTCAGATTGCTTTTTTGAAAAGCCATTAAGGTGAGTTCAACGTCATCATCGTTGTCTTCTACCAATAAAACGGTCTGTTCAATACCTATCATGTCTGCGTCTCCGCCGTATATACCTTCGAACTGCAGCGATATATTTGAAAAACCTAGCTCTTTACACCAGGAAATAGCGGTATCTGATGTTTTAAATATGCGAGGTGTACCGCGTTTAGAAGAAAGTGTATGAGCTGGATTATGAGAATTTCTGGGCAATAACGATACCTTCCAACCGCTTTCAACAGCATCGTGGATGACTTTTGCTTCTAACCAATGATCAGATGTAAAAAGTAATCGAATATCTCGTTCGTTCATACGAGGTTTATTTGTCCCAACATTTCCTTGTTATAGTAAACCAAAAATTTAGTTATGGGTATTTATTTTTAATATTTAGAGAGTAAATATTATTGTTTGAATAAATTACAAACAGATCAAAATAAAATAAAGCGAAATTTATGATTTGTTGTATGAAAAAAATACAAATAGGATGGCTGTTTGCTTAAGTCTTCTGTGCAATAATTGAAGCCTATGGTTTAAACAAATTAAAAATGCGAATGTGACATCACTTGATGTCACAGAGATCAATTAGCCTATGATCAATATATGCATGTAATGTTGGCGCGTTTTTACAATGCGACAGACGCAGCATTGACGCCGATGCGTGAACAACAGCGCAAGCATGCGTCCGATGTTTTAAATACGCGAGGTTCTTTGCTGCGCTTAGAATTCAACATATGCTCATCACCATTATTAGCAACAAGTTTTAAAGTCCAGCCTTTATTATCATTAGAAGGTTGAATGATTACTTTTTCTAAGTCGTTAGATTCAGATAAGAGTCTTGCTTCCCGTTCTTGCATAATTGGTCGCCTAATTTCCTTAATATGGGTACACATAGGCTAATATAGCGCAAAAAAATAAAAAGTTAAGTAAAATATTCAAATATTTAATAATTTCTATTAAATCGAACGGCTATAGACTAATAAGTGCGCACTTTGAAAGAAGTATATTGATATTTAAAGATATTGTGCTTAATTTTGCTGTTCGCTTTCCGTAAATGGTAGACTCGATTCGATGGATTTAGATTCAGATATTATGTTTAGGGATCCAAAAACCTCAAAATTGTACAGATACATTTTTTCTTTTTGTAAAATCTAATATGAGCTTTGTTCTCATTTATCCAACATATTGTAAAGTACGTCCTCTGATGATTAGCAAACATTTTAAACATTGAGAAAATCATCAATTTTTGTTAAATTTCACTCCCTTCAAGAATACAATTTCCTCCCGAGTAAAAGTGTCCGATGACTAAGTATATATTTGTAACTGGTGGTGTAGTTTCATCTTTGGGTAAGGGCATAGCGTCGGCTTCTCTTGGTGCAATCCTGGAAGCTCGTGGCTTAAAAGTCACATTAATCAAGATGGATCCTTATATTAACGTTGATCCCGGCACTATGAGTCCGTTTCAACATGGCGAGGTGTATGTTACCCAAGATGGTGCTGAAACCGATTTAGATCTGGGGCATTATGAGCGATTTGTTCGAAGCCCGATGACCCAGAAAAATAATTTTACAACAGGTCGAATTTATCAGACGGTCATCCGTAAAGAACGCCGCGGTGATTATTTGGGGGCCACAGTTCAGGTTATTCCTCACATATCAGATGAAATTAAACGCAGTATGCTGGAAGGTGCATTGGGCAGTGATATTGCGTTAGTTGAAATTGGTGGTACGGTTGGCGATATTGAATCATTACCTTTTTTAGAAAGTATTCGCCAATTAGGTGTGGAATTGGGCCGTGATCGCGTCTTATTTATGCATTTAACCTTGTTGCCTTACATTGCAGCAGCAGGTGAATTGAAAACAAAACCGACTCAACATTCTGTTAAAGAATTGCGTAGTATTGGTATCCAACCTGATATTCTAGTCACTCGATCAGAGAGTATTATTTCCGAAGCGGAAAAGAAAAAAATAGCCTTGTTCACTAATGTAGAACAGCGTGCAGTTTATTCGGCATATGATGTCGACAATATTTATCAAGTACCCATGGTACTACATGAGCAAGGGCTGGACGATTTTGTTGCTGAGCGATTTGGATTAGATGTTCAAGCGGCCGATTTATCGGACTGGCAGCATGTTGTTGATGTTATGGCTAATCCTCAGGGTGAAGTGATAATAGCGATGGTCGGCAAGTATATGGATTTAACTGAGGCTTATAAATCATTATCAGAAGCATTAACTCACGCAGGCATACAAACTGAATCTCGCGTTAAAATTCAATATGTAGATTCGGAAGAAATCGAACAAAATGGAACAGATTGCATCAAAGATGTGGATGCTATATTGGTTCCTGGTGGGTTTGGTGAGCGCGGTATTGAAGGAAAGATTACAGCGATTGAATATGCCAGGGAAAATAATATACCTTTCTTAGGGATATGCCTGGGTATGCAACTTGCCGTTGTTGAGTATGCTCGTCATGTCGCAAAATTGAAAAAAGCGCACAGTACCGAATTTAATATTGATACTGAATTTCCAGTGATTGGGTTAATCAAAGAATGGGTGACATCTCAAGGTGGTATTGAAATGCGAAGTGAAGCTTCGGATCTTGGTGGTAGCATGCGATTGGGTGCTCAAAAATGTCGTTTAAATTTGAACTCTAAAATGTATGAGATGTACCAAGAAGAAGTGATAGAGGAACGCCATCGCCATCGCTATGAATTTAACAATCAATACCGTGAACAATTAGAGGCAAATGGCTTATTGTTATCGGGTGTTTCTATTGATGAAAAACTGGTGGAAGTAGTTGAGATTCCTAGTCATCCTTGGTTTGTAGCTTGTCAATTCCATCCAGAGTTCACGTCAACACCTAGAGATGGGCACCCATTATTTACGGGATTTGTGCAGGCAGCGTTAACGTACAAACAGGCAAATTGCACTTAAATGCTGTGATATTGTGCTTATCGTAATATTTCACGTTGTTATGTAAACAAAGACCTTTTCCTAGCACGCGAATTACTGGATAATATGCCACGAAATTATACGAAAAGATTAATATTTATACGGTTCTCGTAGATTAGGCTATTAATTTACACATATTTTTGAGAATAGAACCGAGTTTTTAACAAAATGGAGCTGAAATGCCAAAGATTGCGAATATAAAAGCAAGAGAAGTCATAGATTCACGTGGAAATCCTACGGTTGAAGTTGATGTAATTTTAGATAGCGGTACAAAAGGTACCGCAATAGTGCCTTCTGGTGCATCCACAGGTTCACGTGAAGCCGTTGAATTACGTGATGGCGATGCCAAGCGCTATGGCGGAAAAGGGGTATTAAAAGCTGTTGAAAATGTAAATACCGCTATTAAAGACGCATTAATTGGTGTGGATGCGACGGCACAGGCATTAATCGACCAAACCATGATTGAATTAGATGGTACAGAAAATAAAGGCAAACTGGGCGCTAATGCGCTTTTAGCCGTTTCACTTGCTACAGCTCATGCTGCAAGTAACGATGCTGGTATGCCGTTATACCGATACTTGGGTGGTGAACACGATACTTTGCTACCAGTGCCTATGATGAACATTATCAACGGTGGTGAGCACGCTGATAACAGTGTTGATATTCAAGAATTTATGATTGTACCTGTTGGTGCGCCTTCTGTGACTGAAGCAATTCGTTATGGCGCAGAAGTTTTCCATGCGTTGAAAAAAGTGTTATCTGCAAAAGGTTTAAATACGGCGGTTGGTGATGAAGGTGGTTTCGCCCCAGACTTAGGTTCAAACGAAGAAGCGATTCAGGTAATTCTGGAAAGTATAAAAAATGCCGGTTATGAAGCAGGCAAAGACATATTTATTGCTATTGATGCTGCAAGTTCTGAGTTTTATAAAGATGGCAAATATGTACTTGCTGCAGAAAACAAATCATTGTCTAGTGAAGAGTTTGTCGATTTTCTAGCTGAATGGGTGGATAAATATCCCATTATATCTATCGAAGATGGCATGGATGAAAGTGATTGGGATGGTTGGGCGATTTTAAGTAAACGATTGAATGATAAAGTTCAATTGGTTGGTGATGATTTGTTTGTAACCAACTCAAAAATCTTAAAAGAAGGCATTGATAAGTCTATTGCTAATTCCATTTTGATTAAAGTAAACCAAATTGGTACTTTGACGGAAACTTTGGATGCCATTAATATGGCTAAAGAGGCGAATTACACTGCTGTGGTATCTCATCGTTCCGGTGAAACAGAAGACACAACCATTGCTGATCTTGCTGTTGCAACTTCTGCGGGTCAAATTAAAACTGGCTCATTGTCTCGTTCTGATCGTTTGGCAAAGTATAATCAGTTAATTCGAATTGAAGAAGAATTAGGTGATTTAGCTAAATATGCAGGAATGGATGCATTTAATCACATGAAGTAATTTATCGACTCGTCGGTGCAAGAGCGCTGGCGAGTTTTTTGCAGCCGTTTTTGAACCAGATTAATCCAAATAATCTTGTGGGAAATGAGGGTTGAGACATGCGTGGGCTGTTAATCTTTTTATCCTTTCTTACACTGCTATTGCAATATCCTCTGTGGTTTGGCAACAATAGTCTATCCGGTGCCTGGAAACTAAAGGCAAAAATTGAATCTCAAACGATTGAAAATCTACAACTTGCTGAGCGCAATCGCTTGTTGGATGCTGAAGTGTATAATTTGAAAAACGGCTTAGATGTAGTTGAGGAAAAAGCACGATTTGAGTTGGGTATGATAAAGAAGGGTGAGACATTTTATCAAATCATTGAACAACCAAAAGGCACAAATGAATAATCAAGAAAAACTTTGGGTGGTGATTCCTGCGGCAGGTGTGGGTAAGCGTATGTTGGTTGATCACCCAAAACAATATCTCGAGCTTGAAAGTAAAACGATCTTAGAACGCAGTATTTTGTGTTTTTCACATCATCCAAAAGTTGAAGGTATTGTTGTCGTAATTTCCAATGGTGACGAATACTGGCCTAGTTTGGATATAAAAAGTGAAGTGCCTATCTATATTGCGGAAGGCGGTAAAGAACGTTGTCATTCGGTATTAAATGGATTGGAGTTTTTAGCTGACAAAGCGCAAGTTTGTGATTGGATTATGGTACATGATGCGGCGCGACCATTTCTACATTCTGATGATATTGAGCAAATGATTGAAAAATTGTGGGAACATTCGGTTGGAGGTTTGTTGGGAATACCCGTAACGGATACTTTAAAATTTTGTGGAAATGA
>Ga0316207_10000440_pt1 | contig 69401 bp, 60 predicted proteins | sample 6weekpyrite_MG_FD_204943 | JGI IMG/M metagenome (GOLD analysis project Ga0316207, IMG submission 204943) | Microbial mat bacterial communities from mineral coupon in-situ incubated in ocean water Damariscotta River, Maine, United States -... | ecosystem: Environmental > Aquatic > Marine >... | reverse complement strand
GCTGCCAGTAACTGGCACGTGTTGCACGGTCATCGGGTGATGGCATAGCTTATCTCCTGTTTAGTGTGGAGATATTATTCAGGATTTAGTTTGGAGATGATAGATTGCGGATTTGTTGGCGCTTACGGTAAATATGTAGAACGTGGCAATGTCGTATTGTCCTTCAAGCTTGAAGAAAGCTGCCCGTGAGGGGTGCTGAAGACAATGCGTCTATAAGAGGATGGAAAAAGCGAAAGACTTTCTGTAATGGAGAGTATACGGGTTCAAATTTTGCCCGACATGAAAATGTGCCCACGTCCATCAGGTGTTTCGTTGCGAGATAAATTGAACCAAACGATTTTATGAAGAAAAGCAAATGACAGCCATCGTAGCTGGTGCAGCTTCAAACAATACACAAAACTGGAACCAGCTAGACTGGAAACAGATTCGTCGTCATGTTTATCGTATTCAATCGCGTATCGCAAAGGCTGTGCAGGAAAAGCGTTGGGGTAAGGTGAAAGCTTTACAACGACTTTTAACGTGCTCAAGGTCGGCCAAATTACTGGCCGTCAAAATGATGATGCGTAATAAGGGAGCAAAAACGCCTGGTATTGACAAGGTATTGTGGACGTCACCCAATCAATACTGGGATGCGGCTTTTTCCTTGCGTATAAAAAGCTACAAGGCACAACCATTACGACGAATATACATTCCAAAATCAAATGGCAAGAAACGGCCATTAGGTATTCCCACCTTACATGACCGGGCGATGCAGGCACTGTTTGCGCTGGCGTTAAAACCCGTAGCAGAAACCAGCAGCGACTCGCACTCATATGGGTTCAGGGAAAAACGCAGTCTACATGATGCGATTAAGCAATCGTTTATCTGCCTTGCTATGAAAGTATCCGCACCCTGGATACTTGAGGCTGATATAAAAGGGTGTTTTGATCACATTAGTCACGACTGGTTATTGGAAAATATTCCGTTACCCAAAGCCATCTTAAATCAGTGGTTAAAATCAGGTTTTATAGACTCCTCTGCATTTTATGAGACCCATGAAGGTACACCACAAGGCGGCATCATCTCACCCATACTCTGCAACATGGCATTGGATGGGTTACAGGACCTTGTGATAAAGGGACGAAATAAAAAGCGCAGGAAACTTAACATCATCCGTTACGCCGATGATTTTATCATAACCGGTGCCTCGGAAGATATTTTGTTAAGCGAAATAAAACCGGATGTGGAACGTTTTTTCGCCAAGCGAGGTTTAACGCTGTCAACAAAGAAAACCAGGTTGACACATATTAATGAGGGATTTGATTTTCTGGGTTTTACACTACGAAAATTTAAACACAAGCTCATTATTAAGCCCGCAAAACAGAAAACATCACAACTACTGGCGCGTATAAGAAAACTGCTCGCACAATGTCACGGCATCCCGTTTTATGCCATGCTCTGCAAACTCAATAGCGTGCTTCGTGGATGGGCCTATGCTCACCGCAAAGTAGTTGTTAAGGAGATATTTTCTTTCATAGATAATAATGTCTTTAAACAAGTCGCGAATTGGTTGCGCAAGGAGCATCGTAATAAAAACGGGTCATGGATTAATAAAGCCTATCATAAACAAAACAAAGGACGTTTTAGCTGGGGCAGCCATTATGTGCGTAAAGAGGGTGAAGTAAAATGGGTGGAGTTGTTTCGTATGGCAGACGTACCTGTGCGCTACCACACGAAAATACGAAGTGAAGCAAACCCCTATGATCGTCAAGACTACGTTTACTTCAGACAACGAGCTGAAGTCAATCGTAAAACGGCAATCAGAGACCGGTTGTTTCTATCTTCGGATGCCTATGCTAAATTAACGCAATGGAAATAACATTATTACAAATAAGCAGTCGGGTCGTAAGTGATCGGCTTTTGAAAGGCTTGAGCTGTATGATGGGAAACTATCACGTACAGTTCTTAGGGGGGAACGGGTCGTAAGGCCCTGACCTACCCGGTGCTAATAAAATATGGAATACATTGTTGCTTTAGTCGTTTCCATTTTATTTTTTCTATATTGGTTTTTTGAAAAAAGAAATGCAGAAATAAAATACAAAAGTGCATTTTCAGGCAGAAAGAGCATTTCTCCTGAAACATTCTATGAAAAATATTTTAAAGAACAAAAAATACCTGAGCATATAGTTTATGGCGTTAAACGAATACTTGAAGAACAACTAGATACTGATTTATCAAAATTAGAAGCAGAAGATGACTTCTCAACCAATTTAAACTTCTTTTTTGCTTTAGACTCAATGGCTGACGTAGAAATCGTTGTAGCTCTTGAAAATGAATTTAAAATAAACATAGAAGACAAAGAAACTGAAAAGACACATACTGTACGTGACATTGTTAACTTAGTATGGGCAAAATTAAAAAATAAGCCTAATAAGGCGCTCTAGCTGGACTGACATACCCTTAGTTTGAATTACTTCGAACTACTGGTACTATCAAATACTAGAATTTTAACTAGCCCATTGGGCATGCAGCCCCTAAGCTGGGCGTTATGTGAAAATAAATAACAAATATAATTTTGCAGTTATTACAGTAATTAAACTATAGGGAACACCATGAATGAATAAATTATTAATCACACTGCCGTTAACATTAATGTGTAGTTCTACAAATGCAGCACTAGTGTCTAGGCTAGGTGGCTTGGCATATTACGATACTGAATCTAACCTAACTTGGCTCACCGATGCAAATGCCATTGCTGGCTCAGTATATGATAGTGACATATTTTATGGCTCATCAACTGATGGATCAACGACATGGGCAAGCGCTAATGCCTGGGCGACAAACCTTGAGGTAGTAGGTGTATCAGGCTGGCGACTACCCACAGCAGATCCAAGCTGTGGCTCATATAACTGTACAAATAGTGAAATGGGAAATCTATTTTACAATGTATTTGGTGGCGTTGGCGGCTCATTAACAGTCGATTACGAAAATTTAACAAGCAATGATAATTACAAATTGTTCAGTAATATTTCAACATCTAATTACTGGACGTCCACAGAATATTCTGATGCACGTGCATTTGCATTTTGGTTTCAAACGGGATATCAAGGTAATTACAATAAGTTTAATGAGAGACGAGCATGGGCTGTACATACAGGTGATGTAGCGGCAGTTCCTGTGCCCGCGGCAATATGGTTGTTTGGGTCTGGGTTTATAGGTCTATTTGGCACTACATTACGTAAAAACACATAATAATTAAACTAACGCAGACCATTTTTTCTTACGGTCTAAAAGCAGGCCGCAAGAAAAAACGTCAGGTTATGAAAGCGTTGAGGCTGTAGAAAAACCCAAAAAATACATTCTAAAATTTGTTAAAATGACTCAACATAAAACGAGTTATAAAAATGCCAAATTTTATTCCTTACGATGACAACCAGGACACAATGGTTGTCATAAATTTTAAAGATCAACTTCAGCCTGGTACCTTTGAACACACCATCAATTTCTTAGTTCAAAATAATTTAGACTTATCAGTTTATTTTTCAACTTATAATAATGAAGACAATGGCCGCCCCGCATATGATCCTGCTATTCTCTTAAAAATAATCTTGTTTGCTTATTCAAAAGGCATAACATCAAGCCGCGAAATACAATGGTGTTGTAAATTCAGTATTATTTTTAAAGCACTTTCCTGTGATACTGTCCCGCATTTTACAACCATCGCAAGCTTTGTGAGTAGCCATACCCAGGCAATTGAATCTATTTTCGAACAAATATTACTTACCTGCGATGAGCAGGGACTATTGGGTCACGAACTCTTTGCTATTGATGGATGCAAAATGTCATCAAATGCCAGTAAAGAATGGTCTGGCACAATTAAAGAGTTAGAACAAAAACGCGATAAGATTAAACGATTATTAAACCATCATATAAATGAAGATAAAAAAATATCAACTAACGAGCCACTCGACGAAGCTATAATAAAACGCGCTAAACAAACCGCTGAAACATTAATCGCAGCACATAATAAAATTGAAAAATTTCTAAAGACAGCTGAACCAAGAACGGGAAAAGGCAAACAGAAAAAGGAAGTTAAAAGTAACATAACCGACAATGAAAGTGCCAAGATGACCACCAGAAAAGGCATCATACAAGGTTACAACGGCGTTATATCGGTTGATAAAAAACATCAGATAATTATAGATGCACAAGCTTTTGGAGAGGGCCAGAAACACCATACATTACAGCCTGTACTTGAAACAATACAAGAACGATACAGGCGCCTGGGCATTAACGATGATCTTTATCAGACAGGAATAATTGCCACAGCAGACACTGGTTTTTCCAATGAAGACAATATGCAATACGTAAATGCATACGATATAAATGCTTATATTCCTGATAATAAATTCAGAAGTCGAGATCCAAAATTTGCAAATCAGAAAAACAAATACGGTAAGCGAAAAAACAATCCAAAGAGAAAAGAAAAAGCCGTTATACCTGCCAGTGAATTTAGATTTGATCCAACAAATAAAACCTGTATTTGTCCTGCTGGAGAATCGATGAAATTAAAAAAAGAAGGCAATGATCAACGTGGTATTGATAAAGTATTTTTTCATTGCAAACCTACACTATGCAGAAACTGCGAATTAAAAAAACAATGCATGCGAAATCCTGCATCAGCCGATACAAGAACAGGTAACGCTCGGCAGGTGTCATTTGTTTTAGAATCAAAACGAAAACCCGCTTATACAGACTGGATGAAGGAACGAGTCGATAGTGACAAAGGCAAACTTATTTATAGCCATAGAATGTCAGTCGTTGAACCCGTGTTTGGAAATATAGGAACCAACAAAGGATTAAACAAATTTAGTTTACGCGGCAAAAAGAAAGTACAGAGTCAGCTGAAACTCTTTTGCATTATTCATAATATAGAAAAGATTAAGAATTATGGTAGTATCGCTGCTTGAGAGGGTGATGTAGCGGGATTAAAAAGACAGTGTATTAGATTGTTCTAATATATGGTTGAAATATTCGCTAACCTTTATTAAAACAAATATATTTAACTCGCTATGAGCGAGAATATAAACTTAAAGTAAATAAACAATAAAATTTGAGAATGTGGAATTGCTGATTTTTTTGGGTTTTTCTATGGCCTCGTTAGATTTATGAAAGAAAATCACTTCATATACCGATATTTTAAAGAAGGCATGAATCCGTTTAAAAGTACTTCTAGTTTCTCCGATAAAGAAATTATCTCTTTTATGAAAAATAATTTCCCTAAACATCGATGGTTTCATGCTGATCCCGAAGGAAGAATTAAAGCTCGAAGAAATATTGAAAACTGGCTACATGGAAATTTTATTTTATCAGGTGGGAAACCTAAAACAAATCATCCTTGTTATTTTACATTAGGAAAATCTCCCTTTTTACTGGAGTTTGAGTCATTTGAGGGACAGTCAAAAGAGGTGCAATTACCATTGAGTCTATTTTCTTGCGAGAATATTAGTTTCACATATCCGGATAGTTTTTTTTCAGAATGGTTGAGCCGGAATAAAGATAATGAACTATATGACGAGGAATTGAATGGGAAAATATTTAAATTAAATGAACTTCTTAGTTTGTTGGATAGCGGTAGAATTCCCAAAAATGTTTACATGGATACACCAAATTATAAATATCATTTATACATCGAGGCGCAGGTTTGGGATTATTCCATCCTGGATAATTACCAAAAATATAACAAGCAACACTATTAGAAAAAAAGCCGGCTACAAAACAGCCAACACTTTTTTGTGTAAATGAGTTTAGCGCTAAAGTAAAACAGTGCGTATATTAATGTATTTGGTTTTACTAGTGAACAGCATATTATTTAAGTCTGATCTAGCTATAGAAAGTAAAGAGATATTAAGTAAACATCTCGATTGTATGGTTAAGTTTGTATCTGGACATAAGGTGGTATTTTGTTTGTCTAAAAAATATGTATATAAAACTGAAATTAGGAATAAAGACATCTATAGTTTTATATTCTTAGATATTTATAATTCAAGAAAGTATATAATCAATTTATTACATATTAAATGGCATGAAAAAGAAATTATCTATTGCTACATGTTGGGCTAGTTGCGATGAAAATAACTACTGTGAAGTTTGCAATGGTAAAACAATCTGCAAAAAATCTTACAAGTCGTTGCAGCCTGACCGTTTACCCGTAGTTTCTTTTGTGGCTTCCGCTTCGCTCCATTCTGCCACAAACCAAACCACGGGTAATTGGTGCTGAACTCGGCGTTGTGGTAAAATCAACAAGCAATTTTACTTACATATATTAAATTAACAAATCATGGAGAGAAAAATGTATAAATTACGGATGTATATATTAGCTACTATACTGTTAAGTGGTCTACTATTTAAATCGACCAATGCCGCACTGGTGGAACTTGTTGTAGTTGGTAATATTGAATTTAATGGCTTAGTGACGGTAGACCAGTCAGTTGACAGCCTAGTTACCATAAAAGCAGTCTATGATACCAGTTTTGTAGATAGAGACATCGCCAATGTAGATGTGGGGCGTTTTAATGACATACCAGCGCCTGGTGAAACGGCATTGATTCCGTTTCGGTTGCGACTGATCTCGGCATAATTGAATTTATAACAGCCAATGTATCGCCGTCACTTATAGTATCAAATGTTAATCAGGTATTAACATCAGAAAGAAAAACCTTAACCACCTCAACTTTAGCGAGTTCTTTATTAACAGACAACGGTTTTACTGGTGTGATGAGTAATTTAACAGAACCAGAATCCTTGCTATTTTCCCTAGCTAGTTCAGATATGGATGATTACTTGTTTACAGATCCTAATGTATTGTTGTCTGGAAATGGAGTCGTACCCGCTGATTTAACAGCACTAGGAGGGACTGTATCAATAATTGGTAATTCTAATACTCGACAAATACAAAACACCGAATTTGGTTTTAGTGTTACAAGCTTTAGTGTCAGTGCCGTACCCGTTCCTGCTTCCGTATGGTTATTTGGAAGTGGTCTAATTGGAATCCTGAGCTTAGTGAGGCGTAAAAAAACTTAGTTGAAACTGCTAATTTGGGGTCAGAGAACAATAATCTCTAATATTGGAACCAATTCCTCTTTGACCCTGATTTAGCAGGCCTCCCCCGATAACGTAGACACTAAAGTCTAAATTCCGTTTTATGCCATGCCCTACAAACTCAATAGCGTGCTTCGTGGATGGATCTATGCTCACCGCAAAGTAGTTGTTAAGGAGATATTTTCTTTCATAGATAATAATGTCTTTAAACAAGTCGCGAATTGGTTGCGCAAGGAGCATCGTAATAAAAACGGGTCATGGATTGATAAAGCCTGTCATAAGCAAAACAAAAGACGTTTTAGCTGGGGCAGCCATTATGTGCGTAAAGAGGGTGAAGTAAAATGGGTGGAGTTGTTTCGTATGGCAGATGTACCTGTGCGTTACCATACGAAGATACGAAGCGAAGGAAACCCTATGATCGTCAAGACTACGTTTACTTTAGACAACGAGCTGAAGTCAATCGTAAAACGGCAATCAGAGATCGGTTATTTCTGTCTTCGGGTGCCTATGCTAAATTAACGCAATGGAAATAACATTATTACAAATAAGCAGTCGGGTCGTAAGTGATCGGATTTTTGAAAGGCTTGAGCTGTATGATGGGGAGCTATCACGTACAGTTCTTAGGGGGGGAGCGGGTCGTAAGCCCCTGACCTCCCCGGTGTTTAAAGGCACATTGACAACAAGTATGACCGTGGTTATACTTTTTACATGAAAACAGCGATATCAATCCCAAACGAAATATTTGACGCAGCCGAGCATTTTGCCAGCAGTACGGGCATGTCTCGAAGTGAGCTTTATACTAAGGCAGTTCTCGAATATCTCAATAAATACAAATACTTAGACGTCACCGATGCTTTAAATAAAGTATATTCTGAAACAGATTCAAGCCTTGATAGCAAGCTACACTCAATGCAAATCAAGTCTCTGACAAAAGAAGAGTGGTAGTGAAAAGAGGCGAAATATGGTGGACTTCACTAGAAAAACCACGAGGCTCCGAGCCAGGCTTTCGTCGTCCCGTAGTAATAATCTCATCAAATGACTTTAACAAAAGTAAAATTCAAACTGTTATTGTTGCTGTCATAACTTCAAATATACGCTTAGCTGAAGCGCCCGGAAACTTCAAGCTAACTAAAAAAGGCTCTGGGCTTAATCGTGAATCTGTTGTAAATATTTCACAATTATTAACCATTGATAAATCATTTTTAAGTGAGAAATCAGGAAAATTAAACACAAAACAAAAGCAATTATTGAACTATGGTTTGCAGCTAGCATTAAATATATAAAAAATCACTGCTGTCCCGTTAAAAGAAATTAGTTTATGTTTAAAGCGCATTGTTATGTGATTAACGAACGTTTCACTCTGATCGAGACATGAGTTGGGGGTGTCTGTCTAAGACGCACCGTAAAACCATCCCTGGTGGCTCGACACCCGCGTCCATGCGGGTGAGGGTCTTAGACAGATACCCCCAACTCATGCCTCTAGTGGTTAACGGGACAGCAGTGTTATAGAAAAATTTTGTCACGGCAGCGCAGTGAATACAGCGGAATATTATCAATCGTAGGGCGGATCCGCTTTGCTTGATCCACCCTACGCGCATTTATATTTTCCTGGCTTTCAGTTTATCTCGTGTCAGGTGCTGAGTTGTTTGCATTCCAGCCTAAGCGTATCAAAAGAAGAAAAGCAGTGATTACTCCCAGACTTTTATGCCAGTGTGGAAGGCGATGATACAAAGGGTCATAATAATCCAGGCTGGTCATATATAAGCCTGTAATAAATAACGTTGTTAATAAGGCTGCCATTAACCAGTGTAATAAAATACTTAGCAGGCCATAACTTGTTTTTGTATTTCTGATTTTCATAATCTGATATTTATTAATGATGAGTTAACTCATTTCATTAAACATGTAACGATAAATTTTCCATTCACTATTAGTACGCTTCAAAATGAAAAGTTCGCGACTATTATTTTTAATGGTGGTGTTTTTTTCTAGCAATTTGATTTCACCGTCTGATGTTGTACGCACAAATGCAATATCCCCGTGACGTTCTATTTCATCTATATGGAAATTTACGTTTAAATCCAGTGTTTTAAAGACATGCTGGTAGGCCGTTTTTACCTGTGTCTGACCAATGGATGTAGGTTTATTTGAAGGCATAAAAACACCATCATTTGTGTAAAGCGGTATCACTTTTTTAGTGTCACTCGCGTTTAACGCTTTTTGGTAGTTTTTTAGTAAGGCTTGAATATCTGTTCTACATTGCGGGTCATTTTCTGCATTAGCTACAGATTGAAAGGTAGTTTGTAAAAACAGAATAGCTATTAATGCGGTTATTGCACTTTTGTGTGGGATTAAAGACATTTTTGAACTCCGTAGTTTTTTAGTGGTTGCAAAATCATACTTAAATTCCTAATATAGAAATAGATAGCTTTACTGATAAACAATTTTCCATATATGGAATATAACTATGTCACCCGATTTGAATGCGATGGCTCTCTTTGTGCGGGTTATTGAATATAAAAGTTTCACTGAGGCATCCAGGCAGCTGGGGATACCTATTTCTACAGTCAGTCGAAAGGTCTCGGAATTAGAGAAATGTCTGGGTATTCGCCTTATCGAACGATCCACAAGACGGTTGCGACTGACCGAAACGGGGCGAGAGTATTATCAATATTGTCGAAGAGGTTTGGATGAGTTTGAAAACGGAGCGCATATAATTAGTAACAAGCAGTCTGAAGTTGTAGGAACACTTCGCCTGTCTATTCCACCTAATATTGCGGAAGTGCTGGTCACGCCACTTATCTGTGATTATCAGCAAGCTTATCCAAAAACAAATGTAAAAGTACTGGTGACAGAGCGTTACGTTGATCTTATAGAAGATGGTGTTGATATAGCGTTACGTGTTGGTGAGCTTGAAGACAGTTCGCTGGTTGCGCGTCGGTTACTGGAATATCGCCATTTATTAGTTGCGTCGCCTGAATATCTTAAACAACATGGTGAGCTGAATCACCCGGATGAGCTTGCAGCTCACCGTTTACTTACTTTTGGTGGTTGGCGAGGCGAAATTCTCTGGGCGTTTTTTCGGGGCGAGACATCATGCAAAATCAGGGTTAGTAGTGCATTGTCAATGAATGAAATGAGTGGAATTCAATATGCAGCTGAGGATCACCAGGGGATAGCCAATTTACCAGCCATTACCTGTGTACGTGCCCTGGAGCAAGGTAAGCTGGTTGAGGTCATGCCTGACTGGCGATTTGCACCGACGATACTTTCGGCTATTTATCCAAGTAATCGCAACACATCTCGACTGGTAAAATTATTTATGAAGAGGTGCGTACTTTATCTCGAAAAACAGGCGATATTTACAGGGCTATAGTTAAAGTATCTGTAATTTTCTATCTCGTTATTTATGTAACGCCATTCATCATATATACTACCAAGCCAATTTACTACCAACCCAATTAACCCAAAATAAAAATACATGAAGTATAAAACAGATGATTTACGTATTTCCGGCCTACAGGAAGTACTGCCTCCAGACGAGTTACACCGTGAATACCCGATAACTGATAGTGCATCAGAAACGGTACACAGTGCACGTCAGGCCATTCATGAAATACTGCAGGGTGAAAGTGATCGTCTGCTAGTCATTGTTGGACCTTGTTCCATACATGATACAAAAGCAGGGCGTGAATATGCTAATCGGCTGAAACCCCTGATAGCTGAACTATCAGAGGATCTTTGCATCGTTATGCGAATTTATTTTGAAAAGCCGCGAACAACGGTGGGCTGGAAGGGCTTAATTAATGACCCACATCTGGATGATAGCTTCAATATTAATCATGGGCTGCGTCAGGCTCGCAGTTTATTGCTTGATATTGCGGATATGGGCGTACCCGCGGGAACGGAGTATTTAGATTTAATCAGCCCCCAGTATATTGCTGATCTGGTTAGTTGGGGTGCTATTGGTGCACGAACAACCGAGAGCCAGGGGCATAGAGAGCTGGCATCGGGTTTATCCTGTCCAATTGGTTTTAAAAATGCTACCGATGGTGGTTTAAAGGTCGCGGTTGATGCAATACAGGCAGCCTCGCGCCCCCATGTATTTATGTCTTTAACCAAACAGGGGCACTCGGCCATTTTTTCAACCACCGGTAACGAAGATTGTCATATTATTTTACGCGGTGGTAAAGAGCCCAATTATGATGCTGCTAATGTAAAACATGCGACAGACCAGTTACAGGCAAGTGGACAGAATATGCACCTGATGATTGATTGTTCCCACGCCAATAGTGAAAAAGATCATAACCGTCAGCTGGTTGTATGTCGTGATGTGGCGGCTCAAATTGAAGCGGGTAATGATAAAATCATGGGTGTCATGCTGGAAAGCCATCTGGTGGCAGGGCGTCAGAATGTTGAAGATAAAAATGACCTGGTTTATGGTCAAAGCATTACCGATGCCTGTATTGCCTGGGAGGAGACGGAGGTGTTATTAAGGGAGTTAGCTGAAGCAGTAAAAGCTAGAAGAGAAAATTTGTAAATGATTGAAAAAGCAGCTTATTCGCGAAAGAGCACGAATAAATTGCTTTAATCTTCAAATGAGCGGTTCTGGCAACTCATATTTCCACAGTCTTTAGAACAATTAACCTGTTGATCTACCAGCATTTTCTGTAATTGGTCATGGTTTACTGTTTTAATAGAACGGCCGGTATTTGAGTCCAGTAGACGTAGGCTCAGGTTTGGGCAATCTAGCAATGTTGTTATCAGGTCATTCATTATATTTTTCCTTGGGGGTGTTTCTAGATGAGAATTATACTCATTTGGCTGGTTTAATCAATTGCATTAACTGGTTTTTTATTTAACCAGGCATTTATATTGGCAACTACCTGGTCGCAAATTTTTTGTGCATCCTGTGGGTTATCCCCAGTTAAACCAGGTACATTACAAACAACAACACCTCTTTCTCTCGCTGCTGCTTTATCAATATGCTGATAATTTTCACCTGCGGTCACAATTAGTTTTAATTTAAATGACTCTTTGATGACCTGGGCACTAATTGGTGTGTTGGTGCTAATAATAATATCGGCCCGCCAGCAACGTTCATCAATTTCATCAACGGGTAAGGCGACAAATTGTGACCAGCCGAATTTGGGCAGCTTAACTTCCGGAAAATCAGGTTCTCCCGCAAGTTGTCCACTATCGACCATGACTATGTTCATTCTTCAATCACCCTGGGTATTCTGAGAAATTATTAACCATTATATGTTTGTGTTGAATCATTACAAATAACTTTATATATAAAATTACAGATTGTATGATGGCACAACTTTAACGCTTTTGAACAATTAATAATTTTATGACCACCATACTAAAATCCCACAAGCTTGATCAGGTTTGTTATGACATTCGCGGCCCCGTTTTAAAGGAAGCCAAACGCCTTGAAGAGGAAGGCCACAGCATTACAAAATTGAATATTGGTAATCCGGCCCCTTTTGGTCTGTGCGCCCCCGATGAAATTATTCAGGATGTGATGCGTAATCTGGTCAACTGTCAGGGGTATTCTGATTCTAAAGGTGTTTATTACGCACGTAAGGCGGTAATGCAATATTGTCAGGAGAAAGGTTTTCCAGATGTGGATGTAGATGATATTTTTATCGGCAATGGGGTGAGTGAGTTAATCGTTATGTCAATGCAGGCATTGTTGAATAACGATGATGAAATGTTAATTCCCACTCCAGATTACCCTTTGTGGACAGCTGCGGTGAGTTTATCCGGTGGTAAACCCGTGCATTATTTATGTGATGAAGAAAATAACTGGCAACCTGATATTGCGGATATAGAAAGTAAAATCAGCGCTAAAACCCGTGGTATTGTAATTATAAATCCAAATAATCCAACCGGTGCAGTATATACAAAACAAACCTTGTTAAAACTCATTGAAATTGCCAGAAAGCATAATCTGATTATTTTTGCCGACGAAATTTACGATAAAATTATTTATGACGAAGCGGAGCATATAGCCCTGGCTTCGTTGGCAGGTGATTTATTCATGATCAGTTTTAATGGCTTGTCAAAAGCTTATCGAGTTGCCGGTTTTAGAGCAGGCTGGATGGTCATTAGTGGTGCTAAAGATCATGCCCGTGATTTTATTGAGGGTATGGAGCTACTGGCCTCTATGCGTCTTTGTTCTAATGTACCGGGTCAGCATGCAATACAGACATCATTGGGTGGTTACCAGAGTATTAAAGATTTAGTCGCGCCCGGTGGTCGATTATATGAACAAATGGATTACAGCTGGGAGATGTTGAATCAATTAGAAGGTGTCAGTTGTGTGAGGCCTAAAGGTGCATTGTATTTATTCGCAAAGCTGGATCCTGAAATTTATAGAATTGAAGATGATGAAAAATTTGTTCTACAGTTATTACAGCAGGAAAAAGTTTTGCTGGTGCAGGGCACGGCATTTAACTGGCCAACAACCGATCATTTCAGATTAGTGTTTTTATCGCGTCGTGAAGATATGGATGGGGTGATGGAGAAGATGGATCGATTTTTAAAGCATTATCGCGAAAATAGTTAATATGCTCTAACAGATTCCTTCACTCGGGGCCGAATCTGAGCTATCCCTGCGAATATTGTTTAAAAGAAAAAGCATATCGTCCGCAAACATACGCCAATAAAAGCTAAATCATTATCATAGGGTGCAGCGCGTCGTAGACGCACACCCCAAACTCATGTCTCTAATGCTGAACGGGACGGCAGTGGATTTTAATAGTTATTTTGTGAGGATTGCTCAGGCACTGGCCCCAATTGACGGTTAATTCAGTCCGGCAATTTACAGCGTTAATTCTTTTAATTAACCAGTCATTATTAAAGCATTTCAATAAAAACAAAATCTCCCGCTTTACAGGGCTTTAATAAAGTTACATCGGTCACCGCATGAGCCCAGATATTGGTTTTAGCGGCAAGGCGAATTTCATTGTCTTTCGATGCGGGTGTTTTACCGAAACCAATAGCAATACAGCTACCTTCTGCCCAGAAAGCCAGTTCACCAGCCTGAATAACATCTTTTGCATCATCTTCTAATTCAGCCATAACCGGAGTCTCAAAATAAATTTCTTCACCCCAGGTTTGTGCTTTGCTGGCAAATGGAAGTGAATCTTTAACATTTTTTGCGGTCGGCGTATCAAGAAGCTCAGCTTCGATTTTGACTTTACCGATGGAAATTAGGATTTTATTACTCATGTTGTTAACTCAAATAAATTAGCCTGAAGGATTATATTATGGCTGTAAACGGGTAATAATCCAGTCACTATTATTATCTTTAGTATAAGTGAATCGATCATGTAAGCGACTTTTTCGACCCTGCCAAAATTCAAATGCAACTGGAATTAATCGATAGCCACCCCAGTCATCGGGTTTATCAACCATGTCAGGATTAGCCTGTACAAGTTGATCAACTTTATCCTGTAACGCTTTGCGTGAAGCAATAGGGTGACTTTGTTTTGAAGCAGCGGCACTAAACTGGCTGCCTAATGGGCGTGAGTGAAAATATTCGTTAGCTTCTTCAGCGGAAAGTTTTTCAACATTACCCTGAATGCGCACCTGCTGTTCAAATTCACGCCAGTAAAATAGCAAACAGGCCTGGGGGTTTTCTGCAATTTGCTGGCCTTTTTTGCTGGCGTAACTGTTATACCAGCAAAAGCCAGATTCATCGAATTGCTTAAGCATTACAATACGCGTATCAGGCATGCCGTTTTTATCGGCGGTGGCTAATGTCATTACAGTCGCATCTTTTAATTCGGCTTTTTGTGCCTGTTCCAGCCATTGTTGCATTTGTGCAAATGGATTTTTATCGAGCTGATTTTTGCTCAGGCTGTCATGTCCGTATTCACGGCGTGTATTGGCGAGTGTGGTCATAGGTTTTATTCGTGTTTTAAATAATGGAGTTTAATAAACGATTAAAATAAAAATATTGATTTAACTATATAGTTAGTTATATTTTAGTTTCTTTCAACTGCAAATAAATCATGTTCACTGGAATCGATAATTTTTACATCAATTAAAGTGCCTGCTTCATACTGTTTATCAGAATCAACAAACACCAGGCCATCTACTTCAGGTGCATCGGCTTTGCTGCGAGCAATAATGCCTTCTTCATCAATTTCATCAACCATTACCTGCATCGTCTGACCAACTTTTTTGCGTAGTTTGTTGGTGCTGATTTCGGCCTGCAATTCCATAAAACGTTGTAAACGATCTTGTTTTACATCTTCTGGAACTTGTTCTGCAATGAAGTTTGCACTGGCACCTTCAACTGGCGAGTAGGCAAAACAACCGACGCGATCCAGTTCAGCTTCCAGCAGAAAATCCAGTAGTTGTTGAAAGTCATCTTCTGTTTCACCGGGAAAGCCTGCAATAAAGGTGCTTCGCAAAGCGATATCCGGACAAATTTCACGCCACTTTTTAATCCGAGCTAATACATTTTCAGAGCTGGCAGGACGTTTCATTGCGCGCAATATGCTGGGGCTGGCATGTTGAAAGGGAATATCCAGATAAGGCAAAATTTTGCCTTCGGCCATTAATGGAATGACCTTATCAACATGGGGGTAGGGGTAAACATAATGCATGCGCGTCCAGATGCCTAGCTCACCCAGGTTGTAGGCCAGGTCTTCAAACTTGGTTTTAATAGGGCGGCCATTCCAGAAGTCGGTCTGGTATTTCATATCAATACCATAGGCACTGGTATCCTGGGAAATAACCAGTAGTTCTTTAACACCGCTATTTACTAAATTTTCAGCCTCTGTCATTACCTCGCCGATAGGGCGACTGACCAGGTCGCCCCTTAAAGATGGAATAATGCAAAAGGTGCAGCGATGGTTACAGCCTTCAGAAATTTTTAAGTACGCATAATGTTTTGGCGTGAGTTTAAAACCAGCGGCTGGAATCAGGCTTGAGTAGGGATCATGTGCCGGGGGCAGGTGTTCATGTACCGCTTCCAGGACTTCATTCGCAGCATGGGGACCGGTTACAGCTAATACCTGTGGGTAGTTATTCGAAACGATATCGCCCTTTGCACCCAGGCAGCCAGTAACAATAACCTTGCCATTTTCATTTAAGGCTTCACCAATTGCTTCCAGTGATTCCTCCACCGCGTCATCGATAAATCCACAGGTGTTGACTACAACGATATCTGAGCCCTCATAAGATGGGCTAATTTCATAACCTTCGGCACGTAATTTGGTAATGATCTGTTCGGAATCGACTAATGCTTTTGGGCAGCCAAGGCTAATAAAGCCAACTTTGTGAATATTCTGCGGAGTATCTTGATTTGATCTTGAAGGCATGGGGATTCTAATTAACTTACAAAGGCCTATTTTAACCTAAAAAGCATGCAACCAACAGGGTATCAGCTGCGGTGAAAAATTATGAAAGGTTATTTTTTTGTGACTTTTTGACGGGGGATATTTGCGATAATTTAGTTTCAGGTAGTTCAAAAGGTGAATTATCTTGAACCAGGTACGTTTATTACAGTGAATACTGTGATCCGTATAGCAAAACGTTATGTTCATGTAAATGTCACATTTAGATAGTGACATAATCAGGCTAATGCATGATGCAACGTTGTGCAGAAAAAATTAAAAAATTTAAGGAATACGAAAAAGGATAAGAAATGACCATAGAGTTTAAAAATAATAGTGTAGCGGAACACTGTAATGATTTTATACGGGGCGTTGGTTTATTAAAAGAGCATTCAGTTTCACAGGCACTAGATTGTTTTCAACGTGCTTATGATGGGGTGCATTACAGTGATATTTATCATAATAAATATGCCTCTTATTGTGGATTAACCCGAGTACTTAATGGAGACAGGGCAGGGGTAGAGTTATGTCGTGATGCAGCAAGGCAGGAAATGATAGATGGGGATGTTTTTTTAAATTTGGCCTATGTTGAATGGCATATGAATAGCCGCAGACGGAGTATTGGGGTGTTAGAAAAAGGCCTGAAAGTAGATCAAAAACACCCGGGTCTTAATCGATTTCAAAAACACCTGGGTACCCGTGCAAAACCAGTTATTTTCTTTTTTTCCAGAGATAATATATTAAATAAAACGCTGGGAAAGTTGGTTCGAAAAAAAGTGCCAAAAACTAACTGGACATTTCAACACCTACTTTAATTTAACTGCCCAGCTCATGCCTGTAAGCTTGCAATTTTTTTCTTAGAGATAAAATTTTACAGCGATTTTCCGAGTTGCTATGAAAAACTAATAATGTGGAGGTGGTCTTTCTTCTTCTGAAGACAGGATATTATTTTCCCCAGTTGATTTCAATTTTTCATCCATCTGTTTTACTTTTTCAAGTAGTGCGTTGAGTAACCTGTCCTGTTCATAAATAATTTTATCCAGAGATTGAATGTGATCTTCCTGGTGAGTGAGCCTTATTTCCAGATCTATTAATTTTTCTTCAAAAATATCTTTTTCTAATGAAGTATCTTTTGGGGCACTCACGATATTTGATCCCCATGTTTAACCCATAATGAAGTCGCTCCTGCCACACCCGCCGGCATAGCAATTAAATTAATGACAGGAATACTGGTAAATAACATCACGCCACCGCCGAAACCTAGTGAGAGACTTCGTTTTGATATGGCCTGTTTGTTTATATCTTTAAAAAATTTATTGTGATTGGCCATGGGGTAATCGAGATATTCGAGTGATAACATCCAGGCACCAAACAAAATCCATACGAAAGGCGCAACAATGTTTACAACCGGAATTAGACTAAGAACAAATAATAGTACCCACCATTTAATAAAATAAGCTAATTTGCTTATTTCCGAGCCGATGCTGCGTTTGATCATTTCAGATGTAGGAAAGCCTGGCCCCGCATCTATTGGTTGACCCGTTAAATATTTTTCAACTTTTTCTGCCAGTAAACTATTAAAAGGCGCGGCAATTAAATTAGCTACAAAGCTAAAGGTATAGAAAATAACCAGTAAAAGCATGATGGAAAATAAAGGCCACAACAACCAGATTAATATGCTTTCCAGCCAGCTTAGCCAGCCGGGGAAATCAGGCATCAGGCTGTTCATCCATTCATCAAATTTGATAAATAAATACCAGGTGGCTCCGCCAAACAGTGTCAAGTTAATTCCCAGGGGAATAATCACAAAACGACGTAAGCCGGGTTGGGCTATTAACTTTAAGCCGCTTAAAATATGGCCGAAGCCTTTGAATAAATTACTAATCATAAGTTTCCAATTATAAAACTCAGTTATTGTGTTAATTAAAGACTTGTCTGGCTAACAGCGCGCTACCATAACATGCCTCACTGTATTCTGCCTGTTTAACCGTTACGCCGAGGGCAAGTTGGCGGATTTGTGTCCAGGGTTTATTTTTACTGCCACCACCGGCGGTTAAAACCCGGGAAGGATAAGGGGCACCCAATTGGTGAAGTTTGTTGTATCCTTCCAGCTCAATCTGGCTTATACCTTCCAGTAAACCCTGAAAGAATTCGAGTTCGGTTTCAGCTTTTGGTTCCAGTCGGGGTTGCAGGTTCGGGTCATTTACGGGAAAGCGTTCACCGGTCTGAATAAGTGGGTAATAGTTGAGTTGAGTTGGTTGATCAGGCTTGAGTAAATCTGTTAACTGATCTATTTGTTGCGGGTTAAAATAATGCGCCAGCACCGCCCCGCCTGTATTTGATGCTCCCCCAGCCAACCAGTACTTGCCCAGCTTGTGACTATATATTCCAGATTCTGCTGCATACACCGGGTTTTCTGAAACAATTTTTAACACCAGTGTGCTGCCCAGTGAGGTTACTGCATCACCGGGTTTGTGAGCACCGGTGGCAATAAAGGCGGCAATGCTGTCAGTGGTGCCAATGACAATCTGGCATTCTGGGTTGAGTTTATACTGGTTAAACAGGCCCGGTTTAATTTTAGCAATTGGCGTGCCCGGGCTAACTACTTCAGGTAATAAATCACAGTGTACATTGAGGTCGTCTAACCAGTTAGGCCACTTTGATTGTTGTGGATCATAGCCGGTTTTTAATGCATTGTTTTCATCGCTAATATCAAAACGCCCGCATAGTTTCCCAACAATCCAGTCGGCCTGGTGCAACAGGTGCCTGGCCTGTGGGTATTGCTGTTGTAAATAAAGTAGCTTTGCCAGGCCCGAGCTGGTGCCATGGGCTGCTGTGTTCTCCGGTGCTACCGATTTAATGAGTGCGGCCTGATCGGTGCAGGACGTGTCGTTATACATTCTGGCCGGTGCAAGTGAGTTGCCTTGCTGGTCGCAAGCTAAGACTGTACCAGAGGTGCCATTAACTGAAATGGCTTTAATATTTTTGGCATTAATATGCTTGAATAATTCACCCAGCACTTTCTCAGCTGCCCGCCACCAGAGGTTTGCATCTTGCGTAATGGCAAGGTTTTGTTTTTCGGGTGCGGGAAGTGGGGTTTTACAGGTATAGAGTAAATCTTTGTTATGGTTAATTGCACAGGCCCTGACACCTGATGTACCGAGGTCTATGCCGATATAGAGTGGTAATGGGCTACTCAACATGAAAAACAGTTGATTTAGGGTAGTCTTACAGGTTCAGGCGCAACCCAGCCATCCGCACGGTGCTCCGCTACAACCGTGGTATAGACACCGCCACGTACATTAAACTCTGCCGTAACACGCATAAAACGAGGTTCAGTCGCCGCCACCAGGTCACTTAAAATCTGGTTGGTTACATCTTCGTGAAAAGCACCTTCTTCGCGAAATGCCCACATATAGAGTTTAAACGATTTAAGTTCAACACATTTTTTGTCAGCAATATATTCCAGGTTAATCGTGGCAAAGTCTGGCTGGCCGGTTTTGGGGCACAGGCAGGTAAATTCGGGGGTGTGGATACGGATGGTATAATCACGCTCTGGGCGGGGGTTGTCAAAGGTTTCAAGTGACTTTGTTGGTTGTGTGTTCATTAGAATCTCGTTGTTTATCTAAATGTATAAAATTTGCGCCGCATTATAACGTGAAATTGATATACTATGCGGCTTGAAAATTTAAAGAATTCTCTCATGCTCTGAACGGCGGGGCGGCTTTTGTCTTCAAGTAAGCTAGCCTGCTACCTAAGATTGTGGCTAGAAAAAATATTAAAAACATGACTATTACGGGCAATTAATGCGTTTAAGCAAAATCAAACTGGCGGGCTTCAAATCTTTCGTAGACCCCACCACCATTGACTTTCCATCCAATTTAAATGGCATCGTAGGACCAAATGGCTGCGGTAAATCTAACACCATTGATGCGGTTCGCTGGGTAATGGGAGAATCATCTGCCAAGCATCTGCGTGGTGCTTCTATGGAGGATGTTATTTTCAGTGGCTCTTCCTCGCGCAAGCCCGTGAGTCAGGCATCGGTTGAGCTGATTTTTGATAATAGTGAAGGCAAGCTGGAAGGGCCCTATGCACAATTTACAGAAATTGCCGCCAAGCGTTTAGTGACCCGTGATGGTCAGTCGAAATATTTTCTCAATGGGAGTAAGTGTCGCCGACGTGATATTGCGGACCTGTTTTTAGGCACCGGTCTGGGGCCACGAAGTTATGCCATTATTGAACAGGGTATGATCTCCCGTTTAATTGATGCTAAACCGGAAGAGTTACGCGCCTTTTTAGAAGAAGCGGCGGGCATCTCTAAATATAAAGAGCGTCGTCGTGAAACTGAAAACCGTATTCGCCACACCCGTGAAAACCTGGAACGACTGGACGATTTACGTGAAGAAATTGATAAGCAGCTCGAACGCTTACAACGTCAGTCGCGCACCGCTGAAAAATATAAAGAGTTAAAAATTGATGAGCGTCGCTTAAAGGCTGAGCACCTGGCATTACGCTGGAAAGAATTACATGGTCAGATGGAAAATCGCGAACAGGCGATTGAAGAGCAGGAAACCCGTTTACAGGAAGTGATTGCAGAACAACGAGGGGTTGAATCTGAATTAGAAACCTTACGAGAACAACGTGTTGAGCAAAACGAATCATTAAATGCAGTACAGGCACGTTATTATAGTCTGGGTTCAGAAATTTCGCGTATTGAACAAACGATTCAGCATGAAAAAGAAATACTCAGTCGCCAGCAGAATGATTTAAATGAACTGGAAAATGCTTTAGGTGAAATACAGCAGCTCCTTCAATCAGATCGTGAACAGCTAGAAGAAATTGATTTGGTATTAAGCGAAGCTGAACCTAAACTTGAAATGCAACGTGAATCACAACAGGCAGTAAATGATCATTTGCATGAAGCCGAGCAGGCAATGCAGGAATGGCAAAGTTCATGGGATAATCATAATGAGCGTGCTGCTGAACCATCACAAACCGCACAGGTTGAACGCACGCGTATGGAGCAGCTGGAAAAGCATGTGCTTCAGTTAAAACAACGTCAGGAAAAAGTTGAAGAAGAAAAACGCAAGCTGGTAGGTGATGATTTAGAAATTGAGTTAGAGCAGTTGCGCGAGCAAAGCGAAACCGCGGAAATGAAAAAGTCAGAAATGCAGGATAAGGTTTCTGATGTGATTGAAAAAATTCGTAATCAACGGGAACAGTCTACCCAGTTAAACCGTGATGAAAACGCCCTGCGTCAAAAGCTAAATGAAACACGTGGGCATTTAGCTTCACTAGAAGCATTGCAAAAAGCCGCATTGGGTAAAAATGAAAATGCGGTGGGTGGCTGGTTAGAAAAACATGGCCTGGCGAATAACTCTCGTCTGGCCGAAAACATAGACGTGGATGCAGGCTGGGAAAGGGCCGCAGAAACCGTTTTAGGCTCACACCTGGAAGCGGTTTGTGTTGATGGCATGGATAGCGTTGCGCAGGTGCTGGGTGATTTAACTCAGGGGCACTTGAATTTATTTGATACATCTAATTCTGCTGCAAGTCCTGGGGCAGAGACCCAATCAGATAGCCTGGTTAGCAAAATTAAATCATCAATATCATTAGGTGGAATACTCGATGGCGTAAAAATTGCCGATGATTTACCTCAGGCACTGGCAATGCGGGGTTCACTGAGTGCCAATGAATCTGTGATTACGGCTGAGGGCATCTGGCTAGGTCATTCCTGGTTACGCGTGGCCCGTGATAAAGATGAAAAATCCGGCGTGTTGGCGCGTGAACATGAAATTAAAGAGCTGCAACAGGTTTTAGAAGAACAGGATATGACTCTGGAAGAACTGGAAGTTCAGATTCAGGATGCCCGTGCCCAGTTGCAAAATTTAGAACAACAACGTGAACAATGGCAGGCTGAATTAAATAATACCCATAGTCAGTGTGCACAAATTCAGGCGCAGTTAACTTCGGGTCAGTCCAGGTTAGAGCAGCTCCTGAGTCGCAACCAGAATTTACAGGAAGAATCAGTAGAGTTAACAAAAAATATTGAACACCAGCAGGATGAAATGGAAGTTGCGCGTCGCAAACGTAATGAAGCGATGATACAAATGGAAGCCCTTTCCCGTGAACGAGATGAGTTATCGGGTAAGCGTGAAATTTTACAGAACCAGTTATTAGAGGCACGTAGTAAAGCGCAAAATGAACGGGAATCTGTGCATGAGTTAGCGATACAAATTGAATCGCGACGTACTTTAAAGCGAAACCTGGAACAGAATATTGAACGAATGACAGGCCAGCTGGAAACGCAGCAACAACGTCGTGAAGAATTAACCGAGAGTTTGCAGTCAGTTAAATCCAGTGATGATAAAGCAGAAGAGCTGGAAACCTTACTTGAGGAAAGATTGCAGGTAGAAGAGCAGCTAACAGAGGCGCGTCGCTCAGTTGAAACTATTGATAATAGTCTGCGCACATTAGAGCAGAAACGTAATGAGTTTGAGCAGAAATCACAGATGATTCGTTCAAGTTTAGAGCAGGCTCGTTTAAATACATCTGAAGTAAAAGTGCGTAGCCAGACCATACAGGAACAGCTTGCAGAAACAGAGTTTAAGGCAGACGACTTACTCGAAGAGTTAGGTGATGGTGCGCGCATTGATGACTGGGCGCGTAAAGTTGAAGAAATTTCACAACGCATCTCACGCTTAGGCCCTATTAACCTGGCAGCTATCGATGAGTTTGAAGAGCAGAGTAAACGTAAAGAATATTTAGATTCACAGCACAATGATGTAATTGAGGCGCTGGAAACACTGGAGGCCGCGATTGCAAAAATTGATAAGGAAACCCGTACACGATTTAAGGAAACCTTTGAGCATGTGAATAGTCGTATTCAGGAAATGTTCCCACGCCTGTTCGGTGGTGGTCAGGCATATCTGGAGTTAACTGGTGATGATTTACTGGATACGGGTGTGGTTGTCATGGCCCGTCCACCGGGTAAACGAATTAGTCATATACAACTCATGTCGGGGGGTGAAAAAGCATTAACCGCGGTTGCCCTGGTATTTGCTATTTTTGAATTAAACCCCGCACCTTTCTGTATGCTGGATGAGGTTGATGCCCCATTGGATGAAGCAAACGTGAGCCGTTTCTGTTCACTGGTTAAATCCATGTCAAAAACCGTTCAGTTTATATTTATAACTCACCATAAAGTGACAATGGAAATGGCGGAGAAAATGAATGGTGTAACGATGCGTGAGGCAGGTGTTTCACGTCTGGTTTCGGTGGATATTGAAGAGGCTGCAAAAATGGTTGAAAGTGCGTAAAGGCTGAAAAATGGAGATAGATTACTTACGTTGGATATTATTAGGGGCTGCAATCGTCATTGTTTTTGCGGTGTATTATTTTGGTCGTTCGCGTAAAAAAGACCAAAATTATTCACCTCTCGATGCGGCTAATGATATGCCATCATTTGCGGCGAAGGAAGGTGCAGGCGATGATGAATGGATGCATGGCGTAGGCCCGGTACGGGTTGTTGCAGACTCAGATAATCGGCTTGATGATATTTCAAATGAAGTCAGGTCAGATGACTCAGACCTGCAAATAAGTAACCTGGAAACATCAGTCTCAGATCCCACATCTGAAATTGAGCCCCAAACGGTGCCGGAAATCGTTTCAGAAAACATTGATAAGCAAGTTGCAGAAGCTAAAGAAAAAGATGTCGCAATTGATGATGTTATTTCGGTTTATGTTTTGGCGCAACCTGATGAAGCAATAAAAGGTGAAAAGATATTAAGTGCCAGTTATGCATTGAAACTTGATTTTGGAGATATGAAAATATTTCACCGACATAGCCAGACTTCAAGCAGGGAAATTGAATTTAGTATGGCAAATATTCAACAACCCGGCTGGTTTGAAATAGATAAAATGCATGAAATGGAAACTCCTGGCGTGAGTTTTTTTATGCAGGTAAACCTGGTGGAAAAACCCTCGACTGTGCTCGATGAAATGTTGATATGCGCACATAATTTATCAACCATGCTAGGTGCGACTTTATGTAATGCGCAACGTAAGCCATTAGATGAGGTCTATACCATTGAGTTGCGAAAAAAAGTAAAATACCTGGAAACGATAAAGGCCCAATCCGTGTAGGCTGGTATCGTGTCTAGCCCCCTCTGTTTTTCCAGGTTTAAATTAATAATGTCAGATAATAAACTAGCCGCATCAAAAATATTAAAACTTCGCGATCAGTTAAATCATCATAGCTATCAATATTACGTATTAGATGATCCGGATATTCCCGATGCTGAATACGACCGTCTTTATCGCGAACTTCAGTTCCTGGAAAAACAATATCCACAATTAATAAGCAGTGACTCTCCAACTCAGCGAGTGGGTGATAAGCCCCTGGATGGTTTTACCCAGGTTAAACATGAAATTCCCATGTTGTCCCTGGACAATGTATTTAATGAAGAAGAATTAAGCGACTTTAATAAACGTATTCAGCAACGCCTGGATAGTGAAGATGAAATTACCTTTGCAGCAGAGCCTAAACTGGATGGTCTTGCGGTTAGTTTGCTTTATGAAAAAGGTTTATTAGTGCGCGCGGGCACACGGGGTGATGGAACCACCGGTGAAAATATTACTCAAAATATACGTACCATTCACAATATACCATTAAAGCTGTTAGGCAAAAAAATTCCCGAGATATTAGAAGTGCGGGGCGAAGTGTTTATGCCTAAAGCCGGCTTTGAAAAACTTAATCAGGATGCTCGTGATAATGGAGAAAAGCAGTTTGCTAACCCACGCAATGCGGCGGCGGGATCATTACGACAATTAGATCCAAAGATAACGGCTAAACGTCCACTGGCGATGTATTGTTATGCGGTCGGTCGGGTCGATGGTGGTGCACAACTACAAACCCACAGCGATATGCTTGGTCAATTAAAACAGTGGGGGCTGCCATTATGCAAAGAGCGAAAAATAGTTAAAGGTGTTGCGGGTTGTCTTGGTTATTTTAAACAAATGTCAGAACAACGTGACTCCCTTGCCTATGAAATTGATGGCATTGTTTATAAAGTTAATTCACTTAAACTGCAAAAAGAGCTGGGCTTTGTCGCCAAAGCACCTCGTTGGGCCACTGCACATAAATTTCCAGCACAGGAAGAAATAACCCGGGTAAATGCCATTGAGTTTCAGGTGGGGCGCACCGGTGCAATAACACCCGTGGCGCGATTAGAACCGGTGTTTGTTGGCGGTGTTACGGTGAGTAATGCGACCCTGCATAATATGGATGAAGTGAATCGTAAAGATGTACGGGTAGGAGACCAGGTGATCATTCGTCGCGCAGGTGATGTTATACCTGAAATTGTACGGGTTGTTCCTAATAGTAGAAAGCACACAGCAGAAAAAGTGAAACTTCCTGAGCAATGTCCCATCTGTGGTTCTGACGTTGAACAGGAAGAAGGTGAAGCCATTGCAAGGTGTAGTGGTGGATTATTTTGTGGAGCGCAACGCAAAGAATCCATTAAACACTTTGCGTCACGAAAAGCCATGGATATAGATGGTCTCGGAGATAAGCTGGTGGAGCAATTAGTTGATGAGGGGCGTATTGATCACATGGATGACCTGTATTCACTCACGCCAGAAAAATTAATCGGGCTTGAACGTATGGCTGAAAAATCCGCAACAAATCTTATAGAGGCATTACAACAATCAAAACACACTAGCCTTAATCGGTTTATTTATGCCCTGGGTATTCGTGAAGTAGGTGAAGCCACTGCACGAACATTAGCGCAATATTTTACAACTCTCGATGCGATTGGAGTAGCGGATGAAGAAAGTTTACAGAAGGTGGGAGATGTGGGTCCTATTGTCGCGGCACATATCGTTCGTTTCTTTAAGCAACCCCATAATATTGAAGTAATCGAAAAGCTAATTGCAGCGGGTATTCACTGGGATGCGATCGAAGCAACTGCCGACAAAGAGCAAACCCTGGAGGGGAAAACCTTTGTACTCACGGGCACGCTAACTGAAATGACCCGTGATGATGCTAAAAAAGCGCTTCAGGCCCGAGGTGCAAAAGTTACCGGTAGTGTATCTAAAAAAACAAGCTATGTAGTAGTAGGTGATAACGCCGGTTCTAAAGCAACAAAAGCGGAGCAGTTAGGTGTTGAAATACTTGATGAGGCTGAACTGATAAAGTTGTTAGATTAATATGCTATAACAAACTAAGACGCCTCTGTTAGTGTAAATCCTGCTTTCAAATAGGCTGAAATTTGGTATCTTATCCAATCGGTTAGACACATCAGGTTTTTGTGTGCCGTTCATACAAGTCAGAATGAAAAAGTTTGGGCTGTTGACGCTCAGCTTTAATTTTGAACTTTTGAGTCACCCGGATGACTCGAACTATTGATGCATAGCTTGTTGAATTTAATGGAATAAAGTTAAAAGGTAGGCGTTTGTGACTGTTTTAAGTGTTAAATTTGTATGTGGAGTTGGTTATGTCGGATAGAGCTTACAGAGCGATGATGGGGGTGGCCCTGTTAGTTGTACTGTATTTTGAACTTAATTATGTTATGTACGGCATAATTGGGCTGTTATTTGTTGAGGGCTTAACTAATTTACGTTTACCTGTCTTAATAGGCTTAGTGAGAGAACATGTGTTTAATCAAAATTATGTCTATGTTGATCGAGCACTTGTGGGTGATGCTAAATTCAATGTTGAATCTGAGCGTATCTGGCGAATAATCGTGGGCTCGTTTCTATTTATAGGCTATATATTATTTGATGCGCTGTGGTTTTTCCCCTGGTTTATGGGCTTTACTATTTTTGGTGCGGGTTTAAGTGGTGTTTGTCCTATGTTGCTTGCAGTACGTTGGCTTGGATTTAAATGAGTTTAAATCAGAATAAACATAATCAAAATAAACCGGTTAGTTTGTCACTGTCTGCCAAGGTTACGGGAATTGTCTTTTGGGGGATGGTTTTAGTTGGCTTGCTGGCAGCTACCTATATTCTTAACCAGAGAGAATCTCAGCTGGTAAATGAATACAATAATAATATTCATCTTATTGAGCATGAAATAGAAAATCTTTATGTATATCAACATGAAAATATTTTTAATCATGAATATATGTTAATAGAAGTTGATCATCTTTTTCAGTCACTTTCAGAGCAATTTCCTATTGAGTTCATGCGTTATGACTTTGCAGGTCATCAATATAAGTTTGGTAAATTACGAGATGGACAGGTGCAAATAAAAGGTCAGTTAATAATAAAAATGCACTCAAACACCGATATTATCGTGGTTAATCTAGATGTGTTTATGCGCAGTTTTGAGCAAACCATTACTGATTCCAGAAAGAAGATGTTATTAATTATAGGTAGCCTGGTATTTATATTTGGCATGATTTTGCAGCAAATACTGCAAAAAGTATTGTCTCAGCCACTATTGAATATGGTTACCTTAGCACAAAAATTTACCAGGGAAGATCAAACTGCCCGTTTTAATGAAAATCGAAATGATGAATTTGGTTATTTGGCCAAGTTTATTAACCAGGCCTTAGATTTGATGGCTTCGCATCGGCATGAGTTAGAAGCGTCGCAAAAAGCCCTTTTTGAAGAAAAAGTTCAGGCAGAAGTTACACTTCATTCAATTATGGACGGGGTGATTACCACAAATTCCGATAATACAATCCAGTATTTAAACCCGGTAGCGGAAAGGCTAATGGGGTTGAATTTAATTCAGGCAAAAGATATGAACCTGAATGATGCTATTCAACTTGTTCATGAAGATACGGGGGATCATATAAGCTGCCCAACCGTTGCCTGTTTAAAAAAACGCGAGGTTGAGGTGTTGGAAAATCATTCTGCCTTGATCAGGAATGATGGGCAGGCTATTCCTATTGAGGCCACCGCTGCACCTATGCGTAACGATCAGGATGAGATCATTGGTGCGGTGATGGTGTTTCAGGATGTCAGTCATGAACGAAAATTAAGTCGCCAGCTATCCTATCAGGCAAGCCACGATATGCTTACCGGTTTGTATAATCGGCGCATGTTTGAAGAGCAGCTTGAAGCCGCGCTAATGAATGTTGGAATTGAAAATCGTCATCACGCAATGTGTTATGTCGATCTTGACCAGTTTAAAGTTGTGAATGATACCTGCGGTCATGTGGCGGGTGATGAAATGTTGCGCCAACTCAGTGATCTGTTTAAATCCTGTATGCGTGAGGGTGATACCTTAGCTCGCCTGGGTGGTGATGAATTTGGTTTATTACTCGAAAACTGTACACTAAAACAGGCGATTCAAGTTGCAGATAAATTACGACAATCGGTTAAAGAGTTTCGATTTGCCTGGCAGGATAGAAGTTTTGAAATAGGTGCAAGTGTTGGTGTAGTGGCGATCAATGCTGACAATATGGACCCGGCCACTATTCTCGCATCAGCAGATATGGCGTGCTATGCCGCTAAGGATATGGGGCGAAACCGGGTTCATGTGTATGAACCATCTGATGCCATGCTATCTGAACGGCATGGCCAGATGCATTGGGCCGGCCGCATAACTAAAGCACTGGAAGAACAGCGGATGGTATTATTTGAACAACCGATCGTTGGTATTAAAGATAGTGCGCTACAAACAAAGCACTGTGAAATATTGATTCGCATGCGCGATGAAGAGGGCACTATCGTTCGGCCGGATACATTTATACCCGCAGCTGAGCGTTATAATATTATGCCCACAGTCGATCGCTGGGTCATTAGCCAGATATTTGAGTATATGGGCTCAACTGCTTGTGAAGGCATGAACAATATAGTGGCGATTAATCTATCCGGCACCTCATTAGCCGATGATGATTTGCTGGGTTACATTTTAGGAATGGCCGAAAAGCATCAGACTGATCTTAAACGGGTTTGCTTTGAAATAACCGAAACCGCAGCTATCAGCAATTTAGCCAAAGCAACTCAGTTTATCCGGACTCTAAAACTACAGGGTTGCTGGTTTTCACTGGATGACTTTGGCAGTGGGCTTAGCTCATTTACCTATCTTAAAAATCTGCCTATAGATTATATAAAAATTGATGGTTCATTTGTAGTGGATATGATTAATGACCCAATAGACAGGGCTATGGTCGACGCGATTGTGCGAGTAGGGCATGTTATGAAGGTGGAGGTTATTGCTGAGTGGGTTGAAAATGATGAGACACTTAAGCTGTTAAAAGAAATGGGTGTGGATTATTTGCAGGGGTATCACCTCGGAGTGCCTAAAGAGATTCAACCAGGGTAGGCCGACAGGTTTATAAAGGACTTGTAGTGCCAGTTCTTAATATGGCGGCCTGTCCGATTCTGGGAAATTACCGGAAGAGTGTCACAAAAGAGTAATAGAAATCATTTCACTGCTGTTCCGTTAAACGAAATTAGTTTATGTTTAAAGCGCATTGTTATGTGATTAACGAACGTTTCACTCTGATCGAGACATGAGGGTGTCTGTCTAAGACGCACCGTAAAACCCTCCCTGGTGGCTTGACACCCGCTTCCATGCGGATGACGGTGACAGACACCCCCAACTCATGCCTCTAGTGGTTAACGGGACAGCAGTGAAATCATTTATAAAACTATTAAATTGCACTTAACAAATCATTCAAGGCTGTTGAAGGGTTAGAATGGCTTAAAGTCTTTGCATCAAACACCTAGATTGCCTATTATGTGGCATTATTTAAATGGAACTATATTAGCGATTATTAATGAATAAACTTATTAAAATGAATTTTCAGGCTGTGTTTTTCACTTTATACCAGGGGCTAATAGTATTCTTTCTGTCTAGCTCAATTACATTTGCTACATCGGCTAAAGAAACATTCTCAATGCCCTCATATAAGGTAGGCCCGGGTGATGTTCTGAATATTTCTGTCTGGAAAGAAGAGGGTTTACAACAGGAGGTTTTGATAAGGCCTGATGGCGGCATGAGCTTTCCCCTCGCAGGTGATATTGATGCTGGAGGTAAAAGCGTTGCAGAATTGCAAAATTTACTCGCCAGTAAAATTAAACAATTTATTCCTGATCCCGTCGTTACCGTATCTATTCGTCAGATTCAAAATAATAAAATATTTGTTGTCGGTAAAGTGAATCGACCAGGTGAATTTGTGGGGACATCTTATATTGATGTTATGCAGGCATTAGCAATGGCGGGTGGCCTGAATGCCTATGCAAGCGCTAATAATATAAAAATTTTACGCCGCGTAAATGGCGAAATTACGAGCATGCCATTTGAATATGATGAAGTTGCGAATGGGTACAAACTAAAACAGGACATCATTCTGCAAAGTGGTGATGTTGTTGTTGTTCCTTAAAACTTTTAATGCTTTGTTATTATGAGTTTTAAGTTGAAGTTATTTCAAAGTTGCTTTGTTGTTTTGAATATAACTGCAATTTCATTAGCAACAGTCAATGCTGCCGAATGGAAGATAGAACCAGGCATAAACATGAATCTGCAATATAATGACAATGTCAGAATGCGTGCCGATAATAATAACCCAGAAGGCTCAACTGGTTTCACACTTGATCCTAGAGTAAAATTTGCCGGTGAAGAGCAGCGTGTCTGGGACGTGGCAATTGATGCCCGGGGTAGAATAACTCGTTTTCAGGACATCGAAGACGGTGATAATGAAAATGCTTTTTTTGTATTTGATGGAGGCAGGCAAACTGAACGATCTGATTGGCGACTGAATACCAGTTATGAGCGTAATTCAAATTTTGATACGGATTTTGATACTGAAAACCCGGACGCGGGTTTGCTTGACGATTATACTGAGCGTAAAACAGCTTCTATTTCACCATCTGTTAGCTGGAGTTCAAGTGAAACCTCGCAATTGAGTTTTAGTTTTAATAGTACAAATGTGACCTATGATGAGAAAACAAATCTGAACTATCAAAATTATGATTATGATAGCCTGCAGTTTGTAGCTTACTGGTTAGTTGCTGAAAATCACCAGTTAGGTTTTACATCTTCATATGCAGAGTATGATAGTCCTGAAGCTAACTTTTCTTATGATCAGGCTATTTTTCAGATAGATTATACCTACGCAATAAACCAGATATCTAATGTTAGTTTGTCAGTGGGTGGGCGCAGATTAAACTCTGTATTGGAAGATGGGCAAATAGTCGGTTGTGCTTTTGCCGATGAGTTTGAAACTTTTGGTGGCTGTCCTGTTAGCCAGGATCCAGTATTTGCGGATGTTGAAAATGAAGAAGATGGCACGGTGGTAAATTTATCTTATCGCAGTAATTCAGAGACTGTCAGGCATAATTTTACTGCGGGCAGAACTGTTAAACCTTCAAGTTTTGGGGGAGCCCAGGAGCTGCGTAATGCAAGCTATAAATTTAGTGTTATACATACAGAAAGATTTTCAACAAAGTTGATTTTAGATGCATCAGAAACAGAAACTATTAGTAACACTGACTCATCTAATGACAGGGCGCGTTATCGTGTTGAGCCCTCAGTATCTTATAAGCTAAATAGAGATTGGAATTTAAAATTTTTATATAGATACATTCAACAGGATTATACAAATAGCGATAGAGACGGCACTTCAAATGCCGTATTTATTAATTTATTTTTACACTGGCCAAAACTGGCTACAACTTATTAGAAATAAAAAATGGAAGAGCAGGAAAAAAATATACAAGACTATCTGGCAATCGTTAGTCGAAGAAAGGTTGTAATTATAGCTACAGCATTAGCTGTCTTTTTACTGGGTCTTGTCACGGCACTTGTATGGCCACCGACTTATCGATCATCTGCGACCATTCTGATTAAAGAACAGGAAATTCCAACTGAGCTGGTGCGTTCAACCGTCACTTCAATTGCTGCACAACGCATTCAAACAATTAGCCAACGTGTTATGACACGACCTAATTTAATGGACATTATTCAAAAATATAACCTTTATGTAAAAGAAAGAAAACATAAAACGTCTGAAGAAGTTTTAGAAGAAATGCATGGAGATATTGATCTGGATATGATCAGTGCAGAAGTTATGGATCCACGCACAGGGCGCCCTGGAGTAGCGACAATTGCTTTTACATTATCATATGAGGGTAATAATCCAGCTTCAACACAAAAAGTTGCGGGTGAGTTAACCAGTTTGTTTCTAGCTGAAAACTTAAAAACACGTAAAGATAAAGCGGCCGAAACCTATTCTTTTTTAACGGATGAAACGACAAAGTTAGAAGAAAGAATTGCAGAATCAAGTAAAAAACTGGCTGAATTTAAAGAAGAACATGCGAATAGTCTGCCTGATATGTCGGCAATGAATCTTTCTATGTTAAATCGCATTGAATCTGAAAAGGACTCTGTCGATGCAGAGTTGAGAGCGCTGAGGGAACGACAGTTTTATTTACAGAGTCAACTGGCTCAAATTAACCCATTAACAAATATGCGTTCAGCTACTGGTGAGGCGATATTAGATCCTGTCTCAAGGCTCAAGGCGCTGGAGTCTGAGTATGCTGGTCTGAAAGCAAAGTATTCAGATTTGCACCCGGACATTATAAAAATAAAAAGAGAAATTGCCGGTTTACGTCAACAAACAGGTCAGGGTGTTGATACTCAGGAACTGGCAATGTCATTAACGCAAAAACGCAGTGAGTATGCTTCTGTTAAGAAAAAATATTCAGCTGATCACCCTGATGTCACAAGGCTTGAGGCTGAAATCGCTGCCCTGGAGAAATCAATTACTGACAATCCCGTGCAGCATGAAAAACAGATAATGGAATTACAACCAGATAACCCCGCATATATTGCTGTGCAAACCCAGCTTAAAACGGTAGAAACCGAAATTAATTCTAATAGTGTAAGAAAAAAACGACTTGATAATAAACTCCTGGACCTGGAGGAGAGAATCTCTAAAAGCCCCCAGGTTGAAAAAGAATTTATGGTTCTGGCGCGTGAGCAACAAAGTGCATTAGTACGTTTTCAGGATATAAAAGCGCGTCAAATGGAAGCAGAAATTGGGCAGGAACTTGAAAAAGAAAGTAAAGGTGAGTCATTTATCTTAATCGACCCCGCTCAATTCCCTGAAAAACCGGTTAAGCCTAATCGAATGGCCATTGTATTTTTGTCATTCATATTTGCTGCAGCGGCAGGCCTGGGTGTAGCTATTTTAAAAGAAGCACTGGATGGTTCTATTCGAGGTGTTACAAGTATAAATAAAATACTAACTTCAGCCCCATTGGCGGTAATTCCAATAATTTACAATACATATGATTTACAACGAAAACAGCGTATGAACCGTTTAGTTGTTGGTTCGGTGATAGGCAGTATTATTTCTGTTATGTTGTTAATTCATTTTTTCTTTACACCTCTAGATGTGCTCTGGTTTAGAGGCCTACGTAAAGCAGAAAATGTGATGGATCTATAAGAGGGGGTAATAATGGAACGTATTAAGCAGGCATTAGAGCTTGCGCGTCAGGAACGCATTAAAAATGGCGGCAAGGTAACAGTAACAGGCTCAGCAGATAAACCTGTTGAAAGCCAGCAGAGTGTTGAAGACCAGGATATCAGGTATACAAATACCCGTACTATACCTATGCCGGTAAATGAGTTAAGGGAAAAAAGAATTATTACTGAGCAGCAAAATAGTATTTCTGATGCCTATAGAATATTGCGAACTCAGGTTTTACAGAGGCTTAATGAGAAAAACTGGAATACGCTTGCCGTTACTAGTCCTGGAAGTGGAGCAGGAAAGTCGCTCACGGCTATAAACCTGGCAATGAGCCTCGCACGTGAAGTCGATAATACTGTCTTACTGATAGACGCAAATTTACGTTCACCTAAACTGAATACCTATTTTGATTTTCAAACAGAATATGGTTTGAGTGATTATCTGTTGCAGGATAAGCCCCTGGATGAAATGTTGGTAAATCCGCAAGGTGTCTCGCGGTTTGTTGTTTTACCCGCAGGACGAGCTATTGCTAATTCATCTGAGATGTTAAGTTCACCTAAAATGCAGCGACTGGTCGATGAGGTAAAGCACAGGTATCCGTCACGTATTGTTATATTTGATTTGCCGCCATTACTGGAAAGTTCAGATGCATTGGCCTTTATACCGAATGCAGATGCAACATTAATAGTAATAGAAGAGGGAAAAACCCAGGAAAGAGAATTAAAGCAGGCGTTTGAATTATTGCAGGGTAATGACGTTATTGGTACCGTTCTTAATAAAGCTTACACCACAGATAAAGATCATACGGGTTTAGATTTAAAGCAAGGCTGGGTTTCACAATTTTTATCGAAGCTAGGCAGGAAGTCTGTCCAGGATAAGGCTGGTAATTAATATATTAGTTTGTAGATGTGGTCAGAAGGGGCTTATAAAAAAACATCTACAGCATATTACGGCACAGAGAAAAGGTAAGAAATACGAAATACAATTTTAAATATTTAGATTGTTTAATCTTGATTAGCTTGCTGATTTCAGCTCCTTTACAAGCTGCAATAAATAACCAGACATTAGCAGTGTTGGTCAATAAAAATGACCCGGAAAGTTTAGAAATTGCTAAGTACTATCAAAAAGCAAGACTAATACCTGATAGAAATATTATATACTTAAGCTTTAAGCCGGGGCTTGAGAAACTAACTGAAGCTGAGTTTAAAAAAATTGAAAGACAGCTTATAGAGAAGCTTGTAGATAATATTCAGGCCTATGCATTAGCCTGGCGAAAGCCCTGGAGAGTTGATTGTATGTCGATAACCTCTGCATTTTCACTGGGCTATAGCAAAGATTATTGTGCAAAGGAATGTCAGTCAACAAAACCGGTTAAATATTTTAATAGTCAGAGTAGGCAACCCTATACAGACTATAAAATACGACCATCTATGATGTTATCTGCAGGTAGTATTGACGATGTTAAGAATTTAATTGATAAAGGGGTTTTAGCAGATTATAGCCGGCCAGTCGCAAGTGCATATCTTCTGGATACCAGTGATAAACATCGAAATGTTCGATCAGTGAGTTACCCGGCTATAAAAAAAACATTGGGTAAATTATTGACTATTGAGTCTCTAAAAGCAGATGCAATAAAAAATAAAAATAATGTTATGTTTTTGTTTACGGGTTTAAAAAAAGTTAAATGGGTAAATGAAAATAATTATTTACCCGGTGCAGTGGCTGACCATTTAACCTCTGCCGGAGGGCAGCTTTTTAGAGGTAAGCAAATGAGTGCGCTTAAATGGATTGATGCAGGCGTAACAGGTACATATGGAACAGTAGTTGAGCCTTGTAATTTTGTACAAAAATTTCCTGATCCGGGAATTGTTATGCAGAAATACTTATCTGGAAATAGCCTGATTGAGGCCTACTGGAAAAGCGTGCAAATGCCGGGTCAGGGCTTATTTGTTGGTGAACCACTGGCCTCGCCATATAAGGATTGTAAATTAATATTTAATCGTCAAGGTGTGTTTCAATATTATGTAAATTCTATTGATAACTTTGTAGAAAGAAAATCACGAAATTGTCATTAATGTAATATAAATAAATTATGAATGTAAGGTAATTAAAATGAATGTTGTAATGATTGGCTCGGGTTACGTAGGATTAGTATCCGGGGCCTGTTTTGCAGAGTTTGGCGCAAATGTAATTTGTGTAGATAAAGATGAATCTAAAATAAATTCATTGCTAGAGGGTGGAATTCCAATTTATGAACCCGGTCTCGATGATTTGGTCAAACGAAATGTTAACTCTGGCCGTTTAAATTTTTCTTTAGAATTAGAAAACGCGGTATCTAATGCGGATTTAGTTTTTATTGCAGTCGGCACACCTACTCGCAGAGGTGATGGTCATGCTGATTTAAAGTATGTTTATGCGGCGGCTGAAGAAATTGCTGGTTTTTTACAGGACTATACCGTCATAGTTGATAAATCAACCGTGCCGGTTGGAACTGCGCGTGAAGTGCATCGAATTATTAAAAAAACAAACCCATCAGCTGATTTTGATGTGGCTTCAAACCCTGAGTTTTTAAGGGAAGGTTCTGCGATTGGTGATTTTATGCGCCCTGATCGCGTCGTCTTAGGCGTTGAATCTGAAAGAGCTGAAAAATTATTACGTGAGCTGTACCGCCCATTGAATTTAATTGAGGCTCCGATTCATGTTACAAATCTGGAAAGCGCTGAAATTATTAAATATGCCTCTAATGCATTTCTGGCTACCAAGATTAGTTTTATTAATGAAATGTCTCAGTTATGTGAAAAAGTAGGCGCGGATGTTCATTCCGTATCAAAAGGTATGGGCTTAGATGGACGGATAGGCAAAAAATTTCTGCATGCAGGCCCCGGTTATGGAGGCTCATGTTTTCCTAAAGATACATTGGCTTTAATTCGTATTGCGCAGGAATATGGAGTATCCAGTCGTATAGTAGAGTCAGTTGTTGAAGTGAATGCATCACAGAAAGCCAGAATGGTTTCAAAGATTCGCGATGCACTTGGTGGGTCAGAAGCAGATAAAACCATTGCTGTTTTAGGTTTAACGTTTAAACCGGAAACAGATGATATGCGTGACTCACCTTCATTGGCAATCTTGCCAGCCCTGGTAGATAAGGGAGCAATAATTAAAGCGCATGACCCGGAAGGTGTTAAAGAAGCGCAGGAAATACTCCCCGAATCAATTCAGTATATGGACAGTATTGATGATGCTATGAAAAATGCGGATGCAATTGTTTTGATGACGGAGTGGAATCAATACCGCGGTCTCGATTTAGACAAAGTCAAATCGATGATGAAAGGAAATGTATTTATAGACTTAAGAAATGTCTACGAAAAAGATTTAATGGAACAACATGGTTTTGAATACACCTGTGTAGGTCGATAAGAATACTATGCAGGGTGGATCAAGGGGCGCGGCCCACCCTGCAATTAAAGAATAGATATTAAGGTAAAAACATGAAAATTTTAGTAACAGGCGCAGCCGGTTTCATCGGTATGCACTTATCAAAACGCCTGCTGGAAAGAGGTGATGAAGTAGTCGGAATAGATAACCTGAATGACTACTACGAAGTGCAGTTAAAGCACGACCGCCTGAAACAGCTCGAAAATTTTGAAAAGTTTACTTTTATTAAAATGGATATGGCCGACCGTGAAGCTATGGCAAAGCTGTTTAAAGAACAACAGTTTAACCGGGTAATGAATCTGGCGGCACAGGCAGGTGTTCGTTACTCATTGGAAAACCCCTTAGCATATGTAGATAGTAATCTGGTTGGTTTTGCAAATATATTAGAAGGTTGCAGACACAATAAAGTTGAGCATTTAGTTTATGCCAGTAGCTCTAGTGTGTATGGCTCTAATACAGACATGCCATTTAGTGTGCATGATAATGTAGATCATCCGGTCAGTTTATATGCTGCCACCAAAAAATCAGGTGAATTAATGGCGCATACCTATAGTCATTTATATAACTTGCCAACCACAGGTTTACGCTTTTTTACAGTTTATGGACCCTGGGGACGCCCCGATATGTCACCCTCATTGTTTGCAGGTGCTATTCTTCGTGATGAGGCAATAAATGTATTTAACCAGGGTAAAATGCAACGAGATTTTACCTACATCGATGACATTGTAGAAGGCGTTATTCGTGTTATTGATAAAGTTGCAGAACCCAATGAAGAATATGATAAGTCGTCTCCTGACCCGGCAACGAGTTATGCACCTTATCGGGTTTATAATATAGGCAACAATGAACCAGTTGAACTAATGACGTTTATAGAAACTATTGAAAATGCAGTTGGTAAAACAGCTGAAAAAAATATGATGGGTATGCAGGATGGAGACGTGGTTGCAACCTATGCAAATATAGATGCGTTAATAGATGCGGTAGGATTTAAACCTGCAACGCCATTAAAAGAAGGCATACAGAAATTTGTCGACTGGTATAAGGAGTATCACATTTAATGTATTTAACCTAACCCATCGTGAAATGAGACCAAAGAGTTTAATTGAAATATAAATTATGATGAATTATTACGCCAAAAAACCACAGGCTAAGTTGCTTTCAATAGAAGAAAGCGAACAGCTAAAAAAAGAAATTCCAGTTAATTGCACCGTTACATTAACCCAGCGGCAATTGTGCGATCTGGAAATGATAATGAATGGTGCCATGAATCCATTGAGTGGGTTTATGAATGAGGTAGAATATACCTCGGTGCTAGAGAACATGACACTGAATAATTCACTACTCTGGTCTTTGCCTGTAACGCTGGATATTACAAAGCAACAGCTGGATGCTTTTAATGGTGCAACCCAGATAGGCTTATGTGATCAGGAAGGATTTATGCTAGCCGTAATGGATGTTCAATCCATCTGGAGTGCTAATAAAGAAATAGAGGCTGATAAAATCTATGCAACAAAAGATATACTACATCCAGGAGTGGATTATCTATTTTCAAAGGTAAAAGAATATTATATCGGTGGCGAAGTTAAAGGAATGCAGCTACCCACTCACTATGATTTTGAGTCAATCAGACATACTCCAGAAGCATTACGTGGTGAATTTAAAAAATCTGGCTGGGATAAGGTAGTTGCATTTCACACCAGTAAACCCATGCATAGAGTGCATTATGAAATAACTACAAATGCAGCAAAATCGATAGGTGCGAATCTGTTGATTCAGCCTCTTTCAGGTGTTGGTAAGCCTGGTGATATGGCTTACTACAGTCGCGTGCATTGCTATCAGGCAATCATGAAGTACTACCCAAAATACCTGGCTATGCTGTCACTTGTGCCACAGGCAATGCGAATGGCAGGACCAAGAGAAGCATTACACAACATGATAGTTAGACAAAACTATGGCTGTTCTCACTTTATCATAGGGCCTGAACATGCATCACCACCGGGTGTTAGATCGGGTAGTCAGAGATTCTATGAGCGCTATTCAGCACAAAAACTGGTAGCAGAATTTCAGAATAAACTGGATATTAAAATGGTGCCAGTAGAAGAAATGGCTTATTCGGATCAAAATAGTAATTATATTAGCTCTAAAAAAGCACAGGCAGAAAAAATAGAAACCCAGAACTTTACAGAAAAAGACTTCAATCACGCACTTGAGCACGACCAGTCTGTACCTGACTGGTATTCTTATCCTGAGGTAATAAAAGAACTGAGTAAAGTTAAATTATCTCGACAACATAAAGGCTTAACTCTGTTTTTTACCGGCTTGTCAGGTTCTGGAAAATCTACGCTCGCAAAACTGGTTTATGCAAAATTTATTGAGCAGGGTGATAGACCCGTTACCTTACTTGATGGTGATGTGGTAAGAACCAATCTCTCAAGTGAATTAACTTTTTCAAAAGAACATAGAGACCTGAATGTTAAAAGAATTGGTTATGTGGCAAGTGAAATAACTAAAAACCGGGGGGTTGCTATTTGTGCGCCCATTGCACCCTATGAAAACACCAGGCAGTCAGTTAGAGATTCGATTGAAGAGTATGGGGCATTTATAGAAATATTTGTTTCAACACCATTAGAAACCTGTGAAGGCAGAGATAGAAAAGGTATGTATGCTAAGGCCCGTAAAGGGATTATTAAAAATTTTACCGGTATTAGTGATCCATATGAAGAACCTGTAAATGCAGAAATACAAATCGATACGACTGGAACTAGCCCTGTAGAGTGTGCGCAGAAAATAATGTTGTATTTATTTAAAGAAGGATATATTGCTTGAATATAGTCGTAAGTCAAAAAACTTAAGACCAGGATATTTAAATCGTAGGGTGGATCAAGCGAAGCGGATCCACCAAATTAGTAAGAAAATAATTTATGTACATGAAAATATTAAAAACATTGAACAAGGCTAAGCAATGATTATTCCTGTAATACTCTCGGGTGGCTCAGGCACAAGGCTATGGCCTTTATCAAGAGCGCTGAGACCTAAGCAATTACTCAGCATGGTGTCTAATCACACCATGATTCAGGATACCGTTACTCGCCTAACTGGAATAGCAGATCTTGCGGATCCCATTATTGTTTGTAACGAAGAGCATCGTTTTACCATAGCAGAACAAATGCGTGAAATGGATATAAATTCATCAGCCATTATTCTTGAGCCGTTTGGAAAAAACACGGCACCTGCGGTTGCAATATCAGCATTTCAATCTCAAATGTCAGAAAAAGATCCTGTGCTATTAGTTTTACCGGCTGATCATGTTATCGGCAATAAAGCCGCATTTCACTCGGCTGTACAAACGGGTTACCAGGCTGCATTAAATAATAAATTAGTGACCTTTGGAATTGTTCCCAATGCGCCTGAAACAGGTTATGGATATATCAAAGCGGGTTCTAAACTAGATAATGAGCAAGTTTTTAGCGTAGAGAAGTTTGTCGAGAAACCCGATGCGAATACAGCCCAGACTTATTTAAATGAAGGCAGCTATTACTGGAATAGTGGCATGTTTATGTTTAAAGCATCCGTCTATTTACAGGAGCTAAAATCACATAATAGTGAAATGTATAACTGTTCTAAAGAGTCATTAAGCACAGCGACGATTGATATGGATTTTATTCGATTGAATAGCGCGGTTTTTGAAAAATGCCCAGCAGACTCTATTGACTATGCCGTAATGGAAAAAACGGCTTCGGCAGCAGTAATACCAGTTGATATGGAGTGGAATGACATTGGCTCCTGGTCAGCTTTATGGGAAGTGGGTGTTGCAGATGATAAAGGTAATGTGACACATGGTGATGTTGTTCTAGAAGACAGTAACAACTCATATGTACATGCTGAGAACAGGCTTGTAACAACTGTCGGATTAAATGATCATGTCGTTGTTGAAACCGCAGATGCGGTATTAGTTGCGCATAGGGATAAAGCCCAAAATGTAAAAGATATCGTCGCGCAATTAAAAGCAGCAAACAGAGATGAGGCGATTATTCATCATAAGGCTTACCGACCCTGGGGTGCATATGAGTGTATCGATCATGATTCACGCTTTCAGGTAAAGCGTATAACCGTTAATGTGGGTGCTAGCCTGTCTCTTCAACTCCATCATCATCGGTCAGAGCACTGGATAGTGGTGCAGGGAACAGCCAGGGTCACCTGTGGAGATAAGGTTTTTTTAATGGCTGAAAATGAATCAACTTATATACCCTTAGGTGAAAAACACAGGCTAGAAAACTCCGGCAAAATTCCTCTGGAATTAATAGAAGTACAAACGGGGAGTTATCTTGGAGAAGATGATATAGTCAGGTTTGATGATGTATATGGTAGAGAAAATACAAAATAATTCCCAGAATGATGATTACACACCCCTCCTGAAAATAGTAAGGGGATTTAAGCATATGGATAGCTATGTCCATGAAAGAAATTAATATTTAATAATCAGGTAAAGCAATGGCAAAAAAAGCATTAATAACAGGTATTACAGGTCAGGACGGTGCATACCTGGCGGAATTTTTATTAAACAAAGGCTACGAAGTACACGGCATAAAACGCAGAGCATCATCATTTAATACAGATAGAATCGATCATTTATACCAGGACCCTCATGAAAAAGAACAACGTTTCTTTCTTCACTATGGTGACTTAAATGACTCAATGAATTTGGTTCGTATCATTCAGCAAATAGAACCAGATGAAATTTACAACCTCGGCGCACAAAGCCACGTTGCGGTTTCATTTGAAAGCCCAGAATATACAGCAGACACCGTAGGCATAGGCGCGCTTAGAATATTAGATGCCATACGTATTTCTGGTTTAGAAAAGAAAACCAGGTACTATCAGGCATCGACCTCTGAATTATATGGAGAAGTACAGGAAACGCCACAAACAGAAAAAACCCCTTTCTACCCTCGCTCACCTTATGCCGCGGCTAAATTGTATGCCTACTGGATTACGGTAAACTACAGAGAAGCTTACGGTTTATATGCCTGTAATGGCATTCTGTTTAATCATGAGTCACCTATTCGCGGTGAAACTTTCGTAACCCGAAAAATTACCCGCGCTTTTGCACGTATTAAACTTGACCTACAGGATAAATTATTTCTTGGAAACTTAAGTGCAAAACGTGATTGGGGTCACGCAAAAGATTATGTAGAAATGCAATGGTTAATGTTGCAACAAGATCAAGCTGAAGACTTTGTCATTGCCACTGGTGTTCAATATTCTGTAAGAGATTTTGTGAATAAAGCAGCAAATGCTGTCGGCATAGAAATGGAATGGAAAGGTGAGGGTAAAGATGAAAAAGGTTATAACAAAGCTACAGGGAAATGCCTGGTAGAAGTTGACCCAAGATACTTCAGACCAACAGAAGTAGAGACGTTGTTAGGTGACCCAACTAAAGCCAAAGAAAAGTTGGGCTGGGTACCTAAAATAACCTTAGATGAAATGGTTACCGAAATGGTTGAGCACGACGTGATGATCGCAAAACGTGATGCCTTATGTGAAAAAGAAGGTTTCAGAACGAATCGTTATTATGAATAAACCTGCAATGAATAAAACAGATAAAATATATATAGCAGGTCACCGGGGACTTGTTGGTAGTGCAATAATTAGAAATCTTGAAAAAAAGGGTTATAACAATCTGTTACTTAGAACAAGCAAAGAGCTTAATCTAACCAACCAGGCTGAAGTAAACAAGTTTTTCGAAACAGAGAAACCTGATTATGTTTTTCTGGCAGCTGCAAAAGTTGGTGGCATTCACGCAAATGATACCTACCCTGGAGATTTTATTAGAGATAATCTGCAAATACAGACCAATATAATCGATGCGGCCTATAGAAATAATGCCAGGAAATTATTATTTTTGGGTTCATCCTGCATTTATCCAAAGTTTGCACCACAGCCAATGAAAGAAGAGCATCTGCTTACGGGTGAGCTAGAGCCCACCAATGAATGGTATGCCATAGCAAAAATAGCGGGTATAAAAATGTGCCAGGCCTATAAGAAACAATATGACTTTAATGCTATTTCAATCATGCCAACTAATCTCTATGGCACAGGCGATAACTTTAACCTTGAAAATTCTCACGTAATGCCCGCATTAATTAGAAAATTTCATGATGCGAAAGAGCAGGGGAATAAAACAGTCGAGGTTTGGGGAACAGGAACACCCCGTCGAGAATTTTTGCACGTAGATGATATGGCAGATGCATCAGTCTATCTTATGAATAATTATGACGGTGAAGAGATTGTTAATGTTGGTGTAGGTGAAGACGTTACTATTAAAGAGCTTGCCGAAATAGTAAAAAATGCAGTTGGTTTTGAAGGTAAATTGAAATTTGATACAAGTAAGCCCGATGGAACACCGCGTAAATTGCTGGATGTAACAAGGTTAAATAATGCTGGATGGAAAGCAAAGATAGGTCTTAAAGCAGGGGTTGAAAACACATATCAGTGGTATTTAAAAAATATTCAGAATATAAGAAGTTGATACATGCTGAAATTACTGCTTCTTCAGTTTAACAGGATAACAATGTGTCCATTCTAGCTACTTTAAAAGCCCGGTTTAATATTTATCGTCGGAATTTTCGCTGGAATATGCAACAGCTATATGTTTCATTGCCTGTTCAATTGAATGAACAATATCCAGATTTTTTATGCATTGGTGCTCCTAAATCAGCTACAACATGGCTGCACAAGAGAATGGATATGCATCCAGATGTGTTTCTACCGAAAGATAAAGAATTGCATTTTATTGATACACCATTTATTGCAGCATCAATTAATAGTGATTTACATTCAGGAAGTAAAGGTCTTGGTTACTATAAACCACATGATTTATCTTCTGAAAAACATTGGCGTTGGTATTCATTTCAGTTTCAAAAAGGCAAGCAGAAACATAAAGGGGATATAACACCAACATATGCTCGAGCATCAGAGAAAAATATTGCATTAATGGCTAATAAATTACCCAATATAAAAATAATATATATTTTGCGTAATCCTATTGAACGAGCATGGTCAGGTGCAAGTTATTTTATGTATCGCTGGTATGGAAAAGCAATGAGCGAGCCTGGTGATGATGACTTTGTTAAAGACTGGGTTTTAGATGCTGAGCGACTCGATCATGGGTTTTATATAGAGAAAATAAAAAAATGGGAGAAATATTTTAACAAAGATAATATATTGTATATATTTTATGATGATATAAAAAAGTCGCCAAGGAATGTTTTAAATCAAGTTTGTGAATTTATTGATGTTGATGAGTTTAAGTTGCCAGATTCTGGTGATGATTCAAAAAAAGTTAATTCAGGCTATCCTAAAATTAACATAACAGCAGAATTATGGAGGGAATTATATGATGTGTATCAAGATGAAATCAGGTGCATTGAAGAAAAATTTAACCGGGATTTATCAGACTGGAAAAAAATACCAAATTAAAGTTATGGATATTAAATAACTGGAGAACTAGTTAAGTTGATATGTTTTTTGGAACAGTTGCTGAGAAATTATTTGAAATAGTATAGAAGCAATAGTGTTTTATATTTCACCGCTGTCCCGTTAAGAAAATTTAATATGACCGATAGTGTTGTGTATTAAATTGGTTAGTTTATTTCAATAATATGAAAATAATAATAGATAATAATTTAAATCGTCATTTCCGGCCCAGGTGTTCAGGTATGACGATACTATTCGAATTAACGGGACGGCAGTGGTTATATTTTTAAAAAATAACAGGAAGTTGGTGGATTAATTGACATGTTTTTTAAATATTTAAAAAACGATTTAAGGTTCTGCGTGGTTTATACATTAAATAAAATGAGTTATGGTTTTGTTCAGGGTTAGAAACTCTACATTTTTCCATAATGTTGCAACCTTGTTTTCTGGAAAAGTGTTTGCCGCATTAATTTCACTGGCTCTTGTACCCATTGTAGCAAGATTATTTGATCCTGCAGATTTTGGTGTTGCTGCAGTTTTTTTAGCTATTATTGTAACGCTTGGTTCATTGTCAACCGCATGTTTTGATATGGCGATAGTTTTACCGAAGAGTGATGTAGAAGCAAATAAAATAACCAAACTCTCACTGATGGTGCTTGGTAGTTTTGTTTTGTTCTTACTTTTTTTTCTAATAATAGTTAATTTGAGTGATATTGTTGTACCATTTCTAGATCAAATAGGCGTTTATTCCTGGTTGTTACCAGTTGCGATATTTTTATTTGGAATAATTAGTATTCTTGAAAACTGGTTAACACGGAAAAAAGCGTATTCATTAATAGCAACTTCAGATGTTGCTCAATCTGCTGTAATGCCTGTAACTCGAATTGGTTTAGGCCTGCTTTACGGTTCCTCTGTAAGCGCATTGATAACTGGTTATTTATTGGGCGCTTTTTCTAAAATATCGTATATGCTGAAAAGTATTTTGTCTAAAAAGGAATTAATGGTTAAGAATAAGCAAATCGAGATAAAAGAGCTTATATATGAATATAGTGATTTTCCTTTATATAGTGCACCGTCTCGATTTCTTCGTTCATTGTCTAAAACGCTTCTGGTCTTAATGCTTGGTTACATGTTTTCTCCGGTGATTGCAGGTTTTTATGCAATGGCAGACAGGCTGGTCAGAATGCCAACAGAAGCGGCCTCGATGTCAGTTAGACGTGTTTATATACAGAAAGTATCAGAGTATAAAAATGAAAATATTTCTCTTGAAACAATATTTGTTAAAATAACGCTTGTGCTTTTAATAGTTGGACTCTTACCATTTAGTATATTATGGTTTAATGGCGAAGAGATAGTCGGTTTTGTGTTGGGTGAGCGCTGGCTCAAGGCTGGGCATTTCTCAGAAATACTTGCGCCATGGTTTTATTCAATTTGGGTTGTGATTCCTTCATCGGCATTATTTGTTGTATATAGAAGACAGAAACTTTGGTTAAGTATACAAGTTTTTTTATCAATCATGCTAGCTGGCGTTTGCTTAATAGCCTATTTATTAAAATTAAATACTGATCAAACCTTGCAATGGTTTGTAGTTACAAGTGTTATAGTGAATATTTTTGTAATTTATATTGTATACAAACTAGTTTTGAATGAGTCAACCGATTTATAAAAATACGATATATGTGTAATTTATTAATTTTTTTTAGAGGTTATGAACTGTATGGCTAGTCCTGAAAATAAATTTATAATTGCTGGTTCAGGGCGTAGTGGTACAACCTGGGTATTGGATGTACTGGCAACTGCAGGTAAATATAAAACTATTTTTGAACCGCTTCATCCAGGTGTAAGTAAGGTGGCAGAAAAATATGCTGGGAAGTATATACGGCCTGATACACAAAAATTAGATATAATAGAATTTATGGATGTTGTGCTTTCGGGTGAAATTAAATCAACCTGGACAGATTACAGGGTCGTAGCAGATCGATTGAAGCCTACATTAGGTGTTTTTCATTCATTGCGTTTGCTTTTTGAATTGTTTCATAGATATAAATCACTATGGAATAATTACTGCAAATTTAAACAAAAAAAACATAAAGGAATAGCGGTTAAATTTATTCGTGCCAACCTGATGCTTGGGTGGTTGTGTGGTCTATATAATATTAAAACATTATTTATTATCAGACACCCTGGCGCAGTAATAGAATCAAAAATCAGGTTGGATGCAGCTGCACTTAGTGCAGGGTTACAACACGGGACGTCAGACTGGGATCCCCGTAAAGTTCTTAATGGGTATCTCAATGATGAAAATTTTTGTGAGGATTTTTTAAATCGTTATATTGATAAACTTGATTTTAAAACCATGACTGATTTAGAGGTGCATACTGTTAATTGGTGTCTTGAAAATGCTCCAGTTATAGAAGTCGCAGAAAAATATAATATATGTATAACTTGTTATGAAGATCTAGTTGAAAATAGTGAATTACAATGGAAAAAAATCATTAACTATTTAGGGTTGACTCTGAAATATAATGAATTAAATATCAATAAGCCATCACAGCAAGCATCAGAGGATTTTAAAAAATTAGGTACAACTGAAGAAAAATTGTCCAGATGGATGGGGCGTTTTAGTGATGCTGAGAAAGATTCTATAGATAAAATATTAAATCTATTTAAGGTGAATCTATACAGTGCTTATAAGTATATGCCCATTGGTAATATGCATGATGAAACTAGTAGGGATCATAGCAGATGATGGATTTTAGTGGTGGTCATGCAGTTCAGTTAGGGCTTGCCCTATTATTGGGGGTGATTTTATTTGTACAGGTTTATATTTTACCAGAACGAAAAGTTATTGGTTTTTTAATTATTATAATACCATTTCAGTTAATAACATCCCGTTATGGAAGCTTGAACATGGTGCTGACTTACCTTATAGGTATAGCACTACTTATTAAAGGTAATATTAAATATTTTCCATTATTTCCAATTGTATTGGCTATTTTAACTAGTTATTTTATTTCAACCGTCCTCGCACTTCGGCCGACCTGGATGGACCATTTGTTGTATATAATTTCTATAATGAGTAATTTTATTCTTTTCTATATGGTTTATAATTTTTTTAGAAGTAATGCGGATCTTAAATTTGCTTTTAAATTAATAATATGGATGAATATATTAGTAGTAATGTATGGATTGATGCAGCTTATTATAGGTGCTGAAAAATTTGCTTTACTGGGTATAGATGAGTTATCGCTTGCATCAAACCTTACCGAAAAACAACGATTGGTAGGTACATTTGGCGCTCCAGGTATAAATGCAGAATATTTTGCATTGCAAATTATACTTTTGGGTTACATATTGTTAACCGATAAAGTTAGAAAAACAAAAATACTCGCGCTGGGTTTGATTTTAGCAAATTTTGCTTTATTAGTTGCAACAGGTAGTCGAGGTAGCTTCCTTGTTCTCATGGGAGGTATTTTACTGTTTTTATGGTTTTATCGAAAACAACTTGGAACTCTTATGTTAATAAGAGTTATTAGTTTAGGTAGTATCTCTTTTGTTTTAATTGCTGCAATAATAATAAATTATACAAATTTTAATGTACTGTTTGAACGATTAAGTGAAACTGAATTAAATGAAAGTGGTGTACCTGATACTCGTGAATATGCATTTAAACTTGCTTTGGACCGAATTCCCGATGCTATGATAGTAGGGCATGGACCACAACTAAGATTAATTGATGAAGAAACACGCCGTATCCAAGGGTATGAATCAATGCCTGGCTATCCACATAATTTGTATCTATTTTTGTTATATACACTTGGTTTATTGGGTTTTTTAACTTATATGTTTTTTTTCGTTTTTTTATATCTTAAATTCTGGAGAGCGAGTAAACAAAATATTGATGATTATTATTTACGAGGTATACCGACTTTAGGTATGTTGTTGCTTATTGTTTTTCTAGTCGATCAGCTCAAAATAGAGTTCTTAAGATTAAGAGTGAATGATATGCAGCATTATTTGTTTACGCTATGGGCTATATTATTAGCATTTACCGATGTGGCTCGAAGTAAAACATATCAAAATGAAAAATCAGAAAAATCAGAGAAACCTAAGGATTTGACATCAAGGTTCTCTGAACTGCGTAAATAATAGAATAAGCTTTTTTTATATGAATGATAAAGAAGAAATAAATTATGCCAAAAAGTATTTGTTTTATAGGACTAGATAGTTACCCTGTATTGAATCCTGCTAAAGGTGATGAGTATTTTGGCGGAGAATCAGTCCAGCTTACATTGCTAGCAAAGGCTTTTAAAGAAATTGGTTATGAAGTTACCATGATTTGTCTTGATTATGGTCAACCAGATAATGAGCTTATTGATGGAATACATGTTTTGAAAACGTATAATATTACAGCAGGCTTACCAGGATTAAGATTTATTTATCCTAGAATGACTTCCGTTGTCTCAGCTATGAAGCAGGCTAATGCAGATATTTATTATCAATCATGTGCTGGTGCAATTACAGGTATTGTGGCGGGTTTCTGTAAAGTATATAACAGGAAATTTATTTTTAGATTGGCTCATGATAGTGACTGTATTCCTGGGGAGCAAATTATAAGGCTGTGGAGAGATCGAAAATTATATGAGTATGGCCTGAGAAGGACGTCTCTTATATCGGCCCAGGGGGTTAAGCAAGTTGCATTATTGAAACAGCATTACATGTTAGATAGCATTCCTGTAAATATGACAGTTCAATTGCCTGCTCAATCTAGTGATTTAGAAAAAGACATTGATATTCTATGGGTTAATAATTACAGAGATTTTAAACGACCAGAGCTTGTGCCTGAGTTGTCGAAACTTCTTCCAGAATATAACATGACAATGATAGGTGGGCCGGTTCCTGGTAATGAAAAGTTATTCGAAGTAGTGAAAAACCTGTCTAATGGGTTAGATAATTTAAGTGTATTAGGGGCTATACCATATCAGGATGTAAACGATTATTTTTCACGAACAAAAATTTTTATAAACACATCAGATTGGGAAGGATTTCCAAACTCTTTTTTACAGGCGTGGGTACGGGGTGTTCCAGTTATCTCATTTTTTGACCCGGATGATTTAATAGTTAAACAAAGTATGGGGGCGGTTCCTGTAGGGCTTGATGAAATGGCTGATAGTATACGATTACTACTTGATGATGACGTAAAGCGTGAATTAATTGCAGATCAAAGTAAAAAATTTGTTCTAAAGAATTATTCTCCTATATCAGTGGCGCGAAGATACGAAGAGCTAATTGAAGAACAAAGTACTTAGAAATGAATAATAATAAAAAAACCAGATGTTTATTTATGGTGCCTGCACTTTTACGAGGTGGTGCTGAAACTCAAGCAATGGAATTAATTAATGGTATTGATAGTCGCTATTTTGAAAAATATTTACTGGTTTTTGAAAAGGAGCTGGATCAGTTAGAGAAAGTTGATATGGACACTGTCGAATTTCATCATGTAATTAGAAAAGGAAAATTTGATTTCAGTTTTGTTAGAAAAATTGCAAAGATTATTGATGTTAATAAAATTGAAGTTATTCATTGTACAATGCAGATATCCCTATTGTTTGCATGGCTTGCATGTCGACTATCAAAACAGAAACCAGAACTAGTAGTGGCAATACATACCACTATTAATATTAATAAAAAAAATGAAATTATTGATCAGCTATTATATCGGCAGTTGTTTCGAGCATGTAAAAAATTAATATTTGTTTGTCAGACGCAAAAAAACTACTGGTTAAGAAAATATACAGAACTCAATGGTAAATCTGAAGTTGTTTATAATGGTGTAGATACAGAATACTTTAATCCTGAAAAGTTTGTTGATGAGGGTTTATTACTTAAAAAAGAATTGAATATTGCTGGTAACAGCCCCGTCATAGTCTGTATAGCTGGGTTTAGAAAAGAAAAAGCCCACGGTATTTTATTGCAGGCATTTTCCCAATTGCCAGCTAATGTGCATTTGGTGCTTGCCGGTGATGGCTTACTTCGCGGAGAAATAGAATTAATAATAAACCAACTTGATTTATCTAACCGAGTTCATCTTCTAGGAAATGTGGATGATGTAAGACCTGTTCTTTCAGTGGCAGACATCTCTGTCCTGGCATCAGTTGCGGTCGAAACATTTTCTATAGCTATGCTCGAATCTATGTCAATGAAGGTGCCTTTTATATCATCTGATATTGGTGGCCTGGCTGAAGCAATTGTTGCAGGTGAAACGGGTGATGTTGTGCCTGTTGGTGATGTCGAGTTATTGAAAAGCACACTTAATAAATATTTATTAAATAAAGGTAAGCTTAAATCAATGAGTGAAAACTCACGAAACAGAGTTGAAAAGATGTTTAGTAAACCTATCATGGTGGCTAATACTGAAAAAATATTAAAAGATTTAGTATGCTACAGATCGTGATAACGGTATCTAAACATATATTAATTTAAATTAACGGAATATACATGAAGCCAGTATTTATAGTAGGGGGATCAAGAACAGGATCAGAATTATTGAAAAATATTGTTCGTAAATATTCTGATGTAGATTTTGTGCCTGAGATGTTTATGATTTGTCCGCGATGGTTGCATAAAGACTTTATGGTTAATGCAAGCGGTTTAATGAATCAATCTGATCATACGTATGATATTAATGGTGTACTTGATTTAATTTATTCAAAAAAACTGTATGGGTACTTCTGGACCGTTGTGCATGAGCTTGATAGAAGCCAATTGGAAAAACTTATATATAAAAATGGAAATACTTTAAAAGGAATTTTTGAATCGATTTTAGAATTGCATGCTTTTGTGAAATCAAAAAGCATACCTGGAGCAAAATTTCCAGTTCATTATTCAGAAAGTGAACAGTTACTAGAATGGTTCCCAGATGCAAGAATAATCCATACTATACGGGATCCGCGTGCGATTTATGTATCACAGTCAAATAAATATACCAGTAAATCTTATTCGTATGTTAAAAATGGTTGGGTCAGATTTAAACATTTTGTACATATTGTAATTCAAACGCTCTGGACTTCCCGTGTTCATAGTCACTTATCGGGTAAAGAAAATTATTATTTATTTAAGTATGAAGATTTTTTAAATGATCCAGAAAAATGTATGATTTCGTTATGTGAGTTTTTGCAGATTGAATATATATCAAATATGGCTGAACCAGAAATTTATAGTAACTCATCATTCCATGAAAAAAGAGGCGTAGGTAAAGGCTTACATGCTTCTTCTGCTACCTCATGGAAACAACGTATTAATCCGATTACTGAAAAATTGATCAAATTTTTTTGTAATAGTGCAATGAAGAGATTTAATTATCAACGTTAGATTTAAAAATCAGGGGAAATGTTTGAATAGTACTGGAATTAATTTGCCATTTATGCTCATTATTTTTATGTTTTATTCGGGGTTTGCTAATGCAGCAGATGCACAGCAATATTATAATTTTACTATTCCATGGGATGATAATTATAATAATGTTATCAGTGCGATGAATGCTATAGATGATAAACCAGCAGGCACTCATGGAGTGTTAAAAACATCTGCAGATCAACTAATTTTTGAGGATGGTACAGCTGCAGAATTTTGGGGTGTAGCGATAACGGTATCTAAAAAATTTCCACCAAAAAATAAAATAGATACTAAAAAAATTATAAATAAACTTAAGAAGTATGGTTTTAATCTGGTTCGCATAAATGGGCTCGATTTTCCCCGCTATAATCTCTATCATTCATGGTTGAAAACAGGGAAGCTAGATAAAGATATAATGGATAGACTGGATTATTTTATTGCTGAACTAAAAAAATCGGGTATATATTATTCGTTAAGTATAAATAATAGTAGTTTAAAGGCTAAAGAAATTTATAAAGTTTCTAGTAATGGACATAAAATAAGACATAAGCAATATAAGTTTGTTCAGTTATATGATGAGAAAGTTATTGAAAGGGTCATTGACTGGCACAAAGTTTTTTATGGGCATATAAATGAATACACAAAGGTATCTTATGCTAAAGACTCAGCAAATATCTTTGTAACTGCGATTGGAGAAGATTCAATATTCAATGGCTATTTTAATTACCATAATGAATTTTTAACAGATAAGAACTTCACTGATTTACAGCTTAAGTTTAATGACTTTCTCCGTTCTAAGTACAAAACATCTGAAAATGTTAGCGTAGCCTGGGAGGGTGATTTAAAACCAGTCGAATCATTAGAAAAAAATAATATCAAACTTGTTACTGCTAATAACATTGCTAAAGTAAATAAACATAAATCTAACGATGTAATCTTGTTTTTATCTGATATAGATCGTTCATATGCTAACCGAATACGTGATGTTTTAAAGGGTGTAGGATATCTAGGTCTTTTTGCAGGGACTAATGATTGGTATGGCTATTCTAGTCTAAAGATTAATCAGGATATCGGAGATTTTATCGATATGCATGGCTATTTTGATCCTATGATTCGAAACAGGCATAATGGGAAACGAATCGAATACACACGAAATACATCATATATTTCCGGTCCCGCAGCTTTGAGTCAAGGGAATGAAGTTGTAGAAGAGTTTGATAAAAGCCTCTATACTTTTTTTGCTAGTGCAGTTGAAAATAAACCATTAATGATCACTGAGTGGAATCATTCTGCATGGAGTGATTATACTTATGAAGGGCCGCTATTATTAACAGCATACTCATCTCTTCAGGGATATAATTCTATGGTTATTCATAGTTATTTTTCTATGAAACTGAATTATGATGCTGAATATTCTGATAATAGTCTGGTAGCTAGTGGTAATCCAGTACTGATGAGTTTATCACCTACATTATCTTTGGCGTTCAGAAATTCTTATATAAGTGAATCACCCTCTTTTTCACCTGTGATGATAGCGGCTAATAATGAGCAGTTAAATGATGCCATGATTAGAGACCGTCTAAATAAATTAAATCGAAGGAATGGTTTGCCTTATAATTATGGATTTATGAAAAAAATCAGGATGCGTCTGGTAGGGGCTAAAGATAATTCTGCATCGAGTTTAAAGTTTCCTGATAATCAATGGCTCTCAGATACAGGGCAGATTTCCTGGAATTTTGCTAATCATAATCGTTCATATTTTAGTGTTAACACAAAAAAATTTCAGCTACTTGCCGGACAATTAAGCAATGTAAATGCTAATTTAGACAATATAAAGGTGTCTTTGACTGATCATGGCGCAGTAACTGCTATATCACTGGATGATGTTGAGCTTGGAAAATCATCCAGTATTCTGGTTACGGCGGTCAGCTCTTTTAAGAATACGGGTATGGTAACGGGCAAGGTTCCAAAATATAGAAAATGGCAGAAACTTAAAAGTATTATTAATTCAGGTGTTACACCAATAATGATGAAACGAGTACAGGGGCACTTTGAATTAGAAACTTCTAATAATAAACGTGTTGTAGTAAGTGGGGTAAATTTAGATGGAACTTATGATAATATTAAAGTCGATAATCATCTTATTGCAGAAAATAAACACGTTGTTTCATTTAACCTGGGTAGTGTAGATACACCATGGTACTGGATTAAGTTTGTCGATAAATAATTTTTAAATAGATTTTTAAATAGATTTTTAAATATTAGTACACTTTATATGAATAAAATAATTAAAATTGCAGTCCTGTATCCAACTGATCCCGTTGGTAATGTTATAGGGGGGATTGAGAGTTTTATACGGGGTTTAATAAAAGCCGCACCAGAACATATTGAATACAATATATTTGGTGCTACAACTGATTCTGTAAATAGACCCGTTGGAAAATGGACCAGGTGTCAACTGGGAAATAAAATATATAACTATTTTCCTTTATGTGTGCTTGGTGATACAAAAAAAAGAACCAGAATACCGGCCACTTTTACACATATTTTTAATGCTGAATTTAAGCTTCCCGATTTAACTGGTTTTGATATTATTGAAAGTCATCGTATAGAGCATTTTATCTCTGCAAGATCTTCTGACAAGCCATGGAACTTATTCTTGCATAACACTATGGATATAGTACGTAATAAATCTTCAGATATCAGGTGGAAATGGATGCCAGGCTTTTATTTCTGGTTGGAGAAAAAAATTGTAAATAAGACTAATAGCCTGTTCATAGTCAGGGAAGAAGGTGCTGAGTTATATAGAAAAAAATATCCATTAAAAAAAGAATCAATAGCGTTTGTGGCGACTAATGTGGACGCTGATTTATTTTTTCCTATTGAACCGGATATTAAAATAACTAATCGTGAGAGTTTGCTAGGCCCATATGGCGTGGCTAAAAATGAAATTGTTATTAGCTTTGTTGGTAGACTTGATTCGTCAAAAGATCCTATGTTGCTAATTTCATCTTTCAAAGAACTTTTAATGCAACGTAACAATATTAAGCTGGTTTTAATTGGAGATGGTGTTCTAATGCCTAAGCTTAAAAGCATAGTGGATGAGTCAGGTCTTGGTGAAAAGGTTGTGTTTTTAGGTTTTAAATCTGCTGCCGAAGTGGCATCAATTTTACAGGTTTCTGATATTTTTACGTTAACATCTGCTTACGAAGGGATGCCAATAGCATTGACTGAAGCAATGAGTTGTGGATTGCCAGTAGTGACAACCGATGTAGGTGAAGTACATAAGCTTGTTAAGCCTGGCTTTAATGGTGAAATTTGTGAAACACGTTCTCCAGTTGATTTTGCAAAATATTTGAATATCGTCTGTGAAAAAATCGCATTATATAGCGGTGCGCCTTGTATTGAATCTGCCAGGCCATTTACGCCTGAGCTAGTGTTTAAAAAAGTTTATAACAAGTATGAGCAGCTAGCCAGGAACAATTTTCTCTAGGCACATTTTATGATTTCACATGAACATAAGTTTATTTATATACATATTCCAAAGACAGCTGGAACCAGTGTTGAAAAGCGTTTTGGTGCTCATAATGCTATGGATGTGCGATTAAAGCAGGATCACCGTACAGTCAATAATATTTTGGGTGGGATATCTCCGTTCACAGCAGATAATATGAGCCTGAGAAATATACTTGTATATCTTAATCAACGTTATCAAGGTATACGTCAAGGAGTGGACTTTGTATCCAGAGAGCAATTTGATTCCTATTTTAAATTTTGCTTTGTTAGAAATCCATGGGATAGAGCTTATTCCTGGTACAGGAATGTGGTGAGAGATCCATTACATCAACAGGAACTAGGTATAAATAAAGACATTACGTTTTCAGATTTTTTGCTTTATCACTCCAAGCAATGGGCCTTAAGGCCACAAATTGACTGGATAGTTGATGCTAGAGGTGATGTTATTGTTGATTATGTTGGTAAGTTCGAGTGTCTTGAAAGTGACTTTAAAGTTATTTGTGAGCGCTTAGGCGTGGAAGATACTAGCCTGCCAATGACACTTGATTCTGGTAAAGTGTCTTATATTGATGCTTATGATAATGTCTTAAAAAAGTTAATTGAAGATCTCTATGGTAAAGAAATAGAACTCTTTAATTATCGTTTTGGTGAGTAAAATATATGAGATTGATATCCTACATAATTTCAAAGATAAGAATATTAATAAGAATCATACGAAACAAAGTAAAAACATCAGGAAAGTCTGCATTTCTTAAATATGGAGATGGCTTACATCTAGGTGAAGATGTACGGTTATGGGCGCCCAACCATATTAAAATTGGACGTTGCGTCTATATTGGTAAAGGAACGCATATTGAAGCTAATGTAACTATTGGAGATTATTGTTTAATTGCCAATAATGTAGCTTTTATCGGAAGGCATGATCATGATTTTAAGGAGCTGGGTATTCCAGTTCGTTTTACTACCTGGATTAATAATTATAAACCGGATAATCCTTATCGAGTCGAAGAGGCTAATATTGGAAAAGATGTATGGATAGGATACGGTAGTATAATTATGACTGGAGTAAAAGTAGGGCGCGGTGCAATAATCGCCGCAGGCTCGGTAGTTGTAAAGAATGTTAACCCTTATGAAATAGTTGCCGGTACTCCCGCCAAAGTAGTAGGGTTGCGTTTTACTAAAGATGAAATAGAAATACACGAGCGTAAAATTGATTCTGGTAGTTTTAAGTACTCTGAAAGAGGCCCCAAGTACTGTGTTATTAACCCTGCTGAGTAAATTGCATTATGAATAAAAAAGCTAAAATGCTCCTTGGTTTTGATATGAATACTGAACCATTGAAAACAATACTTTTAGATTCTTTTAACGTGATTAAAAATCGAACTAACAATATATTTTTTGCATGTGGTAATCCTCATTCATTTGTTGTTTCGTTTAGTGATAAAAAATTTGATACTTCATTAAAGAGTGCTGATTATTTAGTGTCAGATGGTGTCGGTATTATATTAGCGGGTAAGTTACTCGGTTTATCTGTAGGCCCAAGAATCGCTGGTTATGATTATTTTACAGGGTTACATAATGAATTATCGAAACGGGCAGTTTCTGAGCTTGGTAGAAAAGGACGAATATTTTACTTTGGTTCAAGTCAGAAAGTTTTAGATCTTATAAGTGACAAAATGAAATCAGAATATCCTGAGCTTGAAGTTTGTGGAATGTTATCTCCACCGTATGGCGAATGGAGTGAAGAAGATAATCAAAAGATGATAGACGAAATAAATCTTGCTCAAGCAGATGTTTTATGGGTTGGTATGACTGCGCCCAAGCAGGAAAAATGGATTTATGAAAATAGAAAGAAGTTAAATGTGCCGATTACAGGTGCTATTGGTGCGGTATTCGATTTCTTTGCAGGTACTTATATACGAAGTCCTGAGTGGGTATGTAAAATAGGTGCTGAATGGATTTACCGGTTGATTAAAGAACCCAAAAGAATGTGGAAAAGAACATTTGTATCTGCACCAATATTTATATTTACTGTAATTCGTTATCATGTCTTGAACTGATACAGTATCAGTTTTATGAATGTTGATCCTGGAAGCAGTGGCGTTGGTCACGTTTTAAAAAACTGACAGTCGTTCACATCAGCATTTAGTAACAAATTGCCGAATTGATTTTTTTAGTATCAAAAAATTTATTACAGAGATGCAGTGAACCAGGAGGGTACAAATGTTGCGTAGGGTGGATCAAGCAACGCGGATCCACCAGACTTCGTGATAATGCTAGATCTGCTTCGTTTGATCCACCCTTGATTAATAGCATTTCTCGGTGTGCTCTGCGTCACTGTAATAAAGTTTAAATAATTTCGATTTACTACAGCTAATGAATGGTATCTGTGCAATGATATGCACTGTAATATTGATTTTACAGTTATTATATATTCATATAAAATCGAACTCATTTACATTTAATCTGGTTAGTAGTTTATTAAAGCTAACTAATATTACGTTTTAAATTTAAGGGCACCTCTATCAATAGATTTCGGCTGAGATAATATTTGAAGTATGTCACAAGAAGTGAACTATGATGGCTCACAACTCGTGTGTTTTGCATTCGGCTTAGATCCATTAACTCACTTTTTGTGCAAGTCTGTGTTTATCATAATAAATATGGCTTCAGAAAGAGCACCTTGATTAAGAACAGGGGGCGAGCCAAAGATTATAATCTATTTTAGTAGTGCTCTTTACTAATTGTTAACATGATTGGGGGGAATATGGGAATTCCGGAAGAAACTAACAATATTGTATGGAAAGAAACGGCTATCCTGTGGTTAGGGGGTGTTATAGCATTATTGTTATTAGGTTTTATCTTTTTTGATGGCCTTGATTTTATGGTTAAATTCTGGAATGAGAGAGAAGAATATGGCCATGGTTATATAATTCCATTCATTACACTCTTTTTAATATGGCAAAAAAGTGACCAGTTAGAGCATATACAATTTAAAGGATCATGGTTAGGTGTTGCGCTGACCGTATTAGGTTTATTTTTATATTATGCAGGTGAATTAAGTTCGTTATATACAATTGTTCAATATGCATTTGTTGTTGCTATATTTGGTGTCACTCTCTCTCTTATAGGAAGAGAAAGCTTCAAAATAATCTTAGTGCCTTTAGTCATATTGCTCTTCATGATTCCTTTACCTAATTTTATTTTTAATAATTTATCCTCCCAGCTCCAGCTCATCTCATCACAAATAGGCGTAGCGGTAATTCGTCTTTTTGATATCAGCGTGTTTCTCGAAGGCAATGTAATTGATTTAGGCGTATATAAACTACAGGTGGTAGAGGCCTGTAGTGGTCTCAATTACCTGTTTCCATTAATGACTCTGGCCTTTATCTCGGCTTATTTTTTTACTGGTGCATTGTGGAAAAAAGCCATCATATTTTTGTCATCTATACCTATTACCATATTGATGAACAGCTTCAGAATTGGTGCTATTGGTGTGACGGTTGAATATTGGGGCACTGAAATGGCAGAGGGCTTCCTGCATGACTTTGAGGGCTGGGCCGTGTTTATGAGTTGCATCGCCATTCTTATTGGTGAAATGTGGGTTCTGGCGCATATTGGTAAAGATAAATTGCATTTACGTGAAGCCTTTGGCCTGGATTTTCCTGAGTCTACACCTAAAGATGCTGAAATTGTTTATCGCGATATACCTAAGCCATTTTATGCCTCTTTAGTTATTATTGCCTTGGTTGCACTGAGTGTGCTGGCGTTGCCTGAGCAGCTTGAAATTGAGCCTGAGCGTAAGCAGTATGTTGAGTTCCCACTTGAAATAGACGGCTGGCAGGGTAAAACGGGCTATTTAGAGCAGATTTATGTCAATGCCTTAAAGCTCACAGATTATGTAATGAATGACTATCGGGCTAAGGATGGTAGTAGCATGATTAATTTATATTCGGCTTACTATTCTTCGCAAAAGAAGGGGGCGTCTGCCCATTCTCCACGCTCCTGCATACCGGGTGGGGGGTGGCGCATTAGTAGTTTAACCCAATATAAAGTTGAAGGCGCAGAGATAGGAGGTGTTCCGCTGGAGGTTAATCGGCTAGTTATTCAAAAAGATGAAATAAAACAACTGGTTTATTACTGGTTTCAGCAGCGTGGTAGAGTGGTGACAAATGAATATAAAATGAAGTGGTGGTTGTTCTGGGATTCAGTGAATATGCATCGTACCGATGGTGCATTGATACGTTTAACAACAGTGTTAAAGCCGGGGCAGGATTTATCAATTGCGGATAAACGATTAAAAGATTTTAGTCGAAAAATCGCGCCATTGGTTCCTGATTACGTACCAGGAAAGTAAACGCTTTTTAAGATGTTATTTATTCTTGCTTTTATTATTGCTCTGGTGGCGACAATGATATTAATCCCACCTGTTATGAAATGGGCAGATAAAATCGGCGCGATCGATTTACCTGATGCACGTAAGGTGCATACCCAGGCCATACCACGGGTTGGCGGAATTGCTATGGTAGCGGGTAGTGTCCTTTCAATTTTGCTGCTCGCAGAATTAGAACAACAGGTAATCGCTATTCTCGCTGGCTTTCTTGTAATCTGGGGCTTTGGTTTATGGGATGACAAGTGCAACCTAAATTATAAAATCAAATTTTTAGGTCAGTTACTTGCGGTGGTTATAGTTGTAACCTGGGGGGACGTTGTGGTTAGGACATTTCCTTTTATTGATGGTTATTTGGCAGACTATCTCGCCATTCCCCTTACCATTTTTGCACTGGTAGGTATCACAAATGCCATTAATCTCTCCGATGGTTTAGATGGCCTTGCAGGTGGCACATCCTTAATTACCATTAGTATTATTGCTCTGTTAGCGTTTGATTCAGGTGGTGATATTGTTGTTCTTATTTCCATGGCTGTGGCGGGATCTATACTGGGTTTTTTAAGGCACAATACCTATCCAGCGCGTTTATTTATGGGCGATACGGGGAGTCAGTTTCTAGGGTTTAGCCTGGGAGTTGTTGTCATTATATTGTCACAATCTGTTAATTCCGCTATGAGCCCACTTATTCCCCTGTTTATTTTGGGTTTGCCCATTCTTGATACCATGGCTGTTATGGGGCAGCGGGTTTATGAGCGGCGTTCACCTTTTTCACCTGATAAAAATCACATTCACCATAAGCTTCTGGGTATTGGTTTTGATCATTATGAAGCCGTTTTTATTATATATTTATTACAAAGTGCATTAATAGCGATTGCTTATTTTATGATTTATGAGTCAGATGCCTTATTGGTATTGATTTATATCGCAATCAGTGTATTTGTATTAGGCTTTTTTCACTATGCGCAAATAGCCAAATGGAAGATTCATACTAATGAGTTGTCTGAGTTATCATTATTAAAAGTGTTTATCGAGCATTTACGTGAAAATGGCTGGTTGACGACTATCCCAACAAAAATGTTAAAGGGGCTTGTGCCCTTGTTATTAGTTGTAGCGGCTATATTTGCAGCAGAGATTAGTCAGGACATGGCGGTACTTGCTGCTTTTCTTCTCATTGTGATGTTAGGGCGTTCGGTGGTTAAAGCGAGTGGCAGTGGAATTATTGAAAAAGCAGTTGTTTATATAGTCTCAGTTATGGCAGTCTATCTGCTTCCAGTTAGTAGTGATGATTTTGATTATTATAATATTATAAATATCTTATTTTTTTTATTAGCCATCGCATTTGCTTTAAGGGTACGCTTTTGTTACGAAAGTACATTTCAGGTAACGCCCTTAGATTATCTGGTGATATTACTGGTAATAATTGTGCCGAATCTCCCAGAAGCGCATCTTGACAATAGCGGTATTGGTGAAATGGCGATAAAGTTAGTGATTCTGTTTTATGCAAGTGAAGCCGTTATTGGCTTACGTGTGCGCAGTTGGGATTTAATGCGAATGGGTATTTTAGGGGCCCTGTTAATTATTGTATTTAGAGGGTTTTATTCCCTCAGCTTACCTTTTCAGGGGGTAAGCTAATTGGGTTTGAGAGACAGGGTCTATGCTGGTAAGTTAAGGCTAGCTACCTTGTAGGTGCTCCTTTAGATGCACATTAACTACAGGACTTCATAACAACTTTTTTGTGCACCTATTTGTGCACCTATTTGTGCACCTAAAGGAGCACCTAACATAGAAAAGCTTAACTGACTGGCATTGGGGGCAGTGTGGATTCATTCATGCTTCTGGGTCTTCAGTTGTTTAATTATTTATTTAGAAAGCGATGCACTGTAGAGTGTTAATAACTATTTTTAATTATTTAAAATTATAAAAGGCAGGATACTGTAAATGAAACATCTTATTTCAGGGCTAGTAAAATTCACAGTAACATCTATTCTCGTGATTTCATTATTAGCTTGTGGTGGTGCAGAAGAGCGTAAAGTAAAGTATCTGGAAAAAGGCAAGGCTTACCTGGCTGATAATAATTATGAAAAGGCAAAAATAGAATTTAAAAATGTTTTACAGATTGACCCCAAGTTTGCTGAAGCTTATTTTTATATGGGGCAGTTAGCAGAGAAAAAGAAAGAACTCGGCAGAGCCCTGGGTAATTATAAAAAAACCATTGAGTTAGATCCAAAGTATACAGAAGCAAAAATAAAATTAGCTAAAATTTACGTTATTGCAGGTACAGAAAGTTATCTGGAGCAAGCAAGTACATTGATTTCGCAAGCTAAACAAGAACAGCCTGACAATGTGGAATCTAAATTAGTGGCTGCAACTATAGAATATAAATCTGGCTCTAAAGTTAAAGCCGTATCTGATTTAGAATCTATTATTGCAAAAAATGCTGGATTTGTTGAAGGTGTGAGCCTGCTGTCGACAATTTATATTTCTCAGGGAGAAGAAGAAAAAGCAACCAAAATACTAACCGAAGGTGCTAAAAATAATCCTGAAGATATTTCTTTAAGAGTTACTTTAGCAAAAATACTTTCTAAAAATAAAGATTATTCTGCCGCCGAAAAATATTTACAACAGGCGATTAATATAGATCCAGAAAAATATTTACTCAAGGTGGCGTTGTCATCGCTTTATGCTATTTCAAATCAGGTTGATAAGGCCGAATCTATTTTAAGAGCCGCTATCGAGCAAGACGATGAAGATGCGCAGCGTTATCTTGTGCTGGTTGAACTATTATCTTCCAGGGTGAGCCTGCAAAAGGGTGAAGATGAACTTAAACAGGCTATTATAAATAAACCTGACTTGTATGAGCTAAGATTTGCCCAGGTTAGTTTTTTTGAAAAAACCGGCAAACGAGATGATGCTAAAGCCGTTTTAAAACAGATTATTACTGAAAAAACCTATGATGTTGAAGGTGTTAAAGCCAGAATAAAACTAGCTAACTATTTTCTTGAAGAAGGAGACCAGAAGGCAGCTAAAAATTATGTAGACGAGGTGATTGCAGAATACCCCAATAATAATGATGCCTTATTAATAACCAGTAAATTAGCTCTGGCAAACCTGGACGCCATTGTTGCCGTTAATGGCTTACGCACCTATGTTAAAAATAATCCTAAAAATGCTGAAGCATCATTATTATTGGCTAAGGCGCATGAGTTAAATAATGAAAGTTCATTAGCCGAAGATGTGCTTAAAAAAGGCATAGAAGCAGATCCAGTCAATGTTAAGACGCATGTGAATTATGCACATTATCTTGCAAGCAAGGGGCGTCTCGATGAGTCTACAGCTGTTGTTGATAAAGCATTAACGTATTTTAAAGATAGCTATAATTTAATGAATGTTAAGTTAAAGATTTTAGCTACACAGGGCAAAGAGCCAGAAGTGCTAGCGTTGCTCGATAATATGGAGCAGGTAGCCCCGAAGAAAGCTGAAGTAAATATAGCCAGAGGGCATTATTACCTGGCTAAGAAAGATAATACAAACGCTTTAGATCAGTTTGAGAGTGCGTATGCGAAAGCGTTTGATAAATATAATCCATTAAAATTAATTATTAAATCTTATTTAGCAGATAAACAAACAGATAAAGCGCTTGAGCGTTTACAGAATATTTTAAAAGAAAAACCAGATGACCCGAGCGCACTCCTTTTAACAGGGCAAATTTTTTTGATGCAGAAAGATTTTGCAGGGGCTAAATCTAAATTTGAGCAAGCTTCTAAAGCCGCCGAAACCTGGTTTTTGCCATATACCTCCCTTGCATCTTTATATATAGCTGAAAAGAAGCCTGAACAGGCTAAAAAAGTTTATCAACAGGCAATTAGCAAATTAAAGAATAAAGTCCCTGCGCAATTACAATTAGCGGCTATACACGAGCGCCAAAAAGAATTTTCTGTAGCAATAAAAATTTACCAGGAAATTCTTGCGGTTAATTCGTCTAATAAACTGGCGGCAAATAATTATGCATCATTAATGTTAGATCATGGCCAGGAAGCTGATATTAAAAAGGCGCTGGAGATATCTAAGAGTTTTGAAAAATTAAAGGAGCCTGCATTGCAGGACACCCTGGGCTGGGCCTATGCAAAATCGGGTGATAACATTAAAGCGGTAGAAATATTAAAACCGGTTGTTGAGAGCACGCCTAAAGCAGCGATTTTTAGATATCATCTAGGATATGCACTCTATCATATAGGTGATAAAGCGGCGGCCAAATCGCATTTGGAAATAGCGGTGTCTAGTGAACAGGATTTTATGGGTAAAGATAAAGCGCAGGCATTATTAAAATCAATTTAAAGTAGAGGTTTGATTCTAATCCAGTAAATAAGATTAGTTACTTTGACTATGCAGGCTGGATCCGCTTCGCTTGATCCGCCCTACGAATTACATTGAAGCGTATGTTGCCGTTACCCGGTTAGTGTTATTAGCGCATCACCAGTAGGTATATAGTTCGTCAAATTTTTTAATGCAGGATGGATCAAACAACGCGGATCGACCCTTCGGGTTACATGCATAGCCCGACGAGTGATTAATGCTATGCTCATAAGTAAGGAGTAAGAACAGAATATTTATTACGCAATTAAGAGTGTATATAGCTAAGAAATTAAATGAGATAGTTTATATTATTAATCCATATTTCAATAAGGATATACAAATAAGTTAATGATCATCGAAATCATCAGCTTTGGTTTTGCAACGGCTCTATTTCTTGTGTTAGGGCTGATAATGCTTACCGGTCAACGGGATAACCTGCCAAAAATAGTGTTGGCCGTGGCAGCGCTTGCCAGTGCTGCCTGGTCGGGCACGGTAACTTATCAGGCCGCTTACGGCAGTTTATTAAGCACCACCTTACTGCTTGAATCTACCTTGTTACTTGAGCTATTTCGTTCACTTGCCTGGTTTGCATTCTTACTGGTAATGCTGCGCACCGCCTACAAATCATCTGATGAAATTAATAAACATTTAAAAATTACCTTTGCCGGTTTAAGCGTATTTGTTATCGGCTTGATGCTTCTGGTTATATATCGTGTGTCTGGCGGCTCGTTCTTTGAGCTTATAGCGGGTAATGACGTATTAATCGGTCATTTACTTATTTCAATTGGTGGTATTGTTATTGTTGAGCAACTCTATCGAAATACATCTATAGAACACCGTTGGGCTCTAAAGTATTTATGGATTGGCATAGGCGGTATGTTCGCCTATGACTTCTACCTCTATTCCGATGCTTTTCTATTCCAGCGAATTGATAATGAGCTATGGAATGCCCGTGGCTTTATTCACGCAATGGTGGTGCCTTTAATTGGGGTTGCGATTAAACGTGAAATGCAGTGGACACTAGGAAATGATTCAATTGATATTTTTCTGTCTCGGCGCATGGTCTTTCACACCACCACCTTACTAGGGGCAGGTGTTTATCTTGTTCTAATCGGTTTTGGTGGTTACTACGTTCGAGATATGGGAGGCGATTGGGGGGTTGTGGCACAGGCGACTTTCCTGTTTGCCGCGGTGATGATTTTAGCGGTTTTATTCTTCTCTGGAAAAATTCGTGCCCGTATTAGAGTTGCGATCGATAAGCACTTTTTTCACTATAAGTATGATTATCGTGAAGAATGGTTAAGAATTATTCGTACTCTGTCGTCACAGGATACCTCAAAACGATTACACGAACGAGCAATACGGGCTTTAGCGCAAATTATTGATAGCCCGGGTGGCATGTTGGTGCTGGAAACAGAAAATGGAAGTTTTGAGTCTGATGAATGCTGGAATTATAAACAGATAAACGTACGCGAAACACGTGATTCCCTGTTGATTAAATTTTTAGCAGAACAACAGTTTGTTATCAGCCTTGATGAGTATAACCGAGACCCGGAAATGTATACTCGCCTCGGGGCACTGGAAATTCCTGACTGGATATCCAGTAATAAAAAGGCCTGGTTAATTGTGCCCTTAATGTTACAAGATCATTTGATGGGGTTCGTTGTATTACTGCGCTCCCCGGCTCATGAACGATATTTTAACTGGGAAGATAGCGATCTGCTAAAAACAGCTGGGCGCCAGGCGGCAAGTCACCTGGCACAATATGACTCAGCCCAGGCATTAGTTAGTGCAAAACGCTTTGAAGAAGTAAACAGGCTATCTGCCTTTATTGTTCACGACGTAAAAAACATGGTTGGACAGCTCTCAATGGTGGTCTCCAATGCGGCCAAGCATAAAAACAATCCCATGTTTATTGATGATGCCATTATCACCGTTGAGAATTCGGTGAATAAAATGAACAAATTACTGGCTCGTCTGCGCGGTGGCGGTGGCGAATCAGATCGGCTCCCCATTAGTTTAGACACATTATTAGAAGACAGCATTCGCCTTTGCGCTAAAACCGGAACCTTACCCATTCCTGTTTTAAACTGTTTAAACCAGAATGTGCAGGTGACAGCAGATAAAGACCGCATGTCAGCCAATATTGCGCATATCATTCAAAATGCACAGGATGCAACCAACGACAAAGGCAGTATAACCGTAAGGTTAAGTAAGCAGGGGCATTTTGCAATTATCGAAGTAGAAGACACCGGTGAGGGGATGGATGAACCTTTTATACATGACCGCCTGTTTCAACCATTTGAATCAACCAAAGGTACAATGGGAATTGGTGTATTTCAGGTGCGGGAGTATGTGCAGAAATTAGGCGGGCAATTAGAGGTCGAAAGCGTGTTGGGTAAGGGCACTATTTTTCGTTTACATATTCCATTAAGTACATCGCAGGAAACGATATCTAATCCCCATGTTTTGCATTTAAACGAACATGAAAAACGTAAGCGTTAACGAATATATTAATTGCAAACGGGGTGCGAGTATGTGTAACTTGCTTAAGTTACTCCGTAGTTTGTGGTTTAGGTTGGTTACCTTGTAGGTGTGGCGTGGTCAAGCAAATTGGTACACATTAATTATATGATTTCATAGTAACTTTTTTTGTCACCTAAAGGAACTCCTACATAAAAATGCTTATCTTACTGGCGTTGGGGGCCTTCTCTATCAGGGTATAAGTTAAGTATTTTTATGACCGGTGATATTCGCAATAAACGTATTTATTTAGATAAATTTTTTGTTCAGGTAAAAAAATTATTCAACGAATAAGAACCGAAAGCTCCCTATTAATAATGAATTAACTACATAAGGAAGCCCGCTAAACTTCACTTAAACTGTAGGATGGATTAAGCGAAGCGGATTCGGCATTTTTTGCTTAGCACTGGTGAACTTACAGTCTCGTAGCGGATTCACCAATGTCATTATCATCTTAAAAAATGATGAATAAACCTTCAGGTAAAAGGAGAATCAAGACGTATTTTACAATATCATTAAATACGCAAATTATAATATCCGCACAGTCTCACACATTTAAAGTGACAGTAAAAAAATCCGACACTTGAGCTTGCGTACACAATATATCTGTTGCAGAATCAAGACTTCAATTAAAAAATGAATATAGTTATATAAATGGAAAATTATAAAAAAATTCTCGTTGTTGAGGATGACCCGGGTTTACAAAAGCAAATGAAATGGAGCTTCGAAGACTTTGAAGTCTTTATAGCTGGTGATAGAAAAGAGGCCTTAAAAATACTTGCGAAGGAACACCCTTCTGTCGTAACGGTTGATTTAGGTTTGCCCCCAGACCCCGAAGGTTCAACAGAAGGTCTGGCAACAGTAGAAGCCATTTTATCAACAGCACCTAATACAAAAGTAATTGTCGTCAGTGGCAATGACGAACGCTCAAATGCGGTTCAGGCAGTAGCATCTGGTGCCTATGATTTTTATCAAAAACCGATTGACTCCGAATTGTTAAACCAGATTGTTACCCGTGCCTATCATGTGTTCGAGCTAGAAGAAGATAATCGCAGATTAATCATGGAAAACATAGATGTACCCCTGGAAGGTATGATAGCAAGTAGCTCGCAAATGCAAATAGTGTGTCAACGAGTAGAAAAAGTAGCTCCCTCTGACGCGACTGTATTGCTACTTGGCGACAGTGGTACAGGTAAAGAAGTTTGCGCACGGGCACTACATGGAAGAAACCCATCCATTAGCGGTCGCTTTGTAGCAATTAACTGCGCAGCCATTCCAGAAAACCTACTTGAAAGTGAATTATTTGGTTATGAAAAAGGCGCTTTTACCGGCGCTACGAAAACAACACCCGGAAAAATTGAATATGCAGAAGGCGGTACCTTATTCCTGGATGAAATGGGTGAACTACCGATGCCACTACAGGCAAAATTATTGCGATTTCTACAGGAGCGTGTAGTTGAACGCATAGGCGGGCGAGATGAAATTCCCGTTAATGTACGGGTTATCTGCGCAACTCACCAGGACCTTGAAGACAAAATAGAAAAGAAAGAATTTCGAGAAGACTTATTTTATCGAATCAATGAAATTCCCATTAAAATTCCACCCCTAAGGGAAAGGGATGGGGATGTATTATTATTAGCTAGAACATTCTTTGATAAAATGAATAAAGATCAAAGTAAAAAATTAAAAGGCTTTAGCAAAGATGCGCTATCAGCCATAGAAATGCACAAATGGCCAGGTAATGTACGGGAGCTTAAAAATAGAATTAAGCGCGCGGTGATAATGGCCGATGGAAAGCAAATTACAGCAGCCGATTTAGAATTAAAATCCTCTCATGAACTAGATGAAACTAATTCATTTGATTTACGTGAAGTGCGAGAAACGGCTGAACGCAAAGTTATTACTAAAGCACTAAATCATACCAATGGTAAAGTTTCACCAGCAGCAGAATTACTGGGTATAAGCCGTCCAACGCTTTATGATTTAATGCAGAAATTGAATATTAATATTTAAGCCTGATTGTAATCTAAATAAATTTACAGAGAAATCTAATTAATCGTAGGGTGGATCAAGCGAAGTGGATCCACCGGTTCGAGTACCCCGGTGGATCCGCGTTGCTTGATCCACCCTACGCAATAGATACTCGATTAAGTTATCGGTAATCATTTCCTACGTTTAGCAAAACCCACCAAACCAATTAAACCCGATCCATACAACCATATAGTTGCAGGTATGGGCACGGTTGTTACAGGTGTTAGTGTTAAAGCATAACTAGCCCGAATATTTCATGGAACCGCTAAATATTTAACTTAATTTGTAAACGTCTAGCAAACCACGCACTATCATTTAGAAGTATTTTCTGTTAATGCCACATTCCATGGCATCAAGTCTGAAATATTTCCAGAATAACCAGGCAACGTCTCAAACAATAATTTCAAATAA
>Ga0316207_10000439_pt1 | contig 69550 bp, 67 predicted proteins | sample 6weekpyrite_MG_FD_204943 | JGI IMG/M metagenome (GOLD analysis project Ga0316207, IMG submission 204943) | Microbial mat bacterial communities from mineral coupon in-situ incubated in ocean water Damariscotta River, Maine, United States -... | ecosystem: Environmental > Aquatic > Marine >... | reverse complement strand
TAATCACTGTCGATGTAAGCGCAATGGCACCGCCTGAGCCTATGACTGTGATATTAACGCACTTAGCAAAACTTACCACGCACGAGTGTTTATTAGTAAAACACAGGCGACAACCTTTTCCCCTTTATGAAAAGCTAGAACAAGCAGGCTTTTCATATCACTGCCAAGTGCATGCGCAAGATGATATAAGTTTGTATATATTTCATCAAAGCGCACAACCTTTATTTAATGCAATGTTAGCTAATATCATTACCAACTTAGGCAAACCCTAATGAAGATTAATGGTTTGTCTTTTAATGCGCTACCACCGATTGATTTACCTTTTCGATTTTTTCTTAGCGCCCCTGTTTTTATCATTCTATGTGCAGTGTTGATTTTTTTTGCAGGTGAAAATTTATGGAGTAGTCGATGGCAGCCAAGCATGTTGGCACTTACTCATGGCTTTACTTTAGGTTTTATTACCATGGTAATGCTGGGGGCGTTATTACAGTTGTTACCTGTTATTGGCGGTATTGGCATGGCTAAACCAAGATTAATAGCCTCGTTAAGTCATGGCGCTTTAGTAATAGGTACGCTTTGCTTGATGGCTAATTTTATTTGGCCAAGTTTGTTATTAACAGCGGTAACGCTATTCTTGCTATGTTTGGGAATTGGACTATATATTGCTGGGATTATATGGGTACTAGTGAAAAAACTCAGCCAAGGTGATTCAATTGCGGGCTTTCGCTTTGCAATTATATCACTACTATTAACCTTATTATTAGGTAGCTTTTTACTTAGCAAGTCATTTGCCATTATTACTATTAATTCGTTTTATCATTTTGATTTTATCGGAAAAACATTGACTAATAGCCATGCCGTTTTGGGTTTAGTCGGTTGGGGCAGTTTGTTGATTATCTCTGTGAGTTTTCAAGTGATTCCTATGTTTCACCTAGCGCCAAGTTTTCCAAAAAACATCAGCCAATATCTACCCATGATATTATTTATTTTACTTTTGCTCGCTATTTTTCAGCCTGAGAGAGCGATGCCATTAGTAGTATTAGTACATGGAATATTTGCCTTTTTTCTACTATTTATTATCGCTAAGCGTAAACGAAAAATAGCTGATGCTAGCATTCATTTTTGGCAATTAGCGGCATTAACTTTGATGGCACTAAATGTAGGCTATTTCATTCCTGAAACATATCTACCTCAAAACATTGTACAAAATAAAACCTTATTAATGGCAGCTGTTTATATTTATTTCTATATAGTTACTGTTATTCAAGGCATGTTATTAAAAATATTACCTTTTTTAAGTTATACCCATTTACAACAGCGCTGTTTAACACACTTTTCAGCAATGCAATTTCTTCCCCATATGCATGAATTTATAACTAAAAATCAAGGGCGCTATCTATTTATTTTGCATTTGTTCACCGGTGCAGTATTACTTAGTACTATTATGCTCCCTAGCCTGTATTGGTTGTTATCATTGTGTTTAATTATTGAGTTTTCATGGCTATTAAGGTTAATGATTCACACGGTACGTTTGTATTTTTCTACGTTAAAAAAAATTAATTCATCGGTTAATGAATAGCTTGCAGATTATTGCTTATTTTGGACGTTGAACGCTGCAATGTTTGCTACAATTAAGATTGAAACGGTTTGAGTATATGAAGCAAAATAAAGTGGTAAGCTTATGGAATATGAATTTACACATGATGCAATAACGGGTGAAGCAAAAGCACGTTTTTCTTTAGAGCATGAAGTCGTTGGCCCTTGGATTGAAGTTGAACTTGGGCATGATAGTGCCAAGCTAACAAAATTACTAACGGCTATAGATAGCGTTGAAAAAGGTCATCAAAATGAAGTGGTGATTGCTGGGCATGAGTATTCAGTAGCAATTAGCCAAGGTGATGTAGAAATACAAACCAATGCCAGTTTAAATGGGGCGGAGCCATTATCAGAGATGCTCACCAATGACCATATTCATTTTGATCAAAACGAAAGCGCAGCTTGCGGTATTGATGATTTTAGAAAACTACTACTCTCATGGTCACGGTTTACCAATAATTCATAGTTATTCAATTAGTTAGTCACGCAATCATTTGCGTAATAATGTCGTCTAAATCGTCTTTTTCAATAGCTAAAATTGACAGGACTGCAGTTTCTAAATACGGCCAATCTGGTGAAGCACAATCAAGATATTTTATTGAGGTAATATGCTCAGCCAGTTTTAATACCGCGAATAAATCTTGCTCTTGTGAACCATTGAGTTTATCTAAATAATCGCGCTCGTGATGTTGTAATATTATTTGGCAAACATCTTTAGGTAATCGCCATGAACTTGCTACGTAATAACCAATGGTGGCATGGTTGGCATGATAATTTTTCTCTTCTAATTCAATTAATGACAACTCAGATGTCACTAGTGCTTGGTCAACAGTATCTTGATAATCATCATACTTCATTGCCATAACAGGAATACCACAGGCGTGAAAAAGCCCTAAACTTGAGAGCTTGTCCATAGCGATATTTCTTTTAAACTGCTTACCAATGGCAACGGTAATGTTTGACAATTCAGATGTCATTGTCCAGAAAAGCTCAAGATCAATACTGCAATTTTTAGGATCAAAACTCTTTTTAAGTAAGCTGCCCGTTACCAGCATAACTACGCCGTAAATACCGATGTAATTGACCGACATTTTTATATCAGTCACGGTTCTACTTAAACCATATAAAGGTGAATTGACGGTTTTTAATATAGCGGCACTGACAGCAATGTCTTTACTAATACAATCGGCAATAGCATTAGTATCAGGACTTGGCTCTGCCATTAGTTTTAATAAACTCAGTAATAACTTAGGCTGTGCCGGAACAGAAAATCCTTTGCCAATATCATCTAATACACTTTGATCAACAATAAGCATAAATGGTGGTCGCTAAATTACTAGAGTTATTAAATAATAAGACAGTTTTGTCATTATTGCTTAATAATACGCTAATTTTTTGCTAGCATGCTTTTAATTATACAATATACCCTTGAGGAACGAATGAAACATTGCGCAATTTTAACTATGGATAACCTGTCTGATTTTGAGTGTTATGACAATTTACTTGATCAACCACTCGCAAATTTAGGCTGGCAAACACAATTAGTGTCATGGCGCTGTCAGGAGGTAAACTGGCAACAGTTTGAGGCGGTGATTATCCGCAGTCCTTGGGATTATCAAGATGATGCGGCTGCCTTTACTTCTGTTTTAGAGGCTATCGATAATTCTGATGCACGCTTGCTTAACTCTTTAACTACTGTACGTTGGAATATAGACAAAATTTACCTGAAATCCTTATGTGAACATGGGGTTAGTATTGTGCCAACACTTTGGCAGTCAAACTTTGTTGCAAGTGATTTAGATTCATTTTTCAGCCACTTTAATTGTCAACAACTCGTGATCAAACCTAGAATTAGCGCCAATGCCGATAATACCTTTTGGTTAAAAAAAGCAAGCGCGCAGCAATCAATTGCAGCGCTTGAAGCGGTTTTTTCAAGCAGTGATTTTATGGTGCAGCCTTTTATTGCCAGTGTTATTGAAGAAGGGGAATTTTCACTGTTTTATTTTAATGGCAGTTATAGCCATGCTATTTTAAAAACGCCAAAAGCTGATGATTTTCGCGTGCAAGAAGAGCATGGTGGGCGTTTACAAACGATCACGCCAGAAAAAGCCTTGTTAGCGCAAGCTGAAAATACTTTATCGGAAATTACAACATTAACAGGAGAAATGCCCCTTTATGCACGTGTTGATTTTGTTCGGATCAATAATGATGGTACTAAACCGGCGTTTGCCTTGATGGAAGCAGAGCTAATCGAGCCATCGTTATATTTTAATATGGATGACAAAGCAGCGCAGCGTTTTGCCAACGCTTTTGTAAAACGTTTAGAGGAATGATTTATTAATTGTTTTTCATGGGACTTATTGATTATGGCGTCAATGGGTTACATAAATCATAGTAATAAAAAATAAAACGATAACGGCATTGAATGACAATATATACATAAAGCCTTTGCTGCCTTCTTTTATACTATAACCGCGATTATTGAGATACCACCACCAAATGGTGCACATAATAATGGGAAGTAAAAAGAAAAGTTTGATCATATTCATTTCCTTGTAAGCGGGAGTTTATTCACGCTTGGTTGTTAATAGCTTGCTTTTTCGATTCATGCCAAGGAGCAACTTTAAATAACATTAGCATGCCCGGTATCGCCAGCGCAGTGCATAAAAAATAAAATTGTGTCCAACCTATTTGTTCAACAATAAAGCCCGTTGTTGCATTGGCAAACGTTCTTGGTAACACGGCTATTGCCGTAAAAAGCGCTATTTGCGTTGCAGCAAATGCGGGATTGGTTGTTCTAGCGATAAAAGCGGTAAATGCTGCGGTGCCTAAACCTACGCCTAAATATTCAAAACCTATTGCCATAGCTAAAGCATAGTTATTATGACCAATTTCAGCAAGGGCGGCAAAACCGAGAATACTGGCTATTTGCACGAAACCAAACAACCATAACGCGCGGTTTATACTAAGCTTTATCATCACTATGCCGCCAACGATGATACCGATAGTCATAGCAATCATAGATGCTGTTTTAGCAATCACGCCAATTTCAGTTTTACTAAAGCCCATATCAATAAAAAAAGGCGTTTGCAGTGCTGTTGCCATATTATCACCCAACTTATACAGCACTAAAAAAGCCAAGGTATAAGCTGCCGATTTCAAGCCATTGCTTTGAATGAAGTCTTTAAACGGTAGAACTACCGCTTGTTGTAATGATTTTGGTGCATTGTGTTCTGTGTCTAATTCTTTAATAAATAACGTCAGTAGAACACCGATGATCATAAAGGCAGCAACAATAATAAAAACAGACTGCCAACTAATATGATCAGCGAGAATAAAAGCCAAAGATCCGGGCACTAAGCCAGATAAACGGTACGCTTGCACATGAATAGAATTTCCTAAGCCTAGTTCATTATCAGCTAATAATTCTCGCCTGTAAGCATCAAGTACAATGTCTTGGCTAGCACTAAAAAATGCCACTGCTGCGGCTAAATAGGCGACCGACCATATATCGGCCTCAGGATTGACAAAGCCAAAGGCAGCAATTGAAAAGAGAAGTAACAGCTGTGTGGCTAACATCCAACTACGTCTGCGACCTATGCCACCGAGTGAATATCTATCTAGTAGTGGTGACCACAAAAATTTCCAGACATAAGGAATACCGATTAAAGAGAACAAACCAATATCGGCTAAACTAACGCCCTGATCGCGCAGCCAACCGGGCACTAATTGATAAAGAACAAAAAGAGGTAAACCAGAGCTAAAACCAGTAAAAATACAAATCAGCATACGCTTGTTTACAATGGCTTGTTTAAATGTGGTTGTTGGCATTCATGAAAAACTCAAGGAGGGAAAAAGCAATATTGTCAAATCTATTAATAGCTTGCAAGGAGTTTAAGCAATAGGGCGCCAACCAATGCAATCAATAGGGTAGCTGCCAATACCATTGAAGAAATCAAGGCAGGTATTCATTTCACTTTTGAAAAATAAATCTTGCTGCAATGCTTGCCCGCCATGCAAGCTAACTTCGTGGATTAAATGCCAAAATACTCGCTCTTGAGCATTACTTGGCGTTTCGTCGGTAACATTTAATGACCCCCACTCTTCCATAGTATCAACAATGAATTGATCTAACTCAGTGTAATGAATGTCTTTGTTAATAACGGCACTAACATAAACACTCATTTGGGCTATTTTTTCATTGATAAACTGCTCGATTATCATGAAGAACTCCAAGACAGCTTTCCTTGCTATTCTTATTATTAGGTTTGATACAAATGTTAATCTATTAGTATTTTAGTGTGTACGAAGAGTTTATTTATTATTGTATTTTTTTTGAGGAATACATTTAATCAAACTACTTTACTAGCTACAACAATTAACGCTATACCTAGTTATCGGTGACAATTGCACTTTTGTCAAAAAAATAGTTAAAGATTTTTGTAAAGATAAGCTAAAGTCGAAAATTGCTTTTTTAACACGATGAAAATATTACGATTAAGTTCGTAATAAATTATTAATATATAAAATTGCAATTAATTATAACTACTCGGCAGGCAACAAGGTGGCTTTAATCAATATTACTGGCTCTAGCGGTACGTCGTTCCAACCCATAGTGTCATTATAGTCGGTTTTCACTTTTGCCATGGCTTCAAGTACTTCGTCACCTTCGACAATGGCACCAAAAACAGTATAGCCCCACTGTCGACCGGGATCTAAATTAGTATTGTCATTGATATTAAAAAAGAATTGTCTGTTGGCAGTATGAGGGCGACTTTCCTTTGCCATGGCAATGGTGCCTATTTCATTTTTTAAACCATTACCTGATTCATTAACAACATTTTTGTTTAGTTTTTTAGCGACAAAATCAGCATCATAGCCACCACCTTGAACAATAAAGTCTTCAACTATGCGATGAAAAATGGTGTTGTTGTACTCGCCGGTAACGACATAAGTTAAAAAATTATCTACAGTAAGCGGGGCTTTAACTCTGTCAAGCTCAACAATAATAATGCCCATTGAGGTTTCTAGCTTTACTTTTGGGTAAATATTGGTGGGATCAATAGCAAGGTTTTTAGCATAAGCAGTACTGTTTAATAGACTTGTGCTTAAAACTATCATGTTGATTATCAGTAAGTTAATTAAATGTTTCATGGTTTGTTTCTCAGTTATGCTCTGTTATTTTATTCGTTATAAAGCGGAATTATTTTAAAAAGTTAGTAATTTTTTCACTTGCCAGTATTTGTGTTAATAATTTTGCTAATCGTTGGCTAAAATTTCGTTCTAACACCGCAATATCTGCTTGTAATGGCCCATCGCTATTGCCGCGATTTTGAAAAGTAATGGTTAGTGTTTGCTTGTCATTTTCAATAGTCACTTTCAGCACTATTTCTGTTTGAACCTTATATTCCATGGTTTGTTGATTAACGCTGATCACCGCTTTTTCTATCGCAACATCAATGTTATTTATCGCGTTTGAGTCGAGTACTAAACCTTGCTTTTTCCAGTGAGTAGATAATCTTTTCTCAATGGTTTGCTCTAGGCTTTCTTGCGCCGACAGCAGCGTTGCGGCTTCACCGTCACGTAATATTTGCACTACATGGTTAGTAGTGCGCATATCAACAACGCTAAGCTGCGCTTGCTTGTTTTGATAACTAACCGCAGGGGTAACCATAATATCAGGTGAAACAATTAAATGGCTGGGTAAGTTGGCACAAGCACTTAATGTTAATAGTAGAGAAAGTGTAGAAACTTTAGTGGAGAACAAGTTATATTTCATGGGAAAGTATTCGCTTTTTGTATTTAGAGTTTGGTTTAAGGGTATTGTTTAAAGCTATTTTTTAAGAAAGTTGTGTAAAGGTTATCTCTTGAAAAAATTATTTAATAGCTGATTGAGTAACAAACTTATCATTGCTAGCAATTAGCTTTTCATTGCCAAAAATGCGTTTTAATTTTATATGATATGCCAACTGGCGGTTACCAATAATGCGCAACTCGCCACCTTTTTTCAATACCCTATGACTGTCTTTAAACATTTGCCAAGCAATATGATCGGTTGTTGCAGTGTGTTGATGAAAAGGTGGGTTACATAAAATTAAATCAACACTATTACTGTCAAAATTGGTTAAACAGTCATTTAAATGAAATTGGCATTGGGTGGTTAAATCAGGCAAATTATTGCTGATATTCATTTTGGCTGAAGTAATGGCCATATGAGATTCATCAATAAACTGAATTTGCGCACTTGGCTGTTTAGCTAATATCGTTAAACCAATAACACCGTTGCCACAACCTAAATCGACTACTTTACTGTTTGCTTTTACCTCAGGTAAATTATCAATAAAATAACGAGCACCAATATCAAGCTTTTCTCTTGAATACACATTGGCGTGGTTAGCAATAGTAAAGTCGCGCGCCAAACTTTTATTAGGTAATGACCATACCGTTGGAAAAGGAGACTTATGCTGTTGCTTTTGATCTAATTGACAAAAAACCAAACGCGCCTTTTTAACCGCTAGTGATGTTTTTGTGGTGCCTAAATATTTTTCAAATAGTTTTAGCGTTGAGCTGTGGATTTCTTTTGCGCGGTCTGCAGCGATAAAAACAGCATTTTCACTGACACTGTTTTTAATCATAATTAACTGCTCAATTAATAATGATTTAGTTTTGGGAATTTTAAATAAAATAATGTCAATACTTGTTGGTAGCGCATCTAGACAAGTTAATGGCGTAATATTGGCGTTGTTTAATTGGTTTTGCTCAATGTTATAAGTAATGCCTTGCTGACTAATAGTTGAATCATTAATAGTGAAGGTAGCAATATTGTTTTCTATTGCTGTTGCACTACAAAAATAAGTGGTTAGTGCGCCAAAAGCATCATTAAAAATAGCAACTCGAACACCATTTTTTATCAAATTATGATCTTTTATGTGATTTAGCAAGTATTCGTCGGCAGAGTCCCATGCTTGTAAACTGCGATTTACCTGTGCTATCGGAAATCGAACTAGGGTTAATTGTTGCTCATTAACTATGAAGGGGCTTAACATATACGGTTAAAATACTGATATTAAATAAAGATAAACTATTGTGACATATTTTACTTTTTATAGCGTTAATTTTTGTTGTTTAGGGAAGAGGATTTTTACTAAAATAAAATGTTAATAACACCATTAAGTTAACGAGTAATTTTTATTTTTGGCATTTTTTACGTGGCAAACGTGCACCAATTAGCTAAAATTAGCAGTGTTCCCCACTTTGTAGAGAAATTATCATGACTATTGCTGCTGCCATTGAAGAAAAACTACTGTCCGCTTTTTCACCACTACATTTAGATGTTATTAATGAAAGTAGTAACCATAATGTGCCGCCGGGCAGTGAATCTCATTTTAAGGTAACTATTGTCTCTAAAAATTTTGAAGATGAGCGTTTAATAAAACGTCATCGCGCAGTTAATTCTGTGTTGTCAGAAGAGTTAGCTGAAAAAATTCATGCTTTAGCTTTACACACGTACACCGAAAAAGAATGGCATGACTATTACGCAGATAATACCCCTTTATCACCTAACTGTTTAGGTGGTGGTAAATAGAAATCGGTTAACTGTATCGAGTAATAGTGTCTAAACCAAGCATTGGCTTGACAAGTAATTCACAACTCGATACTTTCCTCTCCCTAAACTTATTGTTATTGGTCGTACCTCTTTAATTTATTAGCAAGGTACAATAGCGCAAAATTATGTTCTTTTTGATGCCAACTCACTTGATTGGTATCACAATCTAAAAAGGTTTTCTTATGGTAATCAAACCAAAAATTCGTGGTTTTATTTGTACTAATGCGCATCCTGCTGGTTGTGAAGCCCATGTGAACGAGCAAATCTCCTATGTTAAAAGCCAAGACTTTGGTGATAATGGCCCTAAAAATGTTTTAGTTATTGGTGCTTCTACAGGTTATGGCTTGGCTTCTCGTATTACTGCAACTTTTGGTCATAATGCCAGTACCTTAGGTATTTTCTTTGAAAAACCACCAACTGAAAAGAAAACAGGCTCGGCTGGTTGGTATAATACTGCTGCTTTTCAAAAGGCGGCTGATGAAGCCGGTGTTTATTCAAAAAATATTAATGGCGATGCTTTTTCTCATGCCATTAAAGCACAAGCTATTGAAACCATTAAAGCAGACATGGGTAAAATTGATTTAGTGGTTTATTCTCTTGCATCACCACGTAGAACTGATCCAGATACCGGTGAAGTATACTCATCTACGCTAAAACCAATTGGTGAAAGTGTAACCACTCGTAACTTAAATACTTCAAAGCGCATTATTGATTCGGTGTCTGTTGAAGCGGCGAATGATGAAGAAATTCAAGGCACTATTGATGTTATGGGTGGCGCTGATTGGGAGTTGTGGTTAAATGCGTTAAAAGAAGCTGATGTATTAGCACAAGGTGTTAAAACTGTTGCTTATACCTATATAGGTAAAGAATTAACATGGCCAATTTACGGTAAAGCTACTATCGGTAAAGCGAAAGAAGATTTAGACCGAGCTGCTGCCGCCATTAATGCTGCAACGTCTAATATTAACGGTCAAGCACGTGTTACCTCTTTAAATGCTGTAGTAACGCAAGCAAGCTCAGCTATTCCTATTATGCCATTGTATATTTCAGCCATGTTCAAAGTAATGAAAGCTGATGGTACTTATGAAGGTTGTATTGAGCAAATAGCTAATTTATTTAAAGAAAATATTTATAATGATAGCCCTCGTCTTGATGATCAAGGACGTTTCCGTCAAAACTACAAAGAGCTAGAAGACAGTGTTCAACAACGTGTTACTGACATTTGGAATAGCGTTGAAACCGAAACAATTGATGAGTTAACTGACTATGTTGGTTACCACAATGAATTCTTGAAACTCTTTGGCTTTGGAGTTGATGGCGTGGATTACGATGCTGATGTAAGTCCAGTGGTCGAAATTAATAATTTATAATTTATAATTATTATCTAATTGTTATAGTAATAATATGATAATCAAAAGGTGAACTTAATAGTTTGAGTTCACCTTTTTTATTGATGTTTTTTAGCTTTTTCGTGATTTAACGCTAAGCAATAGGGTAATGACGAGTAAACAGAATAATGAGCTACTGCCACCACTAGAATTATTTTTTTGAGTGTCAGGCTCTGTTGTTGGTGTAGTGTCACCAGCGTATAAATCACTGCCGTCATTGATCAAACGCATAGATTTATCTACTCCTCCGGTATCATTCAAGTTACCTGCGCTATCTTCATAATTCACCCAATGACCATTTTGCCAATCACTGATCGTCGCAGGGTTAGTATCTAGGGCTTGCCCAGTCATATCCGTTGTTTGAATACTCAAAGCCAATAATGAGGTGTTTTCCCACACAAAATCGTCAGGCAAGGTAAAATCAAGTTGAAAGCTATCTGTTTTATAATACGTAAACCCTTGTGTTAACCAAGTACCTTGCGAGCTATCAAGGTTTTGAAGCTGCTCTGCATTAGTTGTTTTAATCAGCCAAGCTAAACTGATGTCATTAACACTTGAGAGACTGGCAAAGTTTACTACTTGGTTATTTTCAAGTTGACGCATAGGCTTATTAAAAACAACCGTGAGTTGGTAGGATTGGTTGCTAAGTAACGTATTATTGACCAAAGTAACCAATGCTCTGCTTTGATCTGAAGTTTGCCATTGTTGATGGAATACTAACTCGCCGTCTTGTTTGATCAAAGTTTCTTGTAGCATTGGCTTTTCAGCTATCGAGTATAAACCAGCCAATGTCGCTTTACTGGTTTCACTACGCATTCTATTTACTTCAGAGGCAGGTAAAATGAAGCCATCATGAGAAACACCATTGCCTCCATAATCAGCACCTGAGTTTAGTGGCTCTATTTCTAAAGTATAAGCAGGGATTTGATAGCTTGTGGCAAAGTACTCATCAGTTGAACCAATTCCGCCACCTGCAGCAGCGGGACCATAACGATATTTATAATCATTGGCCGCTCGCATTATATTAGCTAGTTTACCAGTAATAGCATCACGCCTTTGATTGCCGGTCATCGGAGTAAAATATATTTGACTAAAGGAATGAGTGTCAATGTAAAAGCGCAATCTTGATTCATCTGCTTGCACAGCGCCACGTTGTAGTGCTTGTGTTTCTGACTCAGAGGCAGCTGAGCTACCGTGATGAACAATTGAATTTTCATCGCTTGAGCTTCTATCTGGGTTGGTAGCCCAATAAGGGTTATTATTACGATTAAGATCTATCCCTTTTAAATTGTCATTGTTGGTTACTAGCAGTTCATCTACAGAGCGCATGTTTTTTCGACGCATTCTACCGTCTCGTGGTGAATTAGCACTGCTAGTAACTGTGCTAGGATATCTTTGCGTTTGTAAAAATCCATCAATATTAAGTACTGGTAGTAAGATTAAATTTAAGTTTTCTATCAGGTATTGTTCAATATGTTGGTTGTTTTGCTTAGCAAATAAAGATTCCATATAGCCGGTAAGTGCTTCTGGAGATTGCCATTCTCTGGCATGTATCCCCCCATTAATGAGGGCACTGCCTTCAATGGCGCCGCTCACTGTAGTGTTATCAGTATCAGAAAGTTGATAACCCCAAATAGTGCGACCATTAAAAGTTGTTCCTAGTTCGTAAGCGTTAATCCAGCTGGCTTGCTCAGCAAGTTGCTTATGACGCAGGCCTAAACTTTGATAACTTCTAAAGCCATCGACAGGGGTTAATGAGTCAATTGGCTGTGGGACAGGATAACCTAAAGCAAGGTTGTTACCAGCGTTATCATTTTCTGTATAAGTAAACTCTATCGCCACTAAAGTGCTAGCAGATAAAGTCAGTATTAACACAAATAAACTAACGAATACAGCTTTCATGTTATTGCTCCTCTGCTGGTAATTTATTGGTGAGGTGCTTGGCGGCAAATTTAATTACGGCTTTATTTGACTGACTTGACAGTAATTTAAGTGCTTGTTGTAGTTCTGCATTTGTTGTTTGCGATAATGCTGCGGCCGCATACCAAGCACTAGACGGCTGTTGAAGTTTGGTTAGAAGAAATTTCTGTGCTTGTTCATCATCTTGGAAGTTTTTGGCTAATAAAAACAAAGATTGAGAAATTAACTTATCATTTTCGCTGGCTAGTACTAATTGCTCTATAGCTTGTTCGGTTGAAAGAATTTCTTTGATCTGTTGTAAAGCTTGATAGCTGTATTGATCACTGGGATTCTTCCAAAGCTGGTTTAATAAGATTAAATTGCTTTTTCTGCTTGTTAGTAACGCTAATAAACGATTATTCGCTTGAGTTAGCCCTTCGCCAATAAGCTGCTGTTGCAGCCAATCAATAGTTAATTCATCTGTGGTCTTTATTGCTTGTGAAAAAGCTTTGTATTCAAGTTCGGTTGCAGAGCTTATAAACAGTTCCCAGTGCCAGTTTTGGTTTAGCCATTGTTGATAATAATTGTCCTGCTTTTTGTTAATTTGCCATTGAAGCAGAGTGTTTTTAGCTTGCCTTGCAATGTTGACCACTTCAATAACGTGCTTTGGGTGATCTGAGTTGAGTAATTTTAGGCTTTCACTGGAATTAACTTGCGTTACTACCCAAGCTTTTTGCTCGTCTGAAGGCTGCTGCAGGCTTAATAATGTTAACACTCTCGATTTTACAATAATTTTTTCTTGAGGATAAACAAAGTCTTTTAGTTGTTTTTTTAGTGCTTCTATATCCTTTATCAAAAGGTTATAAGAAAGTTTATTAGCTTGCTGTTCAGCGCTGAGCAATTGTGTCTGATTGATTTCATCAGCAGCACTTGTCTGTGCAGCGAGCAATAATAATGAAAATAGTATCTGTTTCATAGTGCCTCCATTTAGGTATAAGAATAGCACTGGCTTGTATCTCGAGCAAAAAGTAGCCCATTCATATATTAAGCTTGCTTTATCTGTATCGGTGTATTATTGTATTGATACACTAACTTTGTAAGTAATTAAAGGATTGCCTCTCGTGGAGCAATTTATTATTTCACCCAGCTCGGGTATTCCAATATACAAGCAGCTCTATAGCCAAATAGAGCGCATGGTGCTTAATGGTTATTTTGTTGTTGGCGATAGCCTGCCCTCGGTTAGGCAGGTGGCAACCAATTTAGAGGTAAACCCGATGACAGTTTCTAAAGCTTATGGGCTGTTAGAGGAACGAGGTTTTTTAACTCGACTTCGCGGAAAGGGCATGGTCGTAGCTCAAAGAGATGAAGCAGTATCGCATCAGGAGAAAATAGAAATGCTAAACAAAATGATTACAGAACTTTTAACTCAGGCGAAACAAGTGGGCGTAAATAATCAGGAAGTGATTGCCCTAGTTACGGCCTGTGTAGCTGAAAATGCGACAAGCAGTGAAGATAATAAGGAATAAGCTATGTCTGATGTAAATACCGTTCTTAATATAAAGTCGTTAAGTAAATCGTATAAAAAAGAGCAAGTACTCAAAAAATTAAACTGGCAAATTCACTCTGGTGATATTGTGGGCTTGCTCGGTAAAAATGGCGCAGGTAAGTCTACCCTATTCAAGAGTATATTGAGTTTGAGTGATATAGATAATGGTGAAATTAAAATTTTTAACGAGCATCATCAAAAATTAAGTGCTAAAACTAAGGGGCGTATTGGCTATGTTCCGCAGGAAAACGATGAAATATCGTGGCTTTCTATTAGTGATTTAATTACCTTTAAAAAGCAGTTTTATTATCAATGGTCTGATGAAAAAGTAAATGAGTTAATTACTCGTTGGGATATAAACACTAAAAAAACGCTAGTTGAATTATCACCGGGGCAAGTGCAGCGAGTGCTTATAATTTTAGCTTTAGCACCTATGCCTGAATTGCTCATTTTTGATGAGCCTGCGGCTGCTTTAGATCCCGCAGCACGCAGAGAGTTTTTAAAAGAAATAGTCTCCCTTACCAGCGAGGAAGACGTTGCGATTATTTTTTCAACGCACATTGTTAGTGACCTTGAACGAATAGCTAATAAAGTGGCAATTTTAGATCAAGGGCAAATTCGATATTTTCAAGATATTGATAGTACAAAAGAAAATGTTGTGCAACTTAGCATTCAGCATACAAAAGATGTGTCGATTGAAGTACCAAACACACTACGTTGTAAAAAGCATGCTAAAGGACAAAATTGTATCGTATCTCATGTAGATAAGGATTGGCTAACTCAAATACAAGCGCAAGGTATTGACGTTGTCGTAACCCCTATGGGGCTTGAAGATATCTTCTTGGAGTTAACGTTATGATTATTTCTACATTATTGCATGGCTGGGTTCAACGGAGCTTTATATTTATTCTGATGCTTGTTGCTATTGCTGTAAAGTTTGAAGGGATGAAAGTCGACTTACTCTACACTCTGGTTGCTTTTATAAGTTTGACTATGTTTTTAATGGTGGCAACGCGCTTGCCGCTATTAACACATAGTAGTATGGCGCAATTACTACCAGATTATCATCGTAAATTAAAGCAGTCGTTGATAATTATCATGATCATGGGGCTATTGCCAACATTGCTAATATTGCCCGATGTAGTGCTATGGTTAGGGGTAACTAGCGTCATTATATTAACGGCTATTACCTTTGTTGCAATGATTTACAGACCCATTTATCAAGCTTTTTTTTGGGGGTTATTTTTCTCACCAATCGCGTTTGATTTATTAGCCCCAGACTTATCAGGCAGAGATATCATGACTTTTAGCGCGTGGTTATTACCTTTGATGATTGTGCTTGCAAATTACAGCTTGAATCAACTTATGCAGTATCGTGGTAATACAAAACACGTTAATCGATTAATTTCATTGATGAATGTACGTATGGAAAAATCGTTAGCAGTCAATGAAAGTGTTCCCCTACATGAACGAACTAAGTTTTCGCAATGGTGGTCAAATACTAACTTTGATTATTATCGTCAGCTACTTAATAAGAGTAGATTGGCTAACAGCCAAAAAAATGAGTTATCAAATAAGCAACTTATTGCTACTTGCTGTCAAGGTGTAAACTCCTTTGGTAGAAGTGCTTATTTGATTTGGGCATGTGCAATAGGGGGGATTTGTATTATTGGTCTGATTGTTGGTGAAAGTTACCATAGATTTTTTACAATGCTGATGACACTAATTCCAGTGATGATTATTGGCACAGGCACTATTGCAACTTTTCAAATAATTCAAAATAAAAAAAGTTTATTAGCTCGGATAGCCCAAACCCCCAGATTTTCAGCACCCAACAGCTTTACAAAAAGTTTTATTTCGTATGTAACGATAAACCAAGGAACCCTGTATATATTTATTTCGATACTTGTTGGGATTATGGCATCAGTTTTTCATCACGTTAACTTAAACACATATATCAATTTATTATTAATTCTAGCTTTATTTTGTTTAGTAAATTTAACCATGATGTTTTTTGCTTGGGCAGCGAAACAAGATCATAGTAATAAAGTTGTTTGGTTAATGATCATAGGCTTAGTGGTATTAGTGGTATTTGCACTCTTATTGAAAGAAAACGAAAACATTGAGTTAATGTTTAGCATGAGCTTTATCTTTGTTTGCCCAATGATTATTGCCTTATTTGGTTATAGTCTTCACAGGTTTAGCAGGCTGAATCACTCGTGAAATTAGATAATTTAACGCCAAAAAATGATTTTTTGGCGTTAAAATTAGCTAAAACCTAAAACTAAACCAATACAACCTCAGCCCGCATACTATAAAGAATAAATAAAACCTCTTCTTGCTCGCGTTGACCAATTTTATTTTTAGCTAATGCTGAAAGAGCATCGTCTAATACCGCCATAAACTCTAATGCAGAAATATTCATTCCTTTGTGTGCCGTTAACATATCTCGACCTTGATAATCATTTGGTCCACCTGTTCCTGCAATGAAGAACATAGCAGCGGCATGCTTTAATTCATCAGGGGTCATTTTCATATTTTGAAAGCGTGGGGCAACAGCTGGATTGGTTAGATGATTTTCAACAATATCGTTAGCGATAGCTTTAATGCCATCACTAGCGCCAAGTCTTTCATATAGTGACATTTTCTATTCTCCTTTAAGAAATTTTAGTGAATATTTTTTTGCTTAATTAATGTGCAATTTAAACATAGCACTGCTAAGGTGATTCGTGAAGTACAGATTCTGTAGTAACTAAATATGTAAAGGAAATCACATGAAAGCTTATGGTCAATTTTGCCCCCTAGCACAAGCAACGCAATTATTATGCGAGCGATGGACATTAATCGTTGTACGAGAATTTATTGCTGGCAGTACACGTTTTAGTGAATTGCAAAAAGGGGTTCCTACAATGTCGCCAACCCTATTATCAACACGAATTAAGCAATTAATTAAAGCGGGAATTATCATCAAACAAGGGGATAAAGGGCAATATACTTATCAACTCACTCAAGCAGGAAAAGAATTAAAGCCTGTCGTTGAATTACTGGGTGCTTGGGGACATAGGTGGGCAAAATCAGACTTAAATGAAGGTGATTTAGATGCAGGTCTATTGATGTGGGATATGCGACGCAGTATCGATGTTAGCAAGTTTCCAGATAGAAAAATAGTGGTGCAATTTGAATATCCCGATGCGCCTAAAGGTGCAAATTTATGGTGGCTTATTAGTGATAAAGGCAATGTGGATTTATGTTTAAATGATCCTGGTTTTGATATTGATTTGATCATTAACTGCTCGTTAGCGGTAATGACCTCGGTTTGGACCTGCCAAACTGATTTTGATCAAATGGTAAAAACTAAACAAATAAAAATATTAGGTGATGACAAATTAGCAAAAAGTTTATCCTCGTGGTTATGTTCAAGTTTACTCTCAAAGTTAGGAACTTTGGATGAAATGCCGCAGTTAAATTGGCAGATTTCTTGCTCTAGAGAATAATAGAAAGTGTGTCGTGATTAATTTTTAGGCAAAACATGCAACTATGGTCTAAATTGTAAGGAAAAGTTAATTTTGACCGTAGAATAAAAAGGGCTTTTTGTGCTAATATTCGCGCCAGAAAATTTTAACTTAGAGTCAGTGGGTCTTGTTTTTTCGCAAGAAATTATTAGTTCTCTACTGAAATACACTGAAATCAATTGCTTAGTTATTATTTCTTGAGTTTACTCTCTCATAAAATATAAATAAAGCGTTGGTTTTTTACTCCCATCAAAAGTAGTGCAAGTGTTTATGATTACAATAAAAAAAGGCTTAGATGTTCCTGTTAAAGGTGCGCCGCAGCAGGTAATCCATGATGGTCCGTCCATCAAAACCGTCGCAACATTAGGTGAAGAGTTTGTGGGTATGCGTCCAACCATGTTTGTAAAAGTGGGTGATCGCGTTAAAAAAGGTCAGGTGATTTTTAGTGATAAAAAGAATCCTGGCGTTAAATTCACAGCTCAAGCTGCCGGTGTTGTTAAAGAAATTAACCGTGGTGAAAAACGTATTTTGCAATCGGTAGTCGTAGAAGTTGACGGCTATGATCAAGAAACGTTTACCAGTTACTCAGCCAGCGAACTAGGTTCTATAACACGTGAAGACGTGGTGAAAAATTTAGTTGATTCAGGTTTGTGGACTGCGTTAAGAACTCGCCCATTTAGCAAAATTCCTGTGATAGACTCAACCGCAGCAGCAATTTTTGTTAGTGCTATGGATACTAATCCGTTAGCGGCTAACCCTGAGGTTGTTATTGGTGAGCAAGCGGAAGCTTTTAAAAATGGTTTAACCATTTTATCTCGCTTAACCAGTGGTGAAGTATTTGTTAGTAAAGCGCCGGGTGCCAATATTCCTGTTGCTGATACTGTGCAAGTAAATGAATTTGCGGGTAAACACCCAGCAGGTTTAGTAGGCACACATATTCACTTCTTAAAACCTGTTAATGCCGATAACTTTGTTTGGCATCTTGGTTATCAAGATGTAATTGCTTTCGGTAAATTATTTACTTCAGGTGAGTTGGATAGCACCCGTGTTATTTCTCTTGCAGGTCCTGCAGCAAAGAATCCGCGCTTAGTTCGTACAGTTCTTGGTGCAAGTACAAGTGAATTAACTGCCGGTGAAGCAAACGATGGTGAATTACGTGTTGTTTCAGGCTCATTGTTAATGGGCTCAACGGCATCGGCTGTACATGGTTATTTAGGTCGTTATCACGTTCAAGTCTCATTGATTCTTGAAGGTCGTGAAAAAGAGTTTATTGGTTATATGTATCCGGGACCAAATAAATTCTCAGTAACGCGTGCTTATATGTCTCATTTCTTCCCGAAGAAATTATTCAATATGACCACTACAACCAACGGCAGTGAACGTGCCATGGTACCCATTGGTAACTTTGAGCGTGTTATGCCTTTAGATATTTTACCCACCATGTTATTGCGTGATTTAGTTGCCGGTGATACCGACACTGCACAACAACTTGGTGCCTTAGAGCTAGACGAAGAAGATTTAGCGCTTTGTACATTTGTTTGCCCAGGCAAAACAGATTACGGCGTTTACCTTCGTGATTGCCTAACCACAATTGAGAAGGAAGGTTAGTCATGGGCTTGAAAAAGTTTATTGAAGATATAGAGCCGCAATTTGAAAAAGGCGGCAAACATGAAAAGTGGTTTGCACTTTATGAAGCGGTTGCTACGGGCTTATTTACCCCTGGCATGGTTAATAAGGGTAAAACACACGTACGTGATAGCATTGATTTAAAACGTATTATGATCACGGTATGGCTAGCGGTTTTCCCTGCCATGTTCTTTGGTATGTATAACATAGGTTTTCAAGCGGTTGATGCTTTAGCTAACGGTTATGCTATGCCAGATACTTGGCAAACAGCCTTGTTTGCTATGCTAGGTGGCACGCTTTCAGCTGACTCTGGTTGGTTTAGCATGATGCTTTATGGCGCTATGTTCTTCCTACCTATCTATGCTGTTACCTTTATTGTCGGTGGTTTTTGGGAAGTGTTATTTGCGGCAGTGCGCGGCCATGAAGTTAATGAAGGTTTCTTCGTTTCTTCAATTTTATTCGCGCTTATCGTGCCGGCAACGATTCCTTTATGGCAAGTAGCTATCGGTATTACGTTTGGTATTGTTGTTGCCAAAGAAGTATTTGGCGGTACAGGTAAAAACTTCTTAAACCCAGCGTTAGCGGGTCGTGCGTTTTTATTTTTTGCTTATCCTGCACAAATCTCTGGTGATGCTGTTTGGGTTGCTGCTGATGGTTTTTCTGGCGCAACTGCATTAAGTGCTGCTAATCAAGGTTTAGTTGACTACTCAATGAATGCCGATTGGTGGAACGCATTCTGGGGCTTTATTCCTGGCAGTGTAGGTGAAGTATCTACTTTCGCTATTTTATTAGGTGGTGCATATATCCTTTATAAAGGTATTGCTTCATGGCGCATCGTTTTGGGTGTGTTTGGTGGTATGGTGGCAACCGCATTTTTATTCAATGCTATTGGTAGTGACACCAATGCTATGTTTGCTATGCCATGGTATTGGCATTTAGTGGTTGGTGGTTTTGCTTTTGGTATGATGTTTATGGCAACAGATCCTGTTTCAGCCTCTTTCACTAACACTGGTAAATACTGGTTTGGTGCATTGGTTGGTGTAATGGTAGTGCTTGTTCGTGTCGTAAACCCTGCTTTCCCAGAAGGCATGATGTTAGCAATTTTATTCGCTAACTTGTTTGCACCATTGTTTGACTACTTTGTAGTGCAAGGCAACATCAAACGGAGGCTTGCTCGTAATGTCTAGTGACTCAAATGTGAAAAAACAAGAAACTTTCGGTGGAACTTTAGTCTTTGTATTTATTATTTGTTTAGTATGTGCTGCGTTAGTATCTATCTCTGCAATTGGTTTAAAACCATTACAACAAGCAAATAAATTGCTTGATAAACAAACTAAAATTCTTGAAGCCTCTGGTTTACTTGAACAAGCAGGCACTGACATTGTTGGTACCTACACTAAATTTGTAACGGCTAAAATGATTGACCTAAATACAGGTAAAATCATTGCAGGCGCCGAACATTCAGATATTGAAATGTTTGACGAGCGCAGTGACGCCCGTGATGAAAGTAAATCAATCAAGCCTAAAAACGATATGGCTGGTATTAGCCGACGCGCTAACCATGCAGTTATCTACCTAGTTAACAATGAACAAGGTCAATTAGAAACCGTAGTATTACCTATTGTTGGTTCTGGTCTATGGGATCTAATGTACGGCTTTGTTGGGCTAGCGCCTGATTTAAATACCGTTCGTAGCGTTGTTTATTCTGATCTTAAGGAAACCCCAGGACTTGGTGCTGAAGTGCTTAATCCTAAATGGAAAGCTTTATGGCCAGGTAAAAAAATGTATAACGAGCAAGGTGAGCCTGCAATTAAAATTGTTAAAGGCGGCGCTAAAGAAGGTGACATTAACGGTGTTGACGCACTTTCAGGTGCTACCTTAACCAGTAATGGTGTTGAGCGTACTTTACGTTTTTGGTTAGGTGCTGAGGGCTATGGTCCTTTTGTTGCGAATTATCGTGCTATTGCGAGTAAAGGAGGGCTTGAGTAATGTCTTCAGAAACTAAAAAGGTTCTTTTTGGGCCTGTTGTAGATAACAACCCAATTGCATTGCAAGTTTTAGGTGTTTGTTCTGCATTAGCGGTAACAAGCTCAATGGCTAATGCATTAGTTATGACCATTGCGGTAATGTTGGTAACAGCATTTTCTAACTTGTTTATTTCAATTATACGTAATCAAATACCATCAAGTGTGCGCATTATTGTGCAGATGGCGATTATTGCTTCATTAGTAATTGTGGTTGACCAAGTATTAAAAGCATTCTCTTATCAATTATCGAAAGAGTTATCGGTTTATATTGGTTTAATCATTACTAACTGTATTGTTATGGGGCGCGCAGAAGCTTTTGCTATGAAAGAAAAGCCGGGTGTTAGCTTTATTGATGGTTTAGGGAATGGCTTAGGTTATGGCGCTGTCTTGATGGTAGTTGCTTTTTTCCGTGAATTATTAGGTTTTGGTACTATTTTCGGCATTGAAGTATTACAGCTAACGCAAAATGGCGGCTGGTACCAAGGTAACGGTTTGTTAGTATTGCCCTTTAGTTCATTCTTCATTATTGGTTTTATTATTTGGGCTATTCGCCAGTGGAAACCAGAACAAGTTGAGGAAGATTAATCATGGAACATTATTTAAGTATTTTTGTTAAAACCATCTTCATTGAGAACATGGCGTTAAGCTTCTTCTTAGGTATGTGTACTTTTTTAGCGGTATCTAAAAAAGTAAGTACAGCGATTGGTTTAGGTGTTGCTGTGGTTGTAGTGCTAGGTTTAGCGGTTCCTGCTAACCAAGTTATTTATCAAGCAATATTAGCACCGGGCGCATTAGATTCACTGATGGGCATCACTGATCCTAAAGAATCTATTGATTTAAGCTTTTTGTCATTTATCACCTTTATCGGTGTTATTGCTGCCTTAGTACAAATTTTGGAAATGATTTTAGATAAATATTTCCCTGCTTTGTATCAAGCCTTAGGCATCTTTCTACCGTTAATTACGGTGAACTGTGCCATATTTGGTGCGGTTTCATTTATGGTTGCGAAAAACCTTAACTTTGGCGAAAGTGTTGTTTACGGCATTGGCTCAGGTGTTGGTTGGATGTTAGCTATTGTATTAATGGCTGGTTTACGTGAAAAGATGAAATATTCTGACGTACCTGCTGGCTTAAAAGGTTTAGGTATTACGTTTATCACCGCTGGTTTGATGGCTTTTGGCTTCTTATCTTTCGGCGGTATTTCACTGTAACGATTTAGATTTAAATTTTGATAAATAATTAAGGAAAAGTCGATGGAAATTATTCTCGGCGTATCGATGTTTACCGCGATAGTTATTGCCTTAGTATTAGTGATTTTATTTGCTAAATCTAAGTTAGTATCAAGTGGTGACGTAACGATTAGTATAAATGGCGATCCAGAAAAAGCAGTAACTACTGCGGCGGGTGGCAAATTATTAGGCGCATTAGCTGATCAAGGCATTTTTATTCCTTCAGCGTGTGGCGGCGGTGGTACTTGTGGCCAATGTCGTGTTGAAGTGCATTCAGGTGGTGGTGATATTCTACCAACTGAAGAAGGTCATATTAACAAGCGTGAAGCTAAAGCAGGTTGTCGTTTAGCTTGTCAAGTTTCTGTTAAGCAAGACATGGAAATTGAAGTAGAAGATGAAATCTTCGGTGTTCAACAATGGGAATGTGAAGTTATTTCAAATGATAACAAAGCAACGTTCATTAAAGAGCTTAAGCTACAAATTCCTAATGGCGAGTCAGTGCCATTTAAAGCCGGTGGTTACATTCAAATTGAAGCACCAGCGCATCATGTTAAATACAAAGATTTTGATATTGATGAACAGTATAAAGGTGACTGGAATCATTTTGGCTTTTTTGATGTTGAATCAAAAGTTGATACCGACACTTTACGTGCTTACTCAATGGCGAACTATCCTGAAGAGGAAGGCATTATTATGCTTAATGTGCGTATTGCTACGCCGCCTCCAGGAAAGTTACATTTACCAGCTGGTAAAATGTCATCATTTATCTTTAGCCTGAAAGCGGGTGATAAAGTGACTATTTCAGGTCCATTTGGTGAGTTTTTCGCTAAAGAAACTGATAACGAAATGGTATTTATTGGTGGTGGTGCTGGCATGGCGCCAATGCGTTCACATATCTTTGATCAACTTAAACGCCTTAAATCTAAGCGTAAAATGTCTTTCTGGTATGGTGCACGTTCACTTCGTGAAATGTTTTATGAAGATGACTACAACGGTTTAGCTGCAGATAATGATAACTTTGAATGGCATGTTGCCCTTTCAGATCCTCAACCTGAAGATAACTGGGATGGTCTGACAGGTTTTATTCATAATGTTCTTTTTGAAGAATATTTGAAAGATCATGAAGCACCAGAAGATTGTGAATACTACATGTGTGGTCCACCAATGATGAATGCTGCGGTTATTCATATGTTGAAAGATCTCGGTGTAGAAGATGAGAATATCATGTTGGATGACTTCGGTGGCTAATTAAACTTAATTTTTTGCTATTTCGCCCAATAGCTGCATCGAAGGTGCTCACAAATTTGTCTGGAACAAATTTGAACAACTGGAAGTTGACCTGAAAGGCGAAGGACAGGATGTCCGGAGTAATGACTAAAGTCAACTCCGCGCCTTCTCTTTGCTCTAGAGCGAACTATCTTCAAATTTAGATTAATTAATGGATCAACAAAATTTAAAGACGACTTCGGTCGTCTTTATTATTTATCTAACGACTTTACTTGACCATTTTGTCATTCCGCTCAAGCGCGATTAAAATTCCGCCTACATAATAACTCCGTAGGCGGGAACTTGTTCGCGCTAAATAAGTTAAACTACTTAAAAATAATGCAGGTTGTCAGTTTTGCGTTATTCCGGTGGTTACTTGAGCCGGAATCTAGAGTTGTTAGCTAAATAATAAATTTTTGGAAAACATCAATGAACAAAATCAAATTAGTCCTAGTGGCACTTTTAGCTATTAGCATCACCGCCTGTTTCCCTAGCAATGATTCTGCTAAAGCTGAAATTTTACTGCAAGGTCGTACCATGGGCACAACTTATCATATAAAAATTGTCGCTACGCAAGCACAAGTTGAAACGCTTAAGTTACAAGAAAAAATTGATGCTGTACTTAAACAAGTTAATCAGGAAATGTCGACCTACATTCCAGGTTCAGAAATATCGCGGTTTAATCAATCTAAATCAACTGAGCCAGTTGAAATATCAGCTGGTTTTGCACGGGTTTTAAAAGAGTCTATCCGATTAGGCGAATTAAGCGCTGGTAAGTTGGATATTACTGTTGGGCCACTTGTTAACCTTTGGGGGTTTGGACCAACGCTTCGCCCTGACAAAGTACCTAGTGCTGAAGTCTTAGCAAATACACGTGCGCAGATAGGGTTAAAGAATCTTCATTTAAATGGTAATAAATTATCAAAAGATATTCCTGATCTTTATGTCGATTTATCCACTACCGCTAAAGGCTATGGTGTTGATGTAGTGGCTGAATTAATTGAAGCGAATGGCTTTGTTAACTATTTGGTTGAAATAGGCGGAGAAATGCGACTAAAGGGCTTTAAGCATACAGGTGAACTTTGGGCTATTGCTATTGAAAAGCCTATTTTTGATCCTTCTGGTGAGCACAGAGCAGTACAACAAGTCATTATTCCCAAAGATAATGCCGTAGCAACTTCTGGCGATTATCGTAATTATTATGAAGCCGATGGTCAGCGCTTTTCTCACATTATCGACCCAGATACGGGTAAACCAATTAATCACAACCTTGTTTCTGTTACCGTAATTGCGCCTAGCTCAATGACAGCAGATGGTTTGTCGACAACGTTAATGGTGATGGGCGCAGAGCAGGGCATGAAGTTTGCGGTTGAAAATGATCTTGCTGCCTTGTTTATTTCAAAAACTGAACATGGTTTTACCGAGCAATTTACGGTAAAATTCAAGCAATATTTAAAGTAAATGTAAGTCGGATTATAGTCTGACAAATCCTCGAATTATTTATAGGTATTCAGTTATTATGATGATTTTTTTTATTACTTTTGGTTTTTTCCTTGTGGTTGGCGCAGCTATGGCTGTTGGCTATATTTTTCAAAATAAAACTCTTGCAGGTAGTTGTGGTGGTTTGGCTAGTGTAGGTATCGACAAAGAATGCAACTGTGATAATCCGTGTGAAAAACGCCAAGAGCGTGAGCGCAAAGCTGCGCTTGCTGATAATTTGAAGAATAGAATTGATGTAGAAAATTTGTAGTGATATTGCTCTGTTTCAATTACTAAGATCAAAATAAAAAGGGAAGGTGATCAATCACCTTCCCTTTTTTAAGTTAAATTTAGCTCAATTTTAACTTTCTCAATAAAAAATAGAGCTTTATTTAAACTGACAAATTTATGCGCAAAGTGGAAGTTAACTAAAGGTATTGGCGCGTTATGTAAATCATAGGCAAAGTTGAATACAATTTAGTTTGCTGCTAGCTTACTAAATCTATTATAAAATGTGGTGCATGAAAGGTTGTCATTCAAATTGACTATGGTTTAACCCTCAAAATCTCTGATACGCTGTTATTTACCAAGGATAGAATCCTCGTGAAATCAAAAAATATATTACAACTTATAGGCGTTTCAGTAATTGCCTTTTTAGCTGCTTTTTTCCTGCCTACCACTGAAATAATGAAAGGCGCCATAGCAACACCTGGTATATTGGGGCTTCTGTTTATTCTTTATCAACTAATGCGAGATGAAGCAGCTTTCGAACGAAACCTAAGGATTCAAAGCCAGCAACAATCTTTTGGTTTAGGTGCAACTTCTCATATGGCTAACAAAGTATTTGATAAACATGTTGAATTTTGTGAAAAGTATCTAGCTGAAGTTAATGATATTGCAAATAAACTATTTAGAGTAGGACCTACTAAGGAAGCTGTATATTTCGCAAATGGCTTGTACACTCTTAAAATTGAATACTCTACTTGGCTTACAGATGACATTAGTGATTCTCTATTTCCTTTCGAACAAGCATTAAGAGAATTTGGAGCTACCAATGGTTTTATTGAAAGTACAATAAACGTTGAAAGATATGCAGAACAAAGACAGAAAAAAATTCCTCAGGTTCATAACGATTTCTCAAAAATACTAAACTTGTCTAATGATAAAAATCCAGACCCAGATATGGCAGTTCAGTCAGTAGTTCGAAAAGCGAGGAGTATTCTTGATTTGGATGAACTTGTTTGGCTTCGTAAACAAATTATAATCCAAGCCAAGATGAATTTTGAGAAGAAACAATAAGTAAATGGGAACAGAGTAAATTTAATTGATTTGTCGCGGTGGCGACGACACCCAAAGGAAGACTGCCTCCGGCCTCCCTTTGGAATCCCTCGGAGCTGCTAACAAACTTAACCTTACATTCATTCAAGTGTTTTCGACGTACCAGTGCTGATGGCACATCCATGTGCCAACAGCACTTTGTTCATCATCCCTGATGAGCATACGTGAACACTTTCATTCATTTCAGCGTTTGTTCAAGCAGACTTGGTGCTTGTTGATAAAGTGTCTCTTTTAACTATTAAAGAACTCTGGTGTTTTTTTTGAAAATGAGTTTGGTCAAAAACACCCATTCCCATCTCAGCAATGAAATGACAAACGAGCAAGGGTAGGCATCGACCCGAGACAGGAAGTCGAGGGCTGCCGTTGTTCATGGATGATAAATCGGCAGGTATCGTGGGCTACGCTAGTTTGTTATTAAATGTTCTGCTGAGTTGGGCGCCACGGGGATTCCAAAAGGGCTTTTGGCGTGTAACGCCCCTTTGGGTGTAGTCGCCACCGCGACGCCAGACAGAGATAAAGTGCTAAGCTATTGAGTTTATCACTCGCCAGTGAAGAAGTACGATGGCCAAGTCGAGTTCAAGCTAACTTATAAAGCTATTAACTTTAGCTACAATTCCTTGGCTATCTAAGCCCAGTTCTTGATGTACTTCTGTTTGAGTGCCATGTTTAACAAACTGATCAGGAATACCAATATTAAATACTTTAGCTTGAGTACCTTGCGATAGCAGATATTCATTTACTCCTGAGCCTGCACCGCCCGCTATGGCATTATCTTCTATAGTGACTAGCACACTATGTGTGCTGGCTAATTCACTAATTAAGCCAGTATCTAAAGGCTTAACAAAGCGCATATCAACTAGAGTTGCACCTAACTCATCAGCGGCGATTGCGGCTTCTGCTAGCATAGTGCCAAAACTTAATAGGGCAATTTGCTTGCCTTCAATAATTTTATTGCCACGTCCTATTTCAATAATTTCATTAACACTAGGCAGCGTTTCACCTGTGCCATTTCCTCTTGGGTAACGCACTACTGAAGGTGTATCAAGCTGATGTCCAGTATTCAACATCAATTGACACTCTCGTTCATTAGCCGGTGTCATAATGGTCATATTAGGAATACAACGTAAGTAACTTAGGTCAAATGCGCCTTGGTGAGTAGCACCATCGGCGCCAACAATGCCCGCTCTATCTACAGCAAACATCACTGGCAGGTTTTGAATAGCAACATCATGAATAAGCTGATCATAACCACGCTGTAAAAAGCTAGAATAAATAGCAACAACAGGTTTTTGTCCACCAATAGCAAGACCTGCAGCATAAGTAACAGCGTGCTGCTCAGCGATGGCAACATCAAAGTATTGATCAGGAAAGCGTTGGCTAAACTCAACCATGCCTGAGCCTTCGCGCATAGCGGGGGTTACCGCTACTAATTTATTGTCAACTTCTGCTGTTTTGCATAACCAGTCGCCAAAAATTTGTGAATAAGTGGGTAATGAAGGTGCAGATTTTGGTAAATTGGCATCACTAGGGTTAAATTTTGGTACAGCATGATACTTGATTGGATCTTGTTCGGCAGCGTGATAACCCTTACCTTTTTTAGTAGCAATATGCAGTAATTGTGGCCCTTTAAGGCTGCGCATATTTTTAATGGTATCAACTAAACCATTAACATCGTGACCATCAATAGGGCCAATATAGTTAAAACCTAACTCTTCAAAAAAGGTACTAGGAACAACCATGCCTTTGAGGTGTTCTTCAGCGCGACTTGCTAATTCTTTTATTGGAGGAATGCCTTTAAGTAAGCGTTTACTACCTTCACGAAGCCCTGTGTAAAGGCTTCCGGAAAGCATTTTTGCCAAATGGTTATTTAAAGCGCCAACATTTTCAGAGATAGACATTTCGTTATCGTTTAAAATAACTAACATGTCTTTTTTAATATCACCGGCATGATTTAAAGCTTCAAAAGCCATACCAGCAGTCATAGCGCCATCGCCAATAATGGCTACTGTTTTTCTATTTTGACCTTCTTTTTCTGCAGCAACTGCTAAACCTAAAGCGGCAGAAATTGAGGTACTTGAATGACCAACGCTTAAGGTATCGTATTCACTTTCTTCACGCCAAGGAAAAGGGTGTAAGCCTTCTTTTTGTCTGATGGTATGCAGTTGATCGCGACGACCTGTTAATATTTTATGTGGGTAAGCTTGGTGACCTACATCCCAAATAAGGTGATCAAATGGTGTGTTATATACATAATGCAGCGCTACAGTTAATTCTATAGTGCCTAAGCCTGAAGCAAAATGACCACTACTTTTACTGACTGAGTTTAGCAAAAAACTCCGTAATTCATTGCTGATGCGCGTTAATTGATCTTGGCTAATGTTACGCAAGTCTTTGGGCGAATTTATTTGAGCAAGTAGTGGATAATCAGCAAGGTTTGTAGTCATAGTTTTCTAGTTATATTTATTTTTGTGCTTAAATCGGCTGTTAATGGCTGCGTTTGACAATAAAAGTGGCAAATTCAGCTAACGATTGCGTATTGTAAGGCAAACGGGCTAAAGCTTGAAGCGCTTGTTGAAATAAGTTTTCTGCCTTGCCTTGTGCGCCTTGTAAACCCAATAGTGCAGGGTAGGTACTTTTGTTGGCGGCTAAATCAGAGCCTTTGGGTTTTCCAAGCTCTTCTTCAGTTGATGTAATATCAATAATATCGTCTTGTACTTGATAAGCTAAGCCTACTAATTGCGCGTACTCTTTCAGTATTTGTTTTTCTTGTTCATTAACTTGCAGTGAGCATTCTGCTGCCATTAACACCGATGCTTCTAACAATGCCCCTGTCTTTAATGAATGCAAGGTTTCTAATTGCTGTAAATCTATAGCTTTGTTTGTTGCTGATAAATCTAAGGCTTGGCCACCACACATGCCTTGGTAACCAGAAGCTGAACTTAATAATTGAATTAGTTTGATTTGTTTTGCTTGTATTGCTTTAGAAAACTGGTGGTTGGCTAAAATATCAAAAGCAAGGGTTTGGAGTGCATCACCTGCTAAAATGGCAGTGGCTTCATCAAAAGCTTTATGACAAGTTGGCTGACCTCGTCTTAATTCATCGTCATCCATTGCTGGCAAGTCGTCGTGTAATAATGAATATGCATGAATACATTCTAATGCCCCTGCAATGGCATCAATATCCGATATTTGGGCAGCTAACACCTCACCTGTGATATAAGCCAGGTATGGTCGCATACGTTTGCCGCCAATGAGTAAGCCATATCGCATTGCGGCAAGTAACTTTTCATCATTAACAGGTAATTTATCTAATTGCGCAACTAAAAAGTCATTGATGCGTTGTTGCAATGCTGCTTGCTGGGATAATGCACTCACAAATTATCGCCAGCAGTTTGACTGTTAGCAGACAAATCAAAGTCGTGAAGTTGTGGTTGACCATTTTTGTCGAGTAATATTTTTACTTTTTGCTCTGCTGCTTGCAATTTGGTCTGGCTTACTTGACTTAAATTCAAACCACGCTCAAATAAGGCCATAGATTCTTCTAAGCTCAATTCGCCTTGTTCAAGACTTTGCACAATAGTGTCAAGTTCTGCAAGAGACTCTTCAAAACTCAGGTTTTCTAATTTTTTCTTTGCCATTATTTTTACTCTGTAGCGCTTACAATTTAGTACTAGGCGCAAACTTACCTTAGCTAAGCGCTTTGGTCAATGTGAGCTGCGTTTTTATTCGTGCTATTTAATTTCAAGTAAGCTATTAAGTTATTGACTGTTAGGGCGATAATATACTTTATTGTGGGAGAAGTAATAGCGAATGTTTTTCGCATCATGTACTATTATTTTATTAAGGCCAATTGAGTTAGGTAGTTTTAGGAGAGTTTTGTGGATTTAGCAACGTTAATAGGTATTCTTGGCGCTATCGGTTTACTGGTGATGGCGATGGTTTTATCTGGCGACATTATGATGTTTGCTGATACTCAATCGGTGCTTATTGTTTTTTGTGGTTCCATTTTTATTGTGCTATCAAATTATAATTTAGGACAGTTTTTTGGTATTGGTAAAATCATTGGTAAAGCTTTTATGTTCAAGCTTGAAAAACCAGAAGAGCTTATTGAAAAAGCAGTAGATATGGCTGATGCAGCGCGTAAAGGTGGATTTCTTGCTTTAGAAGAAGCCGAGATCACGAATCCCTTTATGCAAAAAGGCGTAGATATGCTGGTTGATGGCCACGACGCAGATGTGGTTAGAGCTACCTTGCAAAAAGATATTAATTTAACCACTGAGCGCCATGAAACTGGCTCAGATATGATGATGGCGTTGGCCGATGTTGCGCCAGCTATGGGCATGATTGGTACGCTTATTGGTTTGGTTGCTATGCTTTCTAACATGGATGATCCTAAGTCTATTGGTCCTGCAATGGCTGTTGCTTTATTAACAACACTTTATGGTGCTTTTTTAGCGAATGTTATCGCTATTCCAATTGCGGCTAAATTAAAGCTGCGTATGGCAGAAGAAAAAATGAACCAAGAGTTAGTGCTTGATGCAGTATTAGGTATTCAAGATGGTCAAAACCCACGTGTAATCGAAGGCTTATTGAAAAACTATCTTGCAGAAGGTAAGCGCTCAGTTGGTACTACTGATGAAGAGTAGCGCTGAATTGATAAGTAGGAGGGCATATGGCTGAACAAGAATGTAAATGCCCACCACCGGGACTACCTGCTTGGATGGGCACCTTTGCTGATCTTATGTCGTTGTTGATGTGTTTCTTTGTTTTGTTGTTATCTTTTTCCGAGATGGATGTTCTTAAGTTTAAGCAAATTGCCGGTTCAATGAAGTTTGCTTTTGGTGTTCAAAACAAAATTGAAGTAAAAGATATTCCCAAAGGCACCAGTATCATAGCGCAAGAATTTCGCCCCGGTAAACCTGAGCCAACACCTATAGAAGTTATTCAGCAACAAACAGCTGAAATGACACAACAAATGTTAGAGTTTCAAGCGGGTGATGAAATCTCTGCTGGTGGTCGCCAAGAGCAACGCGGTGAAGAGCGTGGTGGTCAATCGCAAAATACAGAAGACTCTTTATCAGCACAAGCTTTGCAGCAAGCGCAAGAGCAAATGGAAAATGCAGCGCAAGAGCAAGTAAACGACTTAGTTAAAAAAATAGCCGAACAACTTGAAAAAGAAATTCAAGATGGTGCGGTAGAGTTAGAATCTTTAGGACAACAAGTCACTATTCGCATTAGAGAAAATGGCTCTTTTCCGTCGGGCTCTGCGTTCTTACAGCCACAATTTAGACCTATTATTCGCACTATCGGTGAGCTTTTGAATACCATGCCCGGTGAAATTATGGTTTCAGGTAATACGGATAATCGTGGTGTTGATTCTGAATTGTTTGACTCTAATTGGGACTTATCAAGCAAGCGTGCGGTTGCTATTGCTCATGAGTTAATTAAAGTGCCTGGTTTTGATCAAGCAAGATTAGCTGTAGTAGGTTATGCTGATACAAGACCGTTGGTACCAAATACTAATGGCTTAAATCGTCGCCGCAATCGTCGTGTTGAAATATCGATTAATCAAGGTAAAGCCAAAGAAAGTGATCCTATTCAAGTAATAGAGTAACAAGTATTAATGGATAAGCTGATAACAGCAAGCGGCAAGTGAGTTGCTTGCTGTTTTTTGTAGCTTTTGCTTGTGACTATATTGTCGCTGCTTGATGATATATAATGCGCGCCAATTACCAATCGTTATTATTTAGGCCATCATCGATGAAATTTATCGTAAAGCTGCAAGCTGAAATCACCATAAAATCTCGCCCTGTTCGTAAACGTTTTACCAAGATTTTGGAATCAAACATTAAAAATGTTTTACGTCGTGTTGATGAGCAAGTTACCACGCGAATGAACTGGGATAATGTTGAAGTAAACACCAAAAATAATAGCCCTGAAAATCGTGAGTTGTTAATTGAAGCATTAAAGTGCATTCCCGGTGTGCCAATGTTTTTAGAAGTGCAACAAACGGACTTTACCGATGTTCACGATATTTATGAAAAAACACTTGCGGTGCATGCTAATACCATTGAAAACAAAACATTTTGTGTGCGTGTTAAAAGAACAGGAACACATGAATTTAACTCGCTAAAAGTAGAGCAATATGTTGGTGGCGGTTTAAATCAAGCAGTAGAGAGCGCTAAGGTTAAATTGAAAAAACCTGATGTGACTATTCGTTTAGAAATTAAAAATAGAGATTTATTTATTGTAACTCAGCGTCACCAAGGTTTAGGTGGTTTTCCTATTGCAACTCAAGAAGATGTTTTATCGCTAATGTCAGGCGGTTTTGATTCAGGTGTTGCTAGTTATCAAATGATTAAAAAAGGCGCTCGAACCCATTATTGTTTTTTTAATCTAGGTGGCTCTGCCCATGAAGTAGGCGTTAAGCAAGTGAGTTACTACCTGTGGAACAAGTTTGGTGCATCTCACAAAATCAAATTTTTTGCTGTTGATTTTGAACCTGTAGTTGCTGAAATTTTAGAAAAAGTAGAAAACAGTCAAATGGGGGTGGTGCTTAAGCGTATGATGATGCGCGCTGCTAGCAAAATTGCTGAAAAAGACAAGATTCAAGCGCTAGTCACAGGCGAAAGCTTAGGGCAAGTGTCGAGTCAAACCTTAACTAACTTAAATGTTATTAACCGAGTTACCGATACGTTAATTTTACGTCCTTTAGCCGCTTATGATAAGCAAGATATTATTGATATTGCGCGTAAAATTGGTACTGAAGATTTTGCTAAAACCATTCCTGAGTATTGCGGTGTTATTTCTAAGAAGCCAACCGTAAAAGCGGTTCTATCAAAAGTTGAAGAAGAAGAAGGTAACTTTGATTTTGATATCTTAGATAAAGTGGTTAGCGAAACCCGCGTTTTTGATATTCGTGATATTGGCAAAGAAACTGAAGAAGAAATTACTGCGGTTGATTTAGTGGAGAATATTAGTGAAAACGCTATTGTGGTTGATATTCGCTCTCCAGAAGAAGAGGAAGATAAGCCGTTAGAGCTAGAAGAAGTTGAAGTGAAACATATTCCTTTTTATAAACTGGCCACTCAATTTGGCGATTTAGACATGAGCAAAGATTATTTACTTTATTGTGATCACGGCGTGATGAGTAAACTGCAAGCGCTTTACTTAATTGATAATGGCTTTAAAAACGTTAAGGTTTATAGACCCTAGACCCTAGACCCTAACTTCTGCACCTGTTGCCACATTTGGGTATTTTCCGGTGTGGCAATTTCATGCTTTATTCCTAAGCGGTGAATATAACCGTTAATATAATCAATTTCACTGCGACGTTTTGCTATCACATCGCAGCGCATTGATGAGCTGTTTTTGGCGGTTGCTTTAGCGACATTCTTTACTAATTCTTCTAACTCAGTTAGCGTTAATTCAACCTTTTCAGCACTCGCTACAGCGATAATCTCTTTAAGCAAAGACACGATTGTTACTTGGTATTCAGCACTATTTACTAATCCATTGTCAATATTATTAATCGCGGTTAGCGGATTAATAACACAGTTAACCGCAAGTTTTAGCCATTGTTTTTTTTGTATGCTTTGATGATAAGTAACACTGGCAAGTGCGGTATTTAATAATTGAGTACAAGATTGTTGCTGTTTTAAATTACTAATACCCGACACTAGCCCAATATCACTGGTACCTAAGCCGGTATGAGTAACGGTTAAAGGCGCCGTACGTAAACAGCCATGAGTGGTGAGTAAGGCGTAAATATTATGCCTTTTGGTAATGCTTTGCGTCAGTTCAGCTAAGGTTCCCAAACCATTATGAGCAAGTACTATCATAGCTTTGCTGTGTAACTGTGCAGCAATTTCTTTTAACGCACTTGCAATGTTAAAGGACTTCAAACACAAAATAATTAGATCGGCCTCTTGAATATGTTGGGCGTGTGCGTAGTTAATTCTATGCTGTTGTTTGTAGTTGTTATGATCAGTAAAGGTATATTGAGGATGCTGTTGTGTTAATTTACTTGCCGAGAAAGCTTTAGATGGCAACAAGTGTAATTGTATTGCGCTGTGTTTATCGCTATTGAACGTGAGTTGCTGAATGTGATGATACCAAAGTAACCCCATTGCACCTTGACCAACAATAACAATATTCATTAACCCTGTTGTACCTTTGACGTTTGTTTTACTTTTATAATTCTTTTTAAGGTAAATATTTTATATTTTAAATAAGCATACTTTAACAATAGGTAAAGACTTATGCCGGCAATGTCAGCGTAAAAATCGCTAAACTCTGCATTTCTAAAGCCTAAATAATATTGCCCTAGCTCACTCAAGGCGGCATAAAAGCTTAAGGTAAAAAATGTACTTAACAGTGATAATTTTATTATTGAAGCAACAAGCCAAGTTAATACGAAAAAACCAATAAAGTGGCCGATAGTATCAATTGCCGGTGAACGAAATACTAATTTTTTAATAGCTTCAGGCAGTAATAACTCACTGGAAAAAAACAGCAGCGCAGCGCAGGTAACAATGAGGATAAAAAAGGTTAGATGGTGTTGTGCTTTCACTATTATTTAAACATAAAAATATGGTGTCTGGATATTACCATGCTAGTGATGTTTGGGTATAATAAAAATAATTAGATGATTAATAGACCATAAGAGAAAAATTATGCCATCAATGGATATCGTGTCGGAAACAGATTTAGAAGAAGTACGTAATGCAGTCGATAATGCAAATCGAGAACTCAGCACTCGTTTTGATTTTAGAGGAGTAGAGGCGAGTTTTGAGTGGAAAAAGCCGGTTGTCACGCTAAAAGCAGAAGGCGATTATCAGCTTAAACAACTTTGCGATATGTTACGTAGCCAACTGACCAAACGTAATGTTGATGCCAAAGCAATGACAGTAGGCGATGCTTCTGCAACCGGTAAAAACTGGGGGCAACAAGTCACTTTTAAAGAAGGCATTGAACAAGATGTTGCGAAAAAATTAGTTAAGTTAATTAAAGCTGAAAAATTTAAAGTACAAGCTGCTATTCAAGGTGAGCAAGTACGGGTTACTGGCAAGAAGCGTGATGAATTACAAGCGGTTATGGCGATGGTTCGTAAGGCTGAATTAGAGCAATCGTTCCAGTTTACCAACTTCAAAGATTAAATACTGATGTTCATCTACAGATTGGCTGCGGTTTGTAGGTGAAGTTAAATAAGCTAGATTTTTTATATATCCTATTCATTTGCCTCTTCGCAAGTTTAAGAGTATGAAAATACTGCCAATCACGTAATAATCATATGTTTTCTGAGCCGAACTCTCAGATTATTAGCTGATATCAGCAAGACGATACATCAGCGGTCCAATAAAGAATAATACGATTATAAAAACAAACAGTAGCATTACTGTTTTGTTACCCCAATGAAGCAGCTTTTCTAGCAAAACGTGGGGATTATTGAGACTCAGCTGCTTTGTTTTACTGGAGTTACTGTTTGCTATTGATTTAGAGTCGCCATCCATCTCTGATGTTTGGCAAATTAATTTATAGCCCCGTTTGGGTAAAGACTGTATATATTTCGGGGTTTTGTGATCATCATTAAATAAAGTTCGTAATTTACCAATTGCTCGGCGAACTGCAGCGTCAGAAACACAGCGATCTTGCCATACATTTTCATGTAATTCGGCAATGGAAATATAACGATTTTCGTTTTGATAAAAATAAGTTAACACTTCTAAAACTTTAGGTTCAAGCTTGATTGAGTCGTCATCACAACTCAATGTCATTTCTTCTTGGTCTAGTATGTAACTGCCAATCTTTATCATTTTTATACCTGTGCTACCAATTTAAACGGGATAAAATCAACTGAAGTTTAACATGAATAATACACTTTAACTATAATCATATTTGTTTGTATTGTTTTTTAAGTGTTTGAAATTTAATAAGGTTACGCTACGGTTACGCTTAAGTATCTTATAAGTTTTGCTAACTTTATTGTTATTTTATACAAATAGCTTTACCTTTTAAAAACTTATCCGAGTACGGATAAAATGAAATTAATTTAGAGGCATTGAAAGTTATGAACTTTCAATAGCAAATATTACAGTTAGTAGATTAGAAGTAGTAAAACATGAAAAAGAAGATAAAAATCATTTATCAAAGTTTAATTGCCGTATCGACATTAATGCTACTCACAGGATGGTATTTAGGGTATTCAAACTCACTGCAAACGATTGCTAAAAGCTCAATTTCTATAGCACAAGTTGAAGCGGGGGATTTTGCGATAAAGGTGGAAGGCTATGGCTCGTTGCAATCGCTGAATAAGCGATTGCTAACGGCGACTAGTAATGCTTTAGTTGATGAAATTAAGCTGAAAGCAGGTGCTATTGTAAAGGAAGATACGGTAATTATGACGCTTAAAAACCCCGAACTTGAAGCCGCACTCCGTCAAGCACTTGCCAAGTTGCAAAATAGTAAAACTCAAAAAAGGCAGACATTGTTACAACAACAAAGGGAGGTTCTAAATAATGAATCGGTATTGTCAGAACTCGAAGCGGAAGAAGAAATTGCTATGTTGCAAGTTGATGCAGAACGTACTCTCGCTAAAACCGGTATAGTTTCTAATATTACAGCTAAGCGTAATGAGTTAAGAGCGAAAAAAGTTAGTAAGCAAGTTAAATTAGAACGAATTAAGCTTGAAAAAATTGCCGCTGTTCATCGCGAAGCTTTGTCTATTCAGGATGATTTAATTAACCAAGCACATGAAGAGTTTGATGTTGCCAAAAAAATGGTTGAGCGATTATCGGTTAAGGCGGGTATGTCAGGTGTCATACAGCGCAGTGCCTTAAATCTTGGGCAAAGTGTGTCAGCGGGTACCGAATTAGCACTAATAGGTAGTTTATCGCCATTGATTGCAGAAATTAAAGTACCGCAAATGCAAGCTCACCTAGTAACGGCAGGTATGAAAGCAGAAATTAATACAGTGAATGGTCAAATATTTGGTTATGTGGTGCGCATAGACCCAGTTATTAGTGAGGGGGCAGTGCAAGTTGATATTCAACTTAATGAAGGTAATTACACTGGAATCAAGCCTATGCAACTTGTTGATGCAACTATTTTTGCACAAGTACAAGAAGGGGTGCACTACATTAAGACACCAACGGGGGTAGGAGAAAACAGTACCGCATCACTATTTAAGATAGGCGAAAATAATATTGCAAGTCGAGTAGAGGTTACGTTTGGTAAAGCATCAGGACAAATTATACAAGTGCTAGCTGGTTTAAAGGCTGGTGATAAAGTGATCAGCTCAACTCTGGCGGTAAGTGCTGAAACTCAACAGATTAAAATAGGCAGTTAATATGAGCAACCAAGTAGTGAAAATATCTAATCTAAGTAAATCTTTTCAGTCAGGTGAGCAAACGCTTCCTGTGTTAAAAGATATTAATTTTTCAGTTGCGCAAGGTGAATTTATTTCAATTTCAGGACCTTCTGGCTGTGGAAAATCAACTTTACTCAATATCATGGGACTTTTAGATACAGCCGATAGCGGTGAATATGAAATTGATGGTACAAAAGTTGCCGGTATGAACGCTAGTCAACGTGCCAAGCTTCGAGGTGACCGTATTGGTTTTGTTTTTCAATCATTTAACTTAATTGACGAGTTTACTGTAATTGAGAATATTGCGTTGCCATTAAAGTATCGCGGTGATAGTTTGAAAAAACGCCAAGCACGTGCTCTAGTTTGTTTAGATAAAGTGGGGTTGGCTGATAAAGCACATTTGTTACCGAGTCAATTATCTGGTGGTCAGCAGCAGAGAATTTCAATTGCTAGAGCGTTAGCTGGGGATTCAGGAATCATGTTGGTTGATGAGCCTACAGGGAACCTTGATTCGAAAAATGGTGATGCAGTCATGGCGTTGTTACTTGAATTGAATAAACAAGGTACAACGATTGTACTGGTAACTCATGATCCTCGCTATGCTGATATGGCTCAACGAAATATTCTGTTGCACGATGGCATGATTATCTCTGAAAATGGTGTAAGTGATCATGAAAACCTGCTAATAACAACTGGGGCAGTATAGCCATGATTATTAAATCAGGATTACGTACTCTCAGTAGAGCCAAACAGTATTATCTAACCACAGTGTTCACACTTGCCATCACTTTATCTATGGTGTTAACCGTCTTTAGTTTAGTTGATTTAGTGTTTTTTTCACCATTACCTTATAGTGATGAGCAAAACCTTTATGTATTGCAAGGAGGATTGAAAACCTCTCAGACTGACTTTGAAGGTAGTACTAATATTCATATTACTAACTACATCAAAGCACAAAATGATGCCTTTAGTGAATTTGCCAGTTATCACGAATGGACTGATTACAAGCTATATGATTTAGTTGAAAAGCCTGCGATCAAAGCGCTATTGGCGTCTGCTAACCTGTTCGAGGTTTTAGGAGTAAAACCTATACTAGGAAGGTTATTTGATAAAACTGAAGCTGTTGGTAACAAACAGCCATCTGTGGTTCTCGGTTATCGTACTTGGAAAAATTTATATCTCGGTGATAAGAATATAGTAGGGAAAAAAATTCAGTTAAATCAGAGGCGTTTTACGGTAATTGGTGTCGCGCCAGATGACTTAGCTTTACCTTATTACCAAAAAGTTAATAATGCAGTTTGGATTCCCTTTGATATGGATGAAACATTTGATGCGAAAAAATGTGCTTCGTGTTTTATGGGGAATTTAAAAGCCGTAGTTCGATTAAAAAAAGACGCTAAATTGGCTTATGCTGCAGAGCAAATGAACACGCTAGCATTGCAAGGTGCAGAAATTTATACCCCTGATTTATTAAAAGATTATACACCTACTGCCGGTATTACGTTGTTTCGTAAAGCAATTCAGGGTGATAGTGCTGGTATAGTATTAATGTTATCTGTGGGTTCAGTGTTATTAATGGCAATCGCCTTGATTAATCTTTCAAGCATGCAATTAGCGCGAGCGGTTGCAAAAACTAAATCAGTAGCTATAAGTTTTGCTTTTGGTGCTAGTAATAAGCAATTGTTAGTTGAATCGTTAAAGCATAACGTTGTTGTTATCGGCTTGGCGGTGCTATTGGCTTTATTATTGACTGTACTAAGTTTTTCATTAGTGCAAATATTAGCTGCTGATGCTATAGCAAGATTGGACAGTTTATCATTAAGTTTCAATACCTTGATTCTAGCTTTATTATTGGTAATTGCTATTGCTCTACTATATTCATTCATTGAACTTAAAGTGGTGAATGAGAACAATTTGACCGCTAGCTTGCAAAGTAGTGGCAAAGGCGTCGGTAAACAAATGAGTGCAGGTACAAGCCATTTACTCATTGGCTTACAAGTTACATTTTCATTTATGGTATTGATTGCTAGCTGTCATGTGGTGTTATTAACTTTAGCTGAAGCACTGCGAGATAATGGTGTGAATAGTCAAAACAAAGGATCGTTAATCGTTGATTATTCGCAAATTAAAAATAAAACAGAAAGAAAAAACCTTCATCAATCGTTATTAAGCCAGCTTATTCAACTAAACGGCATAAATGATGTAAAACCAAGTTCTGAATCTAAATTTCCACTATCGTTAAATCATGACCAAGTTTTTAATGAGCAAGGAAATTACCTGGGTAGCGCACTAAGACCAAGGGTTTCTAAAGGTTATTTTGCTGCTCTTGGTTTAAAAATCACGGGTAACGATTTTTCTGAAGGGGATAATGCCTTAGAAAACTATCCTGTTATTATCAACCAACGATTGGCAGATAAAATATCAAAGAATGCCGCAGAGGTTATTGGTGAAAAAATCAGTTTTGATAACAAAAAATTTTATACCGTCAAAGGTGTAGTGAGCAATACCTACTTCCCAGGTAATGATGCTCTTGAGTATATGGAAGTCTATATTCCAGCTAAATATCGAGGCGAGCGCCATTATTATTACTTAATCACAGCAGATGATATTAGCTCAGTAATACAGAAAATTAGGAGATTATTGCCAAAAATTGATAGTCGCTTAGATATTGTCAGTACAAAAACGTTGGCAGAGCAATATGGCAAAGTTCGACAAAAGCATCTTAGTGCCGCTTGGGTGGCAATAGTGCTAGCGGTGGTTTCTTTATTGATGGTATGTGTTGGCATTAACGGTATTGTTAATTACATGGTGCAAGTTCGTCGTTATGACTTAGGGGTAAAACTTGCTATGGGCGCGGATAGTTCCCGTTTGCTAAAAGATAGTCTAATTGAATTAATGCAGCCAGTATTGATGAGCTTATTGTTTGCTTTCTCTGTGAGTTTTATGTTGCTGGGTTATGGAAAAAGCTTACCTGAATTTAACTTTGAACCAGATTGGGTGATCGTGATTGGCTTGTTATTTGGTTTCTTTTTATTGTCATTACTAGTCAGTTTTATACCGATACGAGATATATTGGCGCAAGATCCTATTAAAGCCCTAAGAAATGAATAAATGATCCTATACCCGAAAACACCTAATGAGGAAACTACTATTAAATATTTAAAAATCAACGTGGTCATATTACTAATGCTTTTATTAGCAAGTTGCTCAGGCAGAAAAATTCAGATTTTGGATGAGAATGCCAAAGTGGTTGGTGAGTGTTATGCTGGTGTCGATTGGCATTTCTATGGTATGCAAGACACTATCGATTATATGTTATACGAATGTGCAAAGGAGCCTCTAGCTAGTGGTTATACTATATCTGATGAAACGCTGCTTGAGCTTGATTTTACTTTACCATTACCACCGAGCGGTTATGATGTGTGGAATAAAAAAATTGCCATGCAGCAATATAGAAAAAATAATATCACCGAGCAAAAGTTAGGTTATATTCTTGCCGCTATTGAATGGGAGTATCAGAAAGTTGTTTGGCCTGCCGAAGATGATTTGCATGATGGAAAAATCACTCAAGAAGAGTTTGACAGGATAGAAAAAAGAGCCAAATTTATTTGGCAGGGTAAATAGTTTCCAGCAATTAAATAACTGTTTTAAATAAGAACGACAAGATTTATTACAGGCAAAACTGTCAAGTTCCTTGTTACGAAAATACTAAATCAATACAAATAAAATAAGGTATTTTCGTAACAGTATCCACTCTCTGCTATTTAGCTGCTAGTGACCACCACAGCTTTCACCCTCAGCGTGAATATGTCCATGTTCAAGCTCTTCGGCAGTCGCTTCTCTAACTTCTAAAATTTCAACGTCAAAGCTTAAATCTAGCCCTGCTAACGGATGGTTGCCATCTACTGTAACTTCATCGTCAGTTACATCAATAACAATAACGGTTTGCTCGCCATCATCAGTACTAGCGCGTAATTGAGTGCCAACTGCTAACTCTTCAACGCCTTTCAACAGCTCTTTTGGTACAGTTTGCACATAATCATCATGGCGTTCACCATAAGCCTGTTCAGCGCTAACTGCCACTTCAAATTTGTCGCCAGTTTGATGATCCATTAAAGCATCTTCTAAGCCCGGAATTAAATAACCAGTACCTTGTATAATAGCCATAGGCTTATGATCGTATGAGCTGTCAATTAACGTGCCTTCGCTGTCTGATACTGCGTAGTGCATTACTACGACTGAGTTGTTGGTGATTTTCATTTTTTGCTCTACTATTTTAAAGTTAAGTTATCGGTATCTATTTGTTGGGGTTATTCAACAGCCAGAGAATATGGTAATGCTTGTATAACTATTTTGCTTTCTGGTTGTGATTTCATTCTTAACGGGCTAGTTTTATCGATATCGTTACCCATGATAGCTTGAAGATAACAAATGCCATCGTCTGCTTGGTAACTTGAGATGATATCGCCTGCTTTTCGCCAATTTTCACCTATCTGCTTTTCGATAATATCATCAGCTTGCAGCGGCTGTTCTAACGCTACTTTTAAAGAAAATAGCGCTTTTTTGTTTTTACCTAAATATTGCATGCGCGCTACGGTTTCTTGCCCTAAGTAACAGCCCTTGGTAAAGCTAATACCGTTGATAGCTTGAAGGTTAAGCATTTGCGGAACATATTCATCACTACTGGCTTCACTAAGCTGAACAAAGCCTTCGTTTATTTCCAGTAAGTCCCAAACGGCGCTATTGAATGTGGGTACATTAATATTTGCCAAAATAGGAGTTAATAGCGAAGTTTCATCAACCAATAAGTAACGTGCTTGTTTGCCCGCTATATACACTAGCGTAGTGGAATTAGATTGTACTACTGGATTGAGACTATCAGGAATGCGAGTGAAGTTGTTTTGTAAAATATCGGCAGCTTTATCACCTACTAATGCGAAAAAATTTAAGTTATCTGTTGCGCTAATGTCTACTTTTGCAAAAACACCAAATTTCTTTAACTCAGCTATTGAGGCTGTAATGCTTGCTTTTGGTTGAATAAGCAAGTGAGCTGAATTGCGGTTTATTAAGCGAAAAGCACTAAAAACTTTACCCTTAGCATTGCAATGTGCACCTACCAGTAAGCTGTGTTCAGTACTGGTGGTAACATCACAGGTAACTTGTCCTTGCAAATATTTACTTTGCTCCTCTCCAATTAATGAGATAGCGCTATAATGATCTAATGAAACAAAATAAGTACTTGGCAATTGTTCAAGTGAGGGCTGGTTTACTTCAATTTTTGGCATGAGAGGAAAACTATACTAGGGTGATAAAAAGTAAATAAGGGTGAATGCGTATTAATTCAAGTGATAAATCAACTTTAGATAAAAAAACACACAATTAGTTGGCAGATAAATAGGGGTTGTTGTTACACTATGCCCAAGCAAAATGATGATTTTTATTTTAGGTAAATCAATATGTCAACAGAAGTAAATTCTCAACCGCCAGTAGCTCCTCAACCTGTGAATAAGGCTAGACTAAAATGGGCGTGTCGTCGTGGAATGCTAGAATTAGATGTGCTATTTATCCCGTTTGTTGATGAAGCTTATGATGATTTAAGTGCTCAAGATCAACGAATTTTTGAACGTTTACTTACCGAGCAAGATCCTGATTTATTTGCTTGGTTTATGGGGCATAAAGTTTGTGAAGACAATGAGCTTAATACCATGGTGCAATTTATTCTCAACCGCGTCAAAGTATAATGTAACGGTTAAAAAATCCCGTTATCAGACAATAGTTTATGTAGGTGTTGCAGTTGTTTTTGTACTGCTTCTACTGACGTTCTTTACTTATGCCTATCAACTTGCACTAACAATAGCGGTGGTAAGTGGTGTTCTGTTGGGCTTTTTGTTGACTAAACAAAGCTGCCCACAAGATGCTATTACTGCATTTGAATTAACTAGCCAAGGGCAATGCTCATTTGCGGATAATAACCACTACCAATTACATTTGAATAGCCGATGCAGTTTCTTAGGGTGTTGGTTGGTTTTACAACCTGTAGTCACAGTTAATAGTTTGTCTGAACAAAGACAAGCAGCTAAAACTGGTAGCGAGACCAAGTTATTGTTTATTTATCGTGACAGTTTAAGTAAGCAAGACTTTTCTCGCATATCTCAGGTTATCACTCACCTACATCATCAGTCTTAGGTATTAAACTTTTGTTAGCGCTATTGTTAGCGCACAGTATTGTTGGTTTTGCCTCAGCTAATGTTTCAGGAAAGTCTAAGGTGTAATGTAAACCTCTACTTTCTTTGCGTTCAAGTGCACAGCGAATAATTAACTCAGCCACTTGCACTAAATTTCTTAACTCAAGTAAATTGTTGCTTACTTTAAAATTGCGGTAATAATCTTGTATTTCTTGTTGTAATAATTCAACGCGGTGTAAAGCACGCTCAAGCCTTTTTGTGGTTCTAACAATACCTACATAATCCCACATAAATAACCGCAACTCATGCCAATTATGTTGAATAACAACTTCTTCATCGGAATCGGTCACTCGACTTTCATCCCAGTGCGGTAGTTTTTTGAAGCAATTGTTTTGCACTAACGAGCCACTAATTTCAAGTGCTGCCGCGCGTGCATAAACTAAGCACTCTAATAAAGAATTACTCGCTAGGCGATTAGCACCGTGTAATCCGGTGTAAGACATTTCGCCAATGGCATAAAGCTGTTGTACATCAGTTCTGCCATGTTGATCAATCATTACGCCGCCGCAGGTGTAATGTGCCGCAGGTACAATCGGTATTGGTTGTTTAGTTATGTCTATACCTAAGTCTTTGGTACGCTGATAAATAGTGGGGAAGTGCTGCTGGATAAAATCACTAGACTGGTGGCTAATATCAAGATACATACAATCAACACCTAAGCGCTTCATTTCATAATCGATAGCACGAGCAACTATATCTCGGGGGGCTAATTCGGCTCTTTTATCAAACGCTGGCATAAATCTACTGCCATCAGGTCGCCTTAATTTAGCACCTTCACCACGTAATGCTTCAGTTAATAAAAAAGTGCCTGCATCAGGGTGAAATAAGCAGGTAGGATGAAACTGATTAAATTCCATATTGGCAACACGGCAGCCTGCACGCCATGCCATTGCAATGCCGTCGCCACTGGCAACATCAGGATTCGACGTATATTGATAAACCTTACTGGCACCGCCAGTTGCTAAAATAGTTTTTTGCGCATAAATACTTTCCACTCTTTCACTATTTCTATTCCAAATATAAGCACCGATACACTGTTTTTTACTATTGCTAGTGTCGTCACTTTTAGAGTTAAGTTCGTCAGGTGATTTTTCGCAAATTAGATCAATGGCATTACAGCGTTCAAAGACACGAATACGAGAATGTTGTTTAACGCGATTTGATAATGTGGTTTGAATTGCTTTACCTGTAGCATCAGCCGCATGAAGAATACGTCGATGACTGTGACCACCTTCTCGTGTTAAATGATATTTTTGCTCACCTTGAGCATTGTTTTTGTTATCAAAATCTTTTTTGTCACAGTCTTCTTTATCAAAGTCTACTCCTTGTTCTATTAACCACTGTAGGCAAGCTTTGGCATTTTCTGCGGTATATTGCACCGCCTTTTCATCACACAAACCAGCACCAGCTATAATAGTGTCAGATACATGAGCTTGAATGCTGTCGTTCTCATCAAAAACAGCCGCAATACCACCTTGCGCGTAATAAGTTGACCCCTCATTTAATGGCCCTTTACTTAATATCACCACATCAGCATTTTTTGCTAAATGTAGCGCAAGCGTTAAACCTGCAGCACCACTGCCAATAATTAACACGTCGCAATTGTTTTGTTGATTCATAGTTGTTGATGTATATATAAGGGATAATCAGGTATTATGTGGAATCTTAACGTTTATTAGCGTTTGATAATAGTTTTAACAAGTACCAATAAGTCTAAAATTTAAAAAAAGTAAAATAAAAAAGAACTTTTTCTAAATTGTGTAGTCTTAATTGGTACGTTTGTTATGAGCCAAATGTGTAAAGTGATTGTTTACCTTTGAACTTAATACAGTTTACTAAGGTATAGCTAGGAGAAATGGCTCAAATGAGCGAACAGAACGTCGACCAAGCATTGGTTGAGCGGGTGCAGAAAGGCGATAAAAACGCCTTTAACCTGTTAGTAACGAAATATCAGCATAAAGTGGCTAATTTAGTGTCACGTTATGTCAGTAATCAGAGTGATGTGCCTGATATAGTACAAGAAGCTTTTATTAAAGCTTACCGTGCCTTACCCAACTTTAGAGGGGAAAGTGCATTTTATACTTGGCTGTATCGTATCGCAGTGAATTGCGCAAAAAATCACAGTGTTGCCTTGGGACGTAAACCGCCAAGTAATGATGTTGAAGTAGAAGATGCCGAATTTTATGATGGTGGCGACGCATTAAGAGAAAATGCTTCACCAGAAAAAGTTTTGCTGACTCAAGAAATTAAAAAAGTTATTTTTGATACTATTGAGCAATTACCTGATGATTTGCGAATTGCGATTAACTTTCGAGAAATTGAAGGGTTAAGTTACGAAGAAATAGCGACAATTATGGAGTGCCCTGTAGGCACAGTACGTTCACGAATTTTTAGAGCGCGTGATGCCATAGACAAAAAGATTAAGCCCTTATTGTCAAGTTAGTTGCTAGCAGCTTGAGTTTAGTATTAGTGAATTGTTAAAGCGATTGGAAAATCTATCATTTTTAGTGTCTAATTTAGACGCAATATAAAAGGTTAACGTATGAGTGAAAGTAAGTTTGAGACAATATCATCATTAGTTGATAATTATCGTGTTACTGATCAAGAATCAGCACAAGCTATTGATGACATACTCAAGGATAAACACTTATCTACTACATGGCAGAATTACCATTTAATTGGCGATGTCATTCGTGATGAAATTCCAGCAACATTGCAGTTAGATTTATCTGCTCAAATAGCGTCAGCAATTGCTGATGAGCCAACTGTTATTGCGCCTAACTTATCTAACGAAAAGTCTAATGAAGCAACTAGCGTTAACCTTAAAGCTAAAGTTATTCAACTCTTTAAGCCGGTAGGGCAATTAGCTATTGCTGCTTCTGCTGCCGGTTTGATGATTATTGGCGTACAGCAAAACGTGGCCGATAATAATGAAATTATAATGCCAACCCAAGTAGTACAAACCAAGCCTTTAGGCGGTTTTGCTAATCCAGTAAGTTTTAACTATCAGCAAAATAGCAAGTCAAAACAACAAGCAGCTCTTGAACAACGCATTGAACAACAGCGTCGCTTTCAAGCTTTATTGTCAGATCACCAACAACAAATTAAATTAAGTGCGGTGAAAAAAAATGACAGCAAAGAAACTAATACTGAATTAAAATCTGAAATAGAGAATGCTAACTAATTAGTGGATTTGTTATTTTCCTCCTTAGCTTTTTAACAGAATAAGAGACAAAGTGAATAACTTGAGTATAATGAGTTATTCACTTTTTTTTTCCTGATTTTTATCATTCCCATGTCGAGAAAGTATGAAATTACTAGCCAATAAATCGTTATTTTCCACATTACTGTTCACTTTTTTACTCGGTGTATCTTTTAGTTTTTCAGCGGTTGCGGCTGAAGACGAGCAGGCAAAAAATTCCTTAGAGCGGCTTTCAAAATCATTGCGAGAACTTAATTTTAATACCTCATTTGTGGTTGTTAAAAATAATCAAGCAGAGCCATACCATTGGCTTCATGGCATTGTAGAAAAATCAGAGAGTGAAAACGAAGAAGCAAACGGTGAATTAAATGAAGGTAATAGTGAGCTTGAAATACTTGCTTTGCTTAATGGACCTCGTCGCGATATTTTGCGTGTTAACAATAGAGTCACCTACATCGAACCAGAATATGCGCCTTATTCTATTAACTCTGAACAAATTAGCGGACCTATTCCAACGGTTTTCGGTCGAGATATAAGTGTGCTGGCAGATAACTATCATTTTGTTTCGGTAGGGAAAAATAGAGTATTAGGTCGGGCTGCACAGTTGATTCGTATTGTGCCAACTGACTCTCATCGTTTTGGCTACTGGGTTTGGCTCGATCTGCAAAGTGGTTTGTTATTAAAACTAGCAGTGATCACCCGTAAAGGTAAGTTGCTTGAGCAAATACAATTTACCCATTTAGAGATTACCGATACCATTTCTGAAAACTTGAAACAATTACAAGCTACAGAATTGCCTAAAGTAATAGATATAACAGCAAACCAAAAAACCATTGATTTAGCATGGCAGGTTAACTGGTTACCTGATGGTTTTAAAGCAGTAAAATCTAACAGACACCGCATTAATAACAATAAACAAGCAGTTGAATTTATGTTATTTAATGATGGTTTAGTTGATATCTCTGTGTATGTTAACCCCAGTAAAAGTAAGCAACGCGCCATCGAGTTTGCTAGTGACGGTGCTACTTTAGTGTTGAATCAGGTAATTAATAACATTGAGGTGAGCGTGGTGGGGAAAATTCCATTAGAGACTGCTAAAAAAATTGTCAGTTCTGTAAGTTTTACTCGTAAGCCTGCTAAACCCTAATGGAAGAGTTAGCAACCGTCACCGCTATTAATGCAGAGCAAATCACTGTCATTAGTAAAATAAAGTCTAGCTGTAATAGCTGCAGTCAACTGGATACTTGTGCTAGTGGTCAAGTAGCTAAAGCTATACCTCATAAAAGCCTATCATTTACTTTGCCTAAACCCAAGTCGCTAGACAATCAAACCATTAATATTGGTGATTGTGTAGTATTAACTCTACCAGAAGCTGATTTATTACAAAGTGCATGGCAGGTTTATATGTTGCCGGTTTTAGGGCTTTTTTCTTTCTCAGCATTGGGGCAATGGCTTAAACTAGAGGGAGTCTTGCCTCATGAATTAATGGCATTAACAGTTGGTGTGTTTGGTGGGTATGTGGGCTACCGTTTTGCTAAGTATTTTCAAAACCAACCGAGCAACCGAGCAAGATTGCAACCTAAAATTTTACGAGTTTTACCAAAATCGCTTAATGTCACCAATGTTAGCAGTCACTGACAAACGTTGTGAATATTGTGAACAAAAGATAGCCCCAGCGCGCTAAATTCGTTAAAATCACGCCATTCTTGAATTTATAACTTTTTATCCGAACTTCCATTTATGAAAAACATACGTAACTTCTCAATTATTGCCCATATCGATCATGGTAAATCGACCCTTTCTGATCGTTTAATTCAACATTGTGGAGGATTACAAGAACGTGAAATGGAAGCGCAAGTGCTTGATTCAATGGATATTGAACGTGAGCGCGGTATTACCATTAAAGCGCAAAGTGTTACTTTAGATTATAAAGCGAATGATGGTGAAGTATATCAATTAAACTTTATTGATACCCCAGGCCATGTTGATTTTTCATATGAAGTATCACGTTCGTTAGCTTCTTGTGAAGGTGCTTTATTAGTAGTTGATGCCGGTCAAGGGGTTGAAGCGCAAACAGTAGCCAACTGCTATACCGCCATTGAAATGGATTTAGAAGTATTACCTATTTTAAATAAAATAGATTTGCCACAAGCTGATCCTGATAGAGTTTGCGAAGAAATCGAGCACATAATTGGTATTGATGCTACCGATGCGGTGACTTGCTCCGCAAAAACTGGCTTAGGTATTGAAGATGTGCTTGAAACCATTGTTGCCAATATTCCGCCACCGGAAGGTGATGTCAACGAACCTTTGCAAGCCCTGATTGTTGATTCTTGGTTTGATAATTACCAAGGTGTTGTTTCTCTTGTGCGTATTATTAATGGCCAAGTGAAAAAGGGTGATAAAATGCTCGTTATGTCGACAGGTGAAGTACACCAAATAGACAAGGTCGGCATTTTTACACCCAAGCAAACGGATACTGGTATTTTGAACGCTGGCGAAGTAGGTTATATCATTGCTGGCATTAAAGAAATTCATGGTGCGCCTGTTGGTGACACTGTTACCATCAGTAAAAAAGAAACAGCAGCAGCTTTACCTGGCTTTAAAAAAGCACAGCCGCAGGTTTATGCTGGTATTTTTCCGATCAGCTCAGATGATTATGAAAACTTTCGAGATGCTTTGAACAAACTTAGTCTTAATGATGCTTCCTTGTTTTTTGAACCTGAAAATTCGTCAGCATTAGGTTTTGGTTTCCGTATCGGTTTCCTCGGTATGTTACATATGGAAATTATTCAAGAGCGTTTATCACGTGAATATGACCTTGATTTAATTACCACTGCGCCCACGGTAAACTATGAAATAGCTTGTACTAATGGTGAAGTATTATCTATTGATAATCCGGCTGATTTACCAGCAATTAATAATATTGATGAAATTCGCGAGCCAATTGTTCAGGCAAATATTTTAGTACCTCAAGAATATTTAGGCAGTGTTATTACACTATGTATTGAAAAGCGTGGAGTGCAAAAAGATCTTATTTATCACGGAAATCAAGTCGCAGTAACTTATGAATTACCCATGGCTGAAGTAGTGATGGACTTTTTTGATAAACTTAAATCAACTAGTCGTGGCTATGCGTCGCTTGATTATCACTTTATTCGTTTTGAACCAGCAGATATGGTTCGAGTTGATGTGATGATCAATGGTGATAGAGTGGACGCACTAGCGATGATCACACATAGAAGTAATTCGGTATCACGTGGTCGCATGTTGGTTGATAAACTAAAAGAGCTTATTCATCGTCAAATGTTTGATATTGCCATACAAGCTGCCATTGGTAATAACGTGATTGCGCGAACTACAGTAAAGCAATTGCGTAAAAATGTAACCGCTAAGTGTTATGGCGGTGATATTAGCCGTAAGAAAAAATTACTGCAAAAACAAAAAGAAGGTAAAAAGCGCATGAAACAAGTAGGTAATGTAGAAGTACCTCAAGAAGCCTTTTTAGCGGTACTTAAATTAGAAAATTAATAACACAAGCTAGAAAACTATACAGTAGTAGCAAGCTAGTATAGTTAAATAGCTTGTAGTTTAAACTTGTAACTTTTCAAAGGAACAATATGGCCGTTTATTTTTCAATCATCTTAGTGGCAATCACTGTTATAACAGGTATCGTGTGGTTTGCAGATAAATTTTATTTAGCACCACAACGCAAATTGAATGCCTTGTCAGCGCAAGAGCAAAGTGCGGTTGAATTACCAAAAGAAACTATTGCTACCTTAATGGAGCCGTCACCTTTGGTTGATACTTCGGTGCAAATTTTTCCGGTTATCGCCTTTGTTTTAGTTTTGCGTTCATTTATTTACGAGCCTTTTCAAATTCCATCAGGCTCAATGATGCCAACATTGCTTGATGGCGACTTTATCTTAGTGAACAAGTTTAATTATGGTTTAAAAGATCCGGTAGCGCGCAATAAATTTTTTGAGGTTGGGTTACCTGAGCGTGGCGATGTTGTGGTTTTTAAATACCCACGTGATCCTCGTGTAGATTATATTAAACGTGTTATTGGTTTACCCGGCGATCGTATTATTTATCGCAATAAATCTTTGTACATCAAGCAAGCGTGTCAAGAGTCTGATGCTAAATGCCCTGACTTTGTTCAAGTTGTTAATACCTTTACCAATAAGTATCAAGGCCCTGATGCAGTAGAAGGGATGAATCAGTTTGAAGCGGTAATGTTAAATAAAACCCATAATATTTTAAATGATCAATATACCATGCCAAGAAAGAGTCATTATTTTGTGCAATCAGGCACAGCTCAAGATGAATTTTTGGTACCAGCGGGTCATTACTTTGTTATGGGGGATAATCGAGATAATTCTCTAGATGGGCGTTTTTGGGGCTTCGTACCTGAAGAAAACCTAGTGGGTCAAGCAGTTGCTATTTGGATGAGTTTCGATTTTGAGCGCACTGAAGATGATATTTTACCCCATTGGGTGCCAACTAATGTTCGTTTTGAGCGTATTGGCGCAATTAACTAATGACGAATAAACTTAAAGCTAGCTCTATAACGATTAACCGCTTATCTAAAAAAATTGGTTATAGTTTTACACAGCCAGAGCTACTGATCCAAGCATTAACTCATCGAAGCGCTAAGGGGCAGCACAATGAGCGTTTGGAGTTTTTAGGGGATTCAATTTTAGGGTTTGTTATAGCTGAAGCTTTGTTTAATAAATTTCCCAAACACGACGAAGGTGATTTAACGCGTATGCGCTCTAGTTTAGTTAAAGGGGTTACGTTAGCTGAGCTAGGTCGAGATTTTAATTTAGGTGAGTACCTTATCTTAGGGCCAGGTGAGTTAAAAAGTGGTGGTCATAGACGAGAGTCTATTTTAGAAGATGCCATTGAAGCCATCATTGGTGCGGTATATTTAGACTCAGATATTGGGCGATGTAAGCAGTTAATTTTAACTTGGTTTGCACAGCGTTTGAATGCTATTAAACCCGGTAATGAGCAAAAAGATCCGAAAACTCGTTTACAAGAATGCCTTCAAGGGCGAAAAATTCCTTTACCTGTTTATGATGTTATAGACACTACTGGGCAATCTCACAATCAGCAGTTTACTGTTCGTTGTGTTACTGAAGTTATCGATACTGAAGTTGTTGCCAAAGGCACTAGTAGACGAAAAGCTGAGCAATCTGCAGCACAACAAGTGTTAGCGCTATTAGATAAAATTAACCAGTCAAAACAAAAGAAAAAAGAAAAAAAGCAAAGCCATAAGGTAAAAAATCAATGAGCCATGAATCTACCCATGCGGGATTAATCGCTATAGTCGGTCGACCAAATGTTGGTAAATCAACCTTACTTAACGCTTTGCTTGGTCAAAAAATTAGTATAACTTCTCGTAAGCCGCAAACCACACGTCATCGTATTTTAGGTATTCTTACCCAAGAAAATAAACAAGCTATATTAGTAGATACACCCGGCTTACATTCAGATGAGAAGCGCGCTATTAACCGATTAATGAATCGTGCTGCTGCTAGCTCAATAGCTGAAGTTGCACTTGTTGTTTTTGTGGTTGAAGGTACACTTTGGACCGAAGATGATGATTTAGTCCTTAATAAAATCAAAAAAAGTGGCTCACCTTGTATATTAGTAGTTAATAAAATAGATAATATTACTGATAAAGATGCGTTATTACCGCACTTGCAAACATTAGGTGAAAAGCATAGTTTTAGCGATATTGTGCCCATTTCCGCCAGCAAGGGTAATGGTGTTGATACCATTAGTAAACTTTGTTTGACTAGCTTGCCGGAAAGTGATTTTTGGTTCCCAGAAGATCATATCACCGACCGAAGTAGCCGCTTTATGGCTTCAGAAATTATTAGAGAAAAGCTTATTCGTTTTACCGGCGATGAATTGCCATATTCCACTACCGTAGAAATTGAACAGTTTAAAATGGATGATAAAGGCATTATCCATATTAACGCCTTAATACTAGTTGAACGCGACAGCCAAAAGCGCATGGTTATTGGTAATAAAGGTGAGCGCTTGAAAACTATTGGTCAAGAATCACGTCGAGATATGGAAAACTTGTTCGATAGTAAAGTGTTTTTAGAAACATGGGTCAAAGTTAAATCTGGTTGGGCTGATGATGAGCGTGCTTTACGAAGCTTAGGTTATGGCGATGATTATTCAGGCTAACCATGTAGGTGAAGCTTGCGCTGTGCTTGACCAAAGTCGAGCCAGTTAATATGTCAAATAGCTTGGTAGAGCAAAATGCCTTTGTCCTTCATTCTAGACCTTTTCAAGAAAACCAGCAGTTAATTGAATTATTAACTGAGCACGAAGGTAAAATTTCTGCACTTGTTTATGTTGGTCAATCAAAGCGCTCGATCAAAAAAGGCATGATACAAGCTTTTTTACCCTTAAAGTTTACCTTCAAAGATAATAATACTGGTTTAAAAAGGATCACTCAGGTTGACGCTATCGCTAATGCTTATCCGTTAAAAAAAGACTACCTATATTGCGGCTTTTATATAAACGAACTTTTAGTTCGATTATTAAATGACGATATAGTCTGTGCTGATTTATTTGAACAATATCAAAGCACGTTATTAGCACTTTCTGAAAGCTTACCGGCTGCGCCACAGTTAAGACAATTTGAATTATCGTTATTATCAGAGCTTGGCTTATCATTTGATTTTGAACCAGTCTTTAACGAAAATAGTGACAATGTCGTTGGTTTTTATTACTTAGCTGAACAAGGCTTTATACCCGCGTATAAGTACTCAGTTGCAACTATCAAAACACCTTGGTTTAAGACAGAACATTTACAAGCTATTGCGCAGTATATTCACCATGACAAAGTGCTTAAGGATAAAGACATAGAGCATACGTTTAAATTATTAATGCGTGATGTTATTAATCATTTACTTGATGGTAAACCCCTTAACAGTCGTAAACTTTTTGCAAAAAGATAAATAAGAGAGAAAAACATGAATGAATTACTTTTAGGCGTTAATGTTGACCATATTGCTACCTTACGCCAAGCTCGCGGTACTAACTACCCTGATCCTGTTTATGCAGCAAGTGTTGCTGAACATGCTGGTGCTGATGGTATTACCGTCCACTTACGAGAAGATAGACGTCATATTCAAGACCGTGATATTCATGTGTTAAAACAAACATTGCATACCCGAATGAATTTTGAAATGGCCGTTACCGATGAAATGGTTGCTATTGCCTGTGATGTAAAACCTGCTTTTTGCTGTTTAGTCCCTGAAAAAAGAGAAGAATTAACCACTGAAGGTGGCTTAGATGTTGTTGGCCAATTAAGTAAAGTTTCTTCGGCGGTAGAAAAATTAGCAGCCGTTGGCACTCAAGTAAGTTTATTTATTGATGCGGACAATGCACAAATTGATGCCGCTTTAGCAAGTGGCGCTCCTTATATTGAAATTCATACGGGTCATTACGCTGATGCTACCAGCGAAGATGCACAGCAAGCTGAGCTTGAACGTCTAACTCAAGGCATTAAATATGCGCATAGTATTGGTTTGAAAGTGAATGCTGGTCATGGTTTGAATTATTTTAACGTTAAACCTATTGCTGCTATAGAGGAAATCATTGAGTTAAATATTGGCCATGCGATTATTGCCCGTGCAGTTATTGATGGGTTAGATAAAGCAGTACGTGATATGAAAGCCTTGATGCTAGAAGCGAGAAGTTAGCAGTTCACACTAAGCAAGGAGTAAATATGCCTATAGTTGGCATTGGCACAGATATTATTGAAATCAGCCGTATTTCTACGATGAAAGAGGCGAGCCGTGATCGTTTGGCAAAGCGGGTTCTCACTTTGGCTGAATATCAATTTTATTGTCAAACTAAACATTCGGATCGATACTTAGCTAAGCGTTGGGCTGGTAAAGAGGCCGCAGCAAAGGCATTAGGTACAGGAATCGCCGATGGGGTTTCTTTTCAGCATATCCACATTAAATCACTTACTAGCGGTCAGCCAGTTTTAGAATTGTCTGATAGAGCGTTAGAAATAGCACAATCGTTGAATGCTAGTCATTGGCATATATCCCTTGCCGATGAAAAACAATACGCTACCGCTTTTGTTACGCTTTCATAGTGTTAGTGAATAGCCGCACTGAAAATAGATAATTATTTTTATTTGCTTGTTTTTTGTACTACACTTAAAGCAGGGTATTTTCTAATATTCTGCCTTTAGTGGTGGTTATTTATACTTAATAACAAGTTGGTTTAACTGCTAGTAGTATAAAGAAATTTAGTAAGGAGATTCCATGCAAGCACAAGAAAAGCCAATGCTTGAAAGGCGTCAACGAGCACCAGAGCACTCTGTGTGGTGGAACAAATTGTCATTGGCACAAAAATTTTCTGCAAGTAGCCTAGGTAAGTTTGGTTATGAACTCTCTTTTGTTCGCCTTGAACAAGGGCACAGTTTAGCTGTGTTAACCTGTAGCTCTGGTGTGGCAGTAATAACAGAAGATGGCGATATAAACACCTCTCCCAATATTCACATTCGCGATTAACTTTTGACTGTAGAGTTTTGTTCGTCTAACTCTGCAAGTATTATAGGTGCTTGCACTAGTACCTGCTCTATTTGTTCAAATAACTCTAAAAACTCTGGCTCTAAATCCTCTAAAGCTAATTCTTTTTTCAATTGTGTTTCTAACTCTTGGCAAACAGTATTTAGGCTAGGTACACCAGTGTAACAACAAGCTCCATTGAGTTTATGTATTAAGCGTTTTAACTGCGTACTATCTTGTTTTAGTAAAGCCTTTTTAATATTCTCTTGATTTTCAGATAAATTATCTAATAACCCAGCTAACATTTCTTTAGCTAAATCTTCTCTATTACCTGTTCTTGTTAGCGCTAAAGGCCAATCAATAACTTTTGCAGTGGTGTTTATTTGTGTGATTATGGCGGCAGGACTTTGTTGGATAACGGCACTCTCTTGTGGGGTATTGATAAAATGGCGGTCATCACAATATTCATAAATAATATGATTGAGCATAGTTTCATCAATAGGTTTAGTCATATAAGCATTAAAGCCTTGTTTTTGCATTTTTTCCTTTTCTCCGCTCAACGCATGGGCAGTTACAGCGATAATGGGGGTTTGCATGTTGGCAGAATGCTTTCTTATTGCTTTTAGTGTTGAAATGCCGTCCATTATTGGCATTTGAATGTCCATGAAAATCAACTCGAATTTTTCATTTTGGCATAGCTCTAATGCCTTCATACCATTATCAGCTAATACAACTTCCGTTACTTGCTCAAGTAATAGTGCATTGATTAGTTTTAAATTAGCTTCATTATCATCAACCGCTAATACTTTAATAGGAATAATCTGTTTGCTTGGCGAAGATAAATGTTCAGGCTCGGCGAGTAAAGCACTGTATAGCTTGCTGGCAGTAATGGGTTTACTTAAACAGTTTAGTGCGCCACTGGCAATTAGCGCATCTTGCAAGCTCGGTGAATTGCTATTAATAGCTAAATGTACATTCGCAATATGTGGTTTAACTTGGGCTATTATTTTCTTTAAGTCACTGAGCGCTGTTGCCGTTCGATCATGACCAATTAAAGCGTAATCAAAAGAAGTATCGTCCTGTGTTTTTACTTGCTCCAGAGCTTCATTGAGTTGTTCGATAGTACTTACTTGTGTCACCTGCATTTGCCAGTCACTTAAAATGTTATAAGTGGCCGCTCTACTGTGAGGATGAGGTTCATAATACAAAATTGACTTATTAGCTAAGCGTAAATGATCAAGTTCACCGGCAAGCGATAAGGTATTTACGCCACATTCAAAATTAAACCAAAACGTGGAGCCATTATCTTCTTGTGAGCTAAAGCCAATATCACCTTTCATTTCATAAGCAAGTCGCTGACTTATTACTAAGCCTAAACCAGTGCCGCCATACAAGCGCGTTATGCTTTGGTCTGCTTGGGCAAAAGCTTTGAAAATAGCCTGCTGTTGCTCGGAATTCATACCAATACCTGTATCTGCAACATTTATTTTTACCGCTGCTCGCTTCGCGTTAATAACTTTGTAAGTAACATCAATAGTCACAGAGCCGTGTTGAGTGAACTTAATGGCATTACTGACCAAATTGCTGATGATCTGTTTAATGCGCATGGCATCACCTAGTAAAGAATCAGGAATTGAGTTATCCATTTTTACCGAGAGCTCTAATTCTTTTTTGTGAGCACTAGGGGCAAGTAGCGTTAGGCTTTCTTCTATAGAGTCGCGCAGTGAAAAAGGAATACTTTCAATGACCATTTTTCCGGCATCAAGTTTAGAGAAATCAAGAATGTCATTAATAATTGTCAGTAAATTGTTTGCTGAAGTATCAATAGTTTGCAAGTAATCTCGTTGAGAATCACTTAACGGTGTTTTTAGTACTTGCCGAGTAAAACCAATAACACCATTTAACGGCGTACGTAATTCGTGGCTCATATTAGCTAAAAATTCAGATTTTATTTTATTGGCTTCTTGCGCTTTTTTCTTGGCAATACTTAACTCAACATTTTGAATTTCATATTGTTCTAAGCTTTCACGTAAATCTATAGTGGCCTGATCAACACTACCTTGCATTTCGTTTTGGTAGTTACCGAGCGATTGTGCCATGGCATTTATACCACTTTTTAAAAAGTTCAATTCGCCCACTAACTGGCCACTAACACGACTTTCTAACTTACCTTCTCTAATGCGATCAATTGCATGGACCATAGAATTAACAGGTTTGGCAACATTGCGAATAAGCTTTATGGCGAAAAAACCACTAAGCATGACTGAAAGAAAAGCCATGGTAAATGCGATAATATATTGACTTTGTTGCTTGAATTTAATTCTGCTTTTATCAACATGAATAGCGATATAGCCGAGGGCTTTATAAGTATTATTGTCGCTGATTTTTTCGTCTATTATTGGTGAGCGAAAAATAATAAAATCGTCGGCGTGCTCTCCTTGGGTGAAAGTAGGTATTTTTTCACCGGCTCTTAATCTCATCAAATTTATATTGCCGTTATAAGCACTGGTGACAAAAACTTGGTTGTCTAAGGTAAATACGGCAATACTTTCAATTAAGTTTGATTGGCTACGATGCGCGGCGCTGATAATAGTACGTAATTTTTCACGATTATTATTGAGTAGAGCAGATTTACTGGTTATAGCTAAAGGCTCGATAATGCTTTGAGCGCGCAGCTTTAAAATTTCATCTAACTCAATGCTGCGATTGTATGAAAAGTAGCCAGCAAGACCAAAGCCAATTAAAGCTGTTGGCACTATGGTAAGCAATACTACCCAATCTTTGAGACTTATTTTATGCATTTTTTCAGTTGTACTTAATATATACTCGTTTCTTTAAGGAGAAGGAAATAAAACAAGTGTAAAATGATCATCCTGATAATTACTATCATGGCATAATGCCTAGGCAAATAAAAACTATTTAACTGAAAGAACATTAATGGCAAATTTTTTTAAAGCAAAGACAAAAAAGTCTATTCAAACTCAAGCAAAACAAAAGTTAACAGTCAAGATTGAAAAATTAGATTTAAATGGCTGTGGCGTTGCTTATTATAAAAATAAGCCAGTATTTGTAAATGGCAGTCTACCTAATGAAAGTATTGATATTCAACTTATAGAGCAAAAAAATAAGTATGTCCGTGGCAAGCTATTAACAATAAATACGACTAATAAAAGTAGGGTTACGCCAAAGTGTCAACATTTTAGCCTTTGTGGTGGTTGTGATTTACAGCACCTTGATTATGATGAACAGCTAATTTTTAAGCAAAATAAAGTGTTAGAACTGCTGTCTCGAAGCGGTATTGAAACGAGTACTTTATCAACATTACCTTGGCAAAAATCTATCACTGACGGGCATTGGCATTATCGCCGTAAGGCTAGAATAGGCGTACAATTTGATAAAAATTCACAGGCAATAATTGGCTTTAGGCAAAAAGCGACTAATCAATTGGTTGCTGTTAAATCATGCCCGGTTTTAGTACAACCAGCGGATAATATTTTTGGGTTATTAAAGGACTTGATTAGTCAACTTCAAGTGAAAAAATCCATTGGTCATATTGAAGTGATTTATGCTGATGTTACCGCGCTAGAAAGCGCTAACAGCAAAAACTTAACAGTATCTTCGAGCAAGATTACTTTAGTTGTTCGCCAGATCAGAGAGATAAATGACCATGATCGTCAGTTATGGCATGAATACGCGAGTAAAAATCAATGGCATGTTTGTTTTCAACACCAAACAAATAATAATGAGGAAACAGCAAGTCATTTAAGCTATAACTTGCTTGATGATATAAAAATCAACTTTTCCACAGGTGATTTTATTCAAATAAATCATCAGGTTAATTTGGCTATGGTGGCGCAAGCGCTATTGTGGCTAGCGCCTGAACCGAGTGATCAGGTTTTAGACTTGTTTTGTGGTTTAGGAAATTTTAGCTTACCGCTAGCTAAAAAAGTTGCCAAAGTCACCGGCGTAGAAGGCGTGCAAAGCATGGTTGATAAAGCGAGTGCTAATGCTAAGTTGAACAATATTGATAATTGTCAGTTCTTCCAAGCTGATTTGAATAGTGACTGGTTGAGTGCTGAACATTTAAAAGATTGGCGCAAAAATATGTTTAATAAGGTGCTGTTAGATCCCGCAAGAGCTGGCGCAGAATTAGCAGTAAAAGAAATAGCTAGACTCAATATTAATACAATTTTATATGTTAGCTGCGAGCCAACAACCTTAGCGAGAGACAGCCAGTTTTTACTTGCACAAGGTTATAAAATTGAAAAAATTGCGTTAATTGATATGTTTTCTCAAACAAAGCATGTTGAGACTATGGTATTGTTTAAGCGTTAATCTCAAGTTAAAAGCTAAGACAAAATCCAAAACAAAAACTCAAAGCAAAAAACCTAGAAAAACGCGTGATAACTTAAGGAAAAAACATGGTTTCGGTGCGCAAGTCCCATCAAGTTGTTAGTGTTGATTTTAAACATTGGCTAGCAGAGCAAAATTTTGTCCAGACAAAGCAGCAAGCGCTTGAAAGTCTATGGGTAAAAGTTACTCCCTATATGCAGCAGCAAGAAAATTGTTTGCTCAAATCAATGGAAATGGTTGAGATCCTTTCAGGACTAAACTTAGATGCTGACTCTTTATCTGCCGCGTTTTTAACCCCGCTATTAGAAAGCAGCTTAATTACTAATGACTTCTTGCAAGAGCACTTTAGTAAAGACATTGTTATGCTTTGCCAAGGCGTTGAAAAAATGGCGGCCATTAAAGGCTTAAGGCAGCAAAGTAGCGCCGGTAATGTTGATAATATTCGCCGAATGTTACTTGCCATGGTTGAAGATGTACGTGCTGTGGTTATTAAGTTAGCAGAGCGGTTATGCGATTTGCGCGAGCAAAAAAATAATGATGAAGAAAGTCGCGTATTAGCCGCACAAGAAAGCGCGAGTATTTATGCGCCACTTGCTAATCGTTTAGGTATAGGGCAATTAAAGTGGGAGCTAGAAGATATTTCATTTCGCTATCTGCACCCGAAAGTTTACAAAAAAATAGCTAAATTACTGGATGAAACCCGCCTAGAACGTGAACAATACATGAGCGACTTTGTGGGCAATTTAAATCAACAACTGCAATCATTACAAATTAATGGCTCAGTGTACGGTCGGCCAAAACATATTTATAGCATTTGGAAAAAAATGCAGCAAAAGTCATTAGACTTTGACCAGCTTTTTGATGTTCGCGCGGTGCGAGTTGTGGTTGAACAAGTGCAAGATTGCTACTCCGCACTAGGAGTCGTGCATACTCAGTGGCGGCATTTAGCCAAAGAGTTCTCTGATTATGTGGCAACACCCAAAGCAAATGGCTACCAGTCAATTCATACGGTTGTTATTGGTCCTGAAAATAAATCAATAGAAGTACAAATTAGAACGCAGCAAATGGATGATGATGCTGAGTTAGGCGTTGCCGCTCACTGGCGTTATAAAGAAGGTAATGCCCACGGTAAAAGTAATAGTTTCGACGATAAAATTGGCTGGTTGCGCAAAATACTACAATGGCAGGACGATGTGGCCGATAGCGGCGAATTACTCGACGAGCTGCGTAGCCAAGTTTTTGAAGACAGAATTTATGTCTTCACGCCCTCAGGTGATGTTATCGACTTACCTATGGGCTCAACACCACTTGATTTTGCTTATTATATTCATTCTAATGTTGGCCACTGCTGTATTGGCGCAAAAGTTTTTGGCAAAATTGTGCCCTTTACTCACCGTTTAAAAACTGGCGACCAAGTTGAGGTTTTAACCAGTAAACAGCCTAACCCTAGCCGTGATTGGTTAAACCCTAATTTAGATTATATTCACTCATCTCGTGCACGGGCAAAGGTACAACATTTTTTCAAGCTGCAAGACCGTGATAAGCATCTGGCACAAGGCAAAGAATTATTGGATGTTGAATTAGCAAAACTTAGTTACCTAACCGTACATCAAAATCAACTTAAAGAAGCCGCACTTCATTTTAATGTTAAAACAGTCGATGATTTATATGCTGCCATTGGCTCAGGAAATGCGCGTTTACAACAAGTTATTAATTATTTTAAGCAACTTGAAGATAAGTTAAAGCCTGCGCCAGAGCTTGATCCGCAAAGTTTAGTCCGAGAAGCAAATGCTGGTAAAAATACCACAGCAGATAATAATGGCATTACAGTGTCAGGGGTCGGAAACTTATTAAGTCATATGGCAAAATGTTGCTCGCCAGTTCCTGGTGATGCCATTTCAGGCTTTATTACTCAAGGGCGCGGCATTTCGGTGCATCGTCAAGATTGCGAACAACTAGCAAACGCATTACAGCAACAAGCAGAGCGTTTTGTTGAAGTGCAATGGGGACTTGATGATAAACAAAGTTATCAAGCAAGTGCGCAAATAATTTCTAGTGATCGCCAAGGCTTATTTCGTGATATATCAACAATTATAGCTAATGAAAAAGTCAGTATTATTGGTATTGAAAGTCATAGTGACAGTGCAAAACAAACCATGAGTATGAAAATAAAAATGGAAGTCACCAGCAGTGAATTACTAACACGGGTGTTAGAAAAGCTCCATCAACTTGATGATGTCATTGAAGTGAAAAGGTTATAAAAAACATGATAAACCAGAGCATTAAAAGTGAAGCTTCTATTGAAAAACTCCGCTGGATTATGTCGCAACTTCGTGACCCCGAAACAGGCTGCCCGTGGGATATAAAGCAAAACTTTGCTTCTATCACTGCCCATACAATAGAAGAAGCCTATGAAGTTGTTGATGCAATAGAGCAAAATGATTTTACTGAACTCAATAAAGAGTTAGGTGACTTGTTGTTTCAAGTGATTTTCTATAGTCAATTGGGACAAGAACAAGCCTTATTTGACTTTGATAGTGTTGTCGCCGCTATTTGTGAAAAGCTTATTCGCCGTCATCCTCATGTGTTTGGGGATAAAACCTTAAGTACAGATGAACAGATAAAAGCCAATTGGGAAAATGAAAAAGCGAAAGAGCGACAACATAAAAACCAGCAAGATAATTTGAGTATTTTGGCTGATGTTCCTAAAAACCTTCCTGCGCTATCACAAGCGGCAAAAATTCAAAAACGCTGCGCCCATGTAGGGTTTGATTGGTATGATATTAATGATGTTTTTGCCAAAATTGAAGAAGAAGTGCTTGAAGTTAAAGAAGAGCTACATGCACCAGAAATCAATAAAGCTGCTTTAGGCGAAGAGTTAGGAGACTTAATGTTTGCTATGGTTAATTTATGTCGTCATGCTAAACAAGACCCAGAAACCCTATTGCGTCAAGCAAACAAAAAATTCACTAAACGTTTTTATGGCGTTGAAGAACAAGTGAATAACTCAGGTAAAAAATTTACCGAACATAATTTAGCTGAATTAGAGCAATATTGGCAGATAGTTAAATCACAAGAAAAGCAGCAAGAGCAAGCACAATGAGCAAACTTTTATTATCAACCATTGCCTTAGGAAAACAGTTACAGGTAGAAAATAGTCATGTAACAATAGGGCTAACTAACCCCAAAAGCCCGAGTAATGTTGGTGCAGTTATGCGTGCGGCAGGATGTTATTGCGTTGACCAAGTTCTTTATACTGGTCAACGATATGCCAATGCAGCAAAATACAATAGCACCAAACACAATACGGACACTAAAAATGCCCGAGATAAAATTCCACTAACAGCGGCGGGTGATTTTGAAAAACTGGAACAATTACGTGCTTTTTTACCAAACAATACTAAGCTTATTTGTGTAGATCTAGTTGAAGGGGCAACACCGTTACCGCATTTTCAGCACCCTGAACAGGCCCTTTATATATTTGGTCCTGAAGACGGCACTATTAGTCAGGCAGTTATAGATAGTGCTGATGAGGTTGTTTATGTTCCTACTGTTGGCTGTATGAATTTAGCTGCTTCAGTAAACGTTTTATTGTATGACAGGTTGGCTAAATCATTGACTTCGGCTGATAAGATACAAAGTGATAATGTGTTGATCAGAAAAAGTCGAGACACAAATAATAAGGTAAAAGTTAAAGCAAAAGCTGAAACAAATGTTAGCTGAGATCTTTAATCTACAAATCGTTGACCTAAAGCCCTTAACCTAAACCAAGGATGATGGAGTAAATTGTGAAGCAAAATCAGCAATCGATAACTCAAACAGTAGCTATAAAACCTACGATAAACTTGGATGAATGTCCTGTACCTGTGTCAACTCGAAGCAAATTTAAAGTGTTTTTATGGAAAGTTAGCGGTGTTTTGTGTGTTGGCTTAGCGATACTTGGCGCGATTTTACCTATTTTACCTACCACGGTATTTCTTATTATGGCGACGGCTTGTTTTGCTAAATCATCGCCACGAATGCAACGCAAATTACTGAACAATAAAACGTTTGGCCCGTTAATTCACGAATGGCAACAACACAAAAGTATTCCCAGAAAAGCCAAAAGAATTGCATTGCTCATGATCGTGCTGTCAGTGTTGTGGTCAGCCTATTTACTGCAAAATATTATGCTTAGTTTACTTGTGATTTTACTGGTTAGCTGGCCATTTATCTTTTTATGGCGCTTACCTATTAGTAAGTAATACTAGTTTAATTAAGCTCTCAGTTGGGAAGAAATTTAATCAAATTGGTATGATATTAGCCTAACGCTTTATTAACAATATCAGCTAAATGATCAGGTAATGTCATTTTTAAGGCAATATTATGGGCATCTTCAGACATTTTCTTCCATGTTAATTGCACAATGCGAATAATTTTAGCTTCATTGTCTTGTTCAAGGTATTTACTGGCAAAGTCATCAAAATAGTGTTCAAGAAAAACCAAACAAGCAACATCTTCTAGCGTTTGGCTATCTTGGTTTAGCGTATTTGAGGTTTTGCTTTTTAAATTTTCTTTGCAAATTATAGAAGCTGTTTGTGCTGCTTGCGCTTCACTGTAGCCTTGTTCAAGCATGATTGAAGCGGTTAACTGTGCATGAAACTTACCTAAAGCAATACGCCATTGGTAATAGCCTGCTTTGCCTAGGGAAAATTCACTGCGTTTTAAGTGCCAGCGTTTTATATGCTGTGCGCGCACTGAAATTTGCAGCAACTCATTTGCTTGTGGCCAATGCTTTGCTAAACAAGCTGTCATGCGCTGCCCATAAATTAATTCTTTTGGGTAGTCTTTATTTTCAAAGACAGTGATATTAGTATCTTTAGCATTGATTTCGTCAATGGCAGCTAAAACGTCTTGTAGTTGATTGCTCATAACTTACTTTATAACTTACTTAGGTAAAAAATCTTATTAATATCATAACGATTAACGAAGCAGAAAAAAATGCTTATTTTAGTTATTCAGTAGCCTGTTGTTATTGTTGTTAGCTGTGCTTTTCAGTATAATGCTTTCCCGTCCTGCTTTATTCGTTTTTCTCCTGATTTTTAGTGAATGTTCAACTAAAATAACGGTTGTTAATTATTACTTACTTAATATTTTAAGTTAATAGAAAAGCGTAAAGCATAAAAAAAATTCTGTATTTCCCTTACATCGGTGTAGACATGACAACTAGATATATTTTTGTTACTGGCGGCGTGGTTTCGTCTCTTGGTAAAGGTATTGCCGCAGCTTCTTTGGCCGCTATTCTTGAAGCACGTGGTTTGAAAGTAACCATGCTAAAACTTGACCCTTATATAAATGTTGACCCTGGCACTATGAGTCCTATTCAGCATGGCGAAGTATTTGTTACTGAAGACGGTGCAGAAACAGATTTAGATTTAGGTCACTACGAGCGTTTTATTCGCACCAAAATGACCAAGCGTAATAATTTTACCACTGGCCGAATTTATCAAGATATTCTCGCCCGTGAACGTAAAGGGGAATTTTTAGGGGCAACTATTCAAGTTATTCCACATATTACCAATGACATTAAACGTCGCGTAATTGAAGGTGCTGAAGGCTACGATGTTGCTATGGTTGAAGTTGGTGGCACGGTGGGTGATATAGAATCACAACCCTTTTTAGAAGCTATTCGTCAATTAGCCACTGAAGTAGGGCGCGAGCGTGCTATGTTTATGCACCTTACCTTAGTGCCTTATTTAGCAGCGTCGGGTGAAATAAAAACTAAGCCAACTCAGCATTCAGTTAAAGATTTACGCTCGATAGGTGTTTTTCCTGATATTTTAGTGTGTCGTTCAGACCGACCTATTCCGAATAATGAACGGGCAAAAATTGCTTTATTCTGTAACGTAGAAGAAAAAGCGGTTGTTTCAATGCGCGATGTTGACAGTATTTATAAAATTCCTGCGTTATTAAAAGCGCAAGGTGCTGATGAACTGGTAGTGAGTCGTTTTGGTTTAAATGTGCCAGAAGCAGATTTAACCGAATGGGAAGAAGTGCTTTATCATGAAGCAAATCCTAAAGGTGAAATTACCATTGGTATGGTAGGTAAATATATTGAATTACCTGATGCTTATAAATCAGTAAACGAAGCGTTAAAACATGCAGGGTTAAAAAACCAAGTAACGGTAAATATTCAATATGTTGACTCGCAAGATGTCGAAGTTAAAGGCTCTGATATTTTAAAAGATTTAGATGCAATTTTAGTTCCGGGCGGTTTTGGTGAGCGCGGCGTAGAAGGTAAAATTTTAACGGCGCAATATGCCCGTGAAAATAAAGTACCCTATTTAGGTATTTGTTTAGGTATGCAAGTGGCATTAATTGAATTTGCCCGCAATGTTGCCGGTTTAACCGATGCCCACAGTACTGAGTTTAATAGTGAAACACCGCATCCTGTGGTTGGTTTAATCAGCGAATGGCTAGATGAAGAAGGTCAGGTTGAGTATCGCTCTGAAAATTCAGACCTAGGCGGCACCATGCGCTTAGGCTCACAATTGTGTCACCTTATGAAAGGTACCAAGGTTTGCGACGTATACGGCAGTGAAACAATTAATGAAAGACACCGCCACCGTTATGAGGTAAATAATAACTACCGCGAGCAATTAAGCCAAGCAGGTTTAACTTTCTCGGGGTTATCAACAGATAAAAGTTTAGTTGAGGTGATTGAAATAGCCGATCACCCATGGTTTGTTGCTGGGCAGTTCCATCCAGAGTTTAATTCTACTCCGCGAGATGGTCATCCACTATTTGAAAGCTTTGTTGCCGCTTCTTTTGAACATCAAAAACAGCAATTAAGTTAATCGATTACAAACTTTAAGCCGTGACCTGTGTGTTGCGGCTTTTATTTATATACACAAACGTAAGCATGAATGCTCATCTGTAGGTGAGGCTTTAGCCTTACAAGCGAAGCGCTAATAGATATAAGGCTTACAAAAGTTTCAGTTTTAATATTAGAGGAAATAAAATGTCAAAGATCAGTAAAATTTTAGCTCGCGAGATCATGGACTCTCGTGGCAACCCAACCGTTGAAGCCGATGTTTATTTAGAATCAGGTGCTTGGGGGCGTGCAGCTGCACCGTCAGGCGCATCAACAGGCTCTCGTGAAGCCCTAGAATTACGTGATGGTGATAAAGCACGTTATTTAGGTAAAGGTGTATTAAAAGCGGTTGCTGCCATTAAAGACAGCATCACACCAGCACTTCTTGGTCAAAATGCATTAGAGCAAGCTAAGATTGATAAAATCATGATTGAGTTAGACGGTACAGAGAACAAAGAAAAATTTGGTGCTAATGCTATCTTAGCAGTATCGCTCGCTGTAGCTAAAGCGGCTGCGGCTGATAAAGGTGTACAACTGTTTGAACATATCAGTGACTTAAACGGTACTTCGGGTGTTTATAGCTTGCCATTACCTATGATGAACATCATCAATGGTGGTGAACATGCTGATAATAATGTTGATATTCAAGAGTTTATGATTCAGCCTGTTGGCGCTAAAAGCTTCGGTGAAGCATTACGTATGGGCGCTGAAATCTTTCACGCTTTGAAAAAAGTTTTATCAAACAAAGGCTTGAATACTGCCGTTGGTGATGAAGGTGGTTTTGCCCCTGATTTAGCCTCTAACGCTGATGCACTTGCTGTTATTAAAGAAGCCGTTGCTGCAGCTGATTATGAACTAGGTACTGATGTTACTTTAGCGATGGATTGTGCTGCTTCTGAGTTTTACGATGCCGCTGCTAATAATGGTGAAGGCATCTATGATCTTAAAGGTGAAGGTAAGCAATTTACCGCTAATGAATTTTCTGATTTTTTAGCAACACTTTGTGAGCAGTATCCTATTGTTTCAATTGAGGACGGTTTAGACGAATCTGACTGGGATGGTTTTGCTTATCAAACCAAGCTACTTGGCGATAAAGTGCAAATTGTTGGTGACGATTTATTTGTAACTAATACTAAAATTTTAGCCCGTGGTATAGAGCAAGGTATTGGTAACTCTATCTTAATCAAATTCAACCAAATTGGTTCATTAACTGAAACGCTAGCCGCTATTAAAATGGCGAAAGATGCTGGATTTACTGCTGTTATTTCTCATCGCTCAGGTGAGACAGAAGATGCCACTATCGCTGATTTAGCGGTAGGTACTGCTGCTGGTCAAATTAAAACAGGCTCTTTATGTCGCTCAGACCGTGTTTCTAAATACAATCAATTATTACGTATTGAAGAATACTTAGGCGATAAAGCAATCTTTAATGGCTTAAGTGAAGTTAAAGGACAGTAATTATTTAATTACTACCGAAATTTATTTAACAAACTCATGTTCTTGTAAGAGAGCATGAGTTTTTTTATGTTCAGGATGAACGGTATGTCGCGGTGCCATGGATGGCAAAGAGCGAGTATGTTCAGGCCGCTCTCGGGCATCCTGCCCTACACGGCATTAGCACATCCGTGTGCGTCGATGAACGAACAGATTGAAATTAATAAGGATAACTATGAGCTATCTTAAAATAACCACTATCATTTCTTTCATAGTGCTCGTGAGCTTTAGTCAGTCGTTAAGTGCTAATCAGTGCCCTAATATTAAGCTGCAAGTACTTGGTGCTGGCGGCCCTGAAATAAATGATGGTTTAGCGTCAAGCTCTTATTTGGTATGGATTGATGGCAAAGCGCGGGTAATGGTTGATGCGGGCGGAGGTAGCTCTTTGAATTTTGAAAAATCAGGGGCGAACTTTAATGACTTACAGGCTATTTTACTTTCGCATTTACATGTTGATCACTCAGCGGCTTTACCTGTTTATATCAAAAGTAGCTTTTTCACCGGCAGAGAAACACCTCTTCCATTATTTGGACCTGAAGCAGGAGGTGATTTTCCATCAACTAAACAGTTTGTTAAGGCACTTTTTTCTGATGGAAACACCGAAAAGAAAATCAGTGCTTACCCTTATTTATCTGACTTTATAGAGAAACAAGCATCAACCCCATATTTATTTACCGCTAACAACGTTGCTGCTAAGAGTCATGTTTGGTCAAAAACGATCAATACAGAACTGAAAGTTTCTGCCATTAATGTACATCATGGTGCTATTCCAGCTCTAGCTTGGCGAGTAGACAGTGGTAATTGCTCAATAACCTTTAGTGGTGACATGAATGCCAGTAGTGGAAACTTACCTAAACTGGCTAAAAATACTGATTTATTGGTGGCTCATAATGCTATTCCTGAACAGGCTGGAAAAATAGCCAAATATTTACACATGACACCATCAAGCATTGGCAAGATAGCTCAAAAAT